>OLOV01002482.1_pt1 | contig 12452 bp, 10 predicted proteins | sample 1672931 | NCBI WGS metagenome assembly OLOV01 (sample SAMEA3136738, study PRJEB25190) | human gut metagenome | biome: human gut; feature: human-associated habitat; material: faeces | place: Austria | collected 2013
CCGCCGTATCCGCATGAATAACTATGCCTTCCCCTCTTGGGGAAAGGTGGCGCCGCAGCGCCGGATGAGGGGCGGCCTTACGGACGCTGCTCGTCTGCCTTTTGCCGCCGGGTAGGGGCGGGATATGTTCCGCCCGCCGCTGACCCACCGCCGCTGTGCCCGCCATACACGCGCGGGCCGGGCATGCCCGGCCCCTACCGCTCAATATAATTGGAATGAGGTAAAATCATGGATGAACAAACTACCCCGAAAAAGGCACGCCGCGTGGGAACGCTGGCGTTTGCGCTGGTGCTGATTCTGGCAGGCGTTCTGCTGATGCTCTACCAGCTGGTGCCCGGCTTTGACCTGCTTTGGATACTGAGGTTTTCGCCTGCAATCCTCGTCGTGCTGGGCATCGAGCTGCTGTTCTACAGCAGTAAGCCCGATGCGAAGGTGCGGTTTGACTGGCTGTCGATGCTCGGCTGTGCCTTTATCCTCTGCATAGTGGGTACGGCGGCCGTCCTGCCCACGGTTTGGAATCTGTGGGGCCCCGAGCGGGAGCATGCGGCCAGCCGCATCGAGTCCGAAAAGGTCGCCGGCATCTATAACGCCCTGACCGGGGACCCGGCGCTGAAATCTCGTGTTGCCAATGCGCATGTAAAAGTCTGGATCAGCCATGCGGCAAGCGACAGCTACGCGCTGCAGGCCGGCGATGAATGTGCGCTGTACCTCAGCTTTACGGCAGAGTATGACAGTGACGAGGCATTTGCCGCAGACTGCCAGGCAGTGGTGCAGGCCGCCGATGCAAACGGGCTGGGCTTTACGACCTACTACTTCAGCTCGTGTGATGATCTGCAGGAGGGAACGCGGTACACTCTGGACTGCAACGCTGCTTTCCCGGTGGGACTGACCGCCGCCCAGCTGGCCGGGCGTGTCGAGAAGGAGTATTACTATGACGGCAGCGCCTTCTCCACCGAGGCAGACCGAGACAGCTATATCCAGGCGCAGCTGGAGAATGAGATTGAGCAGGAGTATGAAGCAGCACACGATGGCGAAAGCGCGACCAGGGAATACCTTGACAGCGAGGTCGCCCGCCGCTTTGCCACCCTGAACGGTACCGCCACCCCGGAAACCGCCGCCGCATGACACAACGCCGAGACCCGATGACCGGGCCTCGGCTTTTTATGTGAAAAGTTCCGATTGACAGTCTGCGCGCCGAACCGTATAATAGACCGTACACGGCAAAAAAAGGAGCAGGTATGGAAAAAACGGAAAAGCTGACGCTGCGGGAATGTCTGATCGGCGACCGCGCATTTTACCGGCATGTGCTGGTGGTCGTTCTGCCGATCATTGTACAGAACACCCTGACAAATGTGGTGTCCCTGCTCGACAATGTCATGGTCGGGCAGGTCGGCACGCTGCCTATGAGCGGCGTTGCCGTAGTGGGCCAGCTGCTGTTTGGCTACAATCTGGCGGTCTGGGGCAGCACCGCGGGCGCAGGCATCTTCGGCGCGCAGTTCTACGGCCGCGGAGATATGGAGGGTGTGCGCCACACCTTCCGGTTCAAGCTGCTGGTGGCGCTTGCCATCACAGCGGCAGCCATCGGGCTGTTTCTCGCCGCAGGGCCTTCGCTCATCGGGGCCTATATCGCGGCGGATACCTCCCCGGCGGACGCCGCCGCGACCCTGCAATATGCCGAGGGGTATCTGCGCATTATGCTCATCGGGCTTGTGCCCTTTGGCCTGACCCAGTGCTATGCAGGCACCCTGCGTGAAAGCGGCCAGACCGTGCTGCCCATGAAGGCCAGTATGCTGGCCATGGTCGTGAACTTTATCTTCAATGCGCTGCTCATCTTCGGCATAGGGCCGTTCCCGCGCATGGGCGTGGCCGGCGCTGCCATTGCCACGGTGCTGTCCCGCTTTGTGGAGCTGGCTATCGTGGTGGTGGGGGCCCACCGCAGCAGCGACCGATACCCCTTCCTGCGGGGTATCTACAGCAGCTTTGCGATCCCCGGCGCTCTGGTGCGGGACATCCTGATCCGCTCCACGCCGCTGCTGGCCAACGAGCTGATGTGGGGTGCCGGGCAGGCTGTGCTGCTGCAGTGCTACTCGGTGCGCGGCATTCAGGCAGTGGCCGCGCTGAACATCTGCAACACCATCGCCCAGATCTTCAATGAGGTGTTCCTCTCGCTGGGCAACGCCACGGCCATCGTTGTCGGGCAGGAGCTGGGCGCCGACCGGCTGACCGGGGCGCGCCGCACGGCCTGGCGCATGATCACCCTGAGCCTTACCAGCTGTGTCATCATGGGTACGCTGCTGGCACTCTGCTCGCCCTATATCCCGCGCATTTATAATACCGAGGAATCCATCCGCCTGCTGGCAACCGAGCTGATCTGCATGGCAGCGCTCTGCATGCCGCTGTACGGCTTTTCCAACTGCGCGTATTTTACGCTGCGGTCCGGCGGCAAGACCTTTATCACCTTCCTGTTTGACAGCTGCTTTACCTGGGCTGTCTCGGTCCCTCTGGCCTACGGCCTGTCCCGCTTTACCGGGCTGAATATCGTTGCGATCTATCTGCTCGTCAATGGTATGGACATCGTCAAATGCGCCATCGGCTTTGTGCTGGTGAAAAAAGGCATCTGGGTGAAGAATATTGTAAAGGAATAGTTTCCTTACCGCAGGCCGGTGCCGGGCATCGGCCTCTATAAGTCCCATGAAGGAGATGTACACCCCTATGACCACCGCACACAAAAGCCGCGTGCTGGATATGACCCGGGGAGACCCGTTCCGACTGGTGCTGCAGTTCTCGCTGCCGCTTTTCTGCTCAAATATGCTGCAGCAGGTCTACAACCTGACCGACACCGCTTTGGCGGGGCATCTGCTCGGTTCCGCCGCTCTGGCGGAGATCGGCGCTACCGCCGCACTGTACGGGCTGATCATGAACTTTGCCTTCGGCATGAACAATGGTCTGGCATTGACGGTCAGCCGCTGCTTTGGGGCAGGGGAGCGGGAGGGCATCCGCCGCGCCGTCGGCTGGATGGTCACCCTTTCGGCGGCGGTGTCGATAGTGCTGACCACAGTGTCGCTGCTGGGGCGCGGCGCACTGCTGCAGGTGCTGCAGGTCCCTGCCGAGGTGTGGGACGGCGCAGCTGCCTACCTGACCGTTATTCTGCTGGGCATCCCGCTGACAATGCTGTACAATATGGAGGCCGCCCTGCTGCGCGCTGTGGGCAACAGCGTTACACCGCTTTTGTTTCTTTTGTTCAGCAGTGTGCTGAATGTCGGGCTGGACGCCGCCTTTATGGGGCCGCTGGGCATGGGCGTGCGCGGTGCCGCTGTAGCCACGGTGCTGGCGCAGGGCATCAGCGCCGTGCTGGGCGCAGTGTATCTGGTCCGCAGCTATCCGGAGCTGCACTTCACCCCCGCGCATTTCAAAAAGTCTGCCCTCCGCGCGGTCATGAATATGTTCTGGGCCGGCATGAGCATGGGCCTGATGAGTGCGATCTACAATCTGGGCAGCGTGGCGCTGCAAAGCAGCATCAACGCGCTGGGCAGTGTCTATATCACGGCCCAGACGGCGGCCCGCCGCATGGCAGAGATGTACTTTATCCCGGGCGGTGCGCTTGGCATCGGTGTGGCAACCTTCAGCAGCCAGAACCTCGGCGCAGGCCGCCGCAGCCGCATTTGGCAGAGCGTTCGCGCAGCGCTGAAGATCTATTTTGTCTGGTGGCTTTTTGTTCTGGCGTTTACCTTTCTGCTGGGCGAGCCGGTGCTGCGCCTTATCACCGGCAGCAGCGATGCGCGCATCATCTCCAACGCGATGCTGTATCTCAAAATCAGCGTGCCGATCATCCCGCCCATGGCCGTACTGGTGATCCTGCGCAATATGCTGCAGGGCATCCGCCACACGGTCGAGCCGCTGCTGGCCAGCGCGCTGGAGCTGATCGGCAAGGTGATCTTTGCAGTCTGGCTGGTGCCGGTCTGGGGCTACCGCGCTGTCTGCTTCTGCGAGCCAACGACATGGATCATCTGCTTTGTGTTCATCCTGCTGGCAGTCTGGCGCTGCCGCGGCGACCTGCAGGACGCCTGCCCACCCGATAAAACACCGGCCTGAAAAAAATCTCATATTTCGACCCGCACACCCTTGGCAAACCGGATAATTTCTGGTATACTATATAGTACATCTGTGCGGGCCGTTAGCTTAACGGTTAAAGCCGGCGGCTCATAACCGGCTGACCCAACCGCATCCACTTTCAAATATGATGAAGTGCCGCAGTTTTTACTGAACTTCATCGCCAAGATTTTCGTTTTGGCGATAAGTTGGCGATTTAGCCATCAACAGCACTTCTTCATCATAATAAGGGCCGTTAGCTTAACGGTTAAAGCCACCGGCTCATAACCGGTTCAGTGGGGGTTCGAATCCCTCACGGCCCATAAAAAGAACGCAGCTATGTTATTTTTTAAGATAACACGGCTGCGATTCTTTATTTTTCGTACAATTCACGGCTCAACTGATTGCGTATCGACTCCCGGCGTTTTTTGTATTGCTGGGTGTAGATCATTAAAGTCGTGCTCGGCTGGGCGTGACCTGCTTCAGCGGCAACCGTTGCAACGCCGATGTCAGGATTCGACATGAGCAGACTGACAAAGGTATGGCGAAACATGTGTGGGTGAATGTCGCTGATTCCTGCTTTCTGTGCCACACGCTTTACAAGCTTGTTATAGCCGTCCGGGTTGCGCGGCCAGCCGAAGTCATCAATGATGACAAATTCCTGCCCGACCAGTTTCATCAGTGATTCACGCTTATCCTCTTTGTTCGTCACCATATCCCGCTGCCAACTGGCTCCCATCAGCTTCTTTTTCGTATCCCACCATTCTTTGTACCGCTGCATAAAGGTCATATATTCGGGGGCCACATCTATATAGCGGTCATTGCTTTCCTTGGTGGTTGTGTGCTGATACCCAAAGTCTTTGAAAACCAAAAGGCTCTTGTTGACGTGAACGGTGCAGTCTCTGAAATTGAAGTCGCTCCATGTCAGCCCTGCCAGCTCTGCGCGCCGCACACCCGTATTCAGAAGCGATAGCACAATGGCCTGCTCTTGAATCGGGTATTTGCTGATTTCTGCCATCAGTTTTTTGACCTCGTCCTCATGGATGCAGTCTACAAACCGAGGGCGGGTTCCTTTTTCCGGCTTCTTGAACTCAGCCTGTACAGAATGATACCGCTCGTTTGCAAAGTGCAGCACTTGGTTGGCGAACAGCACATATTCCCGAATTGTCTTTGGAGCCAGAGGCTTTTCTTTGCGTTCAATGCAGAACGCATCACGAACGGAAACGCCGAGAATTTTTGAAACCTCCTCCGCTGTTTTCATCGTAACCGCCGCTCCGCCGAAGCACTTCATAGCTGTGTATGCCGAAAGCTCATAGCCTTCTACCATGGCGGCATAAGATGTACTTTTCATGGCCGCATATTCCGGCAGAATAACGGCATACTCGCTGCGGACACAGCCGTTTTCTTTGACTGCCTCAATAACTTTTTCGCAATCTTCTTTAGTGATTTCAGAGATGGACTTTTCTACAAACCACGGGGCCACATCAACCATTTTTTTCAGATATCCGATTTTGTTGCGCGATGTGTTTGCCTTGTTCTTATCAAAATCATAGTTTCCGCGCAGCAGTGCCGATGGCTCCAGTTTTGCTTTGGTGGAAGCAATATACTCGTCTGCTACTTCACGGAACGGTTTGCTGGCACCGCTGAGGCTGCGCTCGGCTTCTTCCTGTGCTTTTGCTTCAAATTCAAATGCTGCTGCCGTGGCTGCCGCTGCGCGCTGCTTTGCGGTTTTCAGCGTCTTGGGGTCAAACTCAAAGCGGGAAAATTTGCGTATGGTACGGCCATTGAGAGTGATGTTTGCGGTGATTTTGTAGTAAGCGGGTTTGTTCTTGGGTGTGCGCAGTTCGATAGATGCCATTTTCAATTCCTCCTTGGCTTGTTCTTACAAGCCAAACTATACAGCAACCTTTATAAAAGCTGTAGGCTGTCGCCGGAACGCACGACACTCTTGACATTGCGGCGCTTTTGTGCTTTTATCCTGCGGTAATTCTCCCCGCATTGTTGTAATAATCAACCAGTTTTCCCAAGTTGATGTACCACTTGATGCCGGACTGAAATGCCACGCCGGGAACCTCTTTGCAAAGCCGCCGCAGGTAATACGGCGGCAGCCCCAACATTCGGCTGGCTTGCTTAATGCTGACGATTTGCGGCAACACAATGTGCTCCACTTCTGCGGCTACAATTTCCGTAGCCATAACAGAATTCATTTCCATAGATTTTCCTCCTTCATGTGTATCATATTTGATTCCACAAGCATAGCGGCCACTTGTGGAAAACAAGTGACCGCCATAATCTGAAATCAAATTGTACATCCTATTCGACACTACTTCCCGGACATACGAGGGCGAACCACCGACCCGGCTGCTGGAAACAGCTCCCACTTCCTGTACCACATTGTTGGCAGTACCGCCGACGCCTTGAGAGCATCGCCACGGTGTGTATCATGATTGCTGACCCTTCGCTTGAGGTATGTGTTCCACGCCACCTCTCCCGCCTCTGGAGGCGCTCCGCTGCGGTTAGGCAGCCTCATCGCGTCAGAGTCGGGACGCACCTGCCGAAACGCTCCTTGGGTTGCGGCAAGGTCAGTTGTATGTAGCCGGTGATTCGGATATTTTGCTTTCAAGGTCCTCAAGGGGAGAGGGGCTTTTTTGTCCCTCTATATATATCATCGCAATTAAAAGCCAAATCGTGCAAAAAAATCAAAAAAATTTTTATAATTTTTACTATGAGCCCCCAAAAGCTATCAAATTTTGTTATAATAAAGCTAAATATAGTATGATGATAAAGTGTTTGCTCAAAAGGCACCGCTACCCGCCGGAAGGGGTGGACGATGCCGTGCAAACAGTTATGACCCAGTGTGAACTGTGGACAGATAATAACGATATGGAATCAGCCTAAAAGAGAAAGTGGCCGCCGCACTGAATTGCGACAGCCACTTTTTTAGTTAAATTTTGAATGCGGATACAGCCCGCACAAATTCAAGAATCAAGGACTGATATAAATCTTCATCGAAGTGTCCTTGTATAATGCTGCACTTTTTCAGCAGAGGATCGTAGCGATTAAGCAATTTCTCCATTGCCTTTTCATTACCCTGCTGGGCCAGCAAAAGGGTGTTTTTGAACATTCCCATTCTATTTTTCCTCCATTGCTTTGCGAATTTTGTCACAGGCGCTGTCACGGCGGCGCCTGACCGTACTGGCATCAACTCTCAACTTAGCAGCCGTAGCCGTAACGGAAAGACGGTCAATGTACAAGGCTATCATAACCTCGCACTCTTTCAGTTCCAGTTTGGGCAAATATTTTCGAATAGCTTCCCACATTAGCTTGGATTCAATACTTTCCTCCAATGAATTACCTGAGCGCATGGATTGAGATTCAATATCCGAATCACAATCTTCAATCGAGCACTCATGTTCCTTAATCTTCATTAGTGCGCGGATATAATTTGCTCGCTGATTGTATACCACTCTTGTCAAATAGCTTGTAAGGCGCGCGGCTAATTCTGCATCCTCGCCGTAAATCCAATACTTATCGGCAATATTTTTCTTTGCCATCGTAAACCTCCTGAATTTTGAGTTTCATTGAATAGACCTCAAAACTCGGAGGGGCGCGGGCAGAAAACGGCGGTCCTCTGCCGCCAAAACAAAACAGAAACAAAAAAATACGCCAGATGGTTATAAAAACCATCTGGCATACGAATAATATACGAAAAACTACGCGACGAAGGGACTTTTGAAAGGACACAGTAGCGCTTGAAGTTTTCCCTGCCTTAATACGGCATGACTCCGCTTACCGGAGCGTCAAGCACATCTGCCATGCAATACGCCTTTCCACTAAATAAGCCCTATAAAAAGAAAAGCCCGGCAAGCCAAAACTTGTCGGGCAGAAAGTGGATTTACTTTTCTTCCATCCAACCAAGGAATGTCTGCAATTTCTGTATGTCACCGTCATCGAGGTCTTGCAGTCGGTTAAAAATGTTGATACGGTCAGTTTCGTCCCCAGCACCGGTAAAGAATTCCTGCGGGGTTACGCCGAGGTATTCACAGATGCGCAGAAATTCGTGCATTGAGGGCAATGCCTTGCCGATTGAAATACTACGCATATAGCTGCCGCTTTTGCCAAGGTCAAGGCTCATTTTATGTTCAGAAACGTGGAGGCGATGGCGCAGCTGCGTGATGCGCTTACGGACAAAATTCTCATATTCGGCTACCTGTAGCAAGCAGATACACCCTTTCCCATTTATACTATAATATGTAAATATTGTAATATAAATCGCGGTAGAGCGTTCAGCATTGATGTATCAGATTTCGCCGGATTTCCGATATGTTGACGATTAAATAGCGAATTTTGAAAAAAGTTTTTTCAGGCGCGGTGTTTCAGATAAGCAGCAGGTCGGGAAAGCGTAAAATATGGTCGATATGCGCAATCGCCCCGGCTAATGTATCAAAGCGCCCCTCGCACGGATCGGGCACTTCAGTTAAAGCGGTAGGGTCCGCCGTATAACCGTTTTCCTCCAGCCACGCATCAAACGCCTTGCGCATCGCTGCGGCGTTGGCGCGCTTATTCTTGTCGGTGGCACACTCATCAAGGTAGATAATGGCATCATATTTGTGGGCTGCGGTGTTATGGGTAATTTCAGCAAAGGTGAACCTGTTTATATAGATATGGAATAAGAGTTCCACCCCCAACTTGTGCAGCTCGGTTTCTGCGCGCTGGCGCTCGGAAATTTGCGCTTTTTCGCCCAACGCAGTGCGCAGCTTCCGGAACAATTCATCCCCGTTTGCAGGATAGAACGCAGTACCCTTGGTGTCCTCGATTTCCTCAAAGCAGTATGCCTGCTGCGAAGGCGACAGCATCCCCTGTTCAGCCAGTTGTATGGCATCGAGAAGATCCTGCCGATAGGATTGCGATAGCGACATTGCGAATTCCTTTTTCATAAAAGATCACTCCTTGTTTATAATTGGTGAATCTAGTATGAATTATAGTTCTCATTCGTGTCGAAATTGCTCGAAAGCAAGGATACGAAGGGGAAAATTCATACAACAATCATCAAGAAGAAAAGGAGCAGTTTCCAACAAACATCCGGTGTCACGATATGCTAGTAATGGAAGAGGTAATGCGTTTAGAATAGTGACCGACAATATTTTGAACGCTACTTGTGGTTTTATGGAGAATCTGCTATAATATCTATGTATATTTGTGAGGAATGGGATTGATATTCTTTTCTTACTAAAATTACGGAAGGAGGGCTTGACAATGATGCTCAAAGGCGCGAAAATGGCTCGGCTCGGCTCGGCTCGGCTCGGCTCGGCTCGGCAGTAGTATTGCGTCTTTTTTTCAGTGTGTCAAGCTCTATTACATCAAATCGTCAGGTAAAATCCGGAAGCAGGGTGAACTATGCCCTGTTTTCGGATTTTTTCTTTTGTGGGAAGGGGGAACACTACTGAAACTTTACGCCTGATTGTCAGGTATTGCGGATGCTTCAATCTATTTTATCGGTACGCTTACTGCGGCAACAATTTTTGATGATTCAAACACACAGGAGGAATGAAAATGAAGAAAAAAGTTCTTAGCCTTCTGCTAACGCTTTGCCTTGTCATGACTTTCGTACCAATGGCGGCGTTTGCAGCGGAAGCTAACAAAATTTCAATCACAACAGTAGATGAGCTTTTGCAATTTGCAAAAGCTGTGGACAATGGCGAATATGACGATAAAACAGATGCGGTTGTATCTCTTGATGCAGATTTGGATTTAACAGGTGTTGCGTGGACACCAATTGGCAGCGTATTTGCCGCCGATGGAACTCTACTGCATTACTTCAGTGGCAAATTTTACGGAAACGGGCATACGATTTCCAATTTGGATTTTTCCGCAAACTATGGAAAGACAGAGTATCCGTCTTTCGGATTTTTCAGTGAGGTTTACGGCGCTGAAATTTCCGGCTTGACGATTCAGGGCAAGCTGGATGTGTCTAATTCTGACCCCGTCTATTTTGGAACAGTTGCGGGCGTTGCAGCAGACAGCAAAATTTCTGACTGCGTTTCAGATGTGTCGTTCACAGATACAGATAAATATATTAACGGTACTGTGGCTATGTGCGGATATGCAATCAATAGCACGATTGAACACTGCCAAAACAAGGGGAATTTTTCAATAACGATAGATACTACCTCTTTTCAGATGGGCGGTATCGTAGGTCTTGCTCAAAACAGTACCGTACAGTATTGCGCCAATACAGGCAATATGACTTCTTGGACACCCTGTACCGGCGGAATTGTTGGGCAGTTGATTCAGAACTCAAAGGTCATAAATTGTTATTCCACAGGGGAAATGGCCCCTCTTGGCAATGGCACTACGGATTTCGGCGGCATTGCAGGCATAGTTGGTGCAGGTACAGAAATCAGACATTGTTATTTCGCTGGTGGAATGGATTTATCTCAATATACTGCCACTCCACCTTATAAGCGTTTAGGTGGCATTGCAGGCGGTGTTTCTTCTGATACCCCTGTTTTTGAAAACAATTATTTCGTGGAAACTGAAAATGTCCCGGCTTGCTCTAAGTATCAGGATGCTGGAACAGAAAAGACCCTTGACTTTATGAAAACGGAAGATTTCTTTAATGAAATCACTGCTGCTGGCGGCAATTATCGATTTAACTCAAATGGCACACCTATTCTTCCGGCACCGAAATATGCAGTTTCTTTTGTTGTAACACCTGCCGAACTGACAAATGTAATCATCAAAGTGAACGCTCAGGTAGTGACAAGCCCCGCCAATTTGGAAGCAGGTACTTACCCTGTCGAAGTCAGCGCAGATAATTGCGAGGTTTTTAATTCCAATATTACGATTACGGCTGATACAGCAACTCATACGCAGACCATTGCAATGACTTATTTACCTGCCGACTACACTAAGGTCGACGAAGCCATTGCCAAGGCAAATGCACTGAACAAGGACAACTACAAGGACTTCTCTGCTGTAGAAACTGCTGTCAATGCTGTTGTCCGTGACAAGAATATCACTGAACAGAGCGAAGTGTATGCCATGGCGCAGGCTATCGAAGATGCCATTACTGCCCTGCAATACAAGGACGCCGACTACACCAAGGTCGATGCAGCCCTCGCCAAGGCAAATGCTTTGAAGAAGGATGACTACAAGGATTTCTCCGCTGTGGAAACCGCCGTCAATGCCGTTGCCCGTGGTAAAAACATTACCGAGCAGGCAGAGGTTGACGCTATGGCAAAGGCTATTGAAGATGCGATTGCTGCCCTGCAATACAAGGACGCCGACTACACCAGAGTCGATGCAGCCATTGCCAGGGCAAATGCACTGAACAAAAATGATTACAAAGACTTCTCCGGCGTAGAATGCGCCATCAGAGCAGTTGCACGCGGCAAGAACATCACTCAACAGGCAGAGGTTGACGCCATGGCAAAGGCTATCGAAGATGCCCTTGCTGCCCTGCAATACAAGGACGCTAACAAGACAACACAGCCCACACCGGCACCTGCTGCAACAGCCACACCTCAGTACACCATTCCGCAGACCGGCGACACCAGCAACCCTGCTTTGCTGGTTGTCCTTATGCTTGTCAGCGGTAGTGCAGCCATTGGAACAGCCGTTGTTGCTAGCAAGAGAAAGAACAACAGATAACTGAACAGCCCCCGTTCCATCTTCCGGGCAAAGCAAAAGCGCCGCAGCAATGTGGCGCTTTTCTATTGCCACAAAGCAGCAAATAGCGGGCTTTCCCACCATAGGCGACAAAGTTATATTCCTCACCATCGTAAAGCCCCTCATATCAAATAAAAACGTCCAAAATCGCCCCGAAAGCGAACAGTTCGGGAGATGTTGGGCGTTTTTCTATGCTCTACTTGCGGACAATTCGAGGACGCATAAGTCCATCTCTTTACGCCCGTTCGCCACTTGTCTTGCGCCCCTCCAGACAATATGTTATAATGTATAATATTTCATGGAATTGTTGGGGGGCTTACTATGTTTGCTTTACAAGTGGTCTGGTTCTACTTACTTATGCTTGCCGTTCCGCTAGCCATTGGCGGGTTGTTTTTCCCTGAGCGGAGCATACTTTCTCCTGTGTCATATCTGGCAGGACTTGCCACTGCTTGGGGTACATATGAGATTATCGGTTTGCCCTGTGCGCTGTTGTTTAAAACATCACTTACCACCCTTACTGTGTTGTGGAGTGCAGTAATGATCCTGTTGACCATTGCTGGTGTATTGGTTCGGTATACCCACGGTCGAATGGCACTATTACCAGCAAAGGGCTTGCAACTATCCCGGACAGCTCGGATTCTATTGACGCTGGTTATTGTAATGGTTGTGTTACAGACAGCCCGCACCGTGAC
>OLOV01002484.1_pt1 | contig 12444 bp, 7 predicted proteins | sample 1672931 | NCBI WGS metagenome assembly OLOV01 (sample SAMEA3136738, study PRJEB25190) | human gut metagenome | biome: human gut; feature: human-associated habitat; material: faeces | place: Austria | collected 2013
GGTGTAAGTTATTTTTATAACATATTTCCCGTGCTTGTAGCAATACGGGTTTTTTATCTGTTTTAAGTATTCAACCGCTTTTTCCTCTGCGGTAAAAGACGGATTTATTTTCACATCTCGTATATCTGTTAAAGTATCACGGTTAACTGTACGAATATCCGTATTACGCATTTCGGATAAAAGCTCACTTGATGTCATTTCTGTAGGCGCCCCCTATTCGTTCGGCTCAATATAGCGAAGTCCCAAGCTTACACATAATGCTTTATTGACCTTTTCCATTGTACTTTCATCTAAATATCCGATATATCCTCTTATACGATTTTTGTCTATTGTCCGCATTTGCTCCAAAAGCAGCAGCGAATCTTTTGCAAGGCCCGCAACATTTTTAAGCTCTATATGCGTAGGCAACGGCGATTTTGCCGATTTGCTTGTAATAGCCGCTGCTATAATTGTGGTAGAACTGTATTTATTGCCGGCATTATTCTGAATTATTAAAACCGGGCGCGTACCGCCCTGCTCCGAACCGACAACAGGCTCTAAATTAACATAGTATATTTCGCCTCGTTTTATTTCCTTTTTCATTATATAAATACCTCCGGTTTATAAAAGCGTTAAATAATAAGTAAGAGCCGAAGAACAGAAATTATCTATCCCTCGGCTCGGATTTTTCTATCCGTTTTTTTATTGTATCGAATTTGTCCTCGACGCCCCGTATACAGGGAAGTTACCAAACGGCTGATTGCTTTTCAGCCTCACGGGAATCTCACCCCTCCGCATTTTTCACGAAGCTGCCCCCACTTGTTGCGACGGCTCACGGTCACACACCGTTTCAACGCTCGACTTTATGGCCGGACAGGAGTATCGCCCCCACAGGCGGTCATGGCCACACACGGAGCCGCCGTGTGATAATAGCTGCTGTTTCTCGCTCACTGTCGGCAGAAACAAAACGCAGACAGAAAATCAACATTAGGTGCAGTCTGGTTGTTTCATCCGGCAGGTCATGGCGCAGCTGCTAAGGTAGCTTTTGCTCATCGCATCGCCTATGGGAATGTACTTGATGAATGGGTATGGGGTTGTCAAGGTACACTTGACCAACTCGCCGCATAAACGGAAAGAAGGCAGAGAGTTTCTGTCTCTCTACCTTCTTCCTCACTCAAAAGTCATTTTACAAGGCATGATTTGAAAAAATTTCTATCTGCAATGTGGTACACGCTGATAATCTTCGTAAACCGCAGCCCCAATATTGATTTTATTATTAGAATATGTATAATAGTAATTAACTATTGAATCTCACCGCTGTCAGTATTCAAAATCATCTGTGCAGCAGAAAATCCACCTGCAGAAGGGAGACACAGTATGAGCTTGTTTGAAGAACCGCATCTGGAACCGCAGCCGGAGCCGGAAAAGCCAAAGAAGAAAAAACTGCTGTCCATTGGAATCGGTGCTGCACTGATCGTTGCGGTGCTGGTCACATCTGTGCTGGCCTTCTCGTTTGGTCAGAGCGGAAAACCGTCCGATAATATCCCCGATGCTCCGCAGCGGGAGGAAGTGCAGACACCCTCTGATACGGATACTCCATCAGATGAATCCACGGATACGGAGAAACCGGAGGATACGACGCCGTCTGACAGTGCGCAGGAAACGCCTGCTACAAGCGGTAAGCAGGAGATTGACCCCTCAACGGGAAAGGATAAATACCAAACCGACCCGGTACCGGATGGAAAGCCCGCACCTGCGGAGCCGGAAGATGCCGAAGTCGATACATCGACGAAATATACCTGCACGATTTCCATTACCTGCAAAACGATCCTTGACAACATGGACAAGGTGAAAGAATCTAAAAAGGGAATCGTTCCTTCCGATGGCATCATTCTTGACACGACCACGGTAACATTCTCCGAGGGCGAAAGCGTCTTCGACGTACTGCAGCGCACCTGCCGGGAGCGGGGCATACACATGGAATCAAGTTGGACACCGATTTACAACAGTGCCTATGTCGAAGGAATTGCGAATCTGTATGAGTTCGATGTTGGCAGCCAGTCCGGCTGGATGTACAAGGTCAATGGCTGGTTCCCCAACTACGGCTGCTCCCGCTATGCGCTGCAGCAGGGGGATGAGATTTGCTGGATGTATACCTGCGTAGGTTTGGGCGAAGACATTGGCGGCGGTTATGCTGCCGGTGGCTAAATAGCAATCAAATTTCGGTACACGAAAAGGGGCTGTCTCTAAGTGAGATAGCCCCTTCTTGGTTTTTGTTATGCAGGGATGGGGCGGCGGAAGATTTCTGCCGCCCCATAGTTAGGTTACTCACTCATGAAGTTTTTCAATTTCTGGATTGCGGACCGTACCGAATCCCGGACGGCCTGATACCGGCATCCTTCCGTTGCTGCAATCTGCTCATAGGTAAGCCCGTGGAAATAGTAGAGCGCCAATCTCCGCTGCTGCGTTTGTGTCAGCTGTGCAATTCCCTTATGTAATTCCTCGTAGAGGAGCACCCGGCCGATTTCTTCCTCCAGAGATTCCTTCGGGAAGGCTGCCCGATGCTCTATCTCGGCTTCGGTCAGGTCAATGTGCTCATAGTGCCGGTCTACCTCGTTCAGAAAGCGCTTGTCCTCCAGTTCAAATTGGTCAAACAGCTCGTAGAGCGCCTGATCTATTTCAAGCCGCAGAGGCCGCTTCTGGCCGTCCGTAAACTCCAGAATGTACTTCGGATGGTCGTTATCGGAGCCGGTTGTGTAAATCGTGTAGGGGTTGTCTTTCGCTTTTGCACGACGTGGATGCGTGCCTTTGTTTTTCGGATGGTTTCCATCCATAGTATTTTCCTCCGTTTCAATATGAATTTTGGGTTTCATATTGAGGGAGGAGGGCCACGGCACCTATTGGCCGCACATTTTCTGCTTGCTATGGGACGAAATACCGAAAAATCAGAAGATTTTCTGCCTTTGCTGCAGTCTGCATGGAGCGGCACAGGCGGAAGGATTCTCCTGCACCGGAAGGTGTGAATGAGCACGCCTTTTCTAAACCGGTTGGGGAACCACCTCAGAGTTTCTTCCGCAAAAGCAAAAACCGGCTCTGCCATGCCAAAGGCATAGCAGAGCCGGTTCAAAGCGTAAGTGCAGAAACCGCACCATTCGGGCAGTTTGCGCTACATTCCAATATGGATTTCTATGATGGGTCTTAGGGATAGTTCACGTTCTTCATTTGTATAGGCATTTCCTAAAATCCAGCACGTTGTTTGAAATTGCGCCGGGACGCATGAGTGCGCCCCGGCGCAAAGGCCCTAAATGGGATTACCGGACTTTCTTTTTCTTCTGAGCCAGCAGAAGGATCGCAGCACCGGAAATCAGCACAGAACCAAACCACAGCATGACCGGCTGATTATCTCCGGTCGCAGGCGTCCCGGGGGTCGTCGGGTCGGTGGGCTGGACAGGCTGGTCGTTTGCCTTGATCGTCACATCGCTCATATCATAGAGCCGGGTCTGGCCGTTGATGAAGCGATAGTAGGCAGCCAAAGCGTAGTAGCCCTGCTCGGTGGCCATGCCGTCACGGTCGCCGCTGGCGATGTGGCGGAAGCCGCCGCCGTCCACATAGTAGCTGGCCAGCGCATCCAGAATCGTCAGACCGTTCTTGATGAAGCGGCTGTCCTTGGCCGGGTCGATGCCCAGAGCGGTCAGTGCCACGATGACCTGAGCACAGGATTCGCTGTTCTCGGTGCCCCAGCTGCCGAAGCCACCGGTAGCCAGCTGCAGCTCAGACAGCACATCCAGCGCCTTGTCCACAGCGGCCTTCACAGCCTCGTTCTCTTTGTAGTAGGGAGCCAGAGACTGAATGGCCATAGCGGTCATATCCGGGTCGGCCTTGGTGCCGCTGAGATCCCAGCCGCCGCCGGGAAGCTGGGCGCCCAGGATGGTCTCAATCAGCTTCTCCCGGGTCACATCGCCCATAGTGGGGTAATTATGGCTATCCAGGGCGATGAGGGTGAAAATGGGGCCGTTGATGCCCTGGGTCTGGATATAGTCCATGCTGTCCAGACCCTTCAGCAGGTTGTGGCCGCCCACATTGGTGACATCCTTGCCGATAGCGGTCAGGGCCAGGATCACCCGGGCGTTGTCGGTGACTTTGGCCGGGTGCAGACGCTCATTGGCGTCAGCCTTGGCCTTCACATACTCCACCACATTGTCATAGTCCCCGGCGGGCACGGTGCGGCCGCTGCGGGCCAGGCCGATGACCATCCACTCGCCGCCGGTGGAGTTCACCGTGGGGGTGCCCAGGGTACCTATGAAGTCGCCGGTGGTCTTGTAAATTTCATCCAGCTTCTCGCCCATCTCGGCCACCAGCTTGGCGTAGGCAGCCTCGGCGGCCACCAGCACGTTGTAGTTCGTGACCAGAGCCTTCTCGGCGTCGGTCAGCTTGTCATAAGCAGAACGTGCGGCGCTGATGGCACCGGCCTTGCTGAGGTCCACCGTGCCGATGGCGTCGATCATGGCGATGACCTCCTCGGCGGTCTTGGTGCGGTTCTGCTCGGCTTCGTATTCCTTCGGGTAATCATCCGTGTAGTGGAACACGATCACATCGCCCTCGTTGAGGTACTGCTGTGCAACGCCCAGGTTGGGGTGTACGCCGTTGAGGGTGTACATCCAGCCGGAGAGCTTTCCGTTGGTGAACTCAGCCAGTTCCGTGCCGTCCTTGGGGGTGATGGCCTGAATGTAGTTGCCACTTTCGTTCTTGATGTCGAACCTGTCGCCAACGACGGCCAGGATCACATCCAGCACGGTGGCGTTGTTGCTGACCGTGACCTTCGTGGTGTCAATCCAGGTTTCCAGGTTGTTGTCAGCCAGCGTGTGCTTGTCGCCGCTGTCGCCGTGGGCGGAGTCGCCCAGCAGAGCGAAGGACACAGTAATATCCTTGCCCGCAGGCAGCAGCACGGTGACGGTGATGGTCACCTTGGCCGCGCCGTAGGCCAGCGTCACGGTCTGCTCACCACGCTGGTTGGTGTCAAAGCCGGTGATCTCCACGTCGGCCAGATCGACCTCCGTGGTGGAGCCGTCCGTCCATGTGGCGGTGAGTACAAGGCCGGTCAGGTCCAGTTCGTCGCCAATGGTGTAGGTGGTCTTGTAATCGCCGGAAACGGCCAGCGCATAGGCCACGGGCTTATCGCTGATAACGGGGCCGTTCTTGCCTTGGATCCAGTTGTGATAGCTGTGGTCAGAGCCGTTCAGCCACGCCACAACGGTGCCGTCCGTCAGTTCCTTGGCCGTCACAGCCTTGGCGAGTTTATCCGCATCTGCGCCGAGAGGATCGTCCTCACGGCTGTAATCGCCTTCGCTGAAGCACGGCTCCGTATAGCCCTCTCTGGAGCAGACATACCGGCCATCCTCGACGGCGGGATAATCCTTGCAAGTCGTGTCCACCATGTCGATGGTACCGATACCCTTATCGGCCCCGCAGTCGGCCAGATAGTAGTTGTTATCTACCTCGGTATATTTGTTCAGAGAGCGAATCTTACCGGCGATAGCGCCGACATTCTTGCCGGTGGCGGAAAGTGTACCGTAGAACACATTGTCGCTGATAACACCTGCGCCGTTGCCCCAGCACTGGAGCACGCCGGGTTCACCGCCGGTGATACCGCCCACATAGTCCTTGCCTTCCACACTGCCGCTGACAAAACAGCCTACGACATGAGCCCACGGGGAGTTGGGGGCGGATTCTGCCACATAGCCGACGCCCATGATGCCGCCCACATAGTTGCCGGTGGCGATGACCTTGCCGGTGAAGGAACTGCTCATGACATCGCACAGGCCCATAGACTGGCCCTTCGCACCGACCAGACCGCCCACACGGCTTACGCCGTAAACGGTGGCAGCGCTGGTGCAGTTCACGATGGTCCCGTTGAAGTCACCTGCCAGAGACCCAATGTGGCTCTGATCTTTGTCGCAGCCAATGACCACATCCTCGCCAACGGAGCAGCCGCTGATAACGATCCGGTTTGCTCCGGAGGCATAGCCGCCCAAGAAGCCGGACTTCGTAATATTGGTTTTTCCGATGATATGGCAATTCTCAATGGTGATGGTATCGGGCACGCCGGTATTGTACAGGCCGTCCTCGCCGTAGTCTACGGTGTAGTATAGCAGCAGGCCGTTGCCCTCGATGCGCTCACCCTGAATGTTCAGGTTTTTAATCACGGCATCACGGGTATATTTCAGCAAAGGCTTGCCGCCCTTGGCAATGGTCAGCGTATGGCCGTCACCGTCCAGCGTGCCGCTGAATGGGTTCATCTGGCGGCCCATATCTGCACGGTTCATGTCGGTACCCACATAAGTGGGGTCTTTGATGCCGCCCATAGGCTCCCAATCCGCAGGCAGGGTCACGTCCGCCGTCATTTTGAAGTAAACGCCCTTCAGGGGGATACCGGCGTTTACCTCGTCCCGCACGGCTTCAAAACTCGCCAGACAGCTGAGAGTGTACGGGTCATCCTGCGTGCCGCTGCCGGTGATGCCCGTTTCCTTGGCCCATTCACGGGCTTTCACGGTGATGGTGGCGCAGGCATCCTCCGGGACGGTGGTGGGGACTTTGGCATTTGCATAGGCCACACGGGCCACACAGCAATAAGAGGTGGTACCCACTTCGTTGGTCAGCGGATAGTACACGCTGGCGGTACCGTCTTTGGAAATTGCCGTCCATTTGGTGGCTCCTTCCGCCTTGCTGTACCACTGGTAGCGCAGGAGGCTGCCACCGGGCGTATTGGCATCTCTTACCACGGTCGCTTCCAGTTTACCGGCGGGATGTCCCACGGTATATTCAACGGTACCGGTGTTGGTCACAATGACGGTAGGGGTATAATCAATAGCTCCCGGCACCGAGTTCTTTACATTGATAAAAAATTGTTTGGTCCATTCTGCTCCATCCACGGTATTGGTGATGAAGCATTTTATCTGCACCATAGAAAACTTGTACTTTGTCTCTATCGTGTAGCTGTCCGAGGTGGAGACCTCTACATTGTTTATCTGCCAGCTGTAGGTGGTGGTGCCGCCTGCCGCCTGTACCTTCTGTGCCTGCGCTTCATCCAGTACCATCTTCAATTCGGCCTGATCAGCGGTCTTGATAGTGTAAAGTTTGTTGCTTCCGCCATTGGTCGTTTTTGTGGTGTCCAGCCGGGGGGTAAAATCATCCTCCTCACTGATGGTATCTATGATAATATCATAGCTTCGGGTCTCGGCCTGCTCTCCGGTGTCACTGACGACCAGAGTATAGGTCTTGGTGCCGATTTCCGAGGTATCTACCGGAAAGCCCTTTCCTTTTTCGTAGTCTGTACCGTTGATGGTGGCTTTGAACCGGTCCTTTGTAAGTACAAGATTAATATTCGTGGTACGCCCCTGAACAGCCCGGGTCCGGTAGGTATTCTCGTCCACCTGTGCCAGAGGGCAGCCCTCCATCTTATTCCCATTCATGGTGGATACGGTCAGATGAGTCGGTTCCTCCAAATCGCAATAGGGCACGATGTGGAGCTTGCAGTGTTGTTCTTCTCCATCCTTTGTCCATGTCAGGGTCATGGTATCAGACCACTTAAAGGTCGTGTTTGTTGCTGTATGTATCAGATTCGTTTGAACACTCTGAACGGTTTCGCCGTCCTCGGTGGTATAAGTTTCAGAAATAGCATTTACGGAATAACCAACATCACTCTTGCTGGTTGTTCCCTCATCCTTATCGGTAAGATCACGATAAGTGATATAATACAGAGAAAAGGTATCTGTATAGTCTTTCGGGGCCTGCACACGCAGATCCCACTGTTTTCCCATATTGTTGATGCCGTTTACCGGCACATATACGATGTACTCTCCATCTTTTTCCGTTAGCTGGATTTGCTTCTCCGAACGTTGATTGTAGTAACCTTTTGACTGCCAAGTTCGCACCGCATAAAAAGAAAAGTCCGTCACATCGACGGACGAACTCTCGGACGAAGCTGCTTCTGCCGGGACATCCTGTGTGTCCGGTTCAGCTTCCGGTATTTCTGCGGCCTGCGTCGCCTCCGTCTGCTCCGCTGTTGTTTGCCCGCTATTCTGCTCATCTTCCGAAGCAAAGGCGCTTACCGGCAGCAGGCTGACCAGCAAAAACGCTGCTAACAGTCCGGCCAAAAAGCGTTTTTTCATAAGTTAGAAATCACCTACTCTTTCACAGTCTGAAAAAATAGCGGGATGGGAGCGGGGAATGCCCCAGCCCGCATACACGGTGTCGGAATCGGTAATGTCAATGCCATTTTCGAAGAACGCAGCCAGAATGGCATCCAGCAGATTCGGCTCCTTGAAGTAATCCGGCTTCTTGGTAGGTGCGCCATACAGGCTCTGCGTGGTCTCCATGTAGTTGGCCTTGATGTCGCTGATGCTCATGGTATAAGCGTTGATGTAGAAGTTTGCGTTGATTTTGTCCGAGGTCGGTGCTGCGTCGCTGTTGTATGCTTGCTTTGCAGGTGCTTTTTTTGCCGTGTCATAGCCACCCTCGGTAAACATACCGTAGGTGACGTAGACGGTCACCGTGCCGTCGCTGGTCGTGTCCGTGGTGGCAGCTGCGGCCGGGACGACCAGCACAACGACCATCATGACAGCCATGATCAGAGACAAAAGTCTTTTCTTCATGTTGTTTTCCTCCTTAGAGAATTTTTATTATAAACTCGCTGCCGCTTTGGCAACGTGCTTACCGAAATTGCTTGCCGTTCAGAGAGCGGCCTCTGTCGGCTCGGCTTCGCAAGGCTCGTCCGCCTGCTTGGCCGCCGCCCGTGCGGCGTTGACCCGCTGGCGCTCCAGATTTTTCTTTTCCCGTTCCGCCCGTTTGGCGTCCCGCTCCACCCGGTACAGCTCGATTTGGCGCTTCTTTTCCCGCTGATACCGGCCATTCGACCGGTTGTGCGGGTGGCTGTACGCAGGATTCAGGTGCGCCGCCCGCAGAGCGTTTGACCAACTGCCAAAGCGTTCTGCTATATAGCTTCCGCCGACGATCTCACATGGGGCAGGGGACCGTCCCCAATGTTCGGCGCAGCGCCGCAGATAACAGGCCAATTCCGCCAGCGTATCCCCGGCATGACGCTCCGCAAAGGCCCGGTCCTGCTCGTCCAGAGCCGCCCGTGTCCGCTTTGCGATATGCTGTTCGTGCCAGTTCCTGCCATCAAAATTCTGAGCGCCTGCGACCTTCCCCATAGGGGCACACCTCCTCCGTGTTCGTAAATGGTAAAAATAATACGCCGATAAACCCATAATGGGTCATCAGCGTACACTCCTGCCATATAGCACCACGGAGAGAGCGCCCGCTGCCCGGAATCCTAAACTACACAATTCTACTGACTTGCGCCACGAGGATTTTCCTCTGCGTCCATGATCTACCTTCTCACGATTTCTCGCAATGACGGGCTTTCGCCCCAGCGGTTTCCCGCCTCGATCATATCCTTGCGCTTACAGTGCCGACCGCATGGGGCATTACACCCCTTTCCTTTTAGGCAATCACCTGGCCGTTTCCGGCTCGGATGACCGCCGTGTCGCATCATCGGATTCAATTATTTTATTTTCGAGAATCAACTTAGGCTTGATGGGGAATGATAGAATAGGAATTCCGGAAATGGGGTTTCGTAAATTTACCCCATTTGCGATACCTAAATCTATCTAACCATCTATATTATATCGGCACTCACCGCAAAAGTCAATGACCGTATTGCCGGAATTTAGCAAAATCTCATGCAAATTACAAATACGCATGATAGTTATACTCGGTTTCAGCGCATTTGTGCCAACTGTATCGGTCAAAACGGGAAATGCAAGTAAAATACGCCGTCAAATACATCGTCAAGGAGGAGCCTATATGCCGAAGCGTGGAGAGAACATTTACAAGCGAAAAGATGGCCGGTGGGAGGGGCGGTATATCCGGGGACGGTCGCCCTCCGGCCGGGCCGAGTACGGCTATGTTTATGCCGGAAGCTATCGGGAGTGCCGTGCGAAACGGCAGAAATGTTTGGACGCCTGTCGAGAAGCGCCGGTAGCAGATTCCTCGCTCACACTGAATCAGGCTGCGGAGCGGTTTCTTGCGGACAAGCAGGATGACTTGAAACGGTCCACCCTTGCCAGGTACACCTATGTACTGAAACACTATATTCTGCCCGTTTTTGGGGCCGTTCTTCTCAGCCAACTGACGGCGAACCAAATTTCCGAATTTCTTCGTCGGTTACAGAAAAACGGTCTTTCCGGGAAGAGCGCCAGAGACGTGGGGGTGTTATTGAAGTCCATCCTGAGATACAGCGCCAAAAAACTGGGCTGCCCCAGTCCGGGGATGACTGTGGAGCTGCCAGCGTATCGACGAAGGCAGATCGACATCTTCTATCCGGACGAGATCCAGCGGTTGGCACAGATGATCATGGACGAACCGACGACAACCGGTATCGGCATTTTGCTGACACTGAACACCGGCTTGCGTCTTGGGGAGCTGTGCGCCCTGCAATATAAGGATATTGACCTGCGGAATGGGGTAGTCCATGTCCGCAAAACCGTACAGCGCATCCGCAGTGGGGACCGCACCAGTCTGATGGTGCTGCCGCCCAAAAGTGACAGCGCCCGGCGTACTATCCCGCTGCCGGGGGACATGGCCGCCCTTCTGCAAAAGCTGGTCCAGTCCCATCCCAACGGCGAAAACTATCTCTTGACTGGGAAAAATGTGCCGATGGAGCCACGGACAATGCAATATCAGTACCGGGCTTTGCTGAAAGCAGCGGGTATCCCGTACCGAAATTTTCACACGCTGCGGCACACATACGCCTCCCGCTGTGTGGAGCGTGGGATAGATGTAAAGAGCCTGAGCGAGATGCTGGGTCATGCGGATGTCCGCACCACACTTCAAGTCTATGTCCATTCGTCCCTGGAGCACAAAATGCGGGTGATCCAAAGCATTTGCTTCCTTGCTCCGGCGCTGGCCGCAGAATTTGCGCCGTCACCGTCTCCGTCAGTTTTTCCGGAAACGCTCCAATATCAACAGCTTTTGGCAGCACTATCGCAAATGGGGTAAATTTACGAAATCTACAGACGCTTTCCTTTTCCGTGAGTTTACTACAAATTCATTATACTATTTAGCACATTATCGTCAATTCGTTTGTTGCGTTGCTTTTCAGAAAAATGGTGCCACCCGATGGGGTGACACCATTTTCTTTGTTACGGGCACAGAACACCATATCCCAGAATCTCGTAATGCCCTATGGGATAGCTGTTCACCCGGCAGAGGTTTCCGGAATTGCCCTCTACGGTGTAGATGATCCCGTCCTCCACCTTCTGGACGATACCCACATGGTCCGCCTCTCCATCTTGGGGGCCGGAGCCGCCCTTGTTGTCCCAGTCGAAGAAGATAACCATGCCGGGAACAGGCTTGGCGGAGCCGTCCAGCCATTGCCCACGCTCCTGAAACCACTGCACGCCGTTTCCGCAACCGGAAAATTTCGGGCAGACACCCGTGTCGATATAGCCGCACTGGTCGGCACACCAGCTGACAAAGCAGGCACACCATTCCACACGGCTGCCGAATCCGTACCAAGACCAGTATGGTCCGCCGCCTATATTTCCGACCTGCGACAGCGCCACTGTAACGATGGCATCGTCCCCGGAATAGATGCCGTAGAGAACGGATGACCACAATTTGCGGTTTTCCTCGGCAAGCAGTTCGGAAAGCTGCTGCCGCTGGTCGGCGGTGAAATCGAATTGCTCAGCCATTTCCTCGGCGGTCTTGTGGCTGACCGTGATATAGAGATAGGTGCGTGTGACCGTCGTGACGGTTTCCACAATGTTTCCGTGGCCGTCGTCGGTTTCAGTGATGACATCCTCAGTCTTGCTCTCCGTGCGGGAAGACAGGTCGTTCATCTGCCAGAAAATATCCTTGAGGATGACTTTCTTACTATCGTCCACCGTGGCGACCTCCTGCGGATCATCGGGGTCAGTAGTGGTTTTCACCGCATAAACGGCCAGCACCTCCGGCCAGACAGCACGGGAGCCGGACATTTCCAGTTCGTCATAGGTGCTGCCTGCTTTTGCAGCGTCGATCTGCGATTGATAATCGGTGTTGATCTCCTGTACCACCTGCCGCATAGTCTGCCCCGTGCCGCTGTCCTCGCCGGAGAAGAAAATACCGAAGCAGGAACTGGCGATCAGCCCAACCACGCAGAGAACGAGGATAATTGCCACCGCTGCCCATCCGCCTGCTGCGATAGCGGCAATGACAGCCTTTGTCCCGGCGATAGCCGCTTTTGCGGCAGAGAGTGTCGCCCGGGCAGTGTTCCGAACCGTCTGGGCAGCGGCCCTTGCCGCAGCCTTGACCGTCTGAACCGCCTTTGGCGTCGTCTTTGCGGCAGCTTTGACCGTCTGCGCCGCTCCGGAACCGACAGGTGGCTTTACGACGATGCGGCCGGTCCGCTGTATGGGGCGAGCA
>OLOV01002488.1_pt1 | contig 12429 bp, 10 predicted proteins | sample 1672931 | NCBI WGS metagenome assembly OLOV01 (sample SAMEA3136738, study PRJEB25190) | human gut metagenome | biome: human gut; feature: human-associated habitat; material: faeces | place: Austria | collected 2013
AGTTCCGCACGCAAAGAAGGCCACTTAATGTGGCCTTCGTCTTGCGCAGGACTGTTCGAAATTTTGAGGAAGCACCCGCCCTGCCGGGGCTCCCGGGTTCCCGTTTACGAGAGCGACGTTCTCAGCAACTCGTTGAAGAGTTTCGGGTTGCCCTTGCCGCGGCTCGCCTTCATGCACTGGCCCACCAAAAAGCCGATGACCTTCTGGTTGCCGTCACGATACTGCTGCGCCTGATCGGCACAGTTTGCCAGCACCTCATCCACAATCGGCTGCAGCGCGCCGGCATCGCTCACCTGACGCATACCGCGCTCGTCGACGATCTTGTTGGGGTCGTCGCCGGTCTGGGCCATGGCCTCAAAGACCTCGTGCGCCTGGTTGGAGCTGATGGCATCGGTCGCCAGCAGCTTGGCCAGCGCCGCCACCTGAGCCGGCGCGATGCCGGACTCGGCGAGCGACACGCCTGCGCCCTTAAGGTAGGCGATCATCTCGTTGACCAGCAGGTTTGCGACCGTCTGGGCCTCCTTGCCAGCCATACCGGCAGCGGCGGCCTCAAAGAACTCGGCAAACTCGGGGTCGCCGGCAATCTGCTCGGCATCGGCCGCCTTAATGCCAAAGTCGGTCTCAAAACGGGCACGCTTGGCATCGGGCAGCTCGGGAATCTCGCCACGGCAGCGGTCGATGAATTCGTCGTCCAGATCGAACGGCGCCAGGTCGGGATCGGGGAACAGGCGGTAGTCGTCGGCCGTCTCCTTGACGCGCATGACCACGGTGCGCTTGCGGCTGGGCTCCCAGTGGCGGGTCTCCTGGTAGATGATGCCGCCCTCCTCGAGCACCTCGGCCTGACGGCAGATCTCGTAGGCAAGGCCGTCGTGCAGGCTCTTAAACGAGTTGAGGTTCTTGAGCTCGGTCTTGGTGCCCAGCTTGGTCTCGCCGCGGCGGCGCAGCGACACGTTGCCATCGCAGCGCATGGAACCCTTCTCCATGGAGCAGTCCGAAATGCCCAGCGTCACAAAGATGCGACGGAGCTTCTCCATAAACAGGCGCGCTTCCTCGGGCGTACGCAAGTCGGGCTCTGTCACGAGCTCAATCAAAGGCGTGCCGCAGCGGTTGTAGTCGACGAGCGACTCGGCAGCGGCGGTAATGCGGCCCTCGGCACCGCCCACGTGCACCATCTTGGCGGCATCCTCCTCCATGTGGATACGCAGGATGCGAATGGGCACCGTGTAGGAACCGTCCTCGCGGCGCTCGGGCATCTGCAGGTTGGACGCGTCATAGCTGGCCAGGTGGCCGGCGCGCTGGTTACCCTCGCGCATGGTCGACGTCATGGACGTGGACAGGCCCTCGGCGTTGGCCGAGGCGCTCGCCAGGCTCTGGGCCTCGGCCTCGCCAAACGCGCAGTCGGGGCGCTCGGCGGCGCCGCGACCGGTCACGTCCAGGTCCAGGTGACCGTACATGGCAAACGCGACCGGACCCTGCGTGGTCTGGAAGTTCTTGGCCATATCGGGATAGAAGTAGTGCTTGCGGTAGAACATCGAGTGGCGCTGAATCTCGCAGTTGGTGGCGAGACCGGCCTTGACGATGCTCTCGATGGCGCGCTTGTTGGGCACCGGCAGGGCGCCGGGCAGGCCCAGGCACACCGGGCACACGTTGGCGTTGGGCTCGTCATCGTGGCTGAGCTTGCAGTTGCAGAACATCTTAGTATCGAGTGCGGTGAGCTCGGTATGGATCTCCAGGCCGATCACGGCCTCCCAATCCTGCAGGACCTCGGAAAGCTCCTTCATTACAGCTCGCCTCCCTTCCCGGCAAAATCGGGCGCGACGGAAAGCGCAGGCGCACCCGTGGCGGCATCGGCAAAGCCGCGCTCCAGGGCGCGGGCAAACGTGAGCAGCTGACGGTCCTTAAACGCCGGACCCACCAGCTGGGCAGAAACGGGCAGCTCGCTGTCCTCGCCCAGGCCCAGCGGCACCGAGACGCCGCCGTTGCCGCAAATGTTGAGCGAAATGGTGTACAGGTCGGAAAGGTACATCTGCGTGGGGTCGCTGATCTCGCCAAACTTAAAGGCCGTGCGCGGCGAGGCGGGCATGAGGATGGTGTCCACCTTGGCATACGCGGCGTCGTAGTCCTGCGTGATGAGCGTGCGGGCCTTTTGCGCGGCGTAGTAGTACTTGTCGTACACGCCCGAGCTCAGCAGGTAGGCGCCGAGCATCTGACGGCGCTTGGCCTCGGCACCAAAGCCGTGGGCACGCGAAAGCGAGCTCTGATCGGACAGATTGGCGCAGCCCTCCTCCTGATAGCCGTAGCGAATGCCGTCAAAACGGGCCAGGTTGGAGAACGCCTCGGCCGGGCCGATGACGTAGTAGGCGGCGATGGCGGCATCCAGGTGCGGCAGGTCGACCTCGACCAGCTCGGCACCCTGGCTCTGCAGCTCCTGGGCGGCGCGCTGAACAGCGGCCTTGACCTCGGGCGTCAGGCCCTCGGCCTCCATAAACGCGGGGATAATACCCACACGCTTTCCCTCGATGCTGTCGTTGAGGTGCTCGGTAAAGTCGACGGCACAATCCTGGCTGGTGCAGTCGTACGGATCGTGGCCCGCGCCGGTAAGCGCGTTCATGGCCAGCGCGACATCCTCGACCGTGCGGCCAAAGGGTCCCACCTGGTCGAGCGACGAGCCAAAGGCAACCACGCCGTAACGGCTCACGGCGCCATACGTGGGCTTAAAGCCCACCACGCCGCACAGCGACGCCGGCTGGCGAATGGAGCCGCCGGTGTCCGAGCCCAGCGAGAGCGCGACCTCGCCCGCAGCGACGGCGGCAGCGGAACCGCCCGAGGAGCCGCCGGGCACGCGCTCGGTATCCCAGGGGTTGTTGGTGCGATGGAACGCCGAGCTCTCGGTAGAGCTACCAAAGGCAAACTCGTCCATGTTGGCCTTGCCCATGGGCAGGCAGCCGGCATCGAGCATGCGCTGGACGCAGGTAGCGGTGTAAACGCTCTGGTAGTTCTCGAGCATGCGGGAAGCGCAGGTGGTGCGCGTGCCCACGAGGTTCATGTTGTCCTTAATGGCCAGCGGTACGCCCGCGAGCGGGGGCAGCGGCTTGCCTGCGGCACGGTCGGCATCCACGCGCGCAGCGGCCTCGAGCGCAAGCTCGGGCGACACCTGCAGGAATGCCTGGACCCCGCCCTCGCACGCCTCGATGGCGGCAAGGGAGGCCTTGGCCACCTCGGTAGCGGTAAAGTCGCCGACGGCAACGCCCGCGGCGATCTGGGCGGCGGTAAGGGAATCGAAGCTCTGCGCCATTACTCGCTCTCCCCCTCTCCCAAAATGGACGGCACGCGGAAATAGCGGTCGCGCGCGCTGCCGGCGTTTTCGAGCGCGACGTCGAGCGGCAGGTCGCGCTCGGGCTCGCGCAGGTCATCGCCCATCACGTTGGACAGGCTTCCGATGGGATGGAACGTGGGCTCCACGTCGGGCAAGTCATATTGCAGGACGGGCTCGAGCATCTGGACGGCGTCGTTCAGGTAGGACGTCATCTGGGTGAGCTCGTCATCGGTCAGTGCGATCTTTGCGTACTCGGCGATGCCGCGCACGTCTTTCTCGCTGAGTGCCATAGGCGCTCCCTTCCGCATAACAGTTAAACCGCTTTAGTATACAGGGCAACGCCGACTTGGAGCAGGCGCTTTACCCAAATGCAGCGAAAACGTAACAAGGGCGACGGGCTAGCAGGCGGCGGGCTGGCGGTTCTGCAGCGAAACCGCACCGTCCATAGCGAAAACCGTCTCGTCCACAACGAAGACCGTCGCGCCCACAACGAAGACCGTACTGTCCGCAACAAAAACCATCACAACATTCGACGCTTTTCGCCAAAATCGCAATTTTCATCGAATGTTGTGATGGTTTGAAAGCCCCGACCGCCACAAAGGTGCCTGTCCCCTTTGTGGTGGTTCTGAACGATGTCTTATGCCGAGGCCTTGGCCTTGCGGCGCTTGCGGACCGCGTGGACCACGATGTCCAGCAGCAACAGCACAATGGCCACGACCACGATGAGCACGGCAAACTCGCGCTTGCCCCAGTGGCGGTCGGCCAGCGACTTTTGCTTGTCGACGTCCTTCTTGTTGTACTTGGTGCGCACGCAGTGCACCAGCAGGCGATGGTCGTTTACGCCGTAGGGCGTGCAGGTGACGAGCGTTACCTTGTCGGCGCCGGGCTCGATGGTCAGCGACTCCATCTCCTCGGGCAGCACGACCTCGGAGTCCACCATCTTGTAGGCGAGCGTCTTGTTCATGGTGTGCAGCAGCACCAGGTCGCCGGGCTCCAGCGAGTGGATGTCGTCGAACATGCTCAGGTTGCGCATGCCCGAGTGCGCGGTGAGCACGCAATGCGTCGAGGTGCCGCCCACCGGCAGGCTCGTGCCCTCCAGGTGGCCGACGCCCGCCATGAGGACCTCCTCGCTCGTGCCGTGGTAGATAGGCATGCTCACGTCGATGGAGGGGATCTCGACCCAGCTCATCATGGGGTCGCGGTCAAAGATGAGCTGCTGGGCGTAGGGCTCGATCTGGTCGGCGGGAAGCTCGGTGGCCTCGCCCGCCAGCTGCTCGTTAAAGGAGCGCGCCTGGAGCAGGATGCGCTCGCGCTCCTCGGCAGACAGCGCGTCCACGGTGCTGGACACGGTGCTGATCTGGTTGAACACGCCCGAGGCCTCGAGCCGGTCCAAGATCCACGGCCAGGTCATAAGGCCCACGCCAATAAGGATGATGACGATGGTGATGAGCCGGTCGGCCCAGCGCGGCAGTCGCTTGCGACGGCGCTTGCGCTTTGGTTGAGGTTTGGGCTGAGGGCTTGAGCCGCCGTTGTCCGCGGCGTTACTGCTCTTCATATGTTTGGCGCCCTGCACCATCGCCGGTCACTCCCCTACAACTCAAGTTGTCTGAACAAATAATAGCCGATTAGCGAGCTCATGCGCTGCGCAACGCAGCCTGGCAACATTGCGCAGTGCAAGTATGGACCCGCATTTGAGTTTTCAAAATATCCCGAATCGGCTGGGCGATTCGGGATACAATGGCAATAGAAAACGACGCATCCCGCGTAAGTGTTCGAAAGCGCGGGCGGCCTAGTTTTCTGGTTTTGTTAAATGCCCGGGCCTCTAACCCCGGGCATTCTTATTTGCGCTTGTTGCGGCGCAAATGCCTTCTACCGTCCGCACCGCGCGTGCGCCTACGGACCTTAAACCGAACCTCATACGAGTCAAGAAACGCGATGACGAACGTGCCCACCGCCGCGAGGGCGGCGAGCGCGTTAAGGAATTTCAGCATTTGGGGACCTCCGATCGAGTCGTCGGCCGCCCGCGCACGGGATGCGTCGCAAGGGTATTTTACTGCGAGCACTCGCACTTACAGCTGGTAAACGCAATATTTGCAAACATTTGTTCGCTAATCATACGCTCGATCATACGAGCGACGGCGCCCCGGCTGCGCTGTTCAAAAAGAACGGGGCAAACTCCAGTGCGGAGTCTGCCCCGAAAAGAGAATGGCAAAGCAAGAACGTGGATGGACGAGAAAAGTGTCCGCAAGTCTCATGGCCATCACATCCCACCTGCCAAAGGGATGGGTGAGTGAGCGTTACTCCTGCTCGGACTCCTCAGCCTGCTTACGGCTGCGGATGAGGTGCGCCACGCCGATGCACAGCACCGCGCCACCAGCGATCCAAGTGAAGGTCACGCCGTTAAGACCGGTGAGTGGGAGGCCAGAGCCCTTCTTGTTCTTGATGGTGACTGGGATCTTGGTCGAATCGATGCTCGCGTTCGTCTTTTCCGAATCGACCATATTGGAGGTATCGGAAACAGTGAGCCCCGTCAGATTGCCAGCAGTATCGTAGGTCGGCTTCACCGTAATCTGGAAGGGAGCGATAGTGTTGTAGCCCGAAGGAGTGGTCGTCTCGCTAATCTCGTACGTACCCTCAACGAGACCAGGGATAAAGACCTTGTTATTATCCTCAGTCTTAAACTCCCCGGCTTTGTTAACTTCGGTAGTAAGTCCACCATCCGCAGTCAGCCATTGGCCACCATCGGCAACTTCCTTGTCTCCCTCCTTGATCATTTTGACCTTAAACCCCGCAACGAGTTTGGCGTTAGCGTTTTTCGGGTCAGCGTCAGTCTTAGTGACATCGAGACCAAAGACGTAGTCAGTAACCTTGTCCGACTCAGAAGTGCCCTTATCATTAGTCATGGGATTGTTGGAATAGACAAGCTTGACCTCATTGGTGGTACCGGCGGCCTTGTATTCAACATCACTGGTGAGCTGAGCTTTGTAGGTCACGACCACTTTGGAAGCGGCGCCAACTTCAATCGGCTCTCCCTTAGCAGTCTGAACCGTCTTAAGATTTTTAAAAGAAACATTAAGGAGCTCAGTCTCACCGGGGGTCACAGTCGCCGTGTAACCATTTTCAGCGTCTGGTACAACCTCTTTCTTGCCGCCGTTATCAACGATATAGACATGCAAACCGTTCGGCGAGCCATCGGAGTTCTTTACAACCTTAAGACCCTTACTCAGCGTATCTTGGAATTCATAGTAATAGGTATTGTACGAGGCAATATTGTCCGCAACGTGACCGGTCAGCCTGTAGTCGATATCCTGTCCGATCCAAGCATCACCGCTATTCTTCCAGTTGCCCTCTTCGGCATTGGCTGCATCCGTATCAGCAGTGTCATCGAGAATCTGCTTGTCGACCGTGGGGATGCTGGTCTTCTCGGTAACGACCACGGGATTACCGCCAACAATGGCAAAGATCGGGGAAGTGCCAGTGTTCGGCTTGGCCGGATTCGTAAGACTATCAGACACGAAGAGATAATAGCCATCGCCATTACTGCTCGGGCGCGTCCACTGCTCGCCTGCCTTAAAGGAGCTGCACGCAGCCTCCCCGTCTTCAGCTACAGCTTTAGCAATCGAATACAGCACGTCGCCAGGAGCGACACGCGTACCTTTGTTGTTTGCCGTGCTAGCGGTGGTACCCGTTACATTTTGAGAAAGCCACTCGGCCACATCCGAAGCAGAGGCACCCTTCTTGAGCTCCCTGGCGGGGTCTTTCTCCACAAGTGCCTTATACTCAGCTGATTCCGTAATGGCAGTGGTCACCTTGGAGCCGATAGCATTATTTGCCCATTCAATATCGGAAGCAACCTTGCCTTTGTCTTTCTCGTCAACGACTTTTGCCTTAAAGATCTGATAAGCCTTGAACGTATTGTCCTTGTTGTCCTCAGCGACCTTATTGATCGTGATGCTGCCGTCACCCTCAGCCGCAAACGCCATGGTCACCGGGGCCATTACGCCACCGAAGCTCAGCGCCGCCGTGAGGCCTGCCGTTACTGCCAGGCGTGCGATGTTCTTGCTCATGCTCATCTTCTTTTCCTCTGCTTTCTGCTCGAATTCCATTTGATCTAAATCTGTCTGTCTGTGTCTTAGCATCTACTTCGCTACGTCTCGCCCCGCTCTCTGTGGGGCTGCCAGCTACTCTTTATGGCTGCCACCTCCCCGCTTGACCAGGAGCGCGACCACGATGAGCGCGGCTCCGGCGACCGCTGCGGCGGCCGCGGCGTACATTGCCATATCGCCAGTCGAGGGCATAAAGCCTCCGGTGGTAATGCTAGGGGGTGTGCCGGTGGGCGTGTTGATGAGCGACGCCTCCAGGCTGCCCGTCGACCCGTCCGCGCTGTCGGCACGCAGGGGCGACTCGGCCGTGATGGTGAGCTTGGGCTTGGCGGCGGCCACCTGGTCGACGTCCAGGCCCTCGGCCTTGACCGTAACGGAGCGCGTGCCCTCAAAGGCGGTGTAGCCCTTGGGTGCCTTGAGCTCGCGGACCTCCAGCTTGCCCGAGTCCACGCCCGAGACGGTCACGCGGCCGTCCTCGCCCGTGGTGACGGTGGCCTTGCCCTCTGCATCCCACGTGCCGTCAGCCGCTAGCGTGCGGCCGCGGTCGTCGGCGATGCTCAGGACCGCCCCGGCAAGCGGCTTGTCGCCGTCGCTGCCGCGCTTGGTGAGCGCAAGATCCCAGGTGTAGGCGCATGCGTCATCGCTCGGCGTGCGGGTGAAGCCGGCGTCGCCGGACTGGTCGGCAAAGGGAGAGCGCGGGTAGCGCAGGTAGACCTCGTTGGGGTTTCCCTTGGCAATGCCGTGGTTGCATGCGCTGTTGAGCGGCGCGTTGTACACGGCGACCACGCGGGCGCCCGCGGTGAAGGCGTCGGCCCCGCCGAGCGCGGCGATCAGGTCGCCGGTGCGCACGGTGAAGGTCTTGCCGTCGGCCGCTACCTTGGTGGCGCACTGGGCCGTGATATCGGTCCAACCCTTCGCGGGATCGGTGCCGGCGCGGCCGTCCCTGCCGGCCGAGACGGCATCAAAGCCGCCGTCCGCGCCCGCCGCCACGTACACGCGCATGCTCGCGGCCACCTTGGAGGGGTCGAGCCCCGCGCTCATGGTGTCGACGAACTGCACCGTATAGGTGTCGTAGGCCGCGAGGCCCGCGGGGACCGTGGCAGAGAGGCGCCAGTACAGGTCGTCGGCGACCGTGGCGTCGGCGGCCTTCTGCCAGGCGGCGGTGCTGTCCTCCAGCACGTGCTTGGCGACCTTGGGCGTCGCGGCCTTGGGCTTGACGGTGACGGCGCTGCCGCCCACCAGGGCCATGATCGGCGCGGTGCCGACCTCGTTCTGGGCGATGGCGTCGTCGTCGGCGACGATGAGCCAGTAGCCGCAGGGCAGCTCGGCCGTCGTGCCCGCGTTAAGGGCCACGGACACGGCGCCAGAGCTCTGGAGGGAACGAGCGAGCTGTGCGCTCAGCGCGCTCGTAAGGTGGGAATCGGCGTTGAGCCACTCGGCAGCTTCCTGCGCGGTGGTCTGGGAATTGGGCATGCCGGCGCTGTGCAGCACAGGCAGCGCGGCATCACGCACGGCGTCGCTTGCCCAGGCGAGGTCGGTGGCGATCTTGGCGTCGCTGTCGCCGTCGACGACGTTGGCGCTAAAGATCTGGTAGGCGTCGTAGCTGCGCGCCACGGTGCCGCTCACCGTGATGGAACCGTTCGAGGTCGGCGCGGCCTGCGCGGATGCGGGGAACACAACCGCGCAGGTGCCGATCAGGAGGGCAAGCAGCGCAAACAAGATCGGGAAGGAGCAAACTTTCTTATTCACGACGCTCACCTCCCTTCGCATTCGCCTCGCGACGAATGTGCATCCAGGCCGCAGCAGCGCAAAGCACCGCCGCGCCGGCAAGGTACGTCAGAGTGACGCCCGACATACCAGAAAGGGGCAGAGAGGTGGAGTAGGTGTTGGTGAAGGTGGGGGTGGACTTGGTGAGGTCGTGGGGCGTGTCGGTGGTCACCCGTTTGCCATCACGATCCTGAATCTGCTTGTAGGTCGCAGAGATGTTGATCTTGCCGTTAGAGTCGTCAGCTGCCGTGACCGTAATCTGATAGATTGACTGGTCGTACTTGTAGTTCGTGAACGGCGTGGTCGGCTGTTGTTCGCGGACGTAATAGGTAAAGGTCTTGGAAGGGCCACGACCCGTGGAGTCGCCCGGATCGTAGGGATTAGTCCTGATATCAGAGAGCGAGTACTCGAGCTTGAGCTCAGTCTCCTTATTAGAGGCGTCCCTGAACGAAAGCTTCTGCGTCTTTTTAGGACCAGAGGTCTCGGCAGTACCGATGATGTCTTTGTCCTCAAAGTGGCTGTCTGTCGCGAGCTGAAGTGTAAACTTCTTCATCTCGCCACCCTCAACGACCTTAGTCGCCTTAGGAGTCCAGGAACCCTTTTTAGGGTCGTACGTGTTGGTGAAGGTCTTTCCCCCGTCGGGGCCGTCAATCGAATAATAACCCTCAGTAGCATCTGGTTGCACAGAAACGTTCTGGGAGGCAGTTTCGCCCTTGGGATGCTCGACCGCGCTCACGTCTTTGATCTTGTAGTTATGGATTTTGATCTCTATGGTCTTGTTCGGATCGTTCCGAGTCGGAACAGTCATGAGCACAGTCGAGTGGTCTTCGACTGTCACCTTAATCTCGTACACGGCGGGGTCGTATGTGATGCCGGAAACCTTTCCGGCATTTTCGACTAGGTAGTATGTAATCGTGCCAGCCGTACCGTTCGCTGCAGACTGCTCACCCAGGTTAAACGTGATGTTGCCTCCATCAACATTACTTGCAGTTCCAACCGGGGTGCAAACGTCATGATTGAATACCCCGCTAGCGAAAGGATCAACCGAATCCTTGCGGTAGACCGTAAAGGAGAACTCCCCCTTATTGATCTTGCGGCCGGACAGCGCCTTGGTCGCCTTCAGCTTAAGGCTCGGATAGACATACGTGTCTGCTGGCTGACCCAAGTACAAGTCGCCATTCGACATGATGCCGCCACCATGGTTCCAAGAATGGTTGCCCGTGATGAAGGTTGTCGCATTTTTCTGTACTGCTTCAGTCGCCGTTTTATCCGTGGCACCAACACCCGAAGTCAGACCGATGCTATTTTTTACCTGAGCAACACCGTTGGCGGGGATGGTGATTCGATCCGTTAGCTCAATGCTTCCCGAATACCTGGCGTCTATATCGCCAAGCATCTTGCCGCTTACCACTGCGACCGGCGTTGTGTGACCTTCCGCCGCGAGGAAGAAATCGGCATGACCACTGTTACGAAAAACATGTTCGTTGGTTTTTTTATCGATCGATTCATAGGCGACCTTGTCTTGATACTTATTGCTGCCGCCGCCAGAAAGATGGGGGTTACCATTATTGTTTTCACTATCGTAAGAACCGGCGTTTCCAGCGTCAGTGTTGCCAAAAATCGCCGTGCCATAAGTGTTCGTTACCAACGTCTTGCCCGTGGGGCAGACTGCAACGCCGCCGCCGTAGCCGCCAGCCGTGTTGGCGCCAATGTACGAGTTGTACACAAAGAGCCTGCCAGCATTAGATGCTGCAACATGCGAATCACCCTGAACAAAGATGCCGCCGCCGCCCCAGTCAAAGCGAGACATGCAGCAGTTGTTAGTGATGTAGACTTTGCTGCCTGGAGTGCCGTTGTTGTCTGGAGCGTCGCCAATCATCGCGTCAACCTTCTGGCCCACTCGAATGCCAGCACCCTCAGATCGGAAGCTCACGTTAGAGGCAATAATTCCTCCCGTAATTTTGAGCCATGCCATATCTTGTCGAAAAATATTGGTAACGTAAACGCCGCCGCCAGCTTCCTCGGAATAGTTGCCAGTAATCTGGCCATCGGAAATCGTGACATAGGCGCCGTTATTGGCAGCAAGCCCAGCTCCACCGTGGTTACCCAGGCCATCCTTGCCGCAATACTTGGCGTATTTATTGTTAGTGATGTAGCCACCAGAAACGGTCACACTACCGCCCGAAACCAAGATGCCGCCACCGAGACCATCCGAATCAGAATACGTAGCGTTGCCAGAGATGATTCCACCCGTAAGCTTCAAGGTGGCTCCATTGTCAGCGTAGACGCCGCCGCCAGAAGCTGCCTTGTTTCCCGCGACCACGCCGTCTGTCATTTCAAGGCTGGCATTCGCGCCCGTTATGCACAGACCACCGCCCCAGCCACCGCGGTTGCCGTTGGTGACGTAACCGCCTTCGATTGTGACCTTACCCATAGAAAGAATCACATGGCCGTTATCGCTCAGATTGGCGGCCGTGGTAATCATGCCGCCCTTGAGATCGAGCGTGCTGCCCTCTTCAACGGTGACCACTTGCTGTACGGAACCTCTGTCCGATGCCGCAACGATAGCGCCAAAGCCCGTAACGTCATGCCTGTACGTAGTCTCGGTGGTGCAAAGTCCATCTGTATTGGGCGTGCTCTTAGTCTCATAGTAAGTAAGACTCTTGGGTGCGCCGCCATTAGAGCTAGACCCGTCTCCCTTTTCCCATGTCATAGTCGCAGGCTGACCCGCCGTCGTTTCGACCCGAGACTGTTTGTCTATTGTTTTACCTGAAGTTTTACCTGAATCCTCGATAGTGAGTGTGGCTCCTTCTTTGACAACAAAGAAGGAGTCTTTGTTGCCGGAACCATGGCAGAGCATGTTGCCGTTAAGATCGATGGTGGTGTCTTTGTTGATGGCAATCTGCTGATTCGAATAGGCATAACCCGTCAGTCGAAACGTACCGCCACCGGTGAATCGTCCAGCAACGTCACCGTTTACCTCGATATAGCCATCGTCACTGACGGGAGCGATAGCGTTTTCGTCGCTATTTTCATTATCGGAAGGCTGTGCGTCGGAAGGCCGCTCGGCACCCTTAACTTCCGCGCCATCGGCAGTCGAGCCTGCTGCGACGTTATCCTCGCTCGCGCCGTTCTTGGTCTCGTCACTATTCTGGTTTTCGGTATCCCCATTGTTGGTGTTTTCTACATCAGTAGACCCACTTGAGGAACCCCCCCATCACAGTTTCTTCGGTAGGAACCGTC
>OLOV01002497.1_pt1 | contig 12399 bp, 11 predicted proteins | sample 1672931 | NCBI WGS metagenome assembly OLOV01 (sample SAMEA3136738, study PRJEB25190) | human gut metagenome | biome: human gut; feature: human-associated habitat; material: faeces | place: Austria | collected 2013
ACTTCGTTGTTCACTGCTATAGAAAGCCTAAGGTCTTTCTATACAACTTTAGAGCCACAAGTCTCTAAAGTATAGATGATATTGAAAAGAAAAAAACAAACCAATAAATTAGAGACCATAAGGCTCTAATTTACCCCAATAGACTTACATAGTAAGGCTAAAGGGGACCAAAGAAAAAGATAGTTCTAATAAACATAGAATTATCTTTTTAATATAACTAATTATGAATATACCAAGTTTGATTAATATCACAAGTCTGGCTAAGAGGCTCAGGATTAGGTTTATCCAAAACAGCAATCGTCGGCATCTTAAAAGCCGTACCAAACATAATACAAGTACCAGGATGTAAAGTCTTAATCTTATTAGTCAAGGTAACATCAGCACTAGAAATAATGTCTTTAATAAATTGAAGGTCTCTAGGATGGAACATTTTAAATAGAAGGAAATTACTACACTGAGAAATAGTAGTCTCAGAAAGTTCAGAAGGTCTTTGTGAAACAATTCCCAGTAGTAAACCATACTTTCTACCTTCCTTAGTAATTCTCTCAAAAATATTATAGCCAAGAATCATAGCATCATCATCATTCTGAACATATCTATGAGCCTCTTCCAAAACAATATGGAAAGGAATAGACCCTCTTTGATTCAAAGTAACTAAATAATCAAATAAAAGTTTAGAGTAAATCTTAACCAAAGTCTTAGCAAATCTATCATCAACATAATTAATATTAAAATTAACTATCTGTGCTTTTCTACCATTAGGACAAGTAAGAAGTAAATTAATATATCCCTCTCTATTAATATAACCATTATAATCAAAATATCTAGAATAATCCCGAACCGGCCGCAGAACCGGAGCCGGAAAAGGAACCGGAACCGACAAAGGAGGAGCTGCTGCTCGCCGAGATCCGCGACCTTTTGAAGGAGCAGAGCAAGTGACCGCGCTGCTGCGCGAGGGACTGCGGGAGCTGGGGCTGGACGAGAGCCGGGCGGAGACGCTTGAGCGCTTCGCCGCGCTGCTGCTAAAAAAGAACGAGGTGATGAACCTCACCGCCATCACGGAGCCGGAGGCCGTCGCGCAGCTGCATCTGCTCGACAGCGCGGCGCTGACACGGTTCGTTGACCTCTCGGGGAAAACGGTGGTGGACGTCGGCACGGGCGCGGGTTTCCCGGGGATGCCGCTGCGTATTCTCAAGGACGACTTCGATCTGACGCTGCTCGACAGCCTCGGCAAGCGCATCGCATGGCTCGACGAGGTCTGCGGTACGCTGGGGCTGAAGCGCGTGGAATGCGTTCACGCGCGGGCGGAGGAATTTGCCGCCGGACATCGGGAAAGCTATGACCTTGCGGTGTCGCGCGCCGTCGCACAGCTCAATGTGCTCTGCGAGCTGGCGCTGCCGCTTGTGAAGGTCGGCGGGCAATTCCTCGCGATGAAGAGCGTGGACACCGAAGAGGAGATCGCCGCGGCAAAGGGCGCGATCAGAACGCTCGGCGGAAAAATCGTCAAGGTCGAGGATTACACCATCCCGACGAGCGGGGTCACGCACCGCGTGGTGGTGATCGAGAAGGTCTCCCCTACCCCGCCGAGGTATCCGAGGGCGTTCGCAAAGATCAAAAAGCAGCCGCTGTGAGCGGCTGACGGGAGTTTTCTATGGGACAGGTCATCGCCGTGGTGTCCGGAAAGGGCGGCACGGGAAAAACTTCATTCACCGCGCTCGTCGGGTCGGCGCTCGCCGAGATGGGACACCGGACGCTGTGCCTCGACTGCGATGTGGGTCTGCGGAATCTGGACCTGGCGCTCGGCATGAGCGACAGCGCGCTGATGGACTTCACCGACGTCATTCTCTCGCGCGCGACGCTCGAGCAGGCTGCGGTGCGGCATCCGCGCTGCGACCGGCTGTATCTGCTGACCGCGCCGGTCGGGCTGCACGAGGACATCCGCATGAGCGAGATGAAAGGGCTGCTCGACGAGGTGCGGAGCAGGTTCGACTATTGTCTCATTGACTCCGGCGCGGGGCTGGGCGACGCCTTCCGGCTCGCGACCTGCGCGGCGGACCGCGCGGTGGTGGTCGCGACGACCGATCCCACGAGCCTGCGCGACGCGCAGCGGACGGTGATGGAGCTGCGCGATTACCCGAACGGAAGGCTGCACCTGGTGGTCAACCGCGTGCGGCGCAAACTGCTCAAGGCGCTGAGCAGCAACATCGACGACGCCATCGACGCGGCGGGCCTGCCGCTGCTGGGCGTGATCCCCGAGGACGAGGGCATCCCCATCGCGCTGGGGCGCAGCGCCCTGACCGTATTCTCCCGCGAGAGCAGCGCCGAGATCGCCTGCCGCAACATCGCGCGCCGTCTCACCGGCGAGCGCGTGCCGCTGATGAAGCTGCCGCGGCGATAAAACAGAAAATCATAAATTTACGATAGAAAGGGGCGCGGTTATATGAATATCGCTCTCATGGCACACGACAACAAAAAAGACCTGATGGTGCAGTTCTGCACAGCCTATGCAGGCATCCTCTCCAAGCACACCATCTGCGCGACCAACATTACCGGCAAGATGGTCGCCGAGGCGACGGGTCTGCCCATCCACCTCTTCCTCGCGCGCGTACACGGCGGCGCGGAGCAGATCGGCGCGCGCATCGCCTACAACGAGATCGACATGGTGCTCTTCTTCAACGATCCGCGCGATGAAAAGTCCTGCGAGAGCGTGAGCTATATTTCCCGCCTGTGCGACCAGAATAACATTCCCTTTGCCAGCAATGTGGCGACGGCGGAAATGCTCGTCCTCGGCCTCAGCCGCGGCGACCTCGACTGGCGCGACATCGTGAACCCGAAAACCAAGCCGTTTACGGCGTGATTTTGAATACAAACCGTATTATTTCAGCTTGAAATTACAGATAGGAGTTGTTATTGTCTTATGATGCAGTCCCGTACACACAACTGTAACCAGCTTCGCATCGAGAATGTGGGCGAGAAGGTCAAGCTCGTCGGCTGGATGGAAAACGTCCGCGAGGTCGGCGGCAATCTGGCGTTCGTCGTGCTGCGCGATTTCTACGGCACGACGCAGGTCGTCGTCGAGGACGAGGCCGACCTGAAGGTCATCAAGGGGATCAACAAGGAGAGCACCATCTCCGTCGAGGGCACCGTGCGCGAGCGCGCGAGCAAGAACAGCAAGCAGGCCACCGGCGAGATCGAGGTCGTGCCCGAGAAGATCGAGGTGCTCGGCCGCTGCCGCTACAATTCCCTGCCCTTTGAGATCAACCGCAGCCGCGAGGCCGACGAAACGCAGCGCCTGAAGTACCGCTACCTCGACCTGCGCAATCCCGCGGTGAAGAAGAACATCATCCTGCGCTGCCAGGTGATCGCCGCGCTGCGTCAGGCGATGATGGCGCACGACTTCCTGGAGATCACGACGCCGATTCTGACCGCCTCCTCCCCCGAGGGCGCGCGCGACTATCTCGTGCCCGCGCGCAAGCACCCGGGCAAGTTCTACGCGCTGCCGCAGGCGCCGCAGCAGTTCAAGCAGCTGCTGATGACGAGCGGCTTCGACCGCTACTTCCAGATCGCGCCCTGCTTCCGTGATGAGGACGCGCGCGGCGACCGCTCCCCCGGCGAGTTCTATCAGCTGGATATGGAGATGTCGTTCGCGACGCAGGAGGACGTGTTCGCCATCTGCGAGGACGTGCTGCCCCCCATCTTCGCGAAGTTCGGCACCTATGATATTGCATCCCAGCCGCCGTTCCGCCGCATCGCGTACAACGACGCGCTGGCGGTCTACGGCAGCGACAAGCCCGATCTGCGCATCGACCTGACTGCGACCGACGTGACGGAGCTGTTCGCCGAGAACGAATTTGAGGCGCTGCGCGGTCAGACGGTCAAGGCCGTGCCCATCACGGACTGCAAGCTGACACGCAAGCAGATCGACAAGCTGCTCGGCGACTGCGAGGTGCAGAGCGGCACGAAGAGCTATTGGTTCAAGGTCGATGAGAACGGCGAGCTCGCCGGCGGCATCGGCAAGTTCGTCGCCCCCATCAAGGCCGAGCTGACCGAGAAGCTGGGGCTCAAGCCCGATACGCTGGTCATCGTGTGCGCGGGCAAGCTCGCGACCAAGGCCGTGGGCGTCGCCATCAAGACCTTCGGCCCCGCCTGCGAGGGTCACATGGACAAGGAGCGCTACGAGTTCTGCTGGATCGTCGATTTCCCGATGTACGAGATCGGTGAGGAGAGCGGCGAGCTGGAGTTCTGCCACAACCCGTTCTCGATGCCCAAGGGCGGCATGGAGACGATGCTGGCCGCCGAGCGCGGTGAGCTCGACCCGCTGAGCATCACCGCCGACCAGTACGACCTGGTCTGCAACGGCGTGGAGCTCAGCTCCGGCGCGGTGCGCAACCACGATCCCGAGATCATGATCAAGGCGTTTGAGCTGGTGCGGCTCGGCGAGGACGACGTGAAGGCCAAGTTCCCCGCGATGTACAACGCCTTCTGCTACGGCGCGCCCCCGCACGCCGGCATCGCTCCGGGCGTGGACCGCATGGTGATGCTGCTCGCGGGCGAGGATTCCATCCGTGAGATCATTCCGTTCCCGATGAACAAGAACGCGCAGGACATCATGATGGGCGCGCCGAGCGAGGTCACGCAGAAGCAGCTCGACGAGCTGCACATCGCCGTGACGGCGCACGAGGACGAGTAATCTTAATACCGGCCGCGCGAAGCACGGCGGTTTTTTGATGCAAGCGCTATGAATACGCCGCGACGTGCTCGCGGTAATACTGCACAGCGAGCCAGCTGCGGTAGAAGCTGCGGTCGGTGTCGCTGAGGACGGAGGTCAGGACGCCGTCGTGCAGGAAGAGCCCGTTCGTGTGAAGCAGCGGCGAGATGTCCCGCATGGCGCGGGAGAGCTGCATATAGCCGGGGCCGGCCCAGCCGCACGCGTCGAACAGCCGCGTCATCAGGAAGCAGGGCGAAAAGTCGCCGCCGTCGCCGGTGAAGTCCGCGCCGAGGACCTCCTTCGCCGCGCGGTTCGCCCAGATGAGATAGGGCGTGGCGTAATAGTTCCGGAAGCCGGCAAGCGTGGACGTGTCAAAATCAATGCCCATCTCCTCATAGACCGAGCCGCCGTTGCCCATCCACGGCTTGTGGTCGCCGAAGAGCACGAGCACCACGGGGGTATCGCGCGCGTCCAGCTCCTGCGTCAGACGGACATATTCGCGGACCGTTTCATTCACGCCGAAGAGGTAGTTGTTGAGAATATTACAGCTCTCCTGCGACCAGCCGCTTGCTTCGGGCGAAACATAGGGAACGGTGCTCTCCGTTTCGGCGTAGGGGCCGTGATTCTGATAGCTCACCGCGAAGGAGAACAGGGGCGAGCCGTCCGCCGCGTCGAGGTCGGCGAGCAGGTAGTCCGCGAGCTGTTGGTCGGAATGCCACATGGCGACGTAGGGGTCGACCAGCTCGCCGAAGCCGTTTTCCGTGAAAACGCTCCGTTCAAAGCCGAGGTAGTCGTTCACGCGCTCGCGGTCATAGAACCAGCTGTAGCCGGGGTGCGCGTAGTGCGCCGCGTAGCCTTGTGCCGTGAAGTAGCGGACATAGGAGCCGGTCGCGCCGCGGTATTCGTCGTGCTCGCTCGCGCCGGTGAGGAAGCCCCACTCGGTATCCACGGTGCCGCCCGCGAAGATGTTCGTGAGCAGGCGGCCGGAGAGGCTCTGCTCCTCGAGCGCGTGCCAGGGGGCATAGACCTCCTGCACCGTGTCGAAGCCGGCGAGGGCGTCGAAGTCGGTCAGGTCGCAGAACGCCTCGAGCATCACGCCCATGACGGCGACCTTCTCCCCCTCCGGAATGTCTTCATCGGGGAAGGACTCAAGCAGCGTCTGCGCCGCGCGGGCATCGTAGCCCTCCGGCTTTTCGGGGAACAGCTCCGGCACCGAGTGCAGGAAGGAAAGCGCAAAGCCGCGGGAAAGATAGACCTCGTTGTCCGACCAGATATTGATGAGCGCGTCGTTCGCCGTCCTTTTGTAGACGGCTTCGTCGGCGTAGGCGCCGAGGTACGCGCCGACGCCCAGCAGCACGCAGGCCGCCGCGCCCAGCGCGCGGGCGCGCCGGCGCTTATCGCCGCGCGGCATGAGGAGCACGGCAAAGGCCAGCATCGCGCCGAGGAGCGCGACCGCCGTGTTGACCTCGGCGGTCCGTTCAAATTCGTATTGACTCATGATGCCGCCCGCCGTGCGCAGGAGCAGGATATCGCTCGCGCGCATCGGATCGCCGCGCAGCATGACCTTATAATAGTTGATGAGCGGGAGGCCCACACCGAAAAGGCCGCTGAGCAGCACGCCGCACCAGCAGCGTCCGGACAGAAAATAGCCCAGCCATGCGAGCAGCAGCGGCGGGAAAAGGTTCAGCGCCAGCAGCAGCGGATGATCGAGATAGGACCGGTACAGCTCTGCCTGCGGGAGGGCGGCATCCGCGCAGGCCGTGAGCCACAGGCCGAGAAAGCCGATGCCGACGCCGAGGAGCGTGAGCAGCACGGCGAGGTAGGCGCGGTGGGCGCGGAGCGTCCCGCGGCTCGCGCCGTCGGGCGGAAAAATAAGGCGAGAAAGCTTCAAATCGGGTTCCCCTTCAAAAAGAATAACAGAATTATAACAGATTTTTCGGCAAAAACAACCGCCATTTCCCACCATTCCGCCAAATCCCGCTCAATGTGAGAAAAAAGGACGGTGAAACGGGGGTGAGGGTATTGCATTTTCTTGGCAAAACCTTTATAATTATACTAAATCTTCGTCATGCGGCCTGAAAATATTTTAGGTGTTATGACGAAACAAAAGAAAGGGAGAACATCATGGAAAAGCTCTTTAAGCTCCAGGAGAACGGCACCACGGTAAAAACCGAGCTGCTTGCCGGTCTCACGACGTTCATGACGATGGCCTACATCATCGCCCTGAACCCCAACCTGCTGACCAACTTCGCGGTCGGCACCCCGCTGTGGAACGGTGTGTTCCTGGCGACCTGCATCGCCTCCGCCATCGGCACCATCTGCATGGCCTTCATGGCCAACAAGCCCTTCGTTATGGCTCCCGGCATGGGTCTGAACAGCTTCTTTGCCGTGGTCGTGGCCAACATCGCCGTCATCAACAACTGCGAGTATGAGTCCGCGTTCCAGGCCGGTCTGGTCATCATCCTCGTCGAGGGCATCGTGTTCCTCGTCCTCACCCTCCTGAAGGTCCGTGAGAAGATCGTCGAGGCCATTCCTCTCGGTGTGCGCTACGGCATCGCCCCCGCCATCGGCCTAATGCTGATGAACATCGGTCTCGGCTCCAACGTCGGCATCTATGCCGAGGGCAACGGCTTCACCAGCCCCTTCTACATCATGCGCGACTTCTTCGGCGCCCTGACCCCCAGCATCATCAAGGGCAGCATGGGCGACATCGGCTATCACACCATGGTCCTCACCGCCATCACCGCCTTCCTCGGCGTGTTCATGATGGTCGTTCTGGCCAAGAAGGGCATCAAGGCCTCCGTTCTGCTCGGTATGCTCTTCTCCTCCGTGCTCTACTGGGCCGGCAGCTTCCTGTTCCTGGGCGTGAATCCGTTCGCCAGCCTTGAGACCGCGAGCTTCGTGCCCCCCTTCGCCGACATGGTCTCCACCACTCTCTTCAAGTTTGACTTCGCCGGCTTTGTGAACATCGGCTGGTTCACCGCCATCACCCTGATCATCACCTTCTGCATCATTGACATGTTCGACACCATCGGAACTGTTGTGGGCGTGTCCGTAAAGTCCGGAATGGTCGATGAGAAAGGCAATGTGGACGGCATCAACAAGGTGCTCATGGCCGATGCAGTAGCCACAGTAGCCGGTGCCATGTTCGGTACCAGTACTACCACAACATACATCGAGAGTGCTTCAGGCGTTTCAGAAGGAGGCCGCACAGGCTTGACTTCATTCACGATCGCCGTATGCTTTGCAATCGCCCTGCTGTTCTCGCCTTTGTTCCTCGCCATCCCTGGCGCTGCTACAGGTCCGGTCCTCTTCATCGTAGGTGTGATGATGGCCGCTCCTGTCAAGGAAATCGACTGGGAGGACTATTCCGAGGCCATTCCTGCATTCGTGACAATGCTGCTCATGCCTCTCGCATACAGCATTTCCGACGGAATCATGCTGGGTATGATTTCATACGTAGTGATCAATGCCCTCACAGGCAAATTCAAGAAGGTTTCAGTTACGATGTGGATACTTGCGGTTCTCTTCGTCCTGAGATACGTACTTATGAGATAATAACGTACAGTTCGATATTCAGCCCGTTGCGCACTCCAATCAGTTTGCAGCGGGCTGATTTTTTTGTATATTTGTCTTGATAACACCCTAAAATGCTATAGCCATGTCAATACTGAAGAAAATGCTCGTCAGGCTTCCTGTCAAGAAATCTTATCTCAAGATGGCCTGGGATGCGACTGCAAAAGGCCAGCGGGAACTTGCACTGCATCTCTTTAAGCTTGCTTACGAACAGGAGACCGATCCTGAAAAGAAGGCCGAAGCCGCATGGAATGTCTATGTTGACTGCAAGAACAATGAGAAATATCACGAGGCTTATCTGTGGTGCGAAAGGACTGCAAGACTCGGTTTCGTGAAAGCGATGCGAATTCTGGGAAAGGCATATTTCTATGGTCTCGGGATTGTCCCGAACTATCGTATTGCCGCGAAATGGTTCAAGTCAGGGGCTGACCTCGGGGATGCCTCCTGCATCAGACTTTTGGGAGAGTGTTATGTCCAGGGAAAGGGCGTAAGGACCAATGAGAAAAAGGCTTACGAATATTTCAGCAAGGCCTACGGACTTGGTGAACCTGGCAGTTATTATTGGATGGGACTGGCGTACCGTTTCGGCGGAGCAGGTTATGAAGCAAATATCCTGAAGGCCATGGAAATATGGCGGGAAGGACAGTCCAACTCGCGTTGCCTCAATGAGTTGGGTAAGTGCTATTTCTGGGGTGACGGTGTGCCGAAAGACAAGGATATGGCTTATCAGTACTTCAGGAAAGTCTCCGACCAGGGAAAGGATTTCGCTGATGATTACCTGTCTCCGGACAAATTGTCCCTTAGGAGTGAGGCTGAAGTGGAAGCCTTGATTAATTACCGATGAATATTTTCAATCCGGAACACGACTTGTGTATGGCCAACGGTGACGCGAACTTCGTGCCGCCGTTTTCTGCGTTGGAATTCGGAAGGGATTGTGCCGGACTCACTTCATATATCCAGAAGGCAGGCGATGGTGAAATAGTCCCATGGGGCTGGGATGCCGTTCTTAAACAACGTCTTGTAAAACAGGGAGTTCCCGTGTCGTCCCTCCCTTCGGACGAGGCACTCGATGAAATCCGCCGGCTGTCGCGCAGAGGAATTGCGGCTGACGCCGGGGCTTTTGTCAATGCCAATGTCCCGAATCCCCTGTTAAGGCCGGACGGCTTCGTGAAAGAGGTCTCCAGTGTGGAGGATGCCGTCTCGGCTGTGGAAGAGTTCTCCGATGCCGTTTTCAAGGCTCCGCTCTCAGGCAGCGGCAAGGGCCTCAGATGGGCCAGGCGTGGCGAATTGTCAGCCAGTGATTTGGGCTGGTGCAAGAACATTATCGCCAGGCAGGGGAGTCTCATGGTGGAAAAGCGTCTCGAAGTCGTGCAGGATTTCGCGATGCTGTTCCATGTGGGACCTTCTGAAGATAGCGGGAATTCCGTAAACTTCGAAGGGTATTCCTTGTTTTTCAATGATAACGGAATCTACAAGGGAAATGTCCTTTCCGATGACGCGCAGATACTTTCCGAACTCTCAGGATACGTTCCGGAAACGTTGATTGTCAATGTCAAAGCAGCATTGACCTTATTCCTGGAGCGGGAATTTTCGGGCCGGTATTCCGGTTTCGTCGGTGTCGATATGTTCATTTATCGGGAGGCGGGACAATCTTCTTTCCGGCTTGCTCCGGTGGTTGAAATCAATGTACGTATGACGATGGGACTTCTGGCGAATCGTGTTTACAGGCGTCTCGGGCGTGATTTCGGGGACGGGCGTTACGTCATGACGGTGGAGTTTTCGCCGCGTGAGGGCGAACTCTATTCCCAAAGGTCGTCATATCTGTTGGCATTGACAAAAATTACTCCCTCCACAAAATACGCCGTCGTCGTGAAGGAACGTTGATGTGGAGGGTGTGAAAGATTCCCGCTTCCGGGTCTGGGCCGCTAGTCTTCCGGATATGGAGCGAAATCTGATTTCTGGGCTCCGCAGACCGGGCATTTCCATGAGTTAGGGATGTCCTTGAAAGGAGTCCCCGGTTTTATCCCGCCGTCGGGATCGCCCTCAGCCGGATCGTAAATCCATCCGCATCTGAGGCATTCGTACTTCATCTGTTCTTTAGCCATAATGGATTTGATTTTTGTTAATGTGCTTAAATATAGGCAATTAAGATGAATTATCCAAATTATCGTAGAATTTGCAGGTGATATGGACGTCCGGTGCAAATGTCTTGTGTTTTTGCACTTTACATGAAAAATCATATCTTTGTCTTTATCGGGGACACTTTGTCTGACCAAGTGCGTGTACTGAACCTGTCGCAGAATGGTCTATAACCCCCTTGTATAATCGCCTTATCCCGGCAACGGAGATTGGCATTGACCGAAGCCTTGAACGGAGACTTTGGTGAGACGTAATTGACTAAACAGAACAGAATGGGACGATTGTATGACCTCCTTATGAAGGACTACCGCTTGAAGGAAGGCCTGAATGCATGTATCAACTGCGGTACCTGCACGGCCATCTGTCCTGCGGCTGAGTTCTACCGATATGATCCGCGCAAAATCGTGGACATTGTCCAGAGCAAGGATGATGAAGAAATCGAGAAACTGCTGAAGAGTGAAACCATCTGGTATTGCGGCGAGTGCATGAGTTGCGTGACAAGATGTCCGCGCAAGAATGCGCCCGGCCTCATTGTCATGGCTTTGCGGAACCTGTCCATAGAATTGGGCTATTTCGTGGAATCTGAAAAGGGCCGTCAGCAGTGCATCCTGACTAAGGACCTGTGTGCGAATATCCTGGATTATGGCTATTGTGTCTATCCGCGCCGCTTCGATTATGCGGGACATCCTGAGGCCGGAAGAGTCTGGGAATGGGAGGAAAAGCATCTGGATGACGTGTTCGAGAGACTTGGCGGAAATCTGGACGGAAACGGTCCCGGAGCCATGAGGCGTATTCCGCAGGAAGACCTTGACGAACTCAAGCGTATCTTCGACGAGACCGGAGCCACGGAAAGAATGGAAAAAGTACGTGCCGCCGGATTGAGAAAGGCCGCGGAGATGGGCCTTACCGAAGAAGAATTCATGCAGAAAATATATACGGATAGCGATCCGAAACACTTAAACCGATAGCTCTCAATGATTTACGAAGGCAAACAAAAAATCTGGTCAGACTACCAGAAAGACATTCCGGACGATCACTATTTTTACGTCCGCAGTTGCATCAGACAGAGTTTTTTCCCGGCTTCCGAGGCGGCCTTCCTGAAGATTACCAGACAGGAACTGGGCAAGGATATATTTGAGACAGAGCATCATACGACATGCGGAGGCATTGCCTATCACTCGGATACCATCCCGCAGGAAACAGCGATGACAATCATAGCACGTCAGTTCGCATTGATGGCGAAATACGGCTATGAAAACTATGTCTGCTCCTGCATAACTTCCTTTGGACTCTACTGCGAGACGATGGAGACTTGGCGCGAGTTTCCTGAACTGGAGGCAAAGGTTCGCGAAAATCTTTGGAAGACCTGCAAACTCGAATTCGCCAAACCTAAAGTCCTCGTCCACGCCAGCGACCTGATCTACAAATACCGCAATCTCATCGCTGCGCAGGCGAAGCATAAACTTGTCAATGTCCATACGGGGCGCCCTCTCCGCGTCGTGGAGCATATCGGCTGCCATTATTCCAAGATGTTCCCTTCCAAGGGTGTCGGCGGGGCTGAATATCCTTATGTCCTTGTCGGAATGATAGAGGCATGGGGAGGCGAAATCATTGACTATCCGGAGAGACGTCACTGCTGTGGATTCGGTTTCCGCCAGTATCTCGTAAAGGGCAACCGCGGATATTCATTGTCCAATACCCACAAGAAATTCGAGAGCATGGAGCCGTACCAGCCGGACCTTATCATTACCAACTGTCCGGGATGCCCTTATTTCCTCGACAGATGGCAGTATGTCATCGCCGAATCTACCGGCAAGACCTACGGGGAGAACGGACACGGAATTCCTGTTCTGACCTACGAGGAGGTTGCAGGACTGGTGCTCGGATATGATCCGTGGGATCTGGGCCTTCAGACCCATCAGGTCGGCCCGGAACAGCTTCTGGACAAAATGGGTATCGAGTATGACCCTGCCCGC
>OLOV01002499.1_pt1 | contig 12390 bp, 28 predicted proteins | sample 1672931 | NCBI WGS metagenome assembly OLOV01 (sample SAMEA3136738, study PRJEB25190) | human gut metagenome | biome: human gut; feature: human-associated habitat; material: faeces | place: Austria | collected 2013
TGTTTATCCATTATTCTTTCTCATCCTCTAATTGTTTTTTACAATCTTCTTTAATATCTATAGCTAATTGTTCTAATCTTACAGCTACTTCTCGTAGGGTTTTCTTATTTATATCAGCTACAGGTAGAAAGTGGTCCGTAGATATTCCCATCTTACCCATAAGAGGGAAACATATATGAATATCCCAACAATCTTCATCAGGGTTTTCTAGTACCGTAACTTTAGGACTAGAGTATTCTAGTATATAACTCCTAATAAGAGTTGTATATAACATATCTTCTATTAATAGATAATCTATTTGCATCTATCGACCTCTTTCATTTCTTTAAGTACTTTATTATACTCTACTTGATTTACTATTGTAGCACATCTAAGATTATAATTAACATCTTCATCGGTTAAACCATAATCGTGGAATAGATTTATAACATCTTGACTAGATAAATAACCTCCCTTATTATCTATTAACTCTTGATATTTTTTATCTCCAAAGTTAGGAATACCCTTGTAGTTATCTGCTGTATCACCTACTAATAATTGATAGTATAGATGTTGTTTCGCTTCATTCTCTCCTACTTTCTCTATTGTAGTATTATTATTCAAATCTCTAAAGAAGTTACAAGGTACAGAGTAGAAATCTTTATCTATAGATACTATAACCTTTTGATATTCTGATTTATAATTCTTATCTTCAAATATAATTCTACAAGTATCATCGCCTTCTAAATAAGGTAAACTAGTGAATCCATATTTATCTCTAATAAGATTATATACATATTGATATATTTCTGGTTTAGGTTTTCTATTAGCTTTGTATTGAGGGAATAATATCTTTCTAAAGTTTTTTACATCACCTACTACAAGCTCAAACTGTTTAGTATTTAAAGTCTTACAAAGTCTATCTATATTATCATCTATATATTTTTCAGCTAGAGAAATATCATACCCTTGATAGAATATCTTAGGATTAGTTTTATCTTGTATCAATTTCTCACAATGAGATAATGATTTATATAGATAACTTTCAATATCAATAATTAAATAGTTAATCATTTACCAACTCCTTACTAAAGGTATAAACAATATTAGTATTAATAAGTATGAGTATATCAATTGTTTAATACCTCATTAAGTTTATGTTCTAAATCTAACCTATCCTTTTTATCTAAGAGATTAAATATATATATATCTACTCTAGGATTTTCTATATTAACCTCACCATTCATTTGAACTACTAGAGGAAGTATTGAACTCTTATCATCTGGTATCTTACCACATTCAGTAAGAGCATCTTCAAAGAATTTCTGATGGATAGATAGAACATTACCTATATCAAATCTTCTATTATCACCTTTGAATACTTTATATAGTATAGCTATCTTTTCATATCTAGGTTTATCTTGTATCTGGTCTACAATAGCTTGCTTGTATTTAATTTTTGCTACGTTTAAAGTTCTGAAATAAGTATTACGATAGTTATTAAGGTTAAGAATAAAGAACCTCTCTTTACCTTTTCTATCTGTGCTTAATCTAATCTTTAAAGGACTTACTATTTTATACATATCTAATATCCTCCCCAAGCTATTTCATATTTATCCCCTTCTATTTGTGTTAAGGTAAAGTATAAACGTTTAAGTTCTTCTACATTTTCTTGAAAAGGTATTAAGTATTCTATATAATCCTTACCTTGATAACAAGCTTGCTCTATGGCTACCATTATATTATCCATATTAGCTTTCTTTGCTATTCCTTGTGCTTGTATTCTATCGAGCATTTAATCCTCCAATAATACACATTTAATCTTACCATCTACTATAGGTACTGGCATTATACTAAAACTATCTTTCTCTACATAGCCATATAAAAAACCTTGGTTCCACGAAGGATTATCTATATATTCAGGGTTTAAATCACACAAGCATCCACTTTCAGCCCACATTAAATCTCTCGAAGGAGTACGTTTATAATAAACAGCTAGTCTATGAGTATGTCCTGATATACCTGAACAATCATTCTTTTCCATTTCTGCTCTAGCTGTATACCCTGAAAACTTTCTTACTATTGTACCGTGGATAATCTTAAGACTTCCTAGTTTAATACCTTTATCAGAATATTCTATATTATATTTCTTTAAGTCTAATAGATTAGGTAATTTTAAAGCATCCAAAGAATATAGTTCAGGATGTTTCTTTAGGTAACGCTCTAGCCTTGAACAATTACCAGTAATAGCCACTTTTCCATCTATCCTAGTTATTAATGTTCCGCTTTTTGTAGTCAGACAATAGCTATAATCGTTATAACTAATCTTCTTTATTGTTTGTTGTTGTCTTCCATACTTGTAATTAGTTTGAAACATTAATGTTTTAGTTCTATTTTTATCATTAAAACCACTTGTAGATTCTATTTTAATTTTAGTTGCATAACCGTTTTTAATACAAGCTTCTTGAAGAATATCTAAGTCATTATTATTTACACTATAAAAATAATTCCTTTGTTCTTTTTTAGAACCATCAGTTATTACAATAGTATTAATGAATGCTTCAAAATGTTCACCTGTTAGGTTTTTAAATTCCTGTGGAAATTGTTTCTTACCATTTAATAGATTTAATATTACTCTTGCTTCCTCTCCGTAAATTCTAATATAATAGGGTTGCAATTTATTGACACCACATTTTTTGCAAAGCCTGAATGTATATTTAATATCCATCTCTTCAAGCAATTCCTTGAGTGCTTCTATTTTTCTAGGCTTACTTAATTTGAATTGTATTCTCTTCTTCTTATCACTACAGCTTACAATACATCCATCTGTTACAACCCAAGTTAATAATCGGACTTCATTAACAGAAAGGTTGCCATTATAAGGGATTAAAGTATTTGAACACGGTCTTATTAAATGGGCAAGATTTTTTGTTTGCTCGTTGTATATATCTTTAGCTAACACTTTTTCATCTCCTAATAAGACTTGATGTTTACTAGATACTATTTGTTTACTCATTCTAGTTTCTATTTCGAACATTTCTTTTTGGTATGATTTAATATAATCTTGAATAGTGTCAGTAACTATACAATCTTTTTGTATATTATAATTTAATAAAGTAACTTTCTTGTGCTGTTCAACAATATCCTGAATATTAATCCACCCATCAGTTGTTAATACATCAGTTCTTTTGTCTAAACAATGGTTACCTTTAATAAATACTATCCTTGCATCTGGTTTAATAGTTCTAAGTTTCTTAAAGAATTTAGTAGCCATATCAATTTCTTTCTGTAAACTATTAATTCTATCAGGGTCTTTATCAAAAGAACTTACATCATAGAAATCTAAGATATCTCCGTTCAGAATTATTATATCAACTGGATTGGTTTTAATAAAATCAAATGCTGCTTTAATAGCTTTATCATCTTGATAAGGAAAATGTATATCACTCAAAACTACAAATTTATTTTTCATTATGTTCTAACTCCTCTAATTTTTTTAAGCGTTAATGTTTCAAAACAATGTGGACATAATCTTAAAAAAGCAGGGGCTCTATATACTGGATTAAATGAAATCTGCATTTCCTTAATACAGTTTCCACAAACATCTTTATGACAAACCATACATTCAAAAGTATTATGTTCATCTTCCTCAAAGTCTATACCACAAGTATCACAAGTTATTCTTCCTTTTTCTAATTCTATTTTCTTAATTCTCCTCATTTATTTTATCCTCCAATTGCTGCATTGTTAAAGATTTTTTACATTCGGGGCATATAAAGAAAGTCATAGCGGAATTAATAGTAATAGTGTTTCTGCAAGATAGACAAATGTCTTTATAACATATAAAGCATCTAGATACAAGTCCATCCGTATTTATCTCTTTCCCACAACTATCGCAAATAATAATATCCTCTTCTATAGTTCTAGTTATTTTCTTTTGCATTTAATTCCTCCAAGTCTTTAAGTTTAATCCACATAAAATATCCTGTTGATGTTTTACAGAATACTTTATCATCTTTAATTCTTTCTATAAGATACCAATAAGATTTATCTTTAGTATATAATTTATCACCTTTGTTCATTATTTTTCTTCCCTCATTTCTTCGATAACTTTCAGGATATTAGTTAATACACTACAAGACTCATTATATTCTCCACAAACAGTATAAGGTCTATAGCTAAACTCCACTATCTCTTTTATTTTTGTAATAGTTGTGCGGTAGTGGTTTAACTTATTAATAAGGATATTATTTTTTTTAATATCTTTATCTATCATTATAATTCATACTCCTTTGTTAATCCCAAACGCTTTGCATATTCAACACACTTATATCCACAAGGTTTACCCTCACAATAACTAAAGCTACCTGCTCTACATACATTCCTAGCTAAATATCCCCCTGAATAATCTGGTCTACAACTAACACGAAAGGCTGGGCATTTACTTACATCAACATCATTTATTATTACTTGTTTTTTATTTATCATATAATCTCCTATTAGTTTCATCTATTATATCTTTCCAATAAAGGTCTACTTCTACTGGGGTATAGCAAGGATTTAAACCTGTTTTACAATCCTCTATTTTAACATAAGATAATTGATATCTTGTACATAATATACAAGAGCAAGGTATATAATTATCACATAACCAAGTTTCTCTATAAAAATATTTACATCTTCTCATTAATTACTCCCTTCTAAGAATTGAGTTTTACTACCATTGAATAACATTGGTATCATACGACAAGTACCTTCTCTATTCTTAGCTATTATTAGTTCTGCTTTACCCCTACTCATAGGGTTAGTAGCATATAGTTCATCTCGGTATAAGAACATAACTACATCAGCATCTTGTTCTATATCACCACTATCTCTAAGGTCTGATAGTATTGGTCTTTTATCTTGTCTTTGTTCTAACTGTCTAGACAATTGACACAAACAAAGAATAGGTACATTATATTTATTAGCTAATCTTTTTAATCCTCTACTGTTATTAGATACAACTTCAAACCTATCATAAACTTTCTTATTATTACTTCCCATAAGTTGAAGATAATCTATAACTATTAAATCACAACTTCCTTTTTTATCTATCATTTTATTGATATTCTTTTCTATAGAAGTTAAATTACATTCACTAGCATCGTCTATAAATAAGTTTAGCCTAGATAATTGTTCACTAGCTTCTGCTACTCTATTCATAGCATCTTCTGCTGTTACTCCACCATTAGTTAGAATATCATTATTTAATCCTGTTAATCTAAATACACTACGTTTAGTATATTGTGCAGATTTCATCTCTAATGAATGGAATAGGACATTATGATTAACTGATATATTCTCTGCTATCTGTTGAGCTAAAGCAGAATTATGAGTTACAATATAATCTTCTATTACAAATAGGTGGTCTTTGTTATCTACGTGAATACATTGTGTTTCGAAAGATTTAGTTGGTTGTATATCTACTATAGTTAAAGGATTATGAGTAGTTATAAAAACTCTATAGTTTAATCTAGTAGTAGTAACCTTATTATCCTTTTTATATTTTCCCATACGTGTTACAATCTTAGCACAATATCCTAAACTCCAAGCTAATTGCTGTACATCTAATGCTAGTTGTTTAGAAGTTGTAGAATACTCCCAACCTGTATTAAATTTAAAACCATCTGTATCCATTAACCCATTAAACAATTTTTCTCTTTGTTCTTTTGAGCTATGAAAATATTCGTTAGGTATAAATTTATTATAGGATTGAGTATCTAGTCCTACTTTTTTAATATAGTTTTTAGCCTCCGACCAATTAGTTATACCTACAGTCTTTTCATCTTTATAGAAATTAGCCTCAACTCCTTTTGGTAAATATTTTCTAACTTCTTCTAAGATATGTTGACTAGGTTTACAATATCTCACAGCTTCAGCAGATAAACAACCATCACCAATTAGTACTCCCATTACATACGGTGGAATTATAAAATCCTTTTCTATACCATAATCACCAGTAAATCTTGGTAATGATATTCTATTCTTATATCTAACACATTGAAGTTTATTATACAATTCTTTAACTGTAAAGGTTCGCTCTTTACCCCACTTAGAACTATATACTGTCCATTCGTGGTCTTCACAACAATCAATAGTTCTACCATCCTTCAAGGTTAGGGTATAGTTATTAGTTATTCCTTGAGGATATACTCCAATAACTTTAGTAGGTTTTCCATCACGACCTATAACAGTATCACCTAGTTTAATATCTCTATTCTTTACCCAGCCAGCAGGTGTGAGAATATTAGTATCTAAACTTAGAGCCTTGCCGACCCTTGGTCTAGCTCCTAAGATATATAGTTTTGATTTACATAAACCAGATAAAACATTATCTATTTTTTTAAATCCTGTAGATAAACCAAAGGTTTTAGTTTCAGAATTTAATACAGTATCTATTTCGTCCATTACTTCGGTAACACCTGTTAAGATACTTGTTAAATTATTATCTGTTTTGTTAAGCATTAAGAGTTCTGATTGTATTTTGATATGTTCAATAGCATTATCAATATCTTCACCCTTTTCTAATTGTTCTTTGGTTTTATCTAATAAATATATTAACTTTCTTTTCTTAGAATACTTTATAATAATCTTACAAAGTTGTTTATAGTTAGCGGTAGTTATAACATTGGAAGCTAGGAGATTGATATAATCTCTCCCCCCAACTTCCTCTAGATGGTTTTCAAACTTTAACTTCTCACTTACACTAACGATATCAGCTGGTTTATCTTTACTAACCAATTCAACAATAGAACTAAATAATAATCTATTACCTTCAGTAAAGAAATCGCTAACATCTAATAGGTAAGATATAGACGAAGCTTTATGATTATCAACCATCATTATTCCTAAGATAGATTGTTCAGCATCTTCATTATATAATTCTGTTAAATCCACAATAAAATCCTTCATCATTAATTAAATTTATTTTTATAGTATTATTAAACCATTTAATCATTAATCTTTCAATATAAGGAATACTTCTATAATAAAGAACTTCTTCTCTTCTTAATTGATTAAGTTCATCTTCACTCATTTTATAAGGGAAGTAAAGTTCCCCATTATGATGCGCCAAATAATGATGATATGTTTTCTTTATTATTACCCACATTTATCTTTCCTCATAACAATATACGCTATGACATTGTATATTATTAATATCTGTTACTTGTTTTTCTATATAGCATATACTTGAAATAATAAAAGATATAAATAGTATAAAGAAAATATATTCTATATGAAAATTATATTTCATTATCATCTCCTATTGCCCATAAGATTAAAGAACAAAACATAAATCCTAAAGTAAATCCTAATATTAAACTTAATAATATATCCATATTAATTATCCTCCTATAAAATTAAAGTAGGAAATTTAGTAACTAAATAATCTATTTCTGGATTATTAATTCTAAGCTCACTAGGAAGCTCATTATAATATCTTTGTGCTTCTTCTAATGTATTTATATCCCATACAGATAAAGTCTTGTTATAATTGCTGTGAGTAGCCCCATATTCTTTTTGATATTTTTCTGCTACCCAACCTTTAGTTAGCTTATAGTAATGAGATATTCTATTATATTCTCTTAGTCTTGGTCTTAATGTACTTTCACTTTGAGAACGTTCTTCAAGATAGGCTATATAATCATAGAGTATCTCAACTACAGAATGAAAGTAAAGCTCTCCCTTTTCCGATATTATTTTGTTATACTCATTCTGTGTTAAGCGTACTTTACCATTAGTATCTTGAACACCATTCCTATTAAACTTAATTACCCTAGCTCTATGTATATCAAATCTTTCTAGTAGTATCTGATATGCTTCCTTGGCTTGTTTCTCATTTAATGTAGATACATAAGCAATTAATACTTCTTTATTAGTTAACTTAGGAATATTAAGTTTTAATTGGTCTTTCTTTCTTAGCATTATTTTAAAATCCTTTGTAGGTTTCTGATATTATTAATTCTATCTCTATCACTTGGATGTGATATACTTTCTTCACTATATTTCTTTGTTGATAACTTAGCTAGAGCTTCTGGTAGTTTACTAGTATACCCATATTGATATAAAAGTATTGTACTATATCTATCAGCTTCTAATTCAACCTTATGTCTATAGCTTTTTATCTCTTGTTCTGTAGGTTGTCTACCTTTTTTAGAATATATAGAAGTTATGTATTGTTGTCCTAGGTTACTATGTCTCAATACAGCGTGTGCTACTTCGTGGAATACTACACTTCTTAATTCATCTTCTGTTAATATCTCAACTGTTTTACTTGATAATGTAATATTATTATATCTAGTATAAGCTAGAGGTCTAGGAAATTCTACCACTCTAAAGGTACATATAACTTTATGTTCATTACATACTGGTCTAGCTAGATTAACTATACCCTCTAAGTCTTTTAATGTAGCCCCATAAGTAGGAAGTGTTAATAATAATCCTATCATTATTAATCTATAAATTATTTTCATAATATATCCTCCAAATCTTTAGGGTTTACGTTTCCATAATTATTGTAATACTTAACCCAATCTTCCTTATAAATAGCTTCTGCTTCAAGGGTTCTAGGGTTATAAAATTTGTTTACTTTGTAAGTAGATGTTCTACCTATAACAAAGATTAAATCATTAACATCTATTTCAGATAGTACATAGTACATTAACATACCACGAACATAAACTCTTATTGAGTAGGGATTTATTTTATATCCTGATTTGCAATTACTATCCCTCATCATAGTTTTACCATTAGCTTTGATGATAAGATAAGGTTTATCTTGTTCGGAATTATCTATTATTTCATTTACTTTTAAATGATGATATTCATTTGAGCCTTGATTAATAATCATAAATTAAACTTTTCTTTTAGATATTTACATCCCTCATCTATATTTCTTAGATACATTGGAGTACCTTGAATATATTTAAGAGCATTTTCTTTTGTATCTATATCGTGGTAATCTATATTAGTTACAGCTTGACATATTGTACTATTATAATCTGATAATCTTTCTTTCATAGCTAAGTTAATAGCCCATTCCTTTAATCTTTTATAAGGATGTTTTAATTTCTTTCCTGATACTTGAATATACTTATCCAAAATAACACAAGCGTTTGATACTATCTCTGCATCATAAGTATTAAGTAATGCTTGATATTGTTTATTTGTAATGGAGAAGTTATTAAAGTCTATCTTATCTATTAGTTTAATATCTTTATCTAATTTCTTTTTAGTATCTATATCCAATAAACTTTTAGTAGCTTTATTATTAGCTTGGAGTATTTCTATTAGATTAAATACATTTGTTAATAATACACTTAACATATATCTATTAACTAATAATTCGTGAGTTATTGAAAACTTATTATATAAATCTTTATAGCTCATAGTTACCTATAATTTATTTTAAGATGAGGAAAGTATATTTCTTTATTAACTATCTCTATTAATCCCATAGTCTTTAGTTTATTTAATGCTTTCCAAAATCCTGATTTGCTTTTATATCCATAGTATCTACAATCTTCTTTATAAGTATTAATAGATACAGAACCTATTAATAAATTATCATCTAAGAATGCATAATTAAATTCATTTAATAGTTGTCCATACAATTTCATACTAGCTTTATCAAATCTTAATCTATTAAATAAATATAATGGGATATCTATTGAAGTGTACATAATAATTATTCCTTATTAATTTCAAGTAATTTATTGGATAACCTTACCATACATTTTTTTACAAATATTTTCTTTCTTTGATTATCTATCTTTAAGAATTTTGCAGGTGCTTCATAATCTATCAAGTTAGCTAACAAAGATAAACCCTCCATTGATACTACTAATAGTTTATACTCATTACTTATTGTAGCCTCAATATTATCATCTCTGTATTGTATATTTATATTCATAGTTATATCTCCTATTATTAAAAGAAAAGAATACTGGTAGATTTATTCCAATCTATTTTATATACCGCCAGTTCGGTTTTCTTCCCCATTCCCTCTCTTAATCATAGAGGTATCTCACACCTTTAAGAATTACTTTCTTTTACGTTCTAATACATAACTTGTAACCCAAGCACCGAGAGCAAAAGCAAAATCTGCAGGGTCTAGTCCTTGTTCTTTAATCCTGTTAGTGAATAATTGGTGTAGAGCAACTCTCTCGTCAATAAATTCTTCTGGACTTAATGGTGGTTCTTGCTGCTGCTGTTGAGCTTGGTTATAATTTTGTTGTTGATTATATCCTCCACCATTATTATTGTAACCACCTCGGTTATTGTTGTACTGTCTGTTTCCATAATTGTTGTAACCCATTTTAATTAATCCTCCTTTTCTTCTAGTTCATCTGCATATCTTACAGCTTCTATAAATTGTTTTATATTAATATATCCGTCACTTAGTAAGTCTATTAAGTCTTGCTTATTAATAACTTTATTATCTAGCTTGTCTTGTAATTCTATTTCAACATTTGGATATTCACTGAATGGGTCTAGTCTTTGAAAATATTCTGCACTACATATATTCATATCTACTCCTCAAAATTATCCTCATCAAAAGCTATATCATCTGGGGTAGTCATTAAGAATACATCCCCGTCAAGTTCAACTACAATAAATGGTTCATAGTTTTCAATAAATACTTCTGTATCTTCTGAATAGGTATCTAATATTTCTCTAAGTTCTTTTACTTTCATAGTTAATTACTCCTATATTTCTATTATAACTCTAGTTAGTTTTGATTTCAATATTATCTTTCAGATAATTTACAATACTTTACAATTATTATTTATGTATTCGGTTAGTAATTCAATTCTATTCTTTACACATAGCTTATCATATATATGTAAACAATGTGTTTTTAAAGTTGGTAAAGCAATATTTAATTCTTTACTTATATCTTCTAAGCCTAATGGATTAGTTAATAATATTCTATAGATTTGTTTTTCTCTATCTGTTAATGTATAAAGTTGCATATACTATCCTTTAAACTGCCAATGTTCTGTCAAATATTCTTCATCATCACTAGATTTGCTTTCATTATATCTAGTATCCAATAATTGATAGAATGGGAATATCAAATCATCACCTTTGATACAAGGTTTATAAATATCAGTTGTTAACCCGTCAGATACTTTTAAAGTATTACTTTCTTTATCATATTCATAACTTGTTAATCCGTCTTTAACAATTCCATTTAATCTTATTGCTTTACAAGCTAGATTGAAAGCTGTTTGATTAGTACCAATATGTTTATTAATTTGTTTTCTACTATTCATATAGACCTCCAATATATTCTAGTCCAAAACAGTCTTCTAAGTAGGATTGTAAAGCTATTAAAATCGTTTCCTCATTTACATAATGACATTCATAATCCTTACATTTATGATACTGTTTTAATATATATTCTACTTCTTTTAATGATTGCTTGCCATTAAAGTATATTATACCTTTATCTGTAAAGCATAGCCATAAATAATAATCGTGTTGCATTGTTAGTACTCCTATAATATTAATTCTGTTGGATGTAATTCTATGTTTTCTAATAACTTTATATCATTACTAATCGATTGAGGTAGAGAATTTAAAACAAAAGACTTTGTTATATTTTCAGGGTTAATATCTATAAATGATTTACATAACTTAATTTTATCATTCTTTTGATTGATATAAAATATTCGTGCATCTAATATTAGCATAATTACTCCTCACTATTGGAATTAGCAAAAGTTTTGACAATAACTATTTCATCATCTGAATTTTAAAAAATACAATTTCAGCATTGTTAGAAAAAAAATTGTTTAATTGGTATTAAAGTATTATTCATAATCAATTCCTTATATTGTAACTCGCTTATATATTTATTATTCCATAAATAAAACATAATCTAACATATATTAAACAATATGTTTACAATTATTTACAATTAAAATAAAAACCATAAGAAGAGAAAGAAAGAAGACTTTATTTTTTATTAAAGGAAGAGGAAGGAAGGAGATTTTCTTTTTTCTTTTATATATTTTCTTTTTTCTTAAGTAGAAGGAAGGGGAAGAAATTAATTTTTTATTAGCTATAAGATAGAGATATAAAGGAAATAATAACTCTAATAGTATGAGTTATATAATAAGTGGTATAATTCTTTTTTATGCTACTTTTTTCTTATACCGTTTTAACATTCTTCTAAGCTTAATATGATTAGTCTATATGATTAGTCTATACTTTAGTCTATACTTTATAACAACTTCTTCTCAGCTACAAGGGGTACCCTTCCCCCCGTCGATAAGATACATTGACGTCCTTTTTGGTATAGGTAGTAACAACCTAGTATGTGCCACAAGGAATACCACCCCCTATTGAAAGATAGATAAT
>OLOV01002509.1_pt1 | contig 12335 bp, 7 predicted proteins | sample 1672931 | NCBI WGS metagenome assembly OLOV01 (sample SAMEA3136738, study PRJEB25190) | human gut metagenome | biome: human gut; feature: human-associated habitat; material: faeces | place: Austria | collected 2013
TATTTCCATCTTTATCTCCTTTATCATATAATACCCAATGTGGTTTTGTAGAAGAGAAATAATATGTTATTTTTAAGGTTTATTTTAAATTTTTAGCTATTCGCCATCGCTAGTTAGTCTATACAACCTACCTTTCCTAACTTCTGGATTAATACATTCAACAAGTTCATGTGCTTTTAATTCAGATAGAACTTTTGAAATATGATTTGACCTAATCTCTGAATTTCTTGCAATTTGAGTAGGAATCAATACCTCTCCATCTAAAGACTTCATGACTTTTTTTTCTATACGAAGAAATTTCTACATAACTAATCTCGGTTAACATTTCATCGGTTAGTTCCATTATATCACTTGCTTATTATGTATTAACAAATATTTTTTTAATTAATGTATTCTAAGGGAGGCATATAATATGGATGATAAAACACAATTGATACTTAATTTCATAAATGAAAGTAGCTCTAATATGCCATATGTATTAAAAGATAAATTAATTAGGGAGGGTAAAAAATTAAAGTATAGATTTGAATTTGAAGAAATCAAGAATAGTATTGATGAGTTTATAGAAGGAAATGAGTTAAATAGATTTATTGTGTTGCCGGGAATTAGGGGTGTTGGAAAAACAACGCTGCTTTATCAAGCATATTATTATTTATTAAATGAAAAACACATATTGCCAGATCAAATAATTTATTTGTCCTGTGATGATTTAAACAATATAGTTGATTGCAATATAAGAGAAATAGTTGATATTTACCTTAATAATCAATTCAATACTCAGTTAAGATTATTGGATAAAGAAATTTTTCTATTAATTGATGAATCGCAATATGATAAGAACTGGTCAATGTCTGGTAAAATAATTTATGATAGTTCAGAAAAAATTTTCATGGTATTTACAGGTTCATCAGCTCTAAATTTAGAATATGATGCAGATGCTGCAAGAAGGATGTTTAAAAGAGTCGTAACACCTCTAAATTATAATGAACATCTGAAATTGAAATATGATTACTCAAATATTAATCTTGGAAATTCTTTGGTTAGCTTGATTTTAAATGGTGAAGAGCAAAATGCCATAAAATATGAAAATGAAATGAACAGGGACTTAATTAATAATATTAAGTATAATTTTAATGATTGGGATGAATATTTGAAATATGGGGGATTTCCAATTTTAGCTCGTAAAATCAATTTTAGAAGACTTTCTACTAATATTGTGGACATGATTGAAAAAGTGGTAAATACTGATATGGTTGCTATTAAAAATTTCACTTTTGAAAATCAGACGAATTCAAATAGGATACTAAGATATCTGGCACTACAGAATGCAGGGAATCTTTCACAAAACAATTTGGCAAAATATTTAAAGACTTCTCAAGCAAATGTAAAAAATATTTTAGATATTTTAGAAAAAACACATTTAATATTTTCTATTGAAGCTTATGGAACATCATCAAAACGTATGAAAAAAACCAAAAAATATTATTTTGCAACAAGTAGCATTAGAAATGCATTATCCGAAAACTCTGGAAATACAATTAATGATATAAAGCAATATGGGGGAATACTTCTAGAAAATCATGTTGCATCAATCTTATTTAATTTCACACAAAGAGGAAATGATTGTTTTACATTGTATTATGATGCAAACAAGAAGCGAAATGTTGATTTTATATTGCAGCGAGATTTTAAAAATCCGGTACCTATTGAAGTGGGTCGTGGTAGAAAAGATAAAAAACAAATCACTCATGCAATCAACAGTTATGGCGCAGATTATGGAATTATCATCTCAGATACTACAACTAATATTGAAAAACACAATAATATTATCTATGTTCCTCCAAAAACATTTTCATTTTTATAATTGGCTATGCAGTAAAATACATAGGTTTCTGATGAAGCTTTTACTGAAAGATTTAAGCTTTCTATTAAGATAAATTAAGAAATATGTGATTTTAAAGGGTTTTTTAGTGTAAGTTATTTTTCTTTTAACATAAATTGAATTACTAAATAGATTCCTAAAGCTGCACTGAATACAAATCCTATCAGTCCCAATATTGAAACATCAAATAGTTTAGGTCCCTTATCTGAAATGATGGCCAGTGATGACCCGATAATTAGTGCAGATAAAATAAGTGAAATTGACAGCTGGTTCATGATTTCACTGATTGATTCGTGCTTAAGTTTCACGCTTAAATTACCTTCTTCAAGTTTTGAAAGCATATTGTTAAGTGTTGTTGGCAAATCTTTAGCTAAGTGTTCTATTTGCAGCATGTAATTGGAGCTTACTTTTGCTAATCTGTTAGGGCTGTATTTTTGAAACATTATTTTTCTGGATAATTTTTTCAGTTCAGTCACGGCATTAAATTCAGGGTCCAATTTCATTCCTGTATCTTCAATTAAAGCCATTCCACGTCCAATCATTACAAATTCTCTTGGTAATTGGATGTTATGTTTAATCATTACCTTTAGAAGTTGCTGTACTCCTCCGTGCATGTCTTTCAGGTCTGCACCGTAATATTTGTTCATTATGTCATTTACATCGGCTTTTAATTCAGGAGTGTTTTGTGCAGGTGTTAATATGTCCATGTAAATTAGTTGGTTGATAATATTGTCTACATTTCTGCTTAATAGCAATAATATTAACTCTGCAAGTTCTTCTCTGAAATCATCATCTAAAATACCCATCATTCCTTCATCAATGTAACATAAGACATTGTTTTCCATTATCATCATATTTCCAGGATGGGGGTCGGCATGGAAAAATCCGTCAATCATTATTTGTTTAAAATAAGATTTCACTCCTCTTTTAGCAATTAATTTTTTATTATATTCCGGATAATCGTGAACCATTACTTCAGAAACTTCTTTTCCTTTTATTAATTCCATTGTAATGATTTTTTCACTGCAGTACTCCGAATAAGCAGCAGGTATATGGATGTAGTGCACGGCTCTGAAATTATGCGCCAAATTTTTCATATTGATTAGTTCTTCATGGTAATCAATTTCTTTGAATATTGAGCGTTCAAATTCTGTTAAAATAGATGGAATATTATAAACTTTAGTCTGGTTTATGTATTTTCCGATTTTATCAGATAAAAATTTCATAATCTTTAAATCTGATTCAATAGTTTCACGAACATGAGGTTTTTGGACTTTAATGGCTACTTCTTTGTTGTTTTCAAGAAGTATTCCTTTATGAACCTGCCCGATTGAAGCTGAACCTAAAGGTTCCTCATCAATTTCCTTGTAGATTTCATTTATTGGTTTTCCAAGTTCTTTTTCAATAACTTCTTTTATTTCATTAAATGGTGTGGTGGGAGTGTTGTCTCTTAAGGATTCCAGTTCCTTTGCTATTTCCACTCCAATCAAATCAGGTCTGGTACTTAACATCTGACCTAATTTAATATATGTTGGTCCTAATTCTTCCAGCACATCTTTTATTCTTTTTGGAATAGATTCATCAGGTAATTCTTTATATTTGCCTCTTTTAGTATCTTTTAAAAAAGGAAAATTCTTAAAAAAGGTATTTTCTTCGATAAGGTAACCGAAATCATTTTTTTTAAGAACTTTATATATTTCTTCTACCCTTTTTATAGAATCATTTTTTGTGTTGGAAATTATTTTCATATTTTTGTAATTAGTTAAAACTTCTATATATTAATATCTTAAAATTTCTCCAGGATTCTTGCATATACCTGTTTTAGATTATCGTCTGATTTTTCATAAATCCTTTTTAAGATAAGTTCAGGAGTACTTTTTGCAAGGAAATTCATTTTCGGAGTTCTGTCCACTATCAGATTATAATTTTCATCTAATCCTTTTGCTTCAATACCGTCTACACGAATATCTGTGTAATTCATCAGTTCCCTGGCCATATGTGTTACAATTATTCCGTAGGAATTGGATTCTTTAATCATATCTATAAATGTTGAAATAATTTTAACTGCAGCTTCCAGTTCTGTTATTCCTTCAAGTTCGTCAAGCAATACTAATTTTTCGCTGTCTGTTGTTACAATTGGAATAAATACATTTAAAAAAGATTCAAAAGCTCCGGCATCCAGTGATCTTTTCTTTGAAAAATGATATATTTCATCAAACAATTTGATTTTGGCTTCACCGGCACTTACAGGAAGCCCCATTTGCGCCATTATGGAAATTTGGGTTAGTGTTTCAAGAAGGGTTGTTTTACCTCCGCTGTTTGCCCCGGTAAGCAGGGCTATGTTTTCGTCATTTGTAAGTTTGTAATCAATTGTCTGTGTGTTTTTATCATCTTTTCTAAGGGCCAGTTCCAGATGCAGTGCCTCTTTTAAATTTATTTCATCGCCAAATTCAGGTGCATTTAAATCATATTCATATGCAAAGCTGCCTAAGCTAAATTCATAGTCAAATTTAATTACTTCTTCAACTTCTTTGATTGCCTGTTCTTTTATGGAGTTCAATTCAATGGCAGCACTTTTTTTAACATCAAAAATATCATTTTCTTTTTTGGATGACTGTTCCAGTTGGATTCTTTGGATTTCGCTGTCGTCAATTTCAATAGGATATTTTCTGAGATACGGATCAAAATCAAATCCTGTTTTTTCTCTGATGATTTTCTTCCTTTCATTTATAATTTCATCAAATATTTTATTAATCTTTGGAGGGAGATTCTTGTTTAATAGGTTGAGAATTTCATCTCCTTCAAGATCAACATTTTGTATGGCATTTTCTAGTTCTTCATCCATATCCTTTTTTAAAGAATTGACTAATTCTTCAATGTCTACTTCTCTTTTATCAATAACATTAAGTTCATCAATAATTGGGATAATTTCTCCCAAAATTGTTTCCCGGCCTCTGATTTTTTGTATTTCATAAACTCTGTTAAAAAGATCCTGGTTATGTGTAAAGAAGTTTATTATTTTTTCAGGAACTATTTCATAATCATTTTCTTCAATATTAATCATTACAAGGTTTGGCATTCCTTCAAAATCAAGTATTCCCTGTGAATATACATAAAAGATAAGGTCATAATTCATTAATTCCTCCTGCAGTAACGGGGAATCAGTGGCTGTAATTATTGGATAATACTGATTCAGACCTAAATCAGTAAGATATGAATTGTCTTCTTCTGTTTCCACTAAAATAACTTTACTTGCATCATATTCGGCTTTCGGATTTTCAACTTCCTTTAAGTTTTTCATCAATCCTCTTAACTTGATTATTGGAAGCTGTGAAACCTGTTTTTTTGCATCCATCACAAAACTGATTTGTTTTTCTATTTTTTCAATATCTTTTGAAGGGGAAAGCAGCAAAATCCTATTTTTTGAATATGAAGTGTTTGAATATGCTAATATTTTGTTTATGATGTCTTCATAAATCTCCATTGCCCTGTCGCTTTTAATAAACTCATATGTAGGATTATTTAATAGCTGGTTCATTATTTCAATAGCTTTCCTTTGGCTGATTCCATCAATATTTGCTATTTTTTCAACATCCACATTTTCAACTATTTTTTGAAGATTTTCTTCTCCTCCAACACTATTTAATATTTTTTCAGAGATTTTATCTCCAATACCTTTTATGTTTTGCAATGTTACTTTCTCTCCTTGCATTTTAACCAAACCCTTTTTTCTATACATTTTTATTTAAATATATATCCAAAATTCCCTAGAGCATTTGGGAAGTATTATTTTTTATTTGTCAATAGCTGTGTTATATTTCTGTATTTTATTTAAATAGTTTTCATCTCTCCATCGACCGTCAATAGCAAAATTAACAAGCCCTATTGATTTTAAGTAGGTAATGTCATTTAAAAGTGAAATATCTTCGCTATTTGAAATTATAATTTCTTCATTAGATAAGCTTTTATGAATAGGATATCTTTTGTTTTTCTTATCAATCAGGAAGATGTCGTCTGTGTTGTTCTTTAACTTTTTAGATTCTTTTTTGGTAAATAATCTGTTTCTGCTTTTCATTAGCTCAACAGATCCCTGAACAATAATTTCCAATTTGGAATTGTCACTACAATTGTCTAAAATATTTTTTAAATCTTCTTTTTTCAGTTCCGGTGACAATGTAATTATTTTGTAGTTTTCAAGACTCTTTATTGTTTGTGTATTTGTCACGTTCATGGAGTATGGTCCGTATTGGCCTGTAAAATCGGGAGACATTATTTCAATAGGGTAGTGCAGTTTGTTTAATATGCCTCTTACTTTTCCTAAAACTTTTATTAAATTGTCATGAGCAATGTCCGGCCATTTCCAGATTAATTCATAGTCTCTGTTTCTGGAAATGTCAATAGCCTTTTGCAGATAGCTGACCATATAATTTATATTGTATTCTTCCCTGCTTTGATTTATTACTGACGGGTCTTCAGGAGGTATCTCCAAATAAACCCTTTTTACATTATTTATTTTATCTAAATCAGTTAGGTTATTTGTATAATAGGATAAACTGTATTGGTCAGTTTTTAGGGCATTGCCTTCATTTTCAAGATTTATTTTTACCTTTTTATTGGAGTATAATGAATACACTTCTTTTTCTAATTTTTTGAAAAGTTCCCTTCTGATTTTATTGATTTCACTTATTGGGATAAATAATGTTCCGTCATAGTTGATATTGACTCCAACAATGTCAAATGGGTATTTGTCAACTTTCAGTAACTGTTTTTTTATTGTTTTTGTATCTACACTTCTTTTAAGAGGCTTTTCAAAGGGAACTTCTCCTTTAACTTCACTTTCAATTTCTTTTTTATTTGCAAGAGTTAACCTGCCTTTCAAGTGAGGATATTTGTTTTTAATTGAAAATGTAAGTATTAATTTGGATTTGATAAAACTGCTGCCCTTATTTTCAATCTCTTTAACTTTTGAAGTTAATCTGTTTCTTTTTGTAAGATATGCTGTTGAATCGTTTAAATTGAAATGGTGTTTTTTATTCTGCTTTACTTTTTTAATGATTAAAACTCTGTCTTTTCTGTTAATGTCTTTAATTTCTTTATTTCTGCCTTTTTTATAATGGTTGAATGTTGTTAAAAGAGGGTTTTGTGAAATTTCAAATCCGTAGTCATCTTTTGCTTTTATTAATAATAATCCGTCACCTTTTTGGGGAATTGTTTTTAAACCGTCATCTAATTTAATGACTATTTGGCTGTTTTCACTATTGCAGACTTTACCTAATTTTAAACCGACATGTCCTGAACGGATACTTCTTGAAGATGCATAGTTAAATTGCCCTTCGCTAAATCCTCTATTAAATGCAAGGCTTATTTCTTCACTTTTGCTGATTTTATTGCTTTTCAATTTGTTTAAGGCTTTCCTATAATTGCTCACTGCAATAGCCAAATATTCCTTGCTTCTCATTCTCCCTTCTATTTTGATGCAGCTGATGTTTAGCTCTGCAATTTCTTTTAAATGATCGTATAATGACAAATCTTTAGGTGAGAGGTAATAATCTTCACTGTTCAAACAGGATAATCTGTATTTTTGGCGGCAGGGCTGTGCACAACTTCCTCTGTTTCCGCTTCGACCTCCTTTAAAACTGCTCATTAGACATTGTCCTGAATAGGAATAGCACAGAGCTCCATGAACAAATATCTCAAGTTCCATATTTGTTTTCAAATTTTTAATTTCATCTTTTCTCATTTCACGGGGAAGAACTATTCTTTTAATTCCTTTGCTTTCAAGATAATCTAATTTAAGTTGGTTTTCTGCAGTCATCTGTGTTGAACCGTGGACTTTTAGTTTTGGCAGGTGTTTGTTTATCAGCTCAACCAGACCTAAATCCTGAACTAAAACTGCATCTACACCTATTGAATATAGATGGGACAAATAATTCATTACATCTTGAAGTTCATCTTCTTTAATTAATGTGTTTACAGTTACATAAACCTTGACATTGTGCAGATGAGCAGTGTTAACTGCTTCGGCTATTTCATTTAAAGTAAAGTTTTCAGCAAACCTACGGGCACCGTATTCTTTTCCAGATAAATATATTGAACTGGCTCCTGCATTAATAGCTACTTTAAGGTGGTCCATGGAACCTACAGGTGCAAGTAATTCAGGAATTCTCATGTTTGTCCTCGTGTAATCTGCCTTCAATATAATTTCCCTTGTTGATATATGACTGTGAGAAATCCATTATCTGATATTTGTATTTGGAAAGCTCTTCATCATCTCTGTCTTTCAGGGAATCATTGTAAATGGATAATATGTTTGTTGTGTACTTTTCATTGGAATATCTGCAATCCAGGATTATGGAATCAAGACCTAAGTGTTTAATTTCATTCATTTCTTCAATTAAACATAGGCAGTCTTTGTTTATAATGTGGCTTTGTTTATTATAGTCAAATAATACTTTGTACTTGAATTTTTTCCTTTTTTTATCTTCTAAAATGGCATAATCTGCATTGTTATGTATTATGAAATCTTTACCGTCATTTAAGTTACTGAAATCATCCTTACTTACAATAACCTCTAAATTTCCGTTTACAATTAGTTCCAAATCAATGTCTTCGGTGTTATTTTTAGAAATCAGATGTTTAATTTCATTACCTGAAAGTTCTGAAGATAAAATTAAACCATTGAATCCTGCTTCTTTAAGATTTTTAACTGTAAATGAGTTCCAAACATTCAGATTATGGTTTCCATAAACAGGACAGTCAAAAATCTCACCCATTCCCGGGAAATCTCCCATAACTGAAATAATAATTCCTTTTGATTCAAGTTCTTTAACTATTTCATTGCATTTGGATGCTTCTTTTTCATTGATGAATGAGGACAATACCCAAACAAGTTCTGCATCAGGAGTCATAAGACTGGCTTCTTCTAAAAGCTTTGGAATATTTTTATAATAATCTTCAGGGTTATTGTATAAACAGTTTCCATCAAAGTAAATTCGTTTAAGGTCAAATCCGGAAATTGATTTTAACTGGTCTAAGTTATCAATAAATAATGATATTTTAGGATTTTTCTTTTTGCTGAGGTTATTGAAAGATTCATAATCTTCATAAAACTCATTCAATTTTTTCCTTGTAGCTTTAACAGACTTTTTAGTTGGAGTGTAGTGATTTAACAGAAGGTCCTGTGCTTGAGATAGAACTTCCCTTCTAATCTGGTTAAGTTCACTGATTGGAATAAATAAATTGTCCGGCATATTGTGGAATTTGATTTCATCTATGTAGAATGGTGTTCCTCCGGTTTTTGATAACTGCTTTTCAATTTTTTCTTTTGTAATAGGTTTGTTTTTAGCTTTTTCAAATTTGCCTATGACTTTATGTCTGAAATTGATTAATTCGTCATCTAAATAATATTCAACATTAACAAATCCTGTTAAGTCTTCATTCCAGCTTAGGGTTAATGAAAGTGGGATATGGTTTTTAATGACTTCTTTTTGGAATTTTTTAAGATTTTCATGAATTGACTTGGAAAAACTGATAAATACCTCTGTGCCTTCCTTAACCAAACGTGTTGTATTAATTACAATTTCATTTTCGTCCTGTTTAATAATGTCTTCTAAATAAATTCCTTTGATTTTGCCGTTGTATTTAAAAGCTATTCCGTCACCTTTTTTTAGTGTGATGTAATTGTCTTTATTTTTGATTTCAATTGTAACTTCAGTTCCATCTATTTTTACAATGTCTCCTATGTATAAACCTTCGTGGCCTGAACTGTCTCTGCCCATTACTTCGCCGGGTTTATCTCCCATTATGTATCCGTTTGTAAATTTCCTGTTGAATACAAGATGTAAATTTTTGGCATAATCTCCGGTATTTCCGTCCAATATATTGCGGTAGCTGTTTACGATGGTTCCTATGTAGTCTCCGGATTTCATACGGCCTTCTAATTTTAATGAAGTTACTCCAGCATCTGAAATTGCGTCCAGATTATTGTATGTAGCCAGATCATGGGTTGATAAAAGATATCCGTTCCCGATATTGTATCCTCTGTATTTTAAACGGTATTCTCGTCTGCATGGCTGTGCACATGCGCCCCTGTTTCCGCTGCGTCCGCTGTTGTATGAAGACATATAACAGTTTCCGGAGACACTATAGCATAAAGCTCCATGTCCGAATACTTCAATTTCCATATTGATATTGTCTTTTTTTAGCTGTTCATGTGTTTTAGCTATCTGGTTTACATTAATTTCACGTGGAAGAACAACTCTTTTAATATTGTTTTTAGCAGCCCATTTTATGGAACTGTAATTGCTTAATGCCATCTGTGTTGATCCATGAACTTCCAAATCAGGAATCAGAGTTTTTAAAAGCCAGCATATTCCAAAATCCTGAACAATAACTGCATCTATTCCTATTTGATATAATTTAAACAGGTAGTTCATTACATCAGCTATTTCAAAATTGTTTATTAATGTATTTACAGTAACATGGACTTTAACTCCATTTAAATGAGCATATTCGACAGCTTTTTCTATCTCTTCCATTGTGAAGTTTTTAGCAAATGCTCTTGCTCCATATTGTTGTCCAGCTATATAAACAGCATCAGCACCTGCATTAACTGCAATTACAAGCACATCATAAGATCCAGCTGGAGCTAATAATTCTGATAAAACCATTTTATTATTACACCCTAAGATTTAATCATTTAAAAATATGTTTTTTGTAATATAAATAAATTTTAAAATATCGCTGATAATGTATTGTTGGGGTTGTAGTTTACTGTTTAGTTTTTATTTTATATATTATTTTAAAAAGATATGATGTATTTTAAATTCAAAATAATAATATAAATCAAGTAAAAGAAAAAATAAGAAATTTAAGAAGAGATAGGCTCATGTCTTATTCTTTTAATAAAATCCTGCAATTATTATAAGTAACATTCCAGATAAGAATATTGTTGTAAATACTATGAAATATTTTGTTAATTTTTCACTGTTAGACTTATGTCCAAATACTAATGGCAGTATTGCTAATATTGGAATGAAGTAACGGGTTCCAACGCCTAAGATACCATCATAACCTACTGGAGTCCAACTTAAATATTGGATAAAAAATATGCTTGTATAAATTATTAAAAATAATATTATCAATTCTAATTTTTTCCTTTTAGCCATTTTTAAATCTTCAGATAAGAATAAAAATACAATAAAGAAGATTAAACACAATGCATTGTATATATCTAGCCCTGGGAAAAGTATTAAATGGAAAAAAGAACAATCTTTAATAAAAATCAAGTATGGTAAAAAGATTAATGATTTTACAAAGGTTATAACTGCAGATGCAGGGTTGTGAATTATATAATTTATTTGATTGGTTGGGTTAACATTATTTTGGATGTAATAGTCTATTCTTCCACCTTTTAACAATTCTTTTGAAGCATAAAAATTACTATATGCTCCAGCTATGACTATTAAGAGTAAAGCTGTCATTTTAGATATAATAGCTATTTTTTTTGTTTTAAATTTGTTTGCAGGTATTAAAAATAACATTAGTAATAAAAAGATATACGGAAATTTAATAAGTCCAATCAATACTCCTGTTGCCAAATAAATGATTATATTTTTATTTGGGATTATTTCTGATTTATACATCTGTATGAAGTAAGAAATATTTAATATTGCCAGAGCAAAAATAATTCCATCACTGCTCATTGATGCTGCTTGAAAAACAGCTATTGGAAGACAGGATAATACAAGTAACTCTTTTTTAAAAGCAGGAGTCTTTTTAATTGCAAAATATACAATTCCTGAGTATAATAATAAGTTACAAAGTCTACCTAACCATAATGCGAATATTACTGGTAATTCCAACATTTTTGCAATGAATATCCCAAATCCTTGAGCTAAATAGACATAAAATAAATTTTGAGAAAATACTGATGTAAAAAATGATTTGCCGTGCGTAATATCTTGATGCATAAATGAAGTATTGTCTAGTAGGGTACTACCTTGAGAATATATCATCTGATAAAAATAGTTGTTTATGAAATATCCCTGATTTTCATGGTAATTTGGTATAAGTCCTCCCTCTGAGGTTAAATCAGATCTTGCAAAATGTTCTACTTCATCAGGGGCTACAAGAAGTGGTGAAGCAAATACTGTTAGTAATCCAAATATAATGATTATTAAAAAAGCTGTTTTGTGTAATTCATCTTTATTTTTTATAGAATATCTTATACAAATTATTCCACATATTACAGTTAAAATAATTAATATTATCTGTGCTTTTGGATGATTATGGGTGTTACATGAAAATAAAAAGGTTGCAAGCAATATAAACCCGATTAAATAAGTGAGTATGTATTTTTTATCATTTATTTGTATCATATTGTTTTTTTTATAAATAGAGGATGTGACACGAAGTCACAATTTTTTCTAAGTTTAATTGTTTTATTTTTCTT
>OLOV01002514.1_pt1 | contig 12323 bp, 13 predicted proteins | sample 1672931 | NCBI WGS metagenome assembly OLOV01 (sample SAMEA3136738, study PRJEB25190) | human gut metagenome | biome: human gut; feature: human-associated habitat; material: faeces | place: Austria | collected 2013
TAAAGTGTTTGAAAATTGCTTAAATGAAGGTGGCATCATCCAGGCTATGAATGTTAAAAATGGGGCGGACAAGTTCTCAAGAAAGCAATTGGATAAACTACAAGATTATGTAAAAGTATATGGTGCAAAAGCACTTGCCAACTTAAAATTAACAGCCGAAGGCTTTGCGGGAAGTGTCACAAAAGTTTTATCCGATGCCGAAAAAGAAGCGTTGCGTACAAGTAAGGCTTTCACCGAATATCGAAGAAAATGATATTGTATTCTTCGTAGCGGATAAGAAGAAAGTGGCTCAATCCTCACTTGGTGCATTGCGTGTGAAATTAGGTCATGATTTAGATTTGATCAACAAAGATGCCTATGAATTTTTATGGGTTACTGATTTCCCAATGTTTGAATATGATGATGAAACTCAAAGATATTATGCAATGCACCACCCATTTACTAGACCTAAAGAATCTGATTTAGATAAAATTGATACAGATCCAGCAAATTGTCTTGCTGATGCCTATGATATTGTTTTAAATGGTACAGAAATCGGCGGCGGCAGCGTCCGTATCCATCAGGATGATATTCAGGAGAAGATGTTTGAAGCTCTTGGATTTACAAAAGAAGATGCTTACAACCGTTTTGGATTCTTATTAGATGCATTCAAATTTGGAGTACCACCACATGCTGGTTTAGCTTATGGTCTTGACCGTCTTGTTATGTGGTTAACAGGAGAAGACAGCATTCGTGATGTCATCGCCTTCCCGAAAGTAAAAGATGCTTCCTGCCTGATGACACAGGCTCCAGGACCGGTTGATACATTACAGCTAGAAGAACTTGGAATTGAACTTTCAACACCAGAGGAGGAATAATCAGATGGAGAAAATGTTATTTAGCGGTGTTCAGTCTAACTCTGAAGTTGCACTGATCGCAATCAAAGGAATCAAAAACCAGCCAGGAATCGCAGCAAAAGTTTTTGGTGCCATTGCAGAAGAAAAAATCAACGTGGAACTGATCCTTCAGTCCATCGGACGTGGAGAGAATAAAGACATCTCTTTCGTTGTAGCACAGGATGAAGCAGATCATGCCGTTGAAACATTAAAGAAAGCATTTGATGAAGCAGATTACGAAGATATCATCAGTGATAAAGAAGTCGGAATTGTATCTATCGTCGGAGCTGGAATGATGTCTAACAGCGGAGCAGCTTCTAAGATGTTTGAAGCACTGTATAATCGTGGAATCAACATTCACTTAATCTACACATCAGAGATCAAGATCACTGTTCTGATCAAAGAGAGTCGTGTAGAACGTGCAGTAGAAGCATTAAAAGAACAGTTCCAGGAATAATCAGATAGATCAAGTGATCGAATGATCATAAGAACAAGACACAATATACGAGACACAATATTATTTTACATAAATATATAAAGGAGAAAACAATGTTTGATTTTAGCGAAGTAAAGAACTACGATCCAGAATTAGCAGAAGCAATGGAAAACGAATTAACAAGACAGAGAACAAATCTTGAGTTGATCGCATCAGAGAACCTTGTTTCCAAAGCTGTTATGGCTGCAATGGGAAGCCATTTAACAAACAAATATGCAGAGGGATATCCAGGAAAACGTTACTATGGTGGATGCCAGTATGTAGATGTGGTAGAAGATCTTGCAAGAGAACGTGCTAAAGAATTATTTGGATGCGAATATGTAAATGTACAGCCACACTCTGGAGCACAGGCAAACATGGCAGTATTCTTCGCAGTATTGAATGTCGGAGATACATACATGGGAATGAGCTTAGATCACGGTGGACATTTAACACACGGAAGCCCAGTCAACATGTCTGGTAAGAACTATCACTGCGTACCATACGGAGTTAATGATGAAGGATTCATCGATTATGATGAAGTAGAAAGAATCGCATTAGAATGCAAACCAAAGATGATCATTGCTGGTGCAAGTGCATACGCAAGAGCGATCGACTTCAAACGTTTCCGTGAGATCGCTGACAAAGTTGGGGCAGTTTTAATGGTAGATATGGCTCATATTGCAGGATTAGTAGCTGCAGGATTACACCAGAGCCCAATCCCTTATGCTCATGTAACAACAACTACAACACATAAGACATTAAGAGGACCTCGTGGTGGAATGATCATGTGCAGCAATGAAGTGAACGAAAAATACAACTTCAACAAAGCAATCTTCCCAGGAATCCAGGGTGGACCATTAATGCATGTGATCGCTGGTAAAGCTGTAGCATTCAAAGAAGCATTAGACCCATCATTCAAAGAATATATGACACAGGTTGTGAAGAATGCAGATACTCTTGCAAATGCACTGATCGAAGAAGGATTCGATATCGTATCTGGAGGAACAGACAACCACTTAATGTTAGTAGATCTTAAGAAATATGATCTGACAGGAAAAGAAGCTGAAAAAGTACTGGATTCTGTACATATCACATGTAATAAGAATACTGTACCAAACGATCCAAAATCTCCATTCGTAACATCAGGACTTCGTCTTGGAACACCAGCTGTTACAACTCGTGGACTGAAAGAAGACGATATGAAAGTGATCGCAAAAGCTATTCGTCTGACATTATTAGACAAGAAACTTGATGAAGCAAACGAATTAGTATTAGGATTAACAGAAAAATATCCACTCTATGAATAATCCATCACAGAGTCGTATTTGGAGGCAGAAATCAATATGAGGATTACAAAGAAACAAGGGGGAATCATAGGAGGTGCCGTAGCGGTTGTTTTAATAGCAGCCGCTATCGGTGTCCACGCCCATTATCAGAACCGTTGGTATCCGGGGAGTACATTTAACAAAGTTGATGTGTCAGGAATGACATACGAAGAATCAGTGAAGAAAGTAAAGAAATCCATTGATTCTTACAAGTTAAAGATCAAGGGAAGAAATAACGGACAGAAAGTGATTTCCGGTAAGGAGATCGATCTTGCATTTAAGACAGAATCACATGTAAAGGATGCTTACAAAAAGCAGCACAGCCAAAGTGTATTTTCAACGATCTTTGGTGGCAAAAAAACCAAAGTGACAGCAGTTGCATTATCAGAGCAGAAATTAAAGGCTAAATTAAAACAATCCGTTTTGATCAAAGGCAGTGATACATATAAGATCACAAAACCAGTGGATGCAACGATCGTATATTCTGCAGATAAGAAATACGGTGTAATCCAGAAGGAAGATGAAGGAAATTACTTAAACCGTAAAGCATTTTATGACGCAGTAGAGAAATCCATAGAGTCTTTAAGTAACACACTGAATCTGACAGATGAAAAGAAGAATCCGGACGTCTATAAAAAGCCTGGTCTGTATCATGATGATGAAGAATTAAAACAGATGCAGACAACCTACAATGAGTATTTATTACATTTCATTCAGTGGGATATGGGCAACAATGTCAAAGAAACATTAGGTCCAGATGCGTTAAAAGACTGCATCAAAGTAAACACAAAGAGACATACTGTAAAATTAGATCAGCCTGCCGTCGAGAAATGGTTAGAAAGCTTTTGCTTAAAATACAAGACACAGGGAATCGCAAGAACATTTAAGACACATTCTGGCAAGAAGATCAAAGTCAGTGGTGGAGACTATGGATGGCGTATCGATTATGACAAAGTTATAGAACAGACAATGAAAGCGTTAAAGAAAGCACCAGATGAATCTGCGATCAAAGCTTATGAGAAAGACCCTTCCAAGGAGAATGAACAGGCTTTACTTACAAGCTTAAAACCAGTCTACAGCCACAAAGGATATCGTATGGATTATACGAACAAGCAAAATGACTGGGATACACAAAACTACAGTGAAGTTGACCTGTCAGCACAGGAAGTTTTCGTCTACAAAAAAGGAAAACTTGTATTCAGCACAACCTGTATCACTGGAAAAGCAACACCAGATCGTATCACAAGAACCGGTGTTTATGACATCAAAGAGAAGAAACTTACAAAGACATTAACAGGTGCGGATTACAGTGTTCCAACAAGATACTGGACAAGGATCATGTGGACAGGAACAGGATATCATTACAGCAGCAGAGGAGACTGGGGAAGCTGGTCACCAACGTATTATAAGACGAATGGATCTCATGGATGTGTTAACTTAACATTATCAGATGCAAGATCTGTATATAACCTGACGAAGATCGGAGATCCTGTATTTATTCATTATTAAAAGAAAGAAAAAGAGGTTTCAATCAATGAGAAATCAATATGAAAAACAGGAAAAAGTATTATGGTATGCACAGATTATGATCTTTCTAGGAGTTTTGGCAACTTGGTTTAATCATATGGATATGCATACATTTTATACGATCAATATCATTTTATCAGTGATTTCAATCATTTCTCTGACACTGGATCGCTTTTACTTTAGTGAGAAGATCGGGCAGAAAGTGCATAATTCTTATTCTGTTGCATATGGATTACTAGTGATCTTTACGTTACTACTGGTAATTCAGTATGCGGGGATATTAAAGATCGATCTGATCATGCAAGAAGGGACAAAGATGATCTGGGCATTAACACCAGCATTGAGCCTTCTTTGGAAGACGAAATTCATCGCCTTCCGTGAATGGGATCAGCGTTAGAAGAAAGAGTTTGTTGCTGAAGAACAGATTTATAAAAGGCTCTTGGCGTTATGCCGAGGGTCTTTTTAAACATTTCAGAGAAATAACTGCTGCCAGAGAAACCATACATCTTAGCGATATCTGTTATCTTTTTCTCATGTTTTATAATCTCAGACAAGCTCATATGAATACGAAGCTGATTCAGATAATCCACAGGACTTAGATGAACATTTCTTTGAAAGAGTCGGCAGCATTCACTATTGCTTAGATGGCAGTAAGAAGCAATATCAGCGAGTGTATGCTTTTGGTCGATCGTTTTAGTAAGATATATCATCACATCTTTCATACGTTCCAAATCTCTGGATTCTTTTAAGGACAGTTCTTTGGAGAGATTCACATTATGAAAGATATAATAAAAGATCTCGTTTACAAAATGGTTGATCTTCAATTCATAACCATCAACAGGACGGTCACAGATATCATTCATTTTGCGGATCATTTCAAGGATATATTTCTGCCAAGGGACTTTTGGAACGAACGTTAAAAATCCAAAGGAAGGATGATCGACCAGAGGTTTGATATATTTTTGATATAAAGGATTATCTTCTGTCTGAAAAAGAACAGAAGGGCAGATCCGGTAGATAACAAAGCGGCAGTCATAAGACTGATATGCACAAGCGGAATGAATCTCCCCAGTGTTTAAAAAGAAACCTTCTCCAGAAGAAACCAGAAAAGCCTTCTGCCGGACACGAAATTCCATCATGCCAGAGAGAACATATATAAACTCAAATTCATCATCCCAATGAGGAAATAAAACCTGAGCAGGCATCTGTCGGATATCCAATACCTTGCGTTCAAATGAAACGGTTTTAGAAAGCGGAAGCAGTGGAAAATAAGTGATAGATGAATGGCAAATATCATAATTCATAGAAAAACCTCATAATATCAATATTGTTATAAAAAATGTCGAATTGTGTCATAATATAGTTTGATTTTACTATGATTGTTATAAAAATTCAAGAATAGAAAAGGCATTTTCACTGGAATGGCGATAAAATATCCAGTGAAAATGCCTGATAAAATGTCTGTGTTCTGTGATATTTGATAGAAAGAGCGAGTGCCTTAATAACCTAGAGATTCACCAACAAGGATTACTTTGACACGATCTTTCATCATTGCACTCTGACGTCTTGTCACAACGATCTGACTGCAGATGCAGGTATCACCATAACAGTCACCACAACGTCCAGTCATAGAACAAGGAGTTTTCAGTCCGAGACGAAGAGTGTTTGGAGGGCTGGCAAAATTACGAACTCTCTTAATACCATCTTCCACATCATTGACAACTTTGTTCATACCAACGATCATGATCACATGTTTAGGACCATAACTTAAGCACGCAACACGGTTACCAGTTCCATCGATATTGATCAGTTCTCCATCTAAGGTGATCGCATTAGAGCTCATCAGGAAATAATCAGATAAGACAGCCTTAGAAAAAATCTCACGCTGCTCATCAAAATTCTTTGCAACAGAACGATCGATCAGCTGATAGTTTCCTTCCTTTAAGGCATCCATCAGCCCAATCTCAGAAACACTCATAGAACCACCCCAAGAAACAGAAGAACCTTCTTTGATATAACTAAGAGCCTGTTTTAGGGCGTCTTCCTTGGTTGCACAGAAAACACCATGCATATTTCTTTTTTCAAGTCCCTTGATAATTGTTTGTGCACGAAGTTTGGTTGCTTCATTTAAAAACATACTCATCATCCTTTCAGTATAAATTTTATGTGGAATCATGATTCTACAAATATGAATTCCACAAGAACTAGATTTAATTATATCATGTTTTCAATGGTTATGTTATAATATATCGTAAAACTTTTAGAAAGAGGTAATTTTTTGAAAGCACTATTTATCACAGAGAAACCAAGTGTCGCAAGAGAATTCGCAGCGGCACTGAATATAAATGCAAAAAACAGAGACGGATACATGGAAGGAGACAAGGCAGTCATCACGTGGTGCGTCGGACATTTAGTTACCATGTCTTATCCAGACCAGTATGACCCTGCACTAAAGAAATGGGACTTAGAAACCATTCCATTTATTCCAGATACATTTAAATATGAAACGATCCCAGGAGTACAAAAACAGTTTAATATTGTATCTTCACTCCTTAATCGAGAAGACATTGATACGATCTACGTCTGCACTGACTCCGGACGAGAGGGAGAATACATCTACCGTCTGGTAGACCAGCAGGCCAATGTCAGCAAAGACAAGAAGAAAAAACGTGTCTGGATTGATTCCCAGACAAAAGAAGAAGTGATCCGCGGGGTAAAAGAAGCGAAAGACTTAAGTGAATACGACAACCTAGCCGCCGCCGCATACCTGCGAGCCAAAGAAGACTATCTGATGGGAATCAACTTCTCCAGAGTCCTGACACTCAAATATGGCTGGACACTCGGTAACTATTTAAATCAGAAACGAAGCTTAGTGGTAGCAGTCGGACGAGTGATGACCTGCGTTCTCGGAATGATCGTCAAGAGAGAACGAGAGATCCGTACCTTTGTGCCAACACCATTTTACAGAATCTTAGGACACTTTGACTGCCAGGGATTTGAAGTGGAAGCCGAATGGAAAGCAGTGAAAGGATCAAAGTACTTTGAGTCCAAGAAACTATATAAGGATAACGGATTCCTGGACAAGAACGATGCACAGGAATTCATCAAATATTTAGAAGATGGAAGCAACAATGAGACGATCGTAGTATCTTCATCCAAACGACAGGAAAAGAAGAATCCGCCGTTATTATATAATCTGGCAGAACTTCAGAATGAATGTTCCAAACGATTCAAGCTAAGTCCAGATGAGACATTAAAAGTGGTCCAGGACCTATATGAAAAGAAACTGGTTACATATCCAAGAACCGATGCCAGAGTCTTATCCAGTGCGGTCGCTAAAGAGATTTATAAAAATATCGGAGGATTAAACAATTACACTCCACTATCAGGATTTGCAAATGAGATCATGCAGGGCAAGAAGTATCAGGGAATCATCAAGTCGAAATACGTAGATGACAAGAAGATCACCGACCACTATGCAATCATTCCAACCGGACAGGCAGTAGGCAGTTTATCAAGAATCTCAGAGATGGGACAGAAAGTCTACGATGTGATCGCCAGAAGATTCCTAAGCATCTTTATGCCGCCAGCTGTGTACTTAAAGATCAAATTAGAGACACAGACCAAAGGCGAAGCATTCTTTGCAAACTTTAAGATGCTAAAAGACCCAGGATATTTAAAAGTCACAGGAATGGGCGGACAGAAGAAAGAAGCCCAATTAACAGAAGAACAGATCCATGCGATCTCATCTTTGAAGAAAGGAATGCCTCTTCCAGTGAAAGACTATACGATCAAAGATGGAACGACATCCGCACCAAAACGATACAATTCAGGTTCCCTGATCCTTGCGATGGAAAATGCGGGACAGCTGATCGAAGATGAAGATTTAAGAGAACAGATCAAAGGAAGCGGGATCGGAACGAGTGCGACAAGAGCAGAGATCGTAAAGAAATTAGTGTCCAATAAATACATTGCATTAAATAAAAAGACACAGATCGTAACACCGACTTTAACCGGAGAGATGATCGTCAATGTTGTCAGTGCATCCATTGGATCACTCTTAAACCCAACCTTAACCGCAAGCTGGGAAAAAGGTCTTACTTATGTGGCAGAAGGAAGTGTCACAGAAGAAGAGTATATGCAGAAGTTAGACAAGTTTGTCACCCAGAAGACAAATATCGTCAAGCAAAATAACTTCCAGTATCAGCTCAGACAATCCTTTGATCAGATCGCACCATATTATCAGAAGAAAAAATAAAATAACATTCATAAAAACACCTTCCATCACATATATTTGGATTATACCAAAATGGGGAGGTGTTTTTAAATTTATGAAAGAGGAAGAAATCTTAGGAATCCTTCCATTACATATCAGAACGATCATAAAGCAGGCAGGCATCAACTGGGACGAACTTCAGGAAATCCGCCTGCGTATTCAAAAGCCAGTCATTTTAAAATACAACGCAAAAACCTGCTATCTATCCGAACAGGGAAAGATCACAACAAGAAAAGAACAATTACATATCGTAACCTCACAAGAGATCAGACAAGCCATGGAATATATCAGCAGCTATTCGATGTATGCTTATATCGAACAGTTAAAACAAGGATTTTTAACGATCCGAGGTGGACACCGAGTTGGTATCTGCGGAACCGTTGTCATGGATCATGACAAAGTCAAAACAATCCGACATATTTCCGGGTTAAATATCCGAGTCGCACATGAAGTGAAAGGATGCGCGGACATCTTATATTCACGCTGCACCAGAATGGGAAAACTCATTCCAACGCTGATCATCTCACCACCCGGCTGTGGAAAAACAACTCTGCTTCGGGATATGATCCGAAAAATCTCTGATGAAGGACAGACTGTCGGAGTTGTTGATGAACGAAGTGAGATCGGAGCATGCTACCAAGGCGTTGCCCAAAATGATCTCGGGATCCAGACGGATGTCATGGATGCATGTGAAAAAGGACAGGGAATGAATATGCTGATCCGATCCATGGCCCCCGATGTGATCGCTGTGGACGAGATCGGAAGCAAAGAAGATGTGGAAGCCTTATTTTTCTGTGCCTACCGTGGCTGCAGCATTCTGGCAACGACCCATGGAAAGAACAAAGAATCGTTATCCAAGAATCCCTATATGCGGGAGATCATCAACAAAAAGATGTTTCAGCGCTACGTGATCTTAGAACAGCGACCAGCCTGGCTATATCGCACAGATCATAGATGAAAACGGGGTGGTCCTAAATTGATCAAGATATTAGGATCATTGATCGTGATCTTCGCAGGGATCGGATTTGGATTTCACAAAGCCGCAAAAGAACAAAAACGTCTGGAACAGGGAATTGCGATCAAACGAATGTTATACCTTCTGCAAGGAGAGATCCGCTATGGATTTACCCCACTTCCAGAAGCTGTTTTAAAAATATCGACAAAGACAGAAAAGGAATATCAGCCATTTCTAAAAAAGGTGGCAAAGCAGTTAGAGACACACAGTGAAGAATCTTTCGCTAAAATATGGCAGCAGACCGCTGATCAGAAATTAAAACAAGTGGTCTATGAACCAAAGTTTTATGAAATCTTAAAAAACATGGGTGAAACGATCGGATATCTTGACCAACAGATGCAGGAGAAAACGATCCTGCTGACGATCGAACAACTTGATGACCAGATCTTCCTTATGAAAGATCAAGTAGTAAAGAACTGCAAGATGTACCGAAGCCTCGGTATATCACTAAGCGTTCTGATCGTGATCATCTTACTATAAAGCAACTACCAGACATTTTTATGACAAGGAGGGGTTATGAGTGTCAATATCATTTTTCGGATCGCAGCCGTTGGAATTCTTGTAACGATCCTTGTGCAGGTCTTAAAACATTCCGGAAGAGATGAACAGGCATTTTTGATCACACTTGCCGGATTGATCCTTGTCCTTGGCTGGGTGATCCCGTATATCTATGATCTGTTTGAAAGCGTCCAGACACTTTTTACGATATCCTAGAGATTGGAGGCGGATACTAAGATGATAAAAGTCGCAGTCTTTGGAATCGTTGCAAGTCTGATCGCCATGAAGATCAAAACGATCCGTCCAGAGATCGCAGTCGTGATCGCAGTGATCTCAAGCATTCTTCTGGCAATGTATGGACTAAAACAAATGGAGGAAATACTAACCGTGTTTGAGATGATCCGGTCCTATTCAAAAATCCCACAAAGTTACTTCCAGATCCTTTTAAAACTGATCGGTATCTCCTTCATCTGCGAGTTTGCATCCAATATCTGTAAAGATGCAGGACAGGCATCGATTGCAAAGCAGATCGAGTTTGCAGGGAAATTAGCGATCCTGATCGTTGGACTTCCCGTCTTTGAATCGCTGCTTGGAACGATCCAGAAACTATTAGGAAATGGCACATGAAACAAAGAATATTCCTGCTAACCTTGCTGTTTTTACTGATCCTTACAAGAACAAATGATATTTCAGCCAAAGAAACAAAACTCAACGAAGATATGTTTACCAATGTGGAAAACACCTTAAAAGACAAAGAGATCAATCTATCTTATACACAATTAGTAAAACAGCTGATCCACGGAAATGTAAAAGGTGTTCTGCATACGATCAAAGCCAAAATGAAAGAGGTCTTTTTAAACCGTATGTTGATCCAAAAAGACTTGATCAGAGAAATCCTTCTGATCGCATTTACCGCAGCCATCTTTAAAAATCTGTCCGATTCCTTTTTTCAGCAAAGCACAGCCAATAGTGCATTTTATATTACTTATGTGATCCTATGCGGTGTCATGGTACATTCCTTTTTTTATTTAAACAAAACAGTGACGCAGCTTGTTACCTTAATGGCAGATTATATGAAAGGAATGATCATGGCATATTCACTGGCTGTTGTCTCAACTTCCGGGATCACGACATCAACGACAGTTTATGAATTCTATCTTCTGCTGATCTATGCAATGACAACCCTTACAAATGTTGTATTACTTCCGATGATCAAGATCTTATTTGTCCTAAAGATCATCAACCATATATCAAAAGAAGAACATTTTTCAAGACTATGCAAAACGCTCGAAGGTGTGATCAAGTTTCTGCTCAAAGGATTCCTAAGTGTCCTGTTAGGAGTCCAGCTGATTCAGTCGATGATCCTTCCAGCCGTTGATTCCATGAAAAATACAGTTCTCCAAAAAGGAATGAGTGCCATTCCAGGAATCGGAAGTGGTTTGAATTCAGCCATGACCATGGTCATCGGTTCGGCAGTTGTGATCAAAAACAGCATCGGAGCCGTTGGAATCCTTGTACTGATCGTAATCATCGTGCCACCAGTTATAGAGATCACAGCAGTTGTTCTTACCTATCTGCTGGCAGGGATCATGATTCAGCCCATATCCGACAAAAGGATCACCGGAGCGATGGATGCAGTCATTCAAAGCGGGAAATTAATGCTTTCGATGATCTTTACGATGGCACTATTATTTATCCTGTCCGTGGCATTGATCGCATTCTCAACCAACGTTAATTATTATGCGGGGTAAGGATTATGGATTATCTGAAAATGATCATATTTTTTCTGATCTTAACAACACTGATCGATCAGCTCTGCGACAAAAGCATCTACCGTCCATACCTGCGGCTAATGACAGGATTTATGCTCATCTCCCTGATGATGCAGCCAGTTTCCTATTATTTATCCAACGAAGATATCGTGACACAGGCAATCTCAACCGCAGTCAAAGGAGAAAATAACCCTGCATTTTTAGATGGTGCAAAAGAAGAAAAACAAAATCAGATCAAAGAACAGATCACAACGTTATTTTCACAATATGATCTCAAAGTATTAGACGTTGACTCAAAGGTAAATGAAAAAGGAACCATCGAGAAGATCGACATCGGCGGCATCTCGCTAATCCGTGCCGGAGCAAAGAACTTCAAAGACGTTGTCATCGTGCCAAGCAAGGCTGAATATGGTGTGCTGCTCGACATACTGAACAAGAAGGGCGCCCAGACCGACATCGAAGACCGTCGCATGTTCGCCACAAGAGCTTTCGGAGTGAGCAGCCACTACGACACGGCTATCCACGCATGGTTTGAGAAATAAGCGAGGAGCAAAAGA
>OLOV01002523.1_pt1 | contig 12293 bp, 7 predicted proteins | sample 1672931 | NCBI WGS metagenome assembly OLOV01 (sample SAMEA3136738, study PRJEB25190) | human gut metagenome | biome: human gut; feature: human-associated habitat; material: faeces | place: Austria | collected 2013
GAGATCTGTCAGGACAGCAAGGCGGAGGAACCTACGGAGGAAACCCTTACCGTAAAAGCGCATGCCCGGAAGAAGAAAAGAACCATTGACGAGCTGGCAAAGAATCTTCCTGTAGAAGAAATTGTAATTGACCTTCCGGAATCCAGGCTTACCTGTGACAAGTGCGGCGGCACTTTTAAGCTCATTGGTAAGAAGCTCGTCCGCAGGGAACTCATCATTATCCCGCAGTCTGAGAAGATTCTGGAATACTACAGCTGCACCTATGCCTGCGACAAGTGTGAGAAGGATACCGGCTTTGCCCATATCATTACCACCAGAACGCCGCCTCCTCTTATGAAGCACTCTCTGGCATCTCCCTCTACTGTGGCAGATGTTATGACGAAGAAGTATGTGGACGGAGTTCCTCTGGCCCGGCAGGAGAAGATCTGGGCGAGACAGGGTGTGGAGCTGAGCCGGGCCACCATGGCCAACTGGGTGATCCGGTGTGCCCAGAGCTGGCTGAAGCCGCTGTACAAGCATATGAAGCGGCAGCTTCTGGAACAATCCGTGATCCACGCGGATGAAACAGTGGTGCAGGTGCTGAAAGAGGACAACAAGCCTGCCGCCTCAGAATCCAGAATGTGGCTCTATGCCAGCGGAGAATACAGCAGCCAGCATATTCGCATCTTTGAGTACCAGCCTGACCGGAGCGGCAAACGCCCGGAGAGCTTTCTGAAAGGCTTTAGCGGATGCCTGATAACGGATGGCTACGCAGGATACAATCAGGTGCAGAAGGTGACCCACTGCGGCTGCTGGGCCCATGCCAGGCGGAAATGGCGGGAGGCCATGCCAGACGGCGCAACTGTGAAAACCAGCAAAGCCGCCGTAGGATTTCGGTATTGCACGAAGCTGTTCTCTCTGGAGAAGAAATACATATATGCCGATGTCAAGGCTCGGAAAGAGTACCGCCAGAATGTGGTTTTGCCCCTTCTGGAGGAGTATTTTGCATGGCTGAAATCGATCCACCCGGAAAAGGGCAGCAAGCTGGAGGATGCGGTACGGTATTCCCTGAACCGGAAACAGCAGCTTATGGCATTTCTGGACTATGGAGATGTCCCTATCTCCAATAATCTGGCTGAGAACGCGATCCGGCCCTTTGTGGTGGGAAGAAAGAATTGGCTGTTCTGCGACAGTGTCAAGGGCGCGGAATCCAGTGCCATTGTGTATTCGCTGGTGGAAACGGCCAAGGCCAACGGCATTGAGCCTTATGGGTATCTATTGCTGGTGCTGAGTATGCTGCCCTATCTGGGCAAATCTCCGACCCATGAGGAGCTGGAAAAGCTGATGCCCTGGCACCCGGCAGTCCGGCACCGGGAACATATACGGAAATGAACAAACGGCAGAGTCCCGCGAACGGGACTCTGCCGTAATTTTGTTCGGTCCGGGTGATTATTGTGCGCTTACGTTTTCTATAAGAAGCCTACGGGCAGCACTCGATTCAACTTTGATGCCTTCGATGACTGAACACAGCAAAAGCCCTGACCGCGGTGGTCAGGGCTTTTTACTGCGATAAGGTTATACGAACATCTGCTGCAACAAGCCTTTCTTGAACTCCTGCATCGCCTCCATCTGCTCCTTGGCGGCAGCAACCACATCATCCATAGCTGTAAGGAATGCAGCGATTTTACGCTGTTCAGGAAGAGAGGGAAGCGTAACGGGAATACCCATGAGGACATCCTCCGTCATGCTTTCTCGGTCGTGTCTGGCTCCTTGTGAAGCATTTTCATAGATATATCTGTACCATGCGGAAGACTTAAAGTAATACGCCAAGTAAGTAGATTCATCGTCTGTTTTCTTTTTGAGGCACGTATATAATGGAGAAATGATACCCGGTTCTTCTCCCATGTATACCTGAAAGGGGCCGTGCGGTGCTGTTTTGGACTTACGCGGGTTGTAGACGAAGTATCCGGGGCGCACGATATAATAATTCTGCGTGTTGCCTTCTACGGCGATATCTTTATCAAAGAACGCCCTCTGGGGGACGATGCCAAGTTCAGCTGAGTTTGTCAGCACCAATTTGATAGCCTCTTGGCTGTTCCTCTCGGTAATTTTGTCAAACACCTCAGAAAGAGGAACGATAGAGGGTGCCGGAAACTCACTTCCATCGTCCGCCCGGAACCGTATTTCCTGAGAGAAAATCTTCTGTACAACATCACTCCTGAGCCCTTTCAAGCCCAGTTCCGCCAGCATAGCATTAACCTTGGTCAGCGCCTTGGTTCCCTTTTCATCTGCCAAAACCAGCTTGCTCTGCACAGCATCCAGGTCTACTACAGGTTCAGGGTCAAACGTGTCCACATATCGGTTAATGTTCATATTATAATCATTGTCATCCGTTACCACAGAGAGTGGAACCTTGGTAGCAAACCTGGAAATATTCTCACGGGCAACATAGGTGTCCACAATACGGTCGATATCTGCGTCGGAGAGAATATTCTTAGTCTTCTCGGGAGTAAAGCATGAGCTTGCATTGACAAATAGGATGTTGTCGGAGTTGCCGTTGCGTTTTTTCTTCAGTACCAGAATGCAGACAGGGATTTCTGTGCCGTGAAATAGGTTGGAGGGTAAGCCAATGACAGCGTCTACGACATTCAGAGCACCAATCAGATACTCCCGAATTTTCTTCTCTGCTCCACCACGGAAAAGGACACCATGCGGTAACAGAACAGCGATACGTCCATCGTCTGCCATGTGATAAACCATGTGCTCCAAAAATGCCAAATCAGCATAACTCTTAGGGGCTAATACCCCAGCCGCAGAATAACGAGGGTCATCCTCCATAGCTTTGGGAGCAGCCCATTTGAGACTGTACGGGGGGTTAGACACCTGAACTGTGAACTGTTCAGTTTTCTTCTTATCAAAATTATCCACCCGCAGGGTGTCATCGTTGTATGTGGTGAACTCTTTGTAGGGAACCCCGTGCATAAGGAGGTTCATACGGAGAAGATTGTAAGTGCTACCATTCAGCTCCTGGGCATAGTAATGGCCCACTTTCTGTTTCCCCAAGTGCTTCTTAACCTCCAGCAGCAAAGACGCAGAACCCGCACAAGGGTCGCAGGCAGACGCGATTTCATCCAGCCCCACAGTTGCCAGCCGAGCTACCAATGTAGATGCACACGTGGGGGTGAAGTATTCTCCCCCTTTCTTCCCAGCGTCATCGGCAAAGAGAGCAATGAGGTACATATAGGCAGTACCCAAAACATCAATCTCGGCCTCAGTGACGCCGAAGGGAATATCGTTGACACGCAACATGACCTTAGAGATAAGCTCAGTGCGCCCAGAAATCTCACGGCCCAAGTCTTTATCTTGGAGGTTCATGTCGTCAAACAACTTATAGAAGGCAGCTTCAGAATCCTGGCCTACGGTACTGCCCACCAGAGCGTTGATGGCTTTCTCAAAGTCCTCGATACTGAACTGACCTGCCTTGATGGAGTCAATGAGAGCCCCCCACAGATTTTTCGGTTCCATGATATATCCCAGGTGCTCCAAAGACCACTCCTTTACGGTCTCTGTGTAATCCGGGTCAGCAAGTGCCTCCTGGTAGGAAATACCATCATTCTTCAAGAGGTCATCCATATAGTTCTCAGTATGCTCTGATAGATAGCGATAGAAGATGACACCCAGAATGTAATTCTGAAACTTTGCAGCGTTCATATTGCCCCGGAGGTCATTAGCGATGGCCCAGAGCCGTTTCGCCAATTCCTGAGATTGCTTTGTTTCATTGGCAACCATAGATTACACTCCTTCGGAGGTGAATTTATCGTACATATCAGATACGAAAAACAGAATATCGTTAATGAGCTTGGTCAATTTCAAAAGGCCCAGTTTCAAACTGCTAAGTCGTTGACGAATGCTCTCTTTCGTGACAGATTTCTCGTCACAGAAATACTTATGGAGAATTTCAGATACGATTTCAGGCTCGATACCATGAACTTGGGCGAACTCTTCCACAGCGGACTGAAGCCGTTCATGCTCATATTCACTGTAGGCCTCGAAGATGTCGGCGTTCGGGTCGAGGTCGAAGAACCGGGCGGTAATAAAGTCCTTCATAATGTCACTCTTATAGCGGAGCTTTTCGTTATCAGACCGTTCGATTTCTCGGAGGATAAGGTCGATAGATTTCTCCATTGCGGCCTTGTCATTCCGGTTGATGTCTTTTAAGAGATTAAGGATATAAACCACGTTTATCTTGTCGGTACGGATAAGCTCGATATTAAAGTCGATATCTGCCAGCGTCGTCACTGAGCCTTGGCGACGTTTCCGCTCAATGTCGTCATAGTAGGACAGATACCAACTCTTATAGTCGCTGAACGTGGCCTCATCCATGAAAACGTCCAAGTCATCCCAGTTGAATTTGGAGAAAGTTTTGAGTGTATTTAGCGTCTTGGATAATTGCCGGAATGCCAAAATAAACGCCCGTATATCGTTTTCACTCTGCAAATATCCAGCATCATCCGGGGTCTCCGCTACCGCTTGAACTTTTTCCGTCCACTTACGGTACTCAGCGACGTAGTAATCATAGCTTTCCAACAAATAATCATTAGGGTTCCCATCACCGGAATACAGCCGCAAAGCCTCGTCCTGAGCCTTTTTAATATTGCGGTAAGTAACGACTTGTCCGAACTGTTTCGTGAGCTTGGAGACTCGGTTCGTGCGGCTATACGCCTGCAGAAGATTATGCCATACCAGCGTTTTATCCAAAATAAGGGTGTTGGTAGCTTTACTGTCAAACCCGGTTAGGAACATATCAACTACCAAGAGAAGGTCAATTTGCGGCAATTCCTTCTGTTTCATCCGTTTGGCGATATCTTTGCGATAGGCGTCAAGAGTATCCAAGTCGTAGTTTGTACCGAACATGTCGCCGTAGTCTTTCATACACTCTTTGAGTTCGTCGCCGGAATATTCATTGGCCCCCTCATCCATATCTTCATTGGGGCGATATGTAAAAATGGCGGCGATTTTATACCCCTTGGGATTGTGGGTCTTCATATAGCGGTAATACCGCATCAGCGTTTGGATTTTGTCTGTAGCAAAGATGGCTGTATATACATCTTTCCCGGCAGGGTGCGTATGTCGTTCCAGGTGCGTCAGTATATCCTCCGCCACACCAGTAATCCGCTGGTCATCGTGGTAGGCATCGGAAATATCGATGTTGTGCCGCTTGCAATACTCAGGGTCATCTAACTGCGTGGGGTCTATCCCAGGGGTAGCAACATGAAGAACATTTATAGTTCTCATGTATTCAACGGAGAAACGTAGCACATTCCCGTCAGCAATGGCTTCTTTAATCATGTATCTGTGGATGCAGGAATCCAGTTTCCCAGCATTAAAGATGTCTGCGGTTGTTCGCCCATCTGCGCTTCTATTTTCTGCAAAAATGGGAGTTCCCGTAAAGCCAATATAGTTGGCTGCTTGGAAGTGTCCCTGAATACTGCTGTGCATCTTTCCAAATTGACTGCGGTGACATTCATCAATGATAAACACACACCGTTTATCCCGCAGGGGAGCCATCTTTTCTTCATATTTGGGGTTGCGAAGTGCTGCGGCCATCTTCTGAATGGTGGTCACAACAAGAGTCTTGCTGGAATCACCCAAAGCCCGAACCAGCGTAGCTGTGCTGTCGGTATTGTCCACGCACCCATACTCAAAGGAGTTGTATTCGTCTACGGTCTGGTCATCGAGGTCCTTGCGGTCAATAAGAAAGAACACCTTGTCGATACGGCGGTCATCCCGCAGCAAAGCTGCTAATTTATAAGAGGTCAGCGTCTTTCCGGAGCCAGTAGTATGGAAGACATAGCCGTTCATATTGCTCCCAAAGATGCGTTCCATTGCCTTTTTAACGGCATAGATTTGATAGGGGCGCATGACCATCAAGACCGGTTCAGACTGCTTGATAACAAAGTAACGAGTAAGCAGTTCGGTGACATTGAACTTTGTGAGAAAATCCTGTGTGAAGTCAATGAGCCTGTTGATTCGCTTATTCTCCTCGTCAGTCCAATAGAAGACCAAGGATTTAAGGATGCTTTGGTCAGTCGCACCATCCTCGGTACGTTCATTCATGTTGGCAAAATACTTTGTTTGTGTTGAGTTGGAGACAACAAAGACCTGGATATAGCGGAACAGTCCCCGGAAAGAGAAGCGGCGATAGCGGTTGATTTGATTGATAGCTTCGTTGATTTCGACGCCTGGGCGCTTCAGTTCCACTTGGACAAGCGGCAGTCCGTTGATAAGTATGGTCACATCATAGCGACTTTTGTAAAGCACATCGTCCTTGTGGGACTTATCCATGGTGACTTGATGTGTCACCTGATAGGTGTTCCGGGTTTCATCGTCTGTGAGAAAGCTCAAGTAGACCGTCTTACCGTTGTCCAGGTCGAGGACCCATTGCTCTCGAAGAATTTTGGCGGACTCATAAATCGTGTGATTCTCCAGCCTGAGAAGAACTCGGGCGAACTCGGCGTCGGTAAGTTCTGCGGTGCCCTTCGCTTCCATCAGATTTTCAGCATTGACTTTGCAAAGCTGTGTTCTGAAGTTATTCACAATGTCATTGTAGTTCGACATAGGGATGAAGTCATATCCCATTTCTCCCAGTTTTTCAATAAAAATGGATTCTACTTCATATTCAGAGGCTACCTTTGCCATATTGCTCAACTCCTCAAAAATTTAATGCCAAACCTTTGTACCTAAAGAAGATATTGGTTCAAAGTCAATAGAAAACCACCAAAAATCGAAAAGTATCTAAAAATATTGTAGCATAGAAAAAAGTGATTTGCAAGCGCAAACCACCTTTTCGTGTATAAGGTTATTTTGTGACCACTATTTTCCAAATAGAAAACCACCAAATTTTCTATAAACCCGTTTTTTTATTCAACATTCAAAGAATAACACCCCACGTTTTCACACCACAGAAGAATTAGAAAAAGTAAAAGCGGTTCTACTTCCATTCTCTTATCAGTATGTGCTTGATGCAAATACAGCAAAAGTACTTGAGTTGCTATTTCCTGTTAATCTAACAGAGATTCACAAATTAAAAGATTTTGATTGGGTACGCCTTGGCGATATGGTTAAGTATTCTCAGGGACGTAAGCTAGATCTATTCGTGGATTTGTGCCAGTTTTTTGGAATTGATACCTCAAAGGTTTTGGAGCAGCCCTTGTTATATTCATCTAAGGAACATCAAACTAAAGGTTGGTACTCAACCTATCCCAAGCTTGCAATGGCGATACTACAAGGGAGAATATTAGAAGCTATCCAATTTGCTGTTTTGTTGATGCGTAAGGAAAGCAGTTTTTCTGGTATCGATCACTTGCTCCGCCATTTGTTAGCTGGGGCCGGAATTTTCTTGCCCTTTTCTCAAAAAAGACTATATAAGCGGGTTCAACAGGTATATTCTGCTTATGGCTCTGGAAATGCGATTGGATGGGATGTATCTGCAGATATAAACCAGTATACCGATTGGGTAATGCAGACAATTTATCTTCGCAGGACAGAATCAAATATCAAATCTTTTATGGAAGACACGCGAAGACTCGGCATGTGTATGCAACGAGTCTGTAAAAAAATAATTGAACAAGGATATGCGGGTGTTATCGAAGTCAACCAACTACATTTGGCTTATAGAAATGCTGCCGTATTACTCGCAATCTATGGAGATTTGTCAGAGTTTGAAAAGAGCTACGAGCTTCTCGATCGCTCAACATATTATTACCTTGAAGCAAGTTCAATTGCCGGGCTTATTGGCAATCTAAATGCGGGCTTATTCATGGCTATTATAGAAAAAATGCGAAACGCTGGTATCGCAGATGAATTGATACTCTTTTACTACGATGCCGCCTCGAGGCTTTGTGACATAGCTGGAACAAAGCGCTATGCTCGCTTTAAGGATAAATTATGGACTTTTTATAAGCGCGTAAGTTGTGAGTGGTAAACAGAAACATGCCGACACCGGCGCTGGGGTAACGATTTTAATAGAGGAGTTCTTCTATTATGGAACCTGTTTGACCATAAAAGGAAAAACAAGTAGCTCATTCGCTACTTGTTTTTTCTTTTACCCTCTATCGAGGAATTATTAATGCGCTTACAATCTCGCCTTTCGTCAATTCACTGGTTCGGTAAATCTTCTGGCAAAAGGGTTTCAGGCTGAAATCCATGCCAGATTGCCCTTCGTCCAGCAAAATACCCGTTACCGTGAAATGATATGCGACCTGCGCCGCCTGCAATTCCTGCTGGCAGGCATCGGGCAACTCACATTCGCCATCCGTGATGAAAACCACATCGGCCTTTTCAAAGCCCTCAGTGTCCATCAATTGGATCACTTCACGGATGGGGCGTTCAAAGTTGGTACCGCCACCGAGGAATGTTTCCGCAGAGGACAACTTATCCTCCAGCGTGTATTCGCCCGGACGGAACATGTCCACTTGACAACTGCTGCTTCCAGCAAAATGGATCAGCGCAAAGCTCCTTCGGCTCTCGGCTGCAATCTCCAGCAGGGTCATGGCTACCGCCTTGCCCCAGGCCGCAGCTTCGCCTTCGGTGGAGCTGGATTCGTCCAGGCAGCAGATAACATCGCCCATACCCTTATAGATAGGTTCACGTCGGCGATACTGTTTGATCTGCTTTTGCTGATACTTCCGCAGGAACAGCGGAATCGTCTCCGGCGTGGCCAGCATGGCAAGCTCCGAGGTCAGCGCACGGGACAGGTTATTACCCAGCTCCAGAGAGTAGGTTTCACCCCGCCCATAGGCATAGCTGTTTTTCTTGGCCTGCGCGAAAATCTCGCGGAAGCGCACCAGATACTTGGAAATATCCTTCAGCACTGTGCTTTGGCGTACTTTTTCAGCAGCGCAAGATTTTCGGGTGTACGGCACATATTCATAGGTTCATCGCTCCATGCACCGATGATGCTCTGCACCTCCTGCGCCCGCTCTGTGGCGGCCTGCACAGCGGCGGATACCGCCAGATCGACTGTCTCCGTTTGGCGCAGCATGGTCGTGTCCAACATCTGAGATACGGCCTCCACCTGCCGCTGCTTGCTGTTCAGTCGATTGGCAGCATTTATCAGAGCCTGCTTATCCGTCTCGGTCGTTTCTCCTGTAGCTTGGGCGTCAAGTAGCTTGGCGAGTTCCTCTGCCGCGGCATCACGCGCCGTTTCAAGCTCCTCGAGAGTGTTCAGCGCACCTTTATCACCACCCAATTCAGACAACAGTCCGTCCAGCTCTTCGGCGGCTCGGCCAGTAAACTCCGCCGCCGCTTCATAGGCGGGTAGGCTGCGGCCCTCGCAGATATTTTTCAGCGTGGGATAGTCGTCCTGCTGAGAGATGTGGTCGAGGAGGGGCGCGTTGAACTTCTGCGCCGCAGCGGTGAGTATATCCACATCGTTCCTGCGCGGGGCCAACGAATACAGGGACTGAAACACATCGCGGGAGAGTGCGGGAAAAGATTTGAGCTTCTGCACCGCAGCATTCTCCGTCATATCCATTTCTGGATCATCTTCGCGCAGTTCTGCGTATATGCTGTCTTCCAGTTTGCTGGAGCGCATCACCCTGTCGGTTTTCTCCGAAGTGCCGCAAGCTCCACGATAGGGCGCGGCAGTGATAGATGTGATTTCTATTTTTACAGGAATGAGCGGTGTGTGCAAGCCGGCGCCTTCTGAGCGCCGCCTGCATGAACCCCCGTTCCGCGAGCCTGCTTGCACCGGTGTTGTACCATTATTCTGAAAAGGGAGAGACGTCGTGGACGAGCGAAAGTATTTGGTCGGCGAGGTTAGCAGGATCACGGGCATTTCCAAGGATACCCTGCGCTTCTGGGACAAGATCGGCTTGCTGAAGCCCAAATGCGTTGATCCGAACAATAACTACCGCTACTATACCTATGACCAGTTCTGGAGCATGGATATTATCATGTGCTGCCGGTCGCTCAACATCCCGATCGACAAGATCCGCACGATCCTCTCGTCCAGCAGCAATGACCGTGTGCTGGCGCTGCTGCTGGAGCAGCAAAAGGAGGCCGAGCAGCTCAGCCGCTACTATCAGCAGGTGACGGAGGACATCGCATGGTATGTCGCGCAGGATGAACAAATGCGGCAGACGAAGGCGCTGAATACGGTCAGCGTCAAGCATTTTCCCAAGCGCACGGTTCTCTATGGCGATAACGCCGAGGAGACCCATGCGTACCATCTGAAGCTGCAGGAGCTCTGCCGCACCGCGGTCAAGCGCAGCAGCTCTATCCGGCGCGGCTATGGCTTTTTGCTGGACGAGACGAAAATGCAGGAGGGTGGCTTTGTCAAGCGCGGCGAGTATATCCGCTTCGACCAGGAAACGCTGAAAAGCGTACCGCCGAAGTATCTGACGATCCTGCCTGATGGCAACTATGCCTGCTGCACACTGCGCGTTGTCAACGACCGGGCGGACTTTACGCCGCTTCTGCAATGGTTTGCGCAGCGGGAGCTCCGCCCAGGCTATGTCATCGCCGATGAAATTGGACTGCAGCTCTTTGAATACCTGGATCACGGCTACCTGTGCGAGGTCAAGGCGCTGCTGTATTAGACAAAAAATGCAGTAACATTTTGTGGAATATATCGATATTGACATTGGAGCTGTCTTTTTTAAGCAGCTGCCTGCCGAAACCGAAAACAGAACTTTTAAGGAGGTCATACACATGTATACTGCCAATGCACAGCTGCTGGAGGCGTTCAACAAGGAGCACGAGTATCTGAAAACAAAGCTCGATCTTGGCCGCGAGATTCTGTGGCTGACCAAGGATGAGTGCATCCAGGCCGGTCCGGACGTGGAAGAGACGCTGGAATTGGTCAAGGGCGCGATGATCGCCCACGGCAGGAACGAATACGAGATGCCCGCCAAGATCGGCATCCATCCCTATGAGGATGTCTTTTTCCACGCCATGCCCGCCTATGTTCCCGGCAATCTGGCCTGCGGCTGCAAGTGGATCGAGTGCTATCCCCGCAACCCCAAGGACTACGGCCTGCCGCAGACCACCGGCCTGCAGATCATGAACGATATCGTCACCGGCGTCCCCATCGCTGTCATGGACTGCACCTGGCTGACCGCCATGCGCACGCCCGCCGTCACGGCGCTGGCCGCCGCGCTGCATCCACACGCCAGGACCTTCGGCATGTTCGGCTGCGGCGTGCAGGGGATCGGACATGTCCGCTTCGCCGCAAAGGCGCTGAAGGAGCTGGAGAAGATCTACATCTACGATAAATTCCCCGAGAGCATGGATCGGTTCATCGAGCAGGTGGCGGATGAGGTAAAGCTCCCCATCATCAAGGCATCCTGCCCGGAGGAAGTGGTAAAGAACTGCGAGGTCCTCAGCTCCGCCGCCTTTATCGTCCGTGAGCCGATGAAGCTGGTCAGGAAGGAATGGATCAGAAAGGGCCAGACCATCCTGCCCTGCGATCTGAATACCTTCTGGGATCCCCGGATCGCGCTGACCGCCAGTACATTGTGGACAGCATCGACGAGCACGAGCTGTTTGCCGGTATGGGCTATTTCCCCGACGGACTGCCGAAGATCGCCTGTCAGACCGGCGAGGTACTGGCCGGTATCGCCGAGGGCCGCACCGGCGAGGATGAGATCATTGTGTGCAGCAATATCGGCATCTCCACCAATGACGTCGCCATGGGACAGGCGATCCTCACCAAGGCTCTGGAAATGGGCATCGGCACCAGGATGAAGCTGTAAATGCACAGCGGCTGGCGGCGTCACTGCGCATAAGCTCTTCGCCCGGCCTCCAGGATCTCCGCCGCTTGCCGCAGGCTGTCCGCCTCACCGGCATATCCCGGAAAGATCACATACGGCAGTCGGGGAAACGGCTCTCCTCGCCGGTGCGCCATACGGAAACGCCCGGCAGCAGCTGGCCCAGCACCCAGGCGCGCTGCATGCCCAGTCCCCTGACGCCCACATCGCTGGAGGTGATGCCGCCCTTGGCGATGATATAACCGGGGCGGGCGTGCAGCTGCGCCGCCAGAGAGGCGATCGCCTGCGAGATCCTGGCGCTGATGGCCCGATCCTCCTGCGGGCTGCCGCCCCGCCCGGGGATCAGGCGGCGGCTGGTGTATACCACGGCGGTGTGTCCCGCTGCCAGCACCTTTTCCAGCTGCTCAAGCACCCGATCCCGCTCCCGCGTGAGCGCGGCGCTGTCTGCGGCGCCGGATACGTCAAAGCAGATGGGCTCCAGCAGCATCTGCGCCTGCAGCAGGTGCTGCAGCTGGTCGGTGGTTTTCTTCGTATGGGAGCCCA
>OLOV01002524.1_pt1 | contig 12293 bp, 10 predicted proteins | sample 1672931 | NCBI WGS metagenome assembly OLOV01 (sample SAMEA3136738, study PRJEB25190) | human gut metagenome | biome: human gut; feature: human-associated habitat; material: faeces | place: Austria | collected 2013
ACCTGGGGAAGGTGGTCAGCTTGGGAGTGAGCGGGAGGTTCACTGTGCAGTTGGTATTTTGACAGGTCGTCACAGTGCAGACACCGGAGAACGATGGGAACCCTTCCTCCTCTGTGTCAGGGAGTACCAATCGGAATGTCCCTTCTTGATGGCTGGTGACAGTAGATAAGTCGGCAATCAGGCTCATGGCAAGCTCCTTTTCAGTTGCAACTTTCTATAGATTTTGGCAAGCAGTTATGAATTCCTGGATTTAGTAGAAAAGCACGCTGAGGTTGACATTACTTGTAAAATATGATAAAATATAATCTACATTTATATTCCAAAAGGAGGAATTATTGTGCCAATCATTGAAATTTGCTTTGATCATAACACTTTATCCTCCTCGTGTTTTTGATTGATCTGTATTTTAGACATTGATTTCTGCTTTGATTCCCAGCATTTCTTTGTGCTCGTCGAGAACCGGCTGTACCACTTTCTCAATGAAAGCTGTGGTCTGCTCTTTGGCTCTTCCTACATATCTGGAAGGCTCCATGGACTTGTTGAGTTCTTCGATCGTAAGATTGAATGCCGGATCTGCCGCGATCAGGTCAAGAAGGTTATTGTCCTTTCCTTCTACCTTCACAGTGCGTCCTGCTTCCATGGAAAGCTCACGGATGCGCTCATGAAGTTCCTGACGGTCGCCGCCTGCCTTAACTGCATCCATCATGATGTTCTCAGTTGCCATGAATGGAAGCTCTGCCATCATGTGTTTCTCGATTACTTTCGGATATACTACCAGTCCGTCTACTACGTTCAGACAGAGGTCAAGAATACCGTCAATCGCAAGGAATCCTTCCGGAATGCTGAGACGCTTGTTTGCAGAATCATCCAGGGTTCTCTCAAACCACTGTGTTGCGGAAGTGATCGCCGGATTCAGTGCGTCGATCATCACGTATCTGGAAAGAGAAGCAATACGCTCACTTCTCATTGGATTTCTCTTGTATGCCATTGCGGAAGATCCGATCTGAGATTTCTCGAACGGTTCCTCAACTTCCTTGAGGTGCTGGAGAAGGCGGATGTCGTTGGACATCTTGTGTGCACTTGCCGCAATACCTGCAAGAATATTCAGGACTCTTGTATCGACTTTGCGGGAGTAGGTCTGTCCGGAAACCGGATAGCACTGCTTGAATCCCATCTTCTGCGCGATCATCGGATCGATCTTGTCAATTGTTTCCTGATCCCCGTCAAAAAGTTCCAGGAAACTTGCCTGTGTTCCGGTTGTTCCCTTGGATCCAAGAAGCTTGAGACTTCCGAGAACATATTCCAAATCCTCAAGATCCATCATGAATTCCTGAGTCCACAGAGTAGCACGTTTACCAACAGTTGTCGGCTGTGCCGGCTGGAAATGGGTAAATGCCAGTGTAGGCTGATCCTTGTATTTATCTGCGAATTTGGAAAGCTCTGCGATCACATTGACCAGTTTCTTCTGAACCAGCTTCAGAGCTTCTGCCATTACGATGATATCTGTATTATCTCCTACATAACAGGAGGTTGCACCCAGATGAATGATTCCCTTTGCTTTCGGGCACTGTACTCCATATGCATACACATGGGACATAACGTCGTGACGTACCTGACGTTCTCTCTCCCTGGCCACGTCATAGTTGATATCATCCTTGTGAGCCTTGAGTTCGTCAATCTGCTCCTGGGTGATATTGAGGCCAAGTTCTTTTTCTGTTTCTGCCAGAGCGATCCACAATCTTCTCCATGTACGGAATTTCATATCCTGAGAAAAAATGTACTGCATTTCCTTGCTGGCATAACGCTCTGAAAGGGGGCTTACATATCTGTCTGTACTCATGGTATTTACTCCTATCCTCTCGCCAGATTAACCGCAGAGGTAACTGCGGTTAATCTTAGTATTTTTCCTGTCTTTACGCTGAAATTATATAACATTGCCTGATTAAAAGCAATCCCTTTATTTTTCTCCCTGATGAAATTTGCCAAGGAATTCTTTCATTCTGGCGTTGCTGGAAGAAAATACCTCGGAAGGTGTTCCTTCTACTGCGATCACGCCCTTATCCATAAAGATGACTCTGTCGGAGATATCTTTTGCAAAATTCATCTCATGTGTTACGATCACCATCGTAATATGAAGATCCGCCAGAGAACGGATAACACGAAGGACTTCTCCTGTAAGTTCCGGATCGAGTGCGGATGTCGGCTCATCAAAAAAGAGGATCTTCGGATTCAGTGCAAGTGCCCTTGCGATCGCGACACGCTGGCACTGTCCGCCGGAAAGCTGATACGGATAGGCATCTTCCTTATCAGAAAGTCCCATCTTTGCCAGAAGTTCTCTTGCTTCTTTATAAACTTCGTCTTTGTTTCGTTTCTGTACATGGATCGGTGCATCTGTGATATTTTTCATGACGGTAAAATGCGGAAAAAGATTGAAGTTCTGGAACACCAGACCGAAGCAGGACTGGATATCCTTGATCTCATTCTTGGACGGCATACAGACTTTGCCATTTTCTGTCCAGATCGCCTTTTTGCCCATGTAGCTGATCTCTCCACCGTCGATGCGTGTCAGAAGTGTCGCACAGCGGAGCAGTGTAGACTTGCCGGAGCCGGAAGGTCCGATGATAGAAAGCACCTCTCCTTCCTCTACATGGATGGAAACGTCTTTCAGCACCTGAAGCCCGTCAAACTGTTTTTTGATATGATTCATTTCAAGAAGATTCGTACTCACGCCCATTCCTCCTAACGATAATAGTTCATTTTCTTTTCAAGCCATTCCATTACCCATGCAACAACAAAATTGAATACATAATAGAATACACCTGCGATCACAAACGGAAGGACCGTTGTCTGTGCTGCTGCGATCTGTTTTGCCAGTGCAAACATCTCGATGTAGGATACAGAATATACAAGTGATGTATCCTTGACAAGGGTGATAACTTCATTCGTCACTGACGGAAGTACGATTTTGACAACCTGCGGAAGTACGATCTTAAAAAATGTCTGGCTCTTGTTATAGCCGAGAAGCTGTGCTGCCTCATACTGTCCGACCGGGATAGATTCAATTCCGGAGCGGTAGATCTCAGCAAAATAAGCTGCATAGTTCAGAGAACATCCAAGGATGATCGCTGTAAATTTGTACCCCCCGATATTCATTCCCCAGAGATAAAACGGTCCGAAATACCACAAAAGCAGTTGCAGCATCAGCGGTGTTCCTCTCATAATAGAAATATAGGCTTTCACGATCCAGCTCAGTGGCTTGAAACGGCTTACTCTTCCGAAATATACTACCATCCCCAACGGCAGTGAGAAAAGTAAAGTCAGAAAAAAGATAACCAGCGTAGAACCGAATCCTGTGGTAAGCTGCTGTAACATTACCTGAAAACTCATGTCTTCTCCTCCATTAACTTACAACAGGGATGCTCCCCGGTGAGACCCCAGGGAGCATCCCATATGTCTTATATCTTATTTCGTATTTTTGAATTTCTGATCATTCTGCGTCTTCGGATGTTTCCTCAGCTGCCGCATCATCAGAAGCTTCTTCTGTATCTTCTTTCGCATCAGCATCATCAGAAGCCTTGAGAGTTACCATATCAGCGATCTCATATTTCTCAGCAAGCTCTGCTACAGTTCCGTCGTCTGCCAGTTTCTGAAGGTCTGCGTTTACGATATCGCAAAGCTCGTCATTGCCTTTCTTGAAACCGATCGCATACTGCTCTGTGTTCAGAGTCTCATCAAGGATCTTGAATCCCTCTCCTCTGGAGTTGAGCTGGTATTTGGCAACACCGATATCGATTGCAAGTGCATCCAGTGCTCCTGCCTGCAGTTCTGTGAATGCTGTGTTGTAATCAGCAAATTCATTCAGTGCTCCGAAGGTATCTGCCAGTTCTTTCTGTCCGCCTTCTTCTTCGCTCTGAAGAAGATCAAGTGCTGCGGAAGCTGCCTGAACACCAACAGTCTTGCCTGCAAGGTCTGTGAGTTTCTCGATGCCGGAATTGTCAGCAACAACGATCACCTGGCTGTTATCTACGTATGGTACGGAGAAAGTATAGTCATCTTCTCTTCCGTTCATGGTAAATCCGTTCCAGATACAGTCGATAGATCCGGAATTCAGTTCCATATCCTTGGAATCCCAGTTGATCGGTTTCTTATCCAGAGTCCAGCCCTCCAGATCACATACTGCCTGAGCAAGTTCCAGGTCAAATCCTGTGTACTCTCCATCCTCATCCATATAGCCATATGGCGGATACTCTGCATCAAATCCTACGATCAGGGTCTTGTTCTCTACGCTCGCCTGTACACTTACTGCGGAAACCATTCCCATAGCCATTACTGTGCTCAGCATCAATGCAACTGCTTTTTTCTTCATACCTCTATCTCCTCTTAAATTATTTTTATAGTTTATCACATAGTCACTCTACCACGTGAAAGTATGGTTATCGTAACATACCAATCCTTTTCTGTCAAGAAAAAAACAAAGTCCGGAGCCGTGATATTTGAAAACAGGTCCGGACTTTGCATTTTTGCGAGATATTTTTATGAAATCTTGTCTTTGTGATAAAGAAGAGTGACGCTGCGCGGCGGCAGATAGAGATTTACCATTCCGGCACGTGCCCGAATCTCCTTCGGGCGGTCATTGTAACCATCCTGGCTGGAACGGATCAGTCTCGTCATGGAAACTTCTTCCATACGGATGATCCCCGCCGGCCATACCTTGATCGTGACTTCTCTTCCCTCATCACGGTTATTCAGGACAACGATCATCTGCTCGATATGCGAGAAACGTCCGTAGCACAGTCCCTGATAGTCGTTCCACAGGAATTTGAGGGATCCTGTACGAAGGATACGGTATTTCTTGTGGATCGCGATCATTTTTTTGTAAAAAGAAAGCAGTTCCTTGTCCTCGTGTCCCCACGGATAGGTACGGCGGTTATCCGGATCGGTAAATCCGCAGACACCAGCCTCATCACCATAATAAACAGTCGGTGCTCCCGGCCAGGTCATCTGGATCGCGATCGCTTCTCTCATGATCGCCGTATTGATATTCTCAGAAGCCGCCTCTGCTCCGGCGTAGGAAACCCTTCCCACGCGGCGGTTCGTTCTTGTCAGGAATCTGGAATGATCGTGATTCGACAGTTCATTCATCGCCACATGAAGGGCAGACATATGAAGAGAACGCATATGTGTCTTCATTGCACCGATAAACGCCTCACTGTTTCCATACAGATCCTCTCTGTACTCATCACTGTGCTTCTCCATACCGGTCAGGAACCAGGTCACAGGCTCCATAAAAGCATCATAGTTCATGACAGAATCCCATTCATCGCCCTGAAGCCAGCCTTCCGGGTTGCCGTAGTGCTCTGCAAGGATCAGCGCATTCGGATTTGCCTCCTTGACTGCCTTGCGGAAGTCCTTCCAGAACTGATGATTGAACTCATTGCTGTGTCCAAGGTCCGCTGCAACATCCAGTCTCCATCCATCTACGCAATACGGCTCAGACACCCATTTGCGCGCGATATTCAGGACATAGTCATAAAGTTCTCTGGATCCTTCATAATTGAGCTTCGGAAGCGTATCGTGCGTCCACCAGCCATCATAAGACAGGTTGTACGGCCATCTTCCCTCGTCACGGAAATTGAAGAAATAACGATACGGGCTGTCTGCTGAGATATAAGCCCCCGGCGCATAGCCCTCCTGTCCTTCATAGATCCGCTCACGGTCCATCCATTTATTGAAAGAACCGCAGTGATTGAAAACACCATCCAGGATAACTTTCATTCCACGTTTATGCAGTTCCTGCACCAGCTCTGCAAAAAGCTGATTACTTGCTTCCAGATTCTTCTTGTCGGTAACTCGCTTGATGTATTTCGCCGCATGTGAGTTCTCACGGTCCCATGGAGCCAGAAGTCCGTCACAGTCCTCTACGATCCTTCCATAATGTGGATCTACATAGTCATAATCCTGTGTATCATACTTGTGGTTACTCGGCGATACAAAGATCGGATTCAGGTATACGACCTCCACGCCAAGATCCTGGAGATAATCCAGTTTATCCATAATGCCCTTAAGGTCTCCGCCATAAAATTCCCGGACACCCATGACAGCCGGTGTCTTGGACCAGTCATGTACCTGCTCACAGTGTTCTCCAATATAAGAATATTCATCTGTCAGAACACTGTTGGTCGGATCTCCGTTGCAGAAACGATCCACAAAGATCTGGTACATCACCGCCCCCTTCGCCCAGTCCGGAGTCTGGAAATCTGGATAGATCTCAAAATCATCGCGTTCCTGTAATTCTGTACAGACTCCCCGCTGATTATAGTAACAGTTTACCCAACCATACAGAATTTCAAAGTGATATCGAAAAACCTCATCCGGCATCACGATCTTGGTTCCGTAATAGTCGAAGCCCTTGACCGTCTTATAGATCTTCATCTTATGTTTCTTCTCACCGGATACAAGGTATACTGCGTCTACATTGTTTTTCTGGGTCCGGAAACTGATCATTACCGTTTCCCCCGCCTTTGGTTCGGTAGGATTTCTGTAATATCTCGTTCCGTCACTGAAAAAAGCGTCCTTATTCAGCACCGGCCGCATATTCAGAATGTACTGCATTTTTCTGGTAATGTCTTCGTTTTCCCATTCCATAATTAAAGTCCCCTTATTCTTAAGCATATGTCTATTCTAGTTGAAAATTCATAAAAGTACAATATAAAAACCACTGAAATACCGTCTCGATTATGGTTATTTTTACAAAGTAAAAAAGACAGCGGGATAGGCTGTCTTTTTTGGAGAAGGTATTTCTTCTTATGGGGTGTAGCAAAAACTATATAATGTATTGGGGGGTTTTTACGATGTATATAGTACCATGCGTCTACCGAAAAGTGTGCACAAAGTTCACAAAAATCACAATTTGTTTTTGTGCATCTTGCATACCTTATTTTGAGAGATCAACTTTTTCTGATGTAAAAAGTGCCTCGAACTCTTCTCTGTGGACTTTTTCCTTCTCTAAAAGAAGAGCTGCACACTTGTGGAGCGCGTCCATATGCTGAGTGATGATCTCTCTTGCATCCTGGTGGCACTTGTCGATGATATCATGTACTTCCTGGTCGATATCCTTGGCAACTTCCTCGCTGTAGCTTCGGGTATGTGCCAGATCTCGTCCGATAAATACCTCATCACCGTCATCACCATAAGTGATCAGACCAAGCTTGTCTGACATACCATACTGCATGACCATTGCTCGGGCAGTTCCTGTCGCACGCTTGATGTCATTGGATGCACCTGTCGTGATATCGCCAAAGATCAGTTCCTCGGCAACACGGCCGCCAAGCAGCGTTGTGATATCCTGAAGCATCTTGCCCTTTGTGTTGAACATCTCATCATTTTCCGGAAGCGGCATGGTGTATCCGGCTGCTCCCATTCCTGTTGGAATGATGGAAATCGTATATACCGGATCCATATCCGGAAGCACGTGAAACAGGATTGCATGACCGGCTTCGTGATAAGCTGTGATCTTCTTTTCTTTTTCGGAAATGACTTTGCTGCGTTTCTCGGCTCCGATACCAACCTTGATAAATGCATGCTTGATATCCGGCTGTGTGATATAGCTCCGTCCGGATTTCGCTGCCATGATCGCAGCTTCATTCAGAAGATTCTCAAGATCCGCTCCTGTAAATCCGGCTGTTGTCTGTGCAATCTGTGCAAGATTCACATCCTCACCAAGCGGTTTGTCCTTCGCATGGACTTTAAGGATTTCTTCTCTGCCTTTTACATCCGGTCTGCCGACTGCAACCTTACGGTCAAAACGACCCGGACGCAGGATTGCAGGATCAAGAATATCCACACGGTTGGTTGCTGCCATCACGATGATTCCCTCATTGACACCAAATCCGTCCATCTCGACGAGTAGCTGATTCAGGGTCTGCTCGCGCTCATCGTGGCCGCCGCCCATACCGGTACCACGCTGTCTTGCAACTGCATCGATCTCATCGATAAAAATGATACACGGTGCATGCTTCTTGCCCTCTTCAAACAGGTCGCGGACACGGGAAGCACCGACACCGACAAACATCTCCACGAAGTCTGAACCGGAAATGGAGAAGAACGGAACCCCCGCTTCTCCTGCAACAGCCTTGGCAAGAAGTGTCTTACCTGTTCCTGGAGGACCTACAAGGATCACGCCCTTAGGAATTCTGGCTCCCACACTGGTATATTTCTGTGGAGATTTGAGGAAATCCACAACTTCTACCAGATCTTCCTTCTCTTCCTGAAGACCGGCTACGTTTTGAAAAGTTACTTTTTTGTCGTCCGGAAGCATCATCCTTGCACGGCTCTTGCCAAAATTCATCATCTTGGAGTTGCCGCCCCCTCCTGACATCTGTCTGTTCATCATGACAAACAGGATCAGGATAAATGCTCCTGTAAGGATCACAGGTAAAAACGTTGTGAGAAAAGCACTCTCCTGCGGAACATCCTTCACATCCGGATGAATATCGTATTTCTCAAGAATCTCCTGTGCAGTGTTTACGTCTGTTACATTGACCTTTTTCTGTCCTTCGCCCTCGATCTCTGCCACAACAGATCCCGTCGGTACCTCCCTGTTCTGATACAAGGATGCAGAAGTCACCTTCCCGTCCTCGGCTGCCTGCTGCAGTTCTTCCATCGTGTAATTACTCTGGGAAGTTACCTGATTATTCAGATAAAAATATCCTGCAACCAGCATCACGATCAGCACCAGATAAAGACCAATTTTGCCTGGCTGTCTGTTCACTTAACTGAATCTCCTTTCACTCGCCGTCAAATTCCACAACTCCGATGAACGGGAGGTTTCTGTACTTCTGAGCATAGTCAAGCCCATATCCTACAACAAACTCATCTGGAATATTGAAGCAGCAGTAATCTACTTTTACATCTTTCTTAACTCTGCGCTCTGGCTTATCAAGCAGAGTACACAGACGGATGCTGTTTGGATGTCTGTTCTCAAGAATCTTGAGCAAATAGCTTAAAGTTCTTCCTGAGTCAATGATATCCTCTACGATCAGCACATCCTTACCGATCAGCGGCTGGTCCAGATCCTTCACGATCTTGACAACACCGCTTGACTTGGTATCATCTCCGTAACTGGATACGGACATGAAGTCCAGAGTTACCGGTACAGTAATTCTCTTTGCAAGTTCACAGGTAAAGAACACGCCGCCCTTCAGTACGCAGATCAGATGGACTTCCTTGCCTGCATAATCCTTGCTGATCTTGGCTGCAACCTGCTGGATTCTTGCATCCACTTCTTCTTCGCTCAGTAAAACCTTGATTCTCTCACTCATAACCTGGTTCCTCCTTGGTATGTAATTTCTAATACATTTCTTGTGCATGAAGTAATTTTATACCGTTCGCTGATCCTTCCGCCTATGATCCACAAAATCTCCCCGCCATCTGCGATCAGTGGTACCTGATCTCTGGTCTCCTTTGGAAATTTATCATCGATCATGCATCTGGTCAGCTTTTTGCGGCCTCCGTCCCTGCCGACAATGAGATAATCTCCTGTTTTGCGGGTACGGACTGACAAACCGCACTTTATTTTATCACAATCAAACCATTTCGTATACTTTTTTTCTAAAATCTTCTCGCCGGAATAGGAAAAAACTTTGATCGTAAACCGGCCAAACGGTGTTTCCACCTCTTCCGATGTGGCTGGAAGGGGAATTTCCTGTTCCTTTCGCCCTTCTGTTCCCGGTTTCTGCTGTATTTTCTTCCTGAGGATCACTCCATCGTAAGTCCGCACAGCCTCCAGTCCATATGGAAGCGAAATCCGCTTGCTCACCCGGCAGGAATAAAGTTCCAGTACCTGCCGGATATGCGTCTGTGTGAGATCCCGGCTACGGCCGCTCAGTTTTTCGAGGATCGTCCGGACTCCATAGCTTTTGAGGATCTGTTTTTTCTGAAAAAATCCTTCTCCAAGGCAGTAACTTCCATCCGGTTCTCTGTAATCTGCGGCCAGCTGCGCCGCCTCGTCTGTCAGAAACTCCTCCGCCTCTGAGAGCAGCCTCGAAGTCTCTGCCATGTGCTCAACCGTTTTGGCATTGATCTCTCGCTCCATCACAGGAAGAAGATGCCTGCGGATGCGGTTTCTCGTATATTCATCCTCCAGATTCGTGCTGTCCAGGACACTCGGGATCCCGCACTCTCTAATATAATCGTCAATTTCTCTTCTTTCTAAACACAAAAGAGGACGGATCACCTCTCCATTCACCGGTTTCAGAGAACATAAGCCCCTGAGGCCTGTCCCTCTCGCCAGATGATGGAGCATTGTCTCGGCAAGATCGTTCTTATTATGTGCCAGCGCCGTACGGACAACCGCATATTGTTTCCGGCACTTGCGCGTCTCTGCGTCAAAAGCCTGCCTGCGCACGATCCTTCCCGTTTCTTCTGTTCCCAGTTTCCATTTCACCGAAAGCTCCGGGACATCATAGCGATACACGCTGCATGGGATATTCCATTCGGTGCATACAGTCTCCACCATCCGCTGATCCCTGTCTGCCTCCGCTCCCCGGATCCCATGGTTCACATGCACCACCCGGAGATGAAAATGCCAGATCTCTCTCAGTCTCCTCAGAAGATGCAGCATCGTCATAGAATCGTTTCCACCGGATACGCCCGCAATGACCGCGCAGTTCCTGGCGAGCATTTCATTTTCTTTCACAAAATCCTTTACTTTATCGAATGTCTTTTCCCGCATTTTCTTATGTCCTTTACTTTCTTACTACATTGGCAACCAGCACGGTCATGTCATCTCTCGCCCGATAGTCACTGTAGCCAAGCACTCTCTCCAGAATTCCCCGGCTGATCTCACGCGGAGCACTCTCCTGCACATCCAGAATGATTTCTTTCATTGTTTCTTCTTCACAGTCTGTTGGAAGGGCATCCAGAACTCCGTCCGTCATCATAACAAGACAGTCCCCATGATACAGTTTCCGTGAGGCTGTGTCAAAATCAATTCTCTGTACCAGACCTGCCGCAAGGCTCTCCGATGAGATTGCCTCTACCCAATGATCTCTCCTGATAAAAGTAGCTGCTGCTCCTGCCTTGAGGAATTCACAGATTCCCGTATAAAGGTCCACTGCACAGATATCAACTGTAGAGAACATACCTTCCCGTCCATTCAGAATCAGGGCAGAATTGACCATTCTCGCCGCTACCTCCTGTGAAAAACCTGATTCCATGAACTGCTCCAGTAATTCTACCACAATCTCACTTTCCCTGCATGCATCCATTCCAGAACCCATTCCGTCCGAAAGACACATCACAAATTTTCCTCCATCCTCCTGTCGGCAGATGTAATTATCTCCTGAAACTTTTTCCTTTTCTCTGGTAAGCTTTGCGACACCATACAGCATCTGATAGCTGACATCCTCCACAAAGTGAACCGTATGGAAATCCCGGTTCACAATACAGCGGCTCCCCTGTGCCGAGATCATTGTGCATTCGCATATCCCGGACAAAATCTGCGAGATTTCTGATACAGCAACACACTGTCCGCTTCTGGCGCGCATGGTCAGAAAAATCTGTCTGCGCCCTTCGACCTTGTCCATGACCCATGCCCGTTTCAGGATCACATGACGCTTTCGAAGGCTCCTGGCAAGTTCTTCCTGAAAAACGGGTTCCGCCGCACTGATATCATAGAGATCTTCTGCAACCTGCTGCATAATATGTGAAATCTCATTCAACTGCTGTGCAACTGCAAGCCGACTCTCGATCATCCGGTTCCCCCAGATCATCTCCTGCTTTTCCTTCTGAAAACAGTCCTTCAGGGATTCCAGGTACTGCGCTGATCTGCCGCAGTTCTCTCCACATCGTTTCCGTGCTTCTTCGATCTTCTCCTCATCCGCCTGCTCTATCGCACGTACCATTGCCTCCCCGCACAGATACATCTCCTCTGCGTGGTCTCCCCAGCACAGTTCTCTCCGGTAACAGTTTCTGCAGAAACGTTCTCCCGTCTCCCGGATAACATTCTCAACCTGGGCACTGCTTAAATATTCTTTCTTATATGGCATTCCATAAAAAGTATCTGCAAGTTTCTGAAATGAGGCTGCGTACCGTTCTACTTTTTCTTTCTGGGGATGTTCTCCGCCTAAAGGAAAAGGCTCTTCTTTTCTGGATTTTCTTCCCTTCAAAACAGTTTTTGCCATGTCCCGCAATATCAGCAGTACGCTGATCACGAGCATGGCAATTATCCATTCCTGCATATATCCCCCTCCCCTGATACTTCCCGGTAAGTATTACAATACTTTCACTAGAAA
>OLOV01002527.1_pt1 | contig 12281 bp, 4 predicted proteins | sample 1672931 | NCBI WGS metagenome assembly OLOV01 (sample SAMEA3136738, study PRJEB25190) | human gut metagenome | biome: human gut; feature: human-associated habitat; material: faeces | place: Austria | collected 2013
TGAAAAAGATGTTTGTATCAATGGAGCTTCATCTGGATGCATCTATTGATAAGCTCGATAATCTGGCTATGAATGTGCAGCTTGATAAGGAAAAGCATATGGAGAATGCGAAAACAAAGGAACAGACAGAGCCGGAGAGGGCAGAAGCTGAGCGAGTAGAAGCAGAGGTTGTATCCTCCCCAATGGTCGCTGAGCCACAGGAGTATCAGTATAATGCAGATGCATTTGAGGCAAGAGGTGTGGATGAGGTGAAGCAGGAAGCAGCACATAAGGAAGCACCGAAGGTAAGAGAAGATAAAGCCAGATAAATGCGAGGACGTGGGAGAGATTCTGCGTCCTTTTTTAGTGTATGAAAAGGATGGAGAATATTGAGGGTGAATATAATTTTCAATTTCAAGAGTTTTTACCGATTCCTTCGAGTTCCATGGATAAACTATCAATTAAAGAAAGAATTATTATCGAAGTTTGTGACTTTTTAGAAACGTGGTGTTGGTTTTTATTTGCATTTGGATTGGACAGAAGTTCGATTCAAGGAGATTTTTTATTAAAAAAATAATGAAGAATATATTGACAGAAACCTTGCGAGATGTTATCACGCAAGGTTTCTGTTTGCAACGCAAGCAGAAACCTTGCGTGATGTTAATATAAAAGTGCAAAGAATGAATTTGTAATAGTTACAATCATCTAATCATTAAAAGGAGGTATTTTTTATGGGAAAGAAGAACGACGGAGCAATTTTTTTGGAGTTGCCAGAAACAGAAGAATGGAAGAAGTTAGGATTACCTAAAGAGTTGGGTAACAACTTGAAAATGGTATATCAACGGAAAGAAAAGGATAAACCAGCAGAGTTTTTAGAAGTATGGAATCCAGATAAAGAATATCCTTCAAGTTGTATTATTACAAATGTTTCATCGACATTAGGAGGATTTAAGTTGATGCAAGCTGGAACTGAGATAGTGAATATGCAAGGTACAAGTAAAGATCCAAAACATGGTTATAATAGTTGGATAGATTTTATGAGAGCTGCGTATCAGAAAATAGGATTAGAAAATGGTCTTGTAGGTGGATGCTCAGTAGATAACTATATATATGAACGTGATGAAAATGGTGATGAAATTGCTATTCCATGTGCACATTCTGTATACCCAGCAGGTGCACATGTATATGAAATGGTTGGCGGACAAATTGACCCTAATAATTTTTATCTGGTTTCATTGTGTAGTCGTCACAATAAGGCAGGCACTATACGTACTTATATGAAATTAGAACAGGCGGTTTTGGCAATAAAGTTAAACAATTTTATGAAATAAAAAGGAGGACAAAATTATGGCAGACACAAAAGTTGTAACACCAACCAGCGCAGATGTTACCACAACGGTAGTAGTAAAGCAACCAGACATTATGCAGGCTTTGATTAAAGTAGACTTTGAACTTCTTGGAACAAAGCTTGTGGCAGAGTACTACAAGTCAAATGATAAGGAATATTATCTGCTGATGCCTACAGATCAGGCAGATGCCAGAGGAATTACCATTAATGACATGATAAACGATATTTGTTATCTGATTGGCTTGGATGATACAGCAAAATTACAGGTTAAGGAATTAACTGATTGTATTGAATCGTTGGGGTTAAGCTTTAAAGATATCAAAGTTGTATTAAAAATGGCATATTTTTATTCGGTTGTGGACAGTACGAACAGTACAGGGGAAAATGCGGCACCGGTAAACAATACAGAATACGCATTCCAGCTTGAAATTGATACTTCAAAAGCACTCCCGGAAAGCCTCAAGATTTTCAATATTCAGAGAGTCGGTGTAGCAGTCTGGAACACAGAGAGAAGTAAGATTATCAGCCAGATGAATCTTTACAAACCGGAAGATTTGTTAAAAGAAATCTAAGAAGCGAGGTGGTTTTGATGTCAAAAGAATATATGAACAGTTCCTTGAATATGGAAGGTGAATTATGCGGTGTCAAAACCACTCTTTTGGCAGGTTGCATCGAAGATGAGCTGTTGTTTTCTGCGGAAGTGGAAATAACCAAAGACAGCCTGAAAGAACTTCTAAAACTGTTTGGCAGCGTTACGAAAGAAAAAGTAGGGGATTACGTGGAACTGCTGAACGATTTTGAGGTAAAAGCCCTGTTTGCACATAGCAATCAGCAGACCATGCTGGAGGTGCGTACAGAAGCACTAAAATTTTTGGCTTATGATGGAAAACAGGGAAAACTGGTTGCCTTTGCCCTTCTTCCGCAGGAAATTATCAATGGGGAAAACGATTCGCTGGCACAGGTAGTAAAGAAAGTGATGTATGTGTTTGGAATACACAGCTTCACCTTCCTTTACCGTAATACGAACATAAACTGTAGCGAATTGTACAAAGCATATTCGTACCTGCCGGAAGTTCCGCCCATAATAGAAGGAAGCCTTCTATTAAGCACAGCCTTTCGATTTGATGAAGTGGCAAAATATCCATTTACAGATGCCATGAGAACAATCTTCGGAATAAACCAGATGGATATATTCGTGGGGCTGGGTGGAAAACAGGTAAGCTGTGCACTGCTTGTGCCGGATATTGAAAATGCACTGTTAAGCTGTCAGAACATAGTAATCTATACACAGTTTGGCAGCAATAATGTGAAATTCCAGATGGCGGGAGCTATCGGACTAAGCTGCTTTCCGGGATTAAAATTTTATGTGAATGCAGAATTCACACTTACAAATGTATCAATATCGGCAAGTACCATGCCGACAAGCGTTTATCAGATACCTAATACAAAAATATCAATCTGCAACTGTGGGCTGGAGCTTGGCTTTGGCAAATCCGGTATCAATATCGGGGCAATGTCACAGATAAATATCCGCAATCTTATGTGGTATGGAGCATTGAGCATATCCTATAATGGTACGGTTCCAATGCTTGATATGATCAACATAGCCATGAGTGAAGTGTCGGTATCCTCTCTGGTATCAAACCTTGCAGGAATTGATTCGCAGTCAGTAAAAGAACTGGATATATTTACCGTCACAGCCTTTGACATCAATAGTTCAGGTGGCGGTAAAACGATTGATTTTAAGACACTTACAGATGCGGAAATCATACAGGCTGTAAATAATGCATTAGCGGGAATGAAGCAGGAGTATCTGCTGAGTCAGGACAATGTAAGTGTGACAAGACTTCCGGGCGATAGTGCCTGTGACGTTCTGAACACAAAGACCATGTTCCATTACTGGCTGAACAGTAAGGGAGAATTATCCTTTCCACCGCAGGCATATTATGCATCTAAGCATCTGACCATAGGCAGATACAATTTTGATATGGGAGTATTCTTTGCAGGACAGTTGGAGATTTTCGGACAGAAAATCAAAGTCATGTTTTCGTCAGTAAATGATAAAGGCATTCTTGGATATGCGGAAGTATCACCAATACATAACAGTGTGCTTATTATCAGCGGTTCCCGTTCTGAGAAAAACAGGATAAACCCGGTGCTTGGCAGTACATCAAACAGTACATTGGAACTGCTGACACAGGATTTTTACAGAAATGAAGTGACAGACAGACCGGTCACTTTATACATGGATGTATCCAAAAACGCCTGCAATTTTTATATAGATGGGCATATAGAACTGTGCAAAATATTTTCTTTTGATGCACTGGTATATTTTGCCAACAAAAACATAAGGATTGCTGTTGAAACAAGCTATTTCAACCTGTTTCGGGCTTCATTGTATCTGAATGCAGATTATCAGAAAATGAAAAATCTGTTCTTTGAATTTGAAGTCTCTCTCGACAGCACAGGATTACAGAATAACCTGAAACAACTGACGTACCTGCTGGATGAAGCAGTAACCAAATATGACAAAAAGATACATGATGCACAGAAAAAAATCAATGATGCAAAGAACAAAGTATCCTCCCTGCAAAATGAGATAAACTCATACAAAAGTAAAATCGAAGAGTGCAGGAGGGTAATTAGGAAAGCAAAATGGTATCAGTGGGCGAAGATGGCTAAGGAAACAGCCAAAATCGTAGGCTATGAGGTTGCCATCGGCGGCATATATCTTGCGATGAAAACGGCAGAGGCAGCTCTTGATGCAGCCAATAAGGTACTGTCGCTTGCAAACAAACTGGGTAGCGGTTTCCTTAACACAATTAACAAAGTGATTCAGGGTGTGCTTAATGTATTCTATATCAGCAAGGCACTTCTTGGCATAATCGTAAATGGAAGCCAGATATTTGTAAAAGTCAATATGGAGCTTACCGTTATTGGAAAACAGATATCCGTAAAAGAAGAAGTGGATATGAACAAACTGATTGAAAAGCCAATCATTCTGTTGGAGGAACTGACCATCAATCAGATCAAGGACCTGATAGATATGCTGTCATTGGGACAGACACCGGAATACGAGAGGATAGAGGCAACGCCATATCCATATATGGAATTTCCGGAAGATCCAGTGGAACTGTCAGAAATGGTTGCCTATGGTGCAAAACGAATCGAGCAGGCAAAGGGAATGGTAGAAGAACTTCAAGACCTGTACATTGACGAGCTTCAGGAGCTGGATTCCGAGATTGAGGATATGGATACAGAATTTAAGGCGGCAGCACAGATGGTAAGCTACTCTCTGGAAAAAGCATCGGATAACGTATACATAGATGGTATGGACGAACTGATTACGCAGATAGAGGAAGCAAAGGAGGACGGACAGATAAGTCCTGAAGAAATCAAGCTTGCCGAGTCATGTATAGATGATTATCTGAATATCATCCGCCCGTCCGCCACGACAATAGAAGAATCAAGTATGCGTGTGAAGGAATGCGTAGACAGCATAGATACTGAAAGAACGACAAAAAGAATGCATAGTTCTTATAAGAACGCTGATGCAGAGAATGGAACTGAGCTTATGAACAACAGGGACTATGACAAGTTCTATGGAGAGCTCCAGTCTGTGGTAGAGAAGTATTTTCCGCATGGTTCCGGACATGGATATTTCAACATCACGGATGAAGAAGTATTCTATCAGGCATTAAATAACGCAAGAAAACAAGCAGGATGTGCTTATGTAGAACTGTCCGAGGAAGATGAAGAAGAAAATCAGGAATCAGGTCTGCTGTATGGAGCAAAACCGTTAAGGCGGATGGTAAGTGAAGGATATATTCAGAGGCTGCAATAAAAGTAAAAAATTATTGTACTCTTTTTCAGTCAGCCATTATGGGATGGTTAAAGTTTCATATACAAAAAAATCAGGAGCTTTCTAAGATTAGAAGGATGGAGCATCGTGCTCTTTCAAGGATAATCAAGGGAAGCTCTTTTGTTTATAAAAAGATATATTTGAATTTCAAATAAAAATTCTTGAAGAAACAGCCTTTTTTTAGTACAATAAAACTGAGTTAGTGTATAGAATGATAAATAGAAATTCATGATAGATTTTGTTCATATTATCTATCTGAATATGACTGGAAAATAAGAGAATATCTTTATGGGGACAGAATGTGTAACTGCACCATAGTTTGGACAGGAGGATTGATATTATGAAAAAATGGAAAGAAAGAGGAAAGAGAATCGCAGTATTGTTGCTTACGGCAGCCCTTGTTGGAAGCAGCGTGGACTTATCTGCTCTTACGGTAAATGCAGCAGAGGAAGAAAAAGTGCTGACCTGTGAAAAAGAGGAGCAGACTACATCGGAAGAAATAACCGAGACAGCAAAGCGTATCACCTCATGGACATGGAATGATGAAGAGGAAATGCTGGACTTGGAGGAAAACGTGCTGGCACTTCCCGGTGCATCCAAAGATTATATCGTATCCTTTGATGACATCGTATCATTCCTTCCTGCTTCCATCACAGCCACGATTACAACATCTGCGTCCGTTACCGAAACAGAGGATACAGAAGCAACAAACGAATCGGAAGAAACGGATGGAGCGGAAGAAACCGTGACTCTGGAAGGCTGGGTATGTGAAAACTACCCGGAGGAAGGTGCGTACAGCGGTAACTATACTTTTACTGCGAATCTGCCGGAGGGCTATGAACTCGCAGAGGACGCAGCAGCACTGAAAGTAAATGTAGAACTGGGTGGAGCACAGCTTTTGGAAGCAACCACCATCACACCAACAAAACCGGAAAATGGTAATGGTACAGCAGAAAACCCGTATCAGATTACCTCGGCGGCAGAACTTTACTGGTTCGCCGGACTTGTAAACGGAACTCTTACAGACGTTACTAAAAATAGTTCAGCCTGTGCGAAGCTGATGAATGATATCACGGTAAATAATAATCTGCTTGACAGGATTACATATAAAACAGATGATGACGGCAATCTGACCAATGAAGTAGCAAACGGCGGGAACTTCATTTCATGGACACCGATTGGAGCAGCTAATAACGGCTATCAGGGGACTTTTGATGGAAATGGAAAGACCATCAGCGGACTCTTTTTCAATGATAGCCAAAAAAGTCATGTTGGCTTGTTTGACAATATATATATGGCAACAATTCGGAATGTCGGTGTCGTTGATTCTTATTTTTTCGGAGAACATTATGTCGGAGGCGTGTGCGCATTTGGTGTAGATGGTACGATAACTGGCAGCTATAACACAGGAGTGGTAAGTGGAGAAGGATGTGTCGGAGGCGTGTGTGGAACTGGTAGCAGTGTTACGATAACTGACAGCTATAACACAGGTAGTGTAAGTGGAAATGATGATGTCGGAGGCGTGTTCGGATATGGTGAAAATTGTACGATAAACAATTGCTATTATCTGAAAGCGGAAGGCACGGATTTGGGTGGCATTAACGGCGCAGATGTCGAAGGGCAGGCTGAAGGAAAAACCGCTGCACAGTTTGCATCCGGCGAGGTTGCATACCTTTTGCAGGATGGACAGAAAGTGGGAGAAGATGGCACGATACCACAGGTCTGGGGACAGAACATTGATAATGATGGTGAGAAACAATCTTTTCCTGTTTTTAGTAATGCGAAAGTCTATAAACCTTCAGAAAGTTCTCCTTGTAAGGTTGGATACACAAATAATGCGGAAGGCTTAAAGGAACATGACTTTGGCGACGACAAGACTGGCGAAAGCTGTTCGTACTGTAATATAAAGAACATCAACTATTCTGGTATCAGTATTAGCGGTGTGGATACCCCTTACTACTATACAGGTAATGAGATTAAGCCGGATATTACCATAAAAAAAGGCGAGACATCATTAACTCTTGGTGAAGATTATAACATTACTTATGGAAACAATACAGATGTGGCAGGCAGCAATGCTGAAAACGCTCCTTATGTGAAGATTACCGGAAAGGGTAATTATACAGGAGAAATTACAAAGAACTTTACCATTGCTTACATTACTGCTCCGGATAATTATATAACAGGAACGAAAGGTGCGAATGACTGGTATACTTCAGATGTCACAATCGGCGTAGCAGACTGGCAGGTATCAACGGATGGAAGCAGTTGGAATGACAGCATTTCGGTTACCGAAGAGGGAACACATTCTTATACTCTTTATTTTAAAGACAGTAACGGATACATTACAGATAGCATAAACAAAGAGATTAAGATTGATAAAGCTGCTCCAACCGGAACCATTCAGGTAAAAGAAAGTACATGGGATAAATTTTTAGAGAAAATTTCCTTTGGCTTCTATACCAACACCAAAGAAAAAATTACGATTACATCAGAGGATACCGGCTCCGGTATAGCCTCTACAGAATATCTGGTATCTGACAAGGCATATACACAAATTTCAGATATGCAGAATCTGAGTGGCTGGAAAGATTATGATAATAGCAATAAGCCTAAAATCAAGACGAACAGGACCAACTATGTGTATGCGAGAATCACAGACAATGTCGGAAATGTAACCTATCTGTCCAGTGATGGCATTTTGCATGATGATGAGAAACCGTATATTTTTGATATAACCCCGGTCATGAAGGATCGCTCCGGTAGTGTGACATTTGATATTTTTGAAGATGGAAGCGGTCTTGAGAAGGTTTATTTCTTATATAGTACGGATATAAATGAGGTAACAAGTGCTACGACAGAGAATTTGAAAGCATCTGATTATCACAATGCAACCGGAACCTTTACATTATCAGACCTGAAACCAAATACCGAGTATTACTGTGCAGTTCTTCGTCGGCATTGACGCAAAGACCGACATTGCTGGTTCTTGCAGTGGATAAGGCAGGAAATGAAAGTTATCTTTTAAATAGCACATTTAAGACATTAAAGGAAGCCATCACGGGAACTGTATCCATTTCCGGAGAGGCAGTATATGGAAAAACATTGACAGCATCCTATGAGGGACTTGCGACAGATGCCGGCGAAGTTACAGTTTCATGGTATCGTGGAGAAGATACTACAGCGATTGCTACCGGAGATACATATACTTTAACAGCAGATGATGTAGGAAAAGTGATTACAGTTAAGGTTACCGCTGAAAACTGTTCCGGAGAACTGACGGATTCCACCGCCGAGGTAGCAAAGGCAGAACATCCAAATCCACCGACGAATGGAAATGTGGATGATGAAAACAATACCTTTACCTTTAACGGAACAAGCGGAGTTACTTACGAATACAGTACCGATGGTGGAGCAAGTTGGACGGATATTACGGTAGATTCCGGCACCGGTGTTGGTACTGTTACAGTTGGAAACGTGATAGTCAACACAGGAGATTTACAGGTACGGGCAAAGGAAACAGATGGATATAAGGCAAGTGATGTTATTTCCAATACATCTGCCTATACCGCAACCTTAGAAGGCAGCGTAAGCCTTTCCGGAACTGCAAAGTATGGGGAAACCTTAACTGCAACTGTAACCGGAGCACAGCAGGGAGCTGTATTAACCTATACTTTCTGCGCGGACGATACAGTGCTTCAGCAGGGAAGCAGCAATACTTATAAGATTGTATCCGCCGAAGCAATTGGAAAACAGATTACAGTTAAGGTATCTGCGGAAGGATACATAGGAACAGTTAATGATACTTCGGATACTGTTGCAAAAGCAGACGGAGTGCTGACACTGAAACAGACTGAATTTACCCCGACCTTTGGGGATGAGGCATTTAAGCTTGGATGTAGCAGAACCGGAGACGGAACGATTTCCTATAAAGTTTCCGATGAAAAGGTCATTAAAGTTTCCGATACCGGAGAAGTAACGATTGTGGGAGCAGGAAGTGCCACCGTAACAGTATCTCTTTCGGAAACAGAGTGTTATACCGGTGCGGCAGAGCAGACGATTAAAGTCAATGTGGCAAAGAAAGACTATGTATTAAATCCGTCAACAGGTACGGCAGCTTATACATATAAGCAGGGAGCAAGTAATGTGGCGGTGGATGTTGCAGGAATGCTTCCGGCAGATAAGGGTAATACAACATACTCTGTGTCAACGGCAGATGCCGGTACGATACTTGAAAATGTATCGGTAGATAAAAATGGTAATCTTACCTACAATGTGAAGTCATTTGATACCTATACAGAAGGAATTACAGCAACTATTGCAGTCACTGCAACGATGGCGAATTATAAAGATGTAACTTATACATTAACTGTAAAGATTACTGATAAATTCGTAGTGACGGAAAAGGCAGGTGCAAAGGTTTCTTCTGACAGCACATCCCTTGTGTACGGACAGAAGATAAGTGCATTAAAGCTTAATACCACAGAAGCAAAATTTGTAGCCAATGGAACAGAGGTAGCAGGTACACTTAGCTGGGAAACACCGGATGAGGTACTGAATGCCGGAAGTCATCAGGTTATATGGAAGTTTGTGCCGGAGAATGAAGCACTTTATCAGGGATGTACCGGAACGATCACAGTAACCGTAAGTCAGGCGACACCGAATGTGACAACTGTTCCGACAGTGGCAGACAGAGTATATCATCCAACTGCAGCATTAACAGATAGTGATCTTGTTAGTGGAAGCGTAAGCTGGACTGTTGGTGGCGTGGAAAAGACTGTTGAAGGTAGCTGGAGCTGGAAGACAAACGGCACAGTTCCTACAACAAATGTGAACAGCTATGTAGCAGTATTTAATCCGACAGATACCACGAATTATGTGCCGGTAACGAAGAATATTACCGTCAGGGTTGTAGCAGCAACAGCTTATGTGGCTGAAAAACCTACTGTAAGTGCTATTACTTACGGACAGACCTTATCAGATGCAACAATAGCAGGTGGAAAAGTACAGTACAGTGAGAATGACACAACTCTTGTAGACGGAACATTTTCTTGGAAGGATGCAAGCCTTGCACCGAATTGTGCAGACAGCAATCTGACAACTTATGTATTGGTATTCACACCGACAGATCGTGCAAATTACAACATGGTTGAAACGGATGTAACCATCACAGTAAATAAGGTAAAAGACGCACCGCATATGCCGGGATCGGCTATGAGTGTTCCATACAGTAACAAAACTGTCGGTACAGTTACTTTAGCGAAAGACTGGACATGGCAGGAGAGTGATAAGGCTACTGCATTGGAAGTAGGTGTGCCTGTGACCGCAACTGCTGTTTACAATGGTGCGGACAAGGGCAATTATGAAAATGAATCAGTGGTAATCACAATTACCAGAAGTGATTGTGAACATAAGAATACTGAGGTTAGAGGTGAAAAGGAATCCACCTGTAAAGAGGAAGGATATTCAGGAGATACCTATTGTAAGGATTGTGGAGAATGTATCAGTACAGGTCATGCCATAGAGAAAAAAGAACACTCCGGCGGAACGGCAACATGTACCCATAAGGCGAAATGTTCAGTCTGCGGTGCAGAGTATGGCACTTTAAATCCGAATAACCACGAAGCCATAAAGCTGGTGGGTAAGAAGGATGCTGATTGTACTTCTTCCGGTTACACCGGAGATAAGTGTTGCAGTGGTTGTAATGCAGTCCTTGAAAAAGGAAAGACAATAGCCGCAACCGGACACGATTATCATTCAGAGATTACAAGGCAGCCTACCACTACAGCGGAGGGCGAGAGAACCTATACCTGTGTAAACTGCAATGACACTTACACAGAAACGATTCCAAAGCTTCCTGAAGAAGAACATGAGCATAACTATACTTGTACGATAACAAGGGAAGCAACCTGTACCCAGACAGGAATTAAGACATATACATGTAAGTGTGGTGACAGCTATACAGAAACAATTCCTAAGCTTAACCATAAGTATACAAGCAGTGTAACGGTAGAAGCTACTAAGGAAAAAGAAGGCGAGATGACATATACCTGTTCATTGTGTGGACACAGCTATACGAAACCAATCGCTAAGTTAAAGGATGATAATAGACCAGGAGATAATAAGCCGGGAGATAACAAACCAGGAAATAATAAGCCGGGAGATAACAAACCGGGAGAAGGCGGCGATAAGAAGCCAGCGGAAATACCGGATACCGGAAAGCCGTTCATCAAAGACGAAACAGGTAAAGAAGGCTGGGATGTTATCAAGAACGAAACATCAGATGCAAAAGATGGCGATGCGGTAAAGGTTGATATGAACGGTGCTACCGTAGTACCGGGAGATGTTCTTGACACTATCGCAGGCAAAGATGTAACCATTGTGTTTGACATGGGTAATGGCATTACATGGAGTGTAAACGGAAATAGCATTACTACTGACAAGGTAAGCGACATCGACTTCAGCGTAAAGGTTGGAGAAGAAGCCGGTAATAACATTCCTGTGGATGTTATCAATAATGTGACTGGAGAGAGATATTCTATCCAGATCAGCCTTGCCTATGACGGCGAGTTCGGATTTACAGCAGTCCTTTCCATCAACATGGAAGCAAAGAACGTAGGACTTTATGCAAACCTGTTCTACTACAATGAAACTACAGGAGAGCTTGAGTTTATCTGTGCAGATGAGATTGCAGAGGATGGAACTGCTGACCTGACTTTCACTCATGCTTCTGATTACACCATCGTGATTGATGAAGCACCGATGGATGGAAACGGGGCAGACGACAGTACAGGAACTGGCAGCAACAATGTGACTACCGAGTCAAAAGAGGATTCATGGAATCCACTCTGGATTATCATCATCGGAGCCATCGTGATTGTGGCAGGACTTGGAATATTCTTTATCATAAAGAAAAAAGAAGATAAAGAAGATAAAGATAATCAGTAACAGTTAATTAAGATGCAGCATATGTGAGAGAAATTTCATGTATGCTGTATTTTTTGTTATAAACCATTCGAGAACTCACATATTAAACAATGTATTTGATTAAGACAGTAAAAGGAGATATAACAAAAGTAACAGATGTGCAGG
>OLOV01002529.1_pt1 | contig 12279 bp, 10 predicted proteins | sample 1672931 | NCBI WGS metagenome assembly OLOV01 (sample SAMEA3136738, study PRJEB25190) | human gut metagenome | biome: human gut; feature: human-associated habitat; material: faeces | place: Austria | collected 2013
ATGAGCTGACCATCGTTGTAATAGCGAGGACTTGAAAGTCCTCGCTATTAGCATAGTTACTTTCTCTATCTATATTTAATTGTGACGGCTTTTCCAGACACGGAATATCCATATCCGGGTTTTCCGGATATGGGAAAGCCGTATCTGGTACAGCCGTATCCGGCTCAGCCGCAGGGTGGGGTGTCTCGTAGATCACATACTCCACATCCAGAATCTTGCCCTTGCTGTCCCGGAGCCGGTTGCGGACAATGTAGCCTGTCCGCTCCAGCTCTTTCAGGGCAGAACCGATACTGTCTGAGCCCTCCTTGCAGATGGACGCAAGCCCACGGGTGGTATAGTTCCATTCCTCCGGGAGCGACAGCATCATGGACAGCAGTCCCTTGGCTTTCCAGGACAGGGACTGATCCCGCTGGTGATGGTTTGACATGACCGTGTAATCCCGTGCCTTTTCAATGCGGAAAACCGTCATTTGGATGACCTCCTTCCATGCAAAATAAAGTGTGGGTTTTCGTGGAATCAGCGGTTCAGAATCCCCGGAGATTTCCCAACGAAAAAAGATAAGGACGCCTTTCTGTTCGCTGCCCACGGGGAAAGGAAATGCTGAATTTCCACCCTTTTTGATACAAAAAAAGAGCGACCGCATTTGCAATCGCTCCGAGGAAAGAGAGGGGAAAGTATTCTGCTGCCTTTGCCACGCTGGACTGTATCATCAGGCTATATTGAAAAGCCCGTCTGGGTGGCAAGGCTGTTTTAGGTGTATTCTGTGAAGTAAAAACAAGGAAATTTGATGCTCTGAAATCCAAAAAACCGTTGGTAATACTGATGCTTTCAAAAAGTCCTATAAGAACACTCGCACCACATTGGTACACAGGCTATGATACAATAGCCTGTGTACTTTTTTGCGTTTCTCTTCGGGAAACCCCCTGATACAAGGGCAGAGCGAGACAAGTGGGTGCAACCGTGCATCTTCCCTGTCCCGCTTATTTGTTTTTTCGGTTTTTTGTCTTGGCGTGGGTGCTCTGAATTTGCACCCACCCCCTAAACTTTTTGGCGTTTCTCAAGATCCGCCAAAAGGTTCGTATGGGACGAATTCAACCGCCCCTCCATCTAGTAATTCCCAAGCTACTGTTGGAAACTACACAACTAGCAGTGCATTTAGTGCTGCAGCGAGTGCTTTTTTAGGTTGAAGCCATCCCGGCCAGACAGCGTCCAGTTCCGACTGTGTCATGTACACCAATCCTTTCTGTTCTACCCCGCATCGACCCACATTACCGGACGAACGGTGCCGCCGGAGTCCGTAAAGTTTGCACGCTGCAGATTGGGAATGAATGCCAGATTCACAAAGTATCCTTCCCGCAACCACCACCAGCATGTTCCCCCATACTGAACCGTGCTTCCCTGGTCGATGGCATACTGCGTCGCAATGCAGGTTCGGGCTTTTTCCGATTTGAAATATCGGTAAGATTCCCTGCAGTCCAGAAGAAATACCTTATCCTGCACCGTTCTGCTGGGGTAGGAATGGGTCGGAGATTCGGAGTATACGTCGGATGTCATGATCATATCCTGCTCCGCTGGATTGAAGGCCGCACTATAAAATGTCTGATTGAGCCATACCCGAAGTCTGCAGGTCTCCCACGTAACAACTTCCCACTGGTCGTGGTATTTCTGGCTGTCCAAGCCGTATTTGCTGATGACAAGATACTGATTGTCGTTCTTTTCCAGAATCAGCCATTCAATGGGTTCCTCGCCGTTCAGCATATCCCGGGTCAACCCGATCTCCTGAAGGATATCATCTGAATCCATCGGCTTTTGCTGCCGGTATAGTTTCAGAAGCGCGCTGCCAAACTCCACCGCGGAACGGTAGCGCGCAGCCGGGTCAAACACGCAGGCTTTGCATACCACACTTTTCAGCGCCGCGGAGCCGTTGATCGGGGGCGGCAGAGGAACGCCGTCCAGCCGCTGCTGGGCAGCAAGATCCCGCTGTTCCGCGGTCGGAATCTGCGGAGGAAGCGGCAGGAAGGGAAGCGTATTGTCGTTCATCAGCCAGTACAGGACCATGCCGAGGGAATAAATATCCACTTCTTTTCCGTATTTCTGCCGGTTGGCGACCTCCGGCGCAATGTACCCGTTTGTACCGGCCATGGTTCCGCTTTCCGTCTTCTCCGAAACTTTGGCGATGCCGAAATCCGCCAGTTTGTAGGTTCGATTCTCGGAAACCAGAATATTCTGGGGCTTGATGTCCCGATGGATGATGTTCTGCTTTTCGCAGGCGGCCAAAGCCCTGCACATATCCAATCCCAGACGCAGGACCTGATATTCGCTGTATTGACCTGTCACATATTTTTTCAGCGGCGTCAGCAGCTCCATCCGGATGTAAATATCCCACCCGATCCCGTCCTCGTGGGGAGAATACCGAACATCCTGACAGGATACCACATTCGGGCAGCCGGAAAGCTTCTGCATGAGCAGGTATTCCCTTACAAGCTCTTCCATCTGCTTTTTGAAACATGCCGTGATCTGTTCTCCTGAAAATGACTGCGACTGAAGAACATACACTTCTTCCTGATCCCGGGGGATGGACATTTTCTTCAGCGCAGCGGTTTCAACGCGCCCGTCAGGTAATTTTCGCTGTATTTCATAAACCCCGCCGAAGCTGCCCTCGCCGATTCTGCGCACGACCTCCCAGCCGGGGTAATTGACGCTTTCAAACACGGAGGTTTCCTTCTTTTGCCTTTATTTTTGTGAAAACGGGTGCTTTTCCGCACCAACACGTCCGGAAGTCCCAATTTTCCGGAACGAGGCTAACGCAGGCCCGGAAAACCGGGCCTGCGTTACGCGTTATACCGCAAAGAATGACAGTGTATCGTTTACGGCTGCTTTCACTGCGCGCAGTGGGAAGAAGCTGCGCTGCCGGAGAGTGCGCAGTTTACCACGCGCTGCCGCCGCCACCGCCGGAGCCGTTGATCTGGCCGCGGTTATTTCTGCGTCTGCGGTACAGCAACCAGATCAGGCCGATCAGACTGCCGCCGCTGACCGCGTCCAGCGCCTCCTCGGACAGCTCGCCCTCGGCGCCCGTTGTATCGGAAGCTTCCAGCTGCTCTTTCGTTACGGGGATCCCCGCTTCCGTGCAGATCCGCACGACCTCATCCACGGATGCCGCGCTGCTGATTTTCTCTCTGATTTCGTCGTTAAGTTCCATACCGTTTCCTCCTTTTTACTTAATGGCCGAACGCATTCCTGAAGCTCTGCTTTTTCTCCCTCGCGGCCTCGCGGTCACCGCCGCCGCAGCGGACCACGAGATAAACGAACCATCCGCCGACGCGGCAGAAGATGCAGCCGCCTGCCACGCCGTCGAGCGCCGCTTCGTCCAGCTCGCCGTCCTGAGCCGCCTTGACCGAAGCAATCTGCTCGGCGGTCACGGTGACGCCCTTTTCCGCAAACAGGCGAATGATCTCCTCGGTGTCGCTGGCTGCGTCGACCTTCTTACAGAATTCCTCATCCATCCAAAGTTCTTTCGTTTCCATTTTGTTGCATCCTTTCTTTTGTGATGTTTTTTCTTATGTAGTGGTATACACGGCACTTGCCGGAGTGTTACACATTTGGAGCAATTTTTTCTGCGGGAGGCAGGCTACTGGGGAAGACGGATATCCTTCCAGTCGCTGACATCGCATTGACCAAGGGTATTCCGCCCTGCAGCAACCACAGTTCCGTCGCTACGCAGCCCCACAGTGTGCCCCCATCCAGCTGCCACAGCTACAATGTCCGACCAGCTATCAACATCACATTGACCATCGTTGTACCGCCCCGTAGCAACCACGGTTCCATCACTGCGCAGTCCCACGGTGTGATAATATCCTGCAGCCACGGCCACAATGTCCGTCCAGCTATCGACGTCGCATTGACCGTAGCCATTCCACCCCGTAGCAACCACAGTTCCATCACTGCGCAGTCCCACGGTGTGACATGCTCCTGCAGCCACGGCCACAACGTCCGACCAGCTATCGACGTCGCATTGACCGTCGTCATTATCCCCCGTAGCAACCACAGTTCCATCACTGCGCAGTCCCACGGTGTGCCGCCGTCCTGCAGCCACGGCCACAATGTCCGTCCAGCTATCGACATCGCATTGACTGCTGTCATTCCACCCCGTAGCAATCACAGTTCCATCACTGCGCAGTCCAACGGTGTGATATGCTCCTGCAGCCACGGCCACAACGTCCGACCAGCTATCAACATCACATTGACCGTCGTTGTTCCGTCCCGTAGCAACCACAGTTCCATCACTGCGCAGTCCCACGGTGTGATATGCTCCCGCTGCCACAGCTACAATGTCCGACCAGCTATCGACGCTGCATTGACCAAGTCCATTATCCCCTGTAGCAACCACGGTTCCATCATTGCACAGCCCTACGGTGTGGTCAAACCCTCCTGCCAATGCTGGTTGATTGCTGATATACTTGCTTTTGGCCTCCTGTGCTTTTTCCGCACTGTCCCGGAAATCTAATGCGGAAAAAGCCCACATGGCCTGCATATATTTTCCGTCATCCATCAGCTGCTGTGCAGCCTGATAGTCCTGCGCCATCTCCTGCAGGTGGCGGGCCTCCTGTGCCTTGTCGGCGCTGTCGTCATAGCCGTCCAATGCGTCAAAGGCTTCTGCCGCTGCGAGGTACTCGCCATCGTCCATCAGCTGCTGTGCTTTCTGATATCCTGAGATATATACTGCTTTTGCCCCTATCATTATCCCCACTGCACAACAGCAGAGCAGCAGAATGCACACCGGAATCCACACCCATTTGTGGGATTTCTTTTTTTCCGGCGGGGCAGTAAAGCGGCCAGTGCCAGTTTTTGCGGTGCCGGTATTCAAAGTGCCGGTCTTCTCGTTCTGGCTGTTGTTATGAAAACTCCTGTTCCCGCTGTATGTATTGCCAGAAGTAGGTTTGTTCGTCCAGACGGTTTCGTCGGTATTTACTGGAATTGACACGTCAACGGTTTTCCCGGCGCTGCGCTGCTGGTAGCACGCGTACAGATCCCGCCGCAATTCCCGGACAGTCTGGTAACGCTTATCCGTGGAGAAGGCGCAGGCTTTCATGACGATTGCCTTCAATTCCCGACTGCCGTTTATTGGCGGTGGGAAACTCTCCCCGGCAAAACGGCGGTTCGCCGCCTCCTGCCGCTGGGCGGCAGTGGGGATAGTCGGAGGGAAGGGGAGAAACGGCAAAGTGCGCCGGTTCATCATCCAGTACAGAACCATGCCCAGAGAATAGATGTCTGCCTGCGCGCCGTAGTGCCAGCGGTTGGCAACCTCGGGAGCCATGTAGCCCGTGGTGCCGGTCATGGTTCCGGTAGCGGTCTTCTCGGACACCTTGGCAATGCCGAAATCGCCCAGCTTGAATTCGCCCCGGCCGGAGACCAGAATGTTCTCCGGCTTGATGTCACGATGGACGATATGATGCTCCTGACAGGCGAGCAGCGCATTGCAGAGGCTAAGACCCAGCTTCAGGACGGTCGCCTCATGGTAGTCAATGCTCAGAACCTGCTTCAAGGGCTTCAGCAGCTCCATGCGGATATAAATATCCCAGCCAATGCCGTCTGTGTGCTGCACGCACTGCACATCGTGACAGGCAACCACGTTCCGGCATCCGTTCAGCTCCTGCGTCAGGGTATATTCGTTGACCAGTTCCCGCATCTGGTCTTTGTAATGGGCGGTAATATTTTCCTTGCTGAAGGACTGGGAGTATAACTCCCGTATTTCGCTGTTGTCCTTCGGCACGGTCAGTTTCTTTAACGCCGCCTTTTCAACCCGTCCGTCGGGCAGGGTGCGGTGTATCTCATACACCCCGCCGAAGCTGCCCTCGCCGATTTTGCGCACGACTTCCCACCCGGGGAAATGGATGTTTTCATACATGGAGATTTCCTCCTTTGTGTTTAACCGGATAATTCAACCCAAAGCGCAGGCCGCACTGCAATGGCCGCGTTTTTCACGTTTCCTCCTGTGTGGTCGATTCCACCGACCGCGTACACAAGGCCCGCATCATAGGAATATGTGCCCGGCGTCCGGAGCCACCACCAACAGCAGCCGTCCTCGCCCGCCACATCGGCGCCCATTGCCCGCGCGTATGCAGTCGGCTTGACGAGCCTGTCCGCGCTTCCGGTGAAATAGTCCGCCGCCTCTCCCCGGCTTAACAGGAAGACCTTGTCCCAGGTATCCGACCCGCCGTCAATTCCCTCATAGGACGGGGTGGACAACTTTGTCTGCTGGATTATGGTCTGCTCCTGTTCCGTGAAAGCGTCCTGCAAAAACTCCCCGTTCAGCCAGCCCCGGATATCGCTGTCAGCCCAGGTCGGATAAGTATCTCCGTTGTGGTAACACCTTGCCGTCAGTGCGTAGCGGGAAACGAGAAGCGCTTTTTCCCCGCTCTTGTCAAGAGCAAGGACGCGCCATTCAATGGGTTCTTTCCCGGTGTCCGAACGGTTGTCCTGCTCGCAGCTGCCAAAATAGACATAATTGCCGATTTTTACCTCTGATTTGTCCAGACTGGAACTGCCGGATTCATCCTGCGCATCGGTATCGTCCTTCATGAGCGAATAGGTCGCGGCAAACCGCCCGTCAGAGGTTCCGCCCCAGTCTTTCAGAGAGACGCCCTCACGGCTCTGTATATTGACGATCGCGGACTGCAGATCCTTTGTTACATACACGGTCACATCATATTCGCCGCTGCCGTGTTCGTCCTCGGCGACAAACGTCCGCTGGGAATCTTCATTCCAATCAAAGTCCAGACTGATCACCGCACCGCCATCCTCAGGCCAGAAAAGAAGGTTGGCCTTCCTGAACAGGCCATCGGGCCATAATTCAGATCGGAATGCGCCGTAATTGTATTGGTAATGGTTGGAAAAGATACTGCCGCCTTTGGTTCCCCAAAAGCCCAGAGGAGAGCCGCCGTCACTGGCATAAATGCAGAAGTTCCCCTGCGGAATATTCTGGTGGTGGGATGGAAGGTAATACTGCTGTTCCTCTGTGAAAACGCTGGACGGGCAGCCCGGAAGATAGATATAGTATTCGCACGACCTGCTCAGCCCGGAGGGGTCGGACTGAATGTAGCGGACACTGTCTTCGATCCATTCCTTACCGACATTTCCGGGGTAGTCCAGTCGCTGAACGCTTACTGAGTAAACATAGTCCGACACCTTCTGCGGCGTGGAGAACGCGCCGGAAAAATCGCAGGTATAACAGGTTTTAAGATAATTCTGACCGGCATCGCCCATATCCCAGTCACGATAAGACCCGTCGAAGGTGCCGTCCTCGTAGAGATTGAGATCCGTCGCCCATCCTCCGGCGCCGCTGCTGTATCTGAAATGACCCGGCAGGACAGAGAACAGATTGTCGCTGGCCGTTACCTTCAAGTAGTCGGCGCTGCCGTACAGCTCCGATTCGGGAGGAATGGAGGGCAGGACGAAGGCTTCCTCGGTGGGCACCGTTGTGGGCGCTTCCGTCGGCTCCGTGGTTTCGATGGCATATGTAGTGACCGCCTGCATCTCGTCAATCTGCGGGGCGGTGGTGGAGGCATTGAGGGATTCATCCGCGCGGGAACCATTTCGCTGCGCGAGGAACCAGCCGAACAGCAGGATCACAGCAAAAAGCGAGGCGGCCAGAATGGGGACGATCCGTTTCGCGGATGCCGTCTTCCGTTTCCTTCCCGTCTCAGGTGGAGCGTCCCGGAAAGATTCATTTGCCCGGTTGAGGCCGTCCGCGCCTGTCTGATTCTGTGTATCGGCGCTTTTTCCGGCGCGGCGCTGCTGGCAGTATGCCTGCAAGTCCCGGCGCAGCTCCAGGACGGTCTGGTAGCGATCCTCCGTGGAGAATGCGCAGGCTTTCATGACGATCGCCTTTAATTCCCGACTGCCGTTTACCGGCGGCGGGAAGTCCTCTCCGGCGAAACGGCGGTTTGCCGCGTCCTGCCGCTGGGCGGCGGTGGGAATGGCAGGGGGGAAGGGGAGAAACGGCAAAGTGTGCCGGTTCATCATCCAGTACAGAACCATGCCCAGAGAATAGATGTCTGCCTGCGCGCCGTAGTGCCAGCGGTTGGCAACCTCGGGAGCCATGTAGCCCGTGGTGCCGGTCATGGTTCCGGTAGCGGTCTTCTCGGACACCTTGGCAATGCCGAAATCGCCCAGCTTGAATTCGCCCCGGCCGGAGACCAGAATGTTCTCCGGCTTGATGTCACGATGGACGATATGATGCTCCTGACAGGCGAGCAGCGCATTGCAGAGGCTAAGACCCAGCTTCAGGACGGTCGCCTCATGGTAGTCAATGCTCAGAACCTGCTTCAAGGGCTTCAGCAGCTCCATGCGGATATAAATATCCCAGCCAATGCCGTCTGTGTGCTGCACGCACTGCACATCGTGACAGGCAACCACGTTCCGGCATCCGTTCAGCTCCTGCGTCAGGGTATATTCGTTGACCAGTTCCCGCATCTGGTCTTTGTAATGGGCGGTAATATTTTCCTTGCTGAAGGACTGGGAGTATAACTCCCGTATTTCGCTGTTGTCCTTCGGCACGGTCAGCTTCTTTAACGCCGCCTTTTCGACCCGCCCGTCGGGCAGGGTGCGGTGTATCTCATAAACCCCGCCAAAGCTGCCCTCGCCGATTTTGCGCACGACTTCCCACCCGGGCCATACAACATCCGTGAATTGACTTGCCATGCTCTGTTCCTCCCTTCCGCGCCTGTTATCGCAGGGATGTTTCCTGAACCCGGCAGACGATGATGGTAATATTGTCTTTTCCGCCGCCGTCCAGCGCCGCCTGCAGAAGATTCAGGGCGCACTGTTCCGGATTTTCTGATCTGGACAGGATATCGGAAAGCGCCAGATTGTCCACCATATCCGTCAGACCGTCGCTGCACATCAGGTAGATGTCGCCGCTCTGCATGGAGTCCTTGATGACGAACGGCTCGATGCGCACGTCTTCCGGGTTCATGCCCAGATGCTGGGTCAGGGGCGCTTTCCGCCCCGGCGCCGGGACCCGCTTGGATACATGATCCTGAGACAGCTGGGCGAACACATGATCCCGCAGCCGGTAGACCCGGCTGTCGCCCACGTTGCAGACGTAGACGCGGTTTCCGGAAAAATACAGCGCCGCCATGGTGGTTCCCATCCGGCTGGTCATCAGCTCCTGCGCCCGGCGGAATACGGCGTCGTTCAGCGCCAGCGCCAGATTGCCCAGATATTTTCCTCCGGACTGGTAAAACAGCTTCGGCTTCCCGGTCAGAGCCTGCATTTCCGAGGCGGCGGTGAAGGAGGCCTGCTCTCCATAGTTTTCGCCGCCCATGCCGTCAAACACCCCGAGGCAGACATCCTCCTGCAGCACCCGCTCCATCAGAAGCGGGTCATGGGTGCTTGTGTGTTCTTCCTCGAGGCAGATGCCGTTGAAGAAGAAATTATCTTCGTTATTGCCGCGCCTGTTGCCGATATGGCTGAGGCACGCGGCTTGGAGTGTAAAGGCCATCCATGTTCTCTCCTTTCTCGTTTACGGAACTTTTCACAGCTGTAGGACAGCACAGCTTTATGGATATATAGTGTATACACGCGCTTTTATCCGATGTTACAGGAAACCGTGTTATCCGGCTTCGTGAAAAGCGAGGGCGCCGAGAAGATACCCTTCTGTATAGTATAAAGTATTCTGTTTGAAACACTGTGTCTCATGGAACGAGTCTAACGCAGGCCCAAAAAATCGGGTCTGCGTTAGGAGTCATGCTGCAAAGAATAGCAGGTTTGCGCCGCTGCTACTTATGCGGGGAGGGGAAAGCGGGGAAACACAAAGGGAACTGTAAATCAAGTTTTGGGTAATAACTCAGCTACATTGCTTATCGACAATCCATTTGCCAATTCTAAACGCAATGTACCCGGCGGCTATACCAACAGCCACACCAGCCACTATGAGAACGACGGGACCAAAACCGCCAGCCACCTGATCAAGGTCTTCCTCGGTCAATGTGTCACCATTTTTAATTTCTGAAAGCTGAGACAGAATTTTCCCGGCGTCTTCCACAGAAATTTCAACGCCTTTCTGGGAAAATGATTCTCTGATTTCTTCTGCGCTTGTCGCATCCGCTACACTCTGATTGAAAGAGTCGTCTTCAAACAGTTTATCCAACTGGGCCATAACTTCGTTGTTTTCCATGGTTATTCTCCTTTGATATGGAAGCAAGCATTGAAGAAGTCCTGACCGCACACGAACTCTACTATGAGAAAAGCGAGGTCTGGATCGAAACCGAAAAGATGTATGAAGTCCTGTATGAGCTGACCGTATAAGCCGGTCGCAGGGCGATAGGAGGAATAACCTATGTCGAAGCAAAGCAATAAGATCAAATTTGGCCTGAAAAACTGCCATTATGCAAAGGCAACCTTTGACGAAGATGGCAGTGTCACTTACGCAAAGCCGGTCCGCATCCCCGGTGCAGTCAGTCTTTCTGTGGATGCCAACTCCTCACTGCCGTAATAGTAGCGAGGAGTATCTTTTGTGCGCCCGGTGAGCGCACGTTCTCTAGGGTGAAAGTCCCAAAGTCGCCCGGTAGCGGGAAGATTTAGCCGAAGGCAAGGGTGCCCGTTGTGAGGTGGAATTTGAAGAAAGCCGGATTTTAGGAGTTAAAAGGTCTCGTAGGCTTTTTGAACTTGCCCATTACGGCTTGTCGCTTAAGGCAACACTGCGCAACTGCATTACGCTTTACTTATTCATGCGGCTGTTTGGAAGTGTGGCTACGGAGTCGCGCCAGACCAGCTGGGGAGAATATAAAATTTCTTGCGGCTGGGGATCTCCAGACTGACCCAGAATATCGATGAGCATCTGGGCAGATTTTCTCCCAATATCAACGATGTGGTTGTCCACTGTGCACATGGCGGGACCGACCACGGTAGAGAATTCGTTGTTGTCATAACCGATAATGGACATATCCTCAGGAATTCGGTATCCTTTGGCCCGAAGAGCGCTGACGGCACCAAAGGCGGTAAAGTCGGAGAAGGCAAAGATGGCCGTGGCGGGCCTCTTCTTGATGGAGGCACACTGGTCTGCCCAGAGGGATACGGCGTTCTCTGCGTCCCGACGAGTGCCGTTGGAAATGATGACATGGATGTGCTCCGAGGGAATACCCAATTCCTGCAGTTTGGAGGAAAAGCCGTTGTAACGTTCAATACTGATCTGTTGAGCACGAGTGGAGGCAATGTAGAGGAAACTGCGATGGCCATGGTTATACAGCGCTTGAGCGACCAACTGTCCGCCCATGAAGTCATCGCAGCAAATGGAGTTGCAGGCATATTCCGGATAGCGGCGGAAGGCAAGAACATAAGGGATCTGGGTACTTTCGATTTGTTTTAGTAGATTGGCATTGAGAAGAGTAGGTACCAAAATCAGGCCATCAACACCCTGCCCTAACAGGCGGCGTACAGTTTGTTCCTCGATTTCCGGGGATTCTCGAGTTGAACCGGTCATTAGGGAATATCCGTTCATTCGAGCTACGAACTCAGCACATTCAATGATTTTTCCCATGGTTGGATTAATGTAGTCCGGAATAATGATGCCGATGATATGGGAGCGCTTTGTGCGAAGCTGGCTTGCAGCCAAATTACATTGATATCCCAGCCTTTGCGCTGTTTCCTTCACCAATTTGCGGGTAGCAGGGGAGATGTCGGGCATATCCCGCAGGCCACGGGAAACTGTGTTGATGGATAAGTTCAGTTCGCGGGCGACGTCTTTTAATGTTATGCGCATTGGTAGACCCCTTTTCTCTTAAATTAAATTTGGATGAATGCCTGGAAAACCTGTTTGAAGGTTTGATGAGAGATAATGAATGAAAAAAGCATCATCTCCCTGCGAAATTCAAATCATGTTGCGCTGGTAGCCTGGGGGATAAGCATTATTTTCACGGAAAACAGGAATTATGGACGTGTTTACTTTAACATTATTTGAAAATGAATTCAATAGAAAAATCAGGATATTGCAGAGAATTGTAGATAAATACAAAATAGAATATGAAAAAATGTTAAATTTGCTCAACATTATCTGCACGAATTGAACCGGGATTTACCGGGAAAACAAAAACAAATTCTGCCTGCGTCATTTTTCAAGCCTGACAAAAGGCAGCGGCATTTGGGAGCAGCACTCCAGTTCCAACAGGATAATCATGATAAGAAAGGAACAAAAACATGTCCCTTTCCCCAATACTGGCGAGAACTTAGGGCAACACCGCACAATTTGGCAAGAAGCCCCAGCCTGGATTTTTGGCTCAA
>OLOV01002532.1_pt1 | contig 12267 bp, 7 predicted proteins | sample 1672931 | NCBI WGS metagenome assembly OLOV01 (sample SAMEA3136738, study PRJEB25190) | human gut metagenome | biome: human gut; feature: human-associated habitat; material: faeces | place: Austria | collected 2013
TGCCTTAGTGACTACTTCCTTTTCCTTTTTTCCGATTTTATTTAGGACAATATTGATCCACGCTATAAAATAGCAAACTTTTCAACGGCAATCGGTTGTGTTTTACAGCATAACCGATTGCCATCTCAAATATTCTTTGTAACTTTGCATAAATAGCAACCATAAAAATCTGAATATGGCCGAAACGGTTTAACCCACAGGCAGCGATGCCGCCAAACCAATTAAATTCTGAAACTCCCAAGCAGTCGTTGCAGGCTCGGCCAGCCATCAGATAACTGCCACCGGAGTTTTTTATTTTATATGCCTGTTAACAAACATGCCCTTATCAGATATAGAGCACTTGATAAATGTTTCAGTAATTTTGCTCGACGTTTCTACATTGAAGACTTGATACAAGCCTGCAATGATGCTCTTTATCAGCATACCGGCAATGACAAATATTCGGATCCTCTCAATCCGGGAATTAGTCGGCGACAAGTTTTGGTTGACATCGACTTCATGGAGAGTGAAGCCGGCTGGGGCGCATTGATTGATAGGGTAAAAGATGGACGAAGGGTTTATTATAGATATGAAGACCCCGAATATACCATCAACAATCAACCAATCACAGACGAAGAGATAGCCAAATTGCGTGAGACCATGCTAATGTTGAGTCGTTTCAAAGGTCTTCCGCAATTTGAATGGATGGAATCTCTCTTGACCAATCTTGAAGATAAGTTCCATCTTCAGGGGTCTTCTGAATCTGTAATCAGCATGGATGGAAATGCCTTTGCAACTGGGATTGAGCATCTTTCGCCACTGTTTGATGCCATATTAAATAAAACGCCATTAAATGTTCAATATAAGACATTTGATGGGAAAGAGTATAACTGGGAGATACATCCATATCATATCAAGCAGTACAATAACCGATGGTTTTTGATTGGATTGAATAATGATGAGTATAAGAATATCACCAATTTGGCTCTTGATAGAATAGTCCACTTTGAGCAATCGACAACTCCATTTATAGAAAATACAATCATTGAAGACTTTGATGACTATTTCTATGACATTGTAGGCGTTAGTTTCCCTCCGGACGGGAAAGTTGAGAAAGTGCTTTTGCAGTTTACATCCGGACGTATTCCCTATATAGTATCGAAACCGATTCATGGTTCCCAGAAAACAATTTCGCTGAAAGAGGGCTTAATATCGCTTGATGTAATACCAAATCGAGAACTTGAGTCCATTATCTTGTCATTTGGAGATGATGTAGAAGTGCTTGCTCCAGAGTCTTTAAGGAGAGCGATAGCATTGAAAACAAAGAAATTGTTCATGAAGTATGTATCTGCGCAGAATGACTGCACAGATGATATCTACCTTTGCAATGCCGTTAGAGGGGATGAGGGTTCAGAAGAATCTTACGGCAGTCAAAATAAAAAAGTTTCCACCGATGCAGAAACACTGCACAAATAATTTATAAATTTGCAGTATGAAATCAATAAGCTTCAAAAACTTCCGTCGCTTCGCTGACTTTCCCGAATTCAAGTTCGGTGACATCACCATACTTGTTGGTGGGAACAATGCCGGCAAATCGACATTGCAGAAAGCCCTTCTGCTCGTCTTTGACAATATACGCTCCCTACGTAAAAAAAACTGCGGCATTTGGTCCGTATAACGACGGATTTACTGCGCCTCAATTCCGTTTTGATGCGAACGAGTTTCACGACCTAAACCTTGGTACATATGAACGTGCACTTTGCAATTTCGCGCATGGCGAAAATATGGAGTTTACACTCTGCATTGATAGTTTTTATATTCGTGTAGTGGTTGAGCCTGACAAGGCCGGCGCGAATCAACCCATTGCCAAGGTCGCAATGATTGAGGTCAACGACACAAAGCGTCACATACTCTACACATTCGACTTCAATATTCGCCGTATGCGAGCCGAATTTGAACAGATAGCCGGTAATGGTGACCCTCGATTTGATAAAATTCAAACTGCTATAGCCGACCTTCGTAAAAAATTGGCAGAAGAAAAAGACCCGTTTGAGGCAGCTATGGCCAATCAGGAGCTTGAAAAGCTCCTTAAAATACGCAACGCCTTTGTGCATAATGGCGACGAAATGCGTGAATCCTCCACCATTGAAACGGATTTAAACGACTACCTCGGGATTAAAGGTTTTGACCGAGCTGTTAGTGGTGTGTTGCCGAGTTATCTCGAAAACATCGAGGCATATACTTGGACAATCGGCTCTAAGACTGTCGTTTCCATTGATATGGACGGAAATGTAACGCATCCCGATCCTGAAGAAGCCGATGTTATGAACGGCACTGAAGAAGACCGTGCCAACGAGCAAGTACTCGGCGATAAATCATCGCTCATCCTTGAAAGTGCAAGTTCGCTCCAAAGTGAGATTTGCAGATCGAAAGCCTTCTATATACAGGCTCATGGTATTTCGCAAAAAATGCTCTATACCATCGATGATAAGAACGACTTCATGGCACAGGCCATTCACAGATATGCTCGATGTGGTGTTCAACTAGGTTCTGCTCCAGATCTTTTTCTCCGCAAATGGATGGAGGAATTCGGAATAGGCTTTGGCTGCCAGATAGAATCTTTTGGAGGAGAAGGATATACCATCAAGATTGAAACTCACGGTGGATTAGTAAATCTTGCAGATCTCGGCATGGGGTCAAACCAACTGATGGTTCTTCTTCTCAGCCTCGCAACAATTATGTTCGAGGAAGGTTACCACAATAACGACGGCGGCAAGAGCTATACTCCTAAGTTTATCATAATCGAGGAACCGGAACAAAATTTACATCCCCGTTTGCAGAGTAAACTCGCAGACTTCTTTGCAGCAGTTGCAAAGGACGAGAGCTACAAATTCCTTGTGGAAACCCACTCGGAATATCTCATCCGACGCACACAGGTTCTCGTAGCCGAAATGAACCTGACCGAGGAAGAACTCGAAAAGCAGAATCCTTTCAAGGTTTACTACTTCCCTCATGATGGTGCACCCTATGATATGCACTATCTTCCTTCAGGACATTTTGAAGAAACCTTCGGCAATGGCTTCTTTGATGAAGCCGGCAAGTGGACTCGTGAACTTATACGCTCAAAGAAAGGATAATATGCTCTCGATATATACAACGGAAAATATTATCTCCACAATCTTTCGGGATAATGAGAATAAATACGATGCTTGGTATGATTTCATCACCAAGCTTCGTCCAACAATGAAGGTCTTGTTGGATGAAGACACCGATTATGATGACAATGAATACAACCCGGTATTTATGTTTGAAAAGGACTATGACATCCAAGTTGAGCCTGAATATACCGATGAGGTGGGTGAAAATTCATACCTATCCAGGATAGAAAAAATGGAATTAAATGGTGTTGCTGACCCATTTGCCATTTTCATTCTTGATATTGATGAAGACACTGCCAATCGTATTTCTGAAAAATATGGGGTCGTATGCCATGCGCTGTCTTCAAAAACGACATCAAACCCAATTTTCCAAGAGGGAATAGAAAAGACTGTTGAGCGGCAGGAAACTCGAAAAGGATGGATGGAATTGCTTACGGGTAAGAACACAACGCCATCCAATCATTTAATCTTCATCGATCGATACCTATTTTCCGATGATAGTAATGGAATTACACAACAAGATGGATTGGACAATGTCGCAGAAGTTTTAGAAATGGCACTCCCTTCCAAACTTGGCGTTGATTTTCACGTTCTGTTGATTTTTGATGCTACGGAGATGGGAAAAAATATGACATTTAATCAACTCTCCACTAAGCTCAACGCAATCAAGAAGCATATAAAACGTCCTTACAATATCATAATTGAAGCTCTCTCGATTAACCATTCGGATTTCAATTATGACGAAACGCATAACAGAAGAATATTATCTAATTACTACATAATCAGAGTCGACCGTTCCCTTAAAGCATTTAGGGGGAGTAAAGGTCTTTACACACAAACAATGTGGTTAGACTGGCTTGCATCTAAGGGCATAATCTCACATAAGACCTCAGATGCTCCATCAAAAGCTCTTGTTAAATATGCAAGGGAAACGATAAAGGCTATTGAACAGTTGAAGAAGAAGTTAGGCGAAACACCATTTTCTCAGAATGGTAACTGTAATTTGACTATTCAGGATATTAGGCACAGATTATTAAATTAATTATAACTGATGCAGAATGACTGCACCGGTTGCGCTTAACTTTGCAGTGTAATTAAAAACGACAATACTCCAGAATATGGATAACAATATAAAGAGACCCGACATAGGCTTTGTGTGGCGAATCACTGACGATGTGCTCCGTGACACTTTCAAGAAAAATGAAATAGGCGAGGTGATGCTGCCTTTCGTCGTAATTCGACGCATTGACTGCATTCTTGCACCAGTCAATGCCAAAGTGCAAGCCGCCTATGCCAATTTCAAAGATAAAGTTGCCGCCGACAAGCTCGACCCAATCCTTCGTAAAGCCGCCGGAAACCTGAAGTTCTACAACACTTCGCGCCACACGTTGTTGTCGCTCGTTGACGATGCCAAGAATATCGCCATCAATTTCGACAATTACCTCAACGGCTTCTCGCCCGAAGTGACGGAAATACTCCGCAACTTCCAGTTTGACAAAGTCGTGGCACGCCTCAAGCGCAACGCTCTCCTTTATCAGATGGTGCAAGCTGTGGCCGCACTCGATTTCTCGCCCGAGAAATACGACAACCACGATATGGGGTATATCTTCGAGGAACTTATCCGTATCTCCAACGAGCAGAGCAACGAAACCGCCGGTGAACACTTCACTCCTCGCGATGTAATCCGACTGATGTCGGCCATACTTTTCACTCCAGATAAGAAGGACCTCAATCGTCGAGGAATTATCCGCACCATTTTTGACCCAACTTGTGGTACAGGCGGTATGGTAAACCTCGGCAAGCAATTCATCCGTGATATGTGTGAGGCGGACTCGCAGCCTGTTATCCAGACATTCGGTCAGGAACTCAATGAACAGCCATACGCGATTGCTAAATCCGAAGCTCTTATTACCGGTGAGGATGCCCGCAACATTCGACTGGGAAACTCACTGAGCAATGACCAGTTCACAACCAACCGTTTCCACTACATTATGGCTAATCCGCCATACGGGGTAACATGGAAAAAAGATCAGGCATTTGTTCTTAACGAGAGTCTCAACCCCAATGGACGCTTCTCAGCAGGCACGCCCCGTATCTCCGATGGCCAGCTACTGTTTCTTCAGCACATGATAAGTAAGATGGAACCCGACGGGGCACGCATAGGTGTCGTCACCAATGGCTCACCGCTTTTCTCCGGTGGTGCCGGCAGCGGTGAGAGCAATATCCGCAAGTGGATTATCGAGAACGACTGGCTCGAAGCCATCGTCGCCCTTCCCACCGACCTATTCTATAACGTAGGAATTCAGACATACCTTTGGTTTCTCACCAACAAGAAGTCGAAAGAGCGCAAAGGCAAAGTGCAGCTCATCGATGCTTCCGGCATCTTCCATCAGGCCAAGAAAAGCCTCGGCAACAAACGCAAGGACATCACAGAAGCCGATGTAGAACAGATTCTCAAACTCTACCTCGACTTTCAAGAGAACGATTTCTGCCAGATATATCCCAACAACTTCTTCTGCAGCTACCAGCTAACCATCTGCCAACCCAAGCGTGATGCCAATGGTAAAGTGATTGAGAAGAAAGGTAAGAAAGAGGTTGATAAGAAAGATACCGAAACCATCGCTATCGGCACCGACTGGAAAGAACACTTTGCTAAAGAAGTGCTCCCGCATATCGACCCTGAATCATGGGTTGACATTGCTCAGACTCGAGTAAGCTATGAAATCAACTTCTCGCGCTACTTCTATAAGCATGAAGCTTTGCGCTCATCCGAAGAAATAGCTTCCGACATCCGCACCAGCGAGAAGAATATACAATCACTTCTTACCCAATTGTTCGGCTAATGAAGGCATATTCTGAGTATAAATCATCCGGCATAGAATGGCTCAGCGAAATCCCGAGCCACTGGGATAGTATGCCTCTAAAGTACACTGTCAAAAATCAAGAGACTGATTTTATTGATGGTGATTGGATTGAATCTCCATTTATTACGGAGACAGGTATTAGATATTTAACATCTGGAAATGTAGGACCAGGATTTTATAAGGAGCAAGGTAATGGATTTATCTCAGACGAAACTTTTGATGAGTTACATTGTATTGAAGTATTGCCGGGAGACTTATTAATTTCTCGTTTAAATGAACCCATTGCACGAACTTGCGAAGTGCCTGATTTGGGATACAAAATAGTAACCTGTGTCGATAATGTTATTTATCGTCCTATATCAGACATCTTTAGTCGTCGTTTCATGATGTACCAACTGAACTCAGAACCTTTTTGGTTTAATGCCTCCGGGCTTAGTAGTGGGGCGACCATGAAACGAATAAGCCGATCTAAATTAGGTAACATCAAAGTTATAGTACCCTCTCTAAAGGAACAAGAGTTGATTGCCACTTATCTGGATGATGTAATCGGAAAAGTGGACGCTCTGATTGCGGAGAAGCGGAAGCAAGTGGAAAATTTACGTGCCTATCGCACTTCACTTATCACTGAAACCGTCACTCGCGGCCTCAATCCCGAAACACCTTTTCGTCCTTCTGGTATCGATTGGCTCGGCAATATTCCACAACATTGGTTATCGACAAAAGCGAAATACTATATTGAAATTAAATCTGGAGATGTAATCTCAAAAGATGATATTTCAGCAGAAGGAGCGTATCCCGTTTTTGGTGGTGGCGAGGTAATAGGATATTCCAACAAAACTAATCTTTCTAAAGATACTATTATAATAGGACGTGTTGAAGCAAGGTGTGGTTGCACACATTTAGTAGAGTGTGATTCTTGGGCAACAGATAATGCCCTTGTTGTTCAAACTACTCAGAATTCAAATTATTTCTATTGGCTATTTTCAGCCGCAAATCTTAATCGTTTAAATGAATCAAATGCGCAGCCACTACTAACCGCCACTAAAATTAAAGATTTAGGCATTCCTTTACCTCCTCTTTCCGAGCAAAAGGAGATTGCCGATTTCCTTGATGCAAAGACAACTAAAATAGATGCTCTGATTGATGAACTGTGCAAACAGCTTGATGAGCTAACCGAGTATCGGCAGGCTGTGATTTCCGAAGCTGTCACGGGTAAGGTTGATGTGCGTGATTGGACTCCTAAAAGCTGAAAATTATGGCAAAACCAGACGAAAAACATATGGAGGAAACCATCGAGCGTTTCCTCACTTCGCAGCCCAAGCCCAAGTTTGCGGTAGTGAACGGAAATCAAGCCGCCGAGCCGGAAGCCGCTTATGGCAACCCCGAAATGGAGTATGCATCAATTCCCAATACGTTATATAACGCCAAACTCGCGCTCGTTCCGGAAGAACTGGCCGCGTTTGTTCGCACTTCACAGCCCAAAAAGTGGAAATTGCTCGTGAAGCGTTGTGGAGGTGAAGCGCAGGCAACTAAACGGCTTGCCGAGCGCGTGAGTCGCGAGATTGATATGCACGGTACGATCAAGGAGCTACGCATGGACGAAGTGGATGCCGGAGAGGGCGTTTACGTCAAGTTGATGTACAACCGCCCGGCATCGGACAAGACGCCCGAACATATCGCGCTCTATAACCTCAACCGTCTCGCCGTTATGCGTCAGGTACATTACTCCGAAAAGGCCACAGCAGAAGAAGTGAAGAAGAATCCGCTGTTGTCGATCGACATGGTCATCTTTCTCAACGGACTCCCCATCATAACCCTCGAATTGAAAAACGAACTGACCGGCCAAACGCACCACAACGCCGTCAAGCAGTTTATCAAAGACCGCAATCCCAAAGGGGAGAAACTGCTCGAATTCAAGCGCTGTCTGGTGCATTTTGCCGTAGGCGCTGAGCAGGTGTTTATGACCACAAAGCTCGAAGGTGCCGACACTTACTTCCTGCCATACAATCAGACTTTTGCGAATATAGGAGTTGAGAGCGAGGACTACCGCACAAGCTATCTGTGGAAAGACGTTCTGCGCCGCGACTCCATAATCGACCTTGTGAGCCATTACATCAACGTACACAAGGAGACGAAAAAGGTATATAACAAGAAGTCCGGCCAATTCGAGGACAAAGAGAACGAAATACTCATCTTCCCCCGTTGGCATCAACGCCGCGCCGTCAAGAGCCTTATTGCCGACGTAGAGAAACGAGGCACCGGCCATAACTATCTCATCCAACATTCGGCAGGGTCTGGCAAAAGCCACACCATAACATGGCTTGCCTATCGACTGAGTAGCCTGTATCAGCACTTCACCGACGAAAATGTGCTGTTCGACAGCATCATCGTAGTGAACGACCGCGTTGCGCTCGACTCGCAGATGCAGCGCAACTTCAAGCAGTTCGAGCAGACCGAGGGCGAGGTGTGCTATATCGATGACAAATGCTCGTCGCAAGACCTCAAAACGGCCATCGAGAACCGGCGCCGAATCATCGTCACCACCCTGCAAAAATTCCCGGTGATTGCCGACTCTATCACTGTATATCCCGACCGCAAATTTGCCGTAATCATTGACGAGGCCCATTCGAGCCAATCGGGAAGTTCGGCGCGTCAGATGCGCAAAGCCCTGTCGCTCGACGAAGCCGAAGAATCGGACAACGCCGCCGGAGAAACCGAAGAAGATGATGTGGACAAACTTGCCCACCGCATTGATGCTGATCTTAAAGCTACCGGTCCGCACAAGAATATCTCTTTCTTCGCTTTCACGGCAACTCCAAAGCCTAAGACTATAGAGATATTCTGCGAGCGCGAGAACGGCACCAAAGAGCCGTTTGACCTCTATTCGATGGAGGAGGCCATTAATGAGGGATTCATACTCAACCCCATGCAGGCGGTAATGTCGTTCAAGCGTTATTATAAACTGATGCGCAACGAGGATATTCCCGACAACGAGCACGACCGAAAAAAGACCGTAGCTCTGCTTGGAAGCTATGTTGACATCCAGCCTGCCGCTATAGAGAGGAAAAGCCGCCTGATGATCGAACACTTTGCTTCGCAGACGGCAAAGGAAATCAATGGCGAAGCTCGCGCTATGCTCGTAACTCGCAGCCGCCTCCATGCCGTGCGCTACAAACTGATGTTTGACAAAATCATGCAGGAGATGCGCTTACCCTACAAGGCGCTGGTGGCTTTCTCCGGCACTGTTAAGGATGGTGAGACCGGAATGGAATACACCGAGCAGTCGATGAACCAACTGCCCGGCAAGGTGTCGATACCCGACGCATTGAAAATGCCGCAGTACCGAATACTCATCGTGGCCAATAAGTATCAGACCGGCTTTGACGAACCGATGCTCCACACCATGTTCGTCGATAAGAAACTCGGAGGCACTTCGACCGTGCAAACTCTAAGCCGCCTTAATCGTAAGATGAAAGGGAAAGAATCCACTCTGGTGCTTGACTTTGTCAACGAGCCCGAAGACTTACGTGCAGACTTCCTTCAGTACTATGGCAAAAATTATATGCCGGAGGAAAAGGAAACTGACGCCGACAATCTGTCGTTGCTCAAAAGCAAAATTCTCAACGACGATAACTATCAGGGGATAATTACCAAGCAAGACCTCGACGCTTTCGCCGCCATCCGTTGGGGCGGCAAATGGGATGAAGAAAAGGAAAATGTTTATCCGATACTCGACCGCGTAGTTGATCGTGCCAAACTCTTGCCGCGTGAGCCTAAAGACCTCTACCTCGAATTCCGCAAAGATTGTCAGACATTCAAATCGTTGTTTAATCTTCTAAGCCACATCAAGCGTTTCTACGACGAGCAGTTGCTCAAAATGTACGAGTTCATCGACCTACTGGTGATGAAACTCCGCGTAGAAAACGCCCAGATGGCAGCTGCCGAGAAAAAAGAAATATGCGACGGCACAATCCTAGACAGCTATAAGCTGAAATTCGACGGCATCAAGAAGATTCAGCTCGAAAGCCACGACACGGAGATGGAAGGTATGGGAGCCGGTCGCGCCCAGGCGCAACCTACCGAAGACAACGAATTTCTTTCAGTTATCATCAAAACGCTCAACGGTACTTTCGGGGTTGACTTGACCGAAGAGGACAAGGTTGACCTTCAGCGTTTGCGTGATAAGGTAACTAATAATGAAGAACTCCTGGAGTTCTTCAATCCTGACAATTCACGCGATAACATCCGTGAACGCTTTAATGAGGAAGTTGATAACGAACTATTGGAATTTATCAACTCCAAACTGGAACTATACAACAAGCTCACCGAAGACCGCGTAAACACACTCTTCAAACAGTTATGGTTTAATGAGATTTACGATTCACGCGTACGTGGTATATAATTGATATGAGCAACGAGGAACGATATAGAGAACGAGTCAAGGACGCATTTGAAAATTTTCTTGTTTCGCGCTTCATAGAATACAAACCATATTTTATGAACGATGAGGTTATTGTCACTGATGCAAAAGAACGGTCGAATATTAACTTTGACGGGGGACGTTTGCAATGGATGCAAAGCTTCGCTTCTATCTACACAATAGAAGGTGCTGTTGATATGGAATACAATGGAAATAACTTTAATCAGCTTATTCTAAAGTCATCTAAGGGGCAGCAAATACGTATCAATTTTTCAGATTTCCATTATCACAATTCATTTTATACCGGTAAAGATGATTTCTCCAAATTCGGTTACGACTATGATGATACCAATGCCCGATATGTCAATATCCTTGATGGCAAACTGGTTTCACCGGAAACACTTGCGCAGAATGTTGGATCCCTAATATTGTTGGGGTATGATTTCAATACCGTTAATAGATATGGAAAGTTGAGAACTGCCGTCGCCTGTATTCTTTAACAGATAATCTTAAGACTGAGGCTGATATTATACGTAAACAAATTTTGCGTGCACAAGCCATCGCATTACTAATAGCTGCAAAATATCCCGTGCTTTGTTTGCCATCGTACAATAGAGAGCTTTTATATCCATACATGTATGATATAACGAAAGAAATAGGCTCTCAATACACCTTAAAAATAAGGGCGAAACTCTATGAGGTTGAACAGACGCTTCGGGAACATGGGCTCACTTATGAACACACCATTTGATCGACATGGCACAGTTTATACCTTCATTAGAAAAGATTCGGCAATTTCGCGTTCAGCCTACTGAAGGCGAATGGCATTTGTTGCGTTTTCTTGAAGGGACTCTGGATGATTCATACGAGATATATTTCAATCCATTTCTAAATGGTGACCGTCCCGACGTAGTCATAATGCGTAAGGATGGCGGTGTCATGATAGTCGAAGTTAAGGGCTGGAACCTTGACTCATATGCCGTTGATGAAAAACGGCATTGGCATCTAAAGCATCCCCAAAATGATGCTGAGGCAAGAACCAGACTTTCTTCTCCTATCCAGCAGGCGTTTAAGTATAAAGAAAATCTTTTTGAACTTCATATTCCCGGATTACTTGAGCTGAAAATCAAGGACATTCGTAATTTCAACGTTGTCACTTGTGCTGTGTATTTTCACAATGCAACTGAGCAGCAAGTGCGAAGCCTTGCCGTTGACCCATTCCAAAAAGACCGTAAGTATCTTAACTTCTTGAAATATAATGTTGATTTACTCGGGAAAGACTCTCTTCAAGAAGCTAATTTCAAAAGGATTCTATATAATCGCTACCTTGTAAAAGAGCGTCCAAGCGTTCTTTTTACGGATGCTCTTTACCAAAGTTTCAAACAGCAGTTGACTCCAACACGTCACTTGATGAGTGAGGGAGTAGATGTGAGTTATTCGGGGGATCAGAAACGACTTATCTACGACAACACATCCAAATCGTGGAGAGTTAAGGGTGTTGTTGGTTCTGGTAAGACAACTGTATTAGCAGCTAAAGCCGTTGAATCTTGTAAAAGAGTATTGGCAGAAGGTCGGACTCCGCGCATTTTGATATTAACCTATAACGTTACTCTAAAGAATTTTATCCGCGATAAACTGAGCAAGGTTAGAACTGATTTTGAATGGTCTTATTTTACCATTCTGAATTATCATAATTTCATCGGAACGATGATGAACGAGTTGGGCATTCCATTTGAAATGCCACAACAAGGTCCGGATGAAACACATATTCAGTATATGCGTAGGGTGTCGCCCAATATTGTCCTAAATAAATTTAGGCGACAGCGTAACGTGCAACGCCATAGAG
>OLOV01002536.1_pt1 | contig 12253 bp, 10 predicted proteins | sample 1672931 | NCBI WGS metagenome assembly OLOV01 (sample SAMEA3136738, study PRJEB25190) | human gut metagenome | biome: human gut; feature: human-associated habitat; material: faeces | place: Austria | collected 2013
TTGCGTAACGATATGCAACTATGAAACCAACATGATGATAGATTTTATTGCCTATCAACAGAAACGCGATGTGGGTTTCACCGACAACATAGACCTCGTATTCCGCTTGTTCCTTTCGTCATCTGTATGGTATCTTAAAAGACTGAAGCAAATAAACACTCTCATAGAGGAATCGAAACTCAATCTGGACCGAAAAATAGACAACGAAGACCTTGTGGGGCTTTCAAGACTTCAAGACAGTCTTACTTATTTCGCGACTTCCATTCGAGGAAACGAAATGCTTCTCTCCAAATTGAAGTTCAAACTGCCGATAGACGAACTTGATGCCGACCTCATAGAAGATGTGAACATTGAAATGAGTCAGGCAAGAGAAATGACCAATATCTATACAAACATTCTCAACTCTACAATGGACACATACGCAAACATCATAAACAACAATATGAGCAGCGTGATGAAAAGCCTCACTTCCGTGTCCATTATCCTAATGTTCCCCACACTTATTGCAAGTTTGTTCGGAATGAACCTTATAAACGGCATGGAAGACTTTAATCTCGGCTTCCCGATAGTGTTCGGAATATCCGTGATAGTAACCATTATATTCGTATGGTGGTTCAGAAAAAAAACATGGATTTGAGAAAGTACGACGGTAAAACTGCAAAAAAGCAAAAAAACATAAGCAAAACCGTCATTTTGCCGTTTTATCTAAAAAATTGTTTCAAGCACTTGACGTTTTCGTGAAAAAAGAGTACAATTCAAAACATAAGATCACCGGCGAGGAAACGGTGACCACAAAACCACAAAATCGAAGGGAGAACACAACACATGAAAAAGCTTGTTGCACTTACCATGGCTACGGCCACAGAGCCCATTAAGGAAGAAATCAAAAAAGAAGAAAATGCCTCAGAGGCACAGGAACAACAGCATGCGGTTGACGCAACAACAGACTCCGAAGCACCTAAAAGCGCGGAGAAAACCTATGTTGTGCCGGAAACCAAAGAAGACATCATACGCAGAATGAGTGAACTCTCACATGCTGAAGAAATAGCCGACAAAGAGGAAATAGAACTTCTGAAAAAAAGATATTATCGCCTACGCTACGAAGAAGTAGCGGCACAACGCGAAGCTTTTATCAATGCCGGAGGTAATGAAGAAGAATTCGAACCGAAAGCAGACGCTGATGAAGAACGCTTTAAGGCGGAACTTAAACTCATAAAAGAAAAACGTGCGCAGGAACACGAGCGTCAGGAAAAAATAAAACAGGATAATCTGAAGAAAAAACTCGAAATTCTTGAAAAGATCAAGACGCTCTCTTCCTCACTCGAGGATACAGGTAAAAACTACGATGCTTTCCGCAAACTTCAAGCGGAATGGAAAGAGGCTAATCCTGTTCCTGCAGAAAACGCTACGGAACTTTGGAAGAACTACCAGCTCTATGTAGAGCAGTTCTACGACATGCTCAAGTTGAACAGCGAAGCCCGCGAATATGATTTCAAAAAGAATCTTGAAGCAAAGACACATCTTTGCGAAGCTGCCGAGAAACTTGAAACTGTTGACGATCCTGTTTCGGCTTTTCACCAATTGCAGAAGCTACATCAAGAATTCCGCGAGATAGGTCCTGTGGCAAAAGATTTACGCGAACAGCTTTGGGAGCGTTTCAAAGCTGCATCCACCGTTGTTAACAAGCGTCATCAGGAACATTTCGACAAACTTAAGGAAGCGGAAAAAGACAATCTCGTAAAGAAAACCGCTCTTTGCGAAAAAATAGAAGCAATAAGCACCGACCAATTACGCACTTATGCAGAATGGGACAAAGTAACTTCCGATATAAAAGACATTCAGGCTGAATGGAAAACCATTGGCTTTACTCCCAAAAACGTAAATGCCAAGATTTTTGAACGCTTCCGCACTGCATGCGACAATTTCTTCGTAAAGAAAAACGAATACTTCAAACAACTGAAAGCATCTCTCAACGAAAACTACGAGAAGAAGTTAGCACTTTGCGAGAAAGCCGAATCATTAAAAGACAGTACCGACTGGAACACAACTGCAAACGCAATAAAAGACCTACGTGTCAAATGGAAAGAGATTGGTTCCGTTCCTCACAAATACTCCGAGACAATTTGGAAACGCTTTACCGAGGCTTGCAATTCTTTCTTTGAAGCACGCGGAAAAGCCACTGCTTCTCTGCGACAAAACGAGAATGATAATCTGGAAACCAAGCGCGGAATCATAGAACAGCTTAAAGCCATAACAGCAGAGGCAAAAGACGAGGGCGCAAAGAAAGTTCAAGAGTTGATTTCCCAATGGCAAAACACAGGACACGTTCCTTATCGCCTTAAAGAGAAACTCTATACAGAATATCGCGAACAAGTTGACAGGATTTACAAAGAGCTTAATCTTCGTCGCATGTCCCGCCGCGCCGAAAACATCAAAGCACAGGCAACGGCAGCCATTTCTCGCGGAGGTGATGCCATGTATCGCGAAAGAGAACGTTTGTTCCGTATGTACGAAGCTAAGCGCAACGAAATCCAAACATACGAAAACAACCTCGGTTTCCTCAATGTTTCTTCGAAAAACGGCAATGGTTTTGTAAACGAGATTAAACGCCGCATAGAAAACCTCAAGAACGAAGTTGACAACCTGCGCAAATCCATAGAAGATATTGACGAAAAAGCCAAGGCAGACGCACAGGGTGAAAACAAAGAGGCTGATAACGTCGAAACAACCGAGAACAAGGATTAAGAACTATATTAATATGACGAAGCTATCGGGAAATGCAACTTGTGTTTCCGATAGCTTCGTTTAATTTTGAAGCATTATTACTTAATCATTATGAAACGCAAAATCCATTTGTTCAAAAATATATTTTTTGCGGCTTGCACAGTTTTGTTTGCGGCATTCTTTACTTCGTGCGACAAATATACTCTGACCGCTCACAGTGCCAAGAAAGCCATTGAGAGAGAAACGGCTTTTCGCGACAGTAGTCAGGTGGTACAGATAGGTTTGGGATATTACGAAGTCGATTCCGTCGCGAAACAAAAGCTGGAAGCCTTAGCCAAAGAAGGCGTTGTTTCATACCAAATCAGCGAAGTGAACGAACGCCACCGTTTTGAACAATACACTTGGTGGGAAGGTACGAAAGTTTTCTATAAAGAAGTAAAGCATTACTTTGCCAATGTGTCACTTACCGAAGAAGGCAGAAAATATGTCGTGGCTAATCCGCCCGTAAAACCTTTGGGCGAAGACAACATCCCCGAAACCGATTACCATAACATGAGCGCGGACTCCACACAGACGGAAGCTTATACCGGCGATACCGCAGCCGACAGTGTTGGAGCCACAATGATTCTCGCCGAAAGCTCCACGCAACCAAACAATGCCGACAAGGCGAACCCGTATTACGCTGCCTTGAAAAAAGTTAAGTTCATCACCGTGAACGTTCTCACCGGTTTTTATAAGGTAGAGAAAGTGCTGAATGTGTTCTGCCCCGACAATTACCGTAAAAGCGGCATCGGCAAATGCAACTTTGTTTGCAAATTCACGGGAATAACACCTTTCGGAAAAATTCTCACGAACCACAAAGACGGCGAACGCACTTACGGCAATGCCGACTTCACACGTTTTGAAGACAAAGGTTGGAAAGTTGACATATACGACATCAACGGCGGGACTTCCGCCATGCCGCAACCGGCTTTCTGATAAAGCGCAATCCTAAGACAATTCCAAATCCAATTCCACGGGGCAATGGTCCGAACCCATTATGCTTCCGTGGATTTTTGCATCTTGCAGTTTGCCGAGCAATGCCTCGGATATAAGAAAATAATCTATTCTCCAGCCGGCATTCTTTTCACGGGCATGAAAACGATAGCTCCACCACGAATAAACTCCCGCAAGTTCGGGATTCAAATGGCGAAATGTGTCCACAAAACCGCTTTCGAGCAACTTTGAAAACTTTTCTCTTTCTTCATCCGTGAAACCTGCGTTGCGGCGGTTGGTCTTCGGATTTTTTATGTCTATCTCCTCGTGAGCCACATTCATGTCGCCGCAAACCACTACCGCCTTCTTCTCGCCAAGTTTCAGCAGATATTCACGAAAAGCATCGTCCCATTCCATGCGGTAATCGAGCCTGCGCAGCCCGTCCTGGGAATTGGGCAGGATAAAGGCTTTCACGCAGCACTTTTTTCTGCAAAGCGTGGTACGATTGCGGTACACAGCAAGGGGTAAAAGAAAAAGTCCTTAATTTCTAACGTTTTTTTCGTTAAAAACTAAGGACTACATTTGGTGACCCGTACGTCCATCTCCCGCGCCCTAAAAACAGCCCGCAGGACTGTTTTTGCCCCGCGGGACGCTGACGCGGGGTTGCGACTTGCGGTTACCGCATCAGGCTGCGCCCCTTGGGCGGGGCTTGCCTTCTGCGACCGCTGCGCCTGCTCCGGCTTCCTGTTTCCGCCGCAGGCGGCGGTCGCCTCCGCAGCAGGCTGTTCGATTCCCGTACAGGTCACCATTTACGCCCGACACCTATTAAAAAGCGTATACAAAGAAAAAAGCACTACCTCAAATGAAGTAGTGCTTTTTGGTGACCCGTACGGGAATCGAACCCATGTTACAGCCGTGAAAGGGCCGTGTCTTAACCGCTTGACCAACGGGCCTTATAATACAAGATTTCGCTAAAACAGCAAGCAACTTATCGGCTACTATTGCAACCGACCCCCAAGTATTTTAGCGAAATCTTGTATCATGTGGTAGCGGTAACTGGATTTGAACCGGTGACACTTCGGGTATGAACCGAATGCTCTAGCCAACTGAGCTATACCGCCACATTTGTCTGTGCGCTCTCGAGAACGCTATATTATTATAGCCGACAGTGTCCCCTATGTCAAGTAGTTTTCCCCGAAAAATTTCAAAAAATACAAAAAAATCCCGCATTGCGGGTGCAATGCGGGGAAAAGGCTCTTTCAAAATTACTTCTTGTTGGGCACCAGCACGGCCTTGCCGCCCATGTAGGGGCGCAGGACCTCGGGGATGGTGACGCTGCCGTCGGCCTGCAGGTGGTTCTCGAGGAAAGCGATCAGCATACGCGGCGGGGCCACGCAGGTGTTGTTCAGCGTGTGGGCCAACTGGGTCTTGCCGTTCTCATCCTTAAAGCGGATGCGCAGGCGGCGGGCCTGGGCATCGCCGAGGTTGGAGCAGGAGCAGACCTCAAAGTACTTCTGCTGGCGGGGGCTCCATGCCTCAATATCGCAGCTCTTGACCTTCAGATCGGCCAGATCGCCGGAGCAGCACTCCAGCTGGCGGACGGGGATCTCCATGGAGCGGAACAGCTCGACAGAGTTTTTCCACAGCTTATCATACCAATCCATGCTGTCCTCGGGCTTGCAGACGACGATCATCTCCTGCTTCTCGAACTGGTGGATGCGGTAGATGCCGCGCTCCTCGATGCCGTGGGCGCCCTTCTCCTTGCGGAAGCAGGGGCTGTAGCTGGTCAGGGTCAGGGGCAGCTTGGCGCCGTCGAGCGTCTGGTCGATGAAGCGGCCAATCATGGTATGCTCGCTGGTGCCGATCAGGTACAGATCCTCACCCTCAATTTTGTACATCATAGCGTCCATTTCAGGGAAGGACATAACACCCTTGACCACATCGCCGTGCATCATGAACGGCGGGATGACATAGGTAAAGCCCTTGTCGATCATGAAATCGCGGGCGTAGGCCAGCACAGCCTCATGCAGGCGGGCAATATCGCCCAGCAGGTAGTAGAAGCCGTTGCCGGAGACGCGGCCGGCGGCGTCGAGGTCGATGCCGTCAAAGCTCTCCATAATGTCAACATGGTACGGGATGGGATAGTCAGGCACAACCGGCTCGCCGAAGCGCTGGACCTCGACATTGTGGCTGTCATCGGGGCCGATGGGCACGCTGGGGTCGATCATCTGGGGGATCGTGTACATGATCTCCTGAATCTTGGCCTGCAGCTCGGTTTCCTTGGCCTCCAGCTCCTTCAGGCGGTCAGCCTGCGCGGTGACCTGCTTCTTGATTTCCTCGGCCTCGGCAGCCTTGGAGGGGTCCTTCTTGGCCTGACCCATCAGGGCGCCGATCTGCTTGGACAGCTTATTGCGGTTTGCGCGCAGGTCGCTGGCCTCGCCGATGGCGGCACGGTACTCGGCGTCAAGCTTGATGACCTCGTCTACGAGGGGCAGCTTGGCGTCCTGAAACTTCTTCTTGATGTTTTCCTTGACGGCGTCCGGGTTTTCACGGACAAAGCGAATGTCTAACATAATGGTACTCCTCTATTAAAATTTCAATAATAGATTATTTTTTAGGCTTCCCCTGAGGGGGAAGCTGCCGCCCGCAGGCGGCTGATGAGGGCAAAGTTCATCTTCATTGCCCGTCAGCGGGTTACTGCCGTAAACTTGCCCCTCATCCGACCCGCGGCCACCTTCCCCCAAGGGGGAAGGCTTTATAACGGCTGCTCACCCCTCCGGGTCATACATTCCCAGCAGGCTCACAAACTTTTGCAGCATATCATCGCTGTAAAAGTCGATCTTCAGCGAGCCCTTGCCGTCCTTGTAATCGACATGGACCTCGCTGCCGGTGACCTCCTTCAGCGCGGCCTCCACCTCGATGGCGCGCTTGGGGCGGGTGAAGTTATCCTTGACCTTGGGCGGCTTGGCGGGCTTGGCCAGCTTTTTGCAGAGCGCCTCGGTCTGGCGGACATTCAGGTTCTGCGCAATGACCTCGGCGGCGGCCTGCCGCATCAGTTCCTCGCCGGGCAGCCCCAGCAGGACCTTGGCGTGGCCGAAGCTTAGCTTGCCCTCGCTGACAAGACGGCGCACATCCTCGGGCAGGGCCAGCAGGCGCAGGCTGTTCGCCACGGCACTGCGGCTTTTGCCCAGCTTTTTGGCGGCGCTCTCCTGCGTCAGGCCGTATTTATCGATAAGCTGACGGCAGCCCTCGGCGACCTCGATGGGGTCCAGATCCTCGCGCTGCAGGTTCTCGATCAGGGCCAGCGCGGCGGCCTGTTCATCGGTGACATCCTTGATAATGACCGGGACCTCGACAAGGCCGGCCAGACGGGCGGCACGCCAGCGGCGCTCGCCCGCAATGATGATGTACCCGGGGCCGACCTTTTTGGGGCGGACGGCGATGGGCTGCAGCAGGCCGTTTTCCACAATGCTGTCGGCAAGCTGATTCAGGGCATCGTCGTCAAACCGTTTGCGGGGCTGCTCCGGGTCAGGCTCGATCTCGCGCAGCAGCAGGGTGGAACCGGACGCTTCGCTTCCGGTATCGTCGGACAGATCGGCAAACAGGCTGTCGAGCCCCTTGCCCAATCCGCCCATCTTCTTCTTGGCCATCGGCGTCCCTCCTTATCGCTCATTGTTTGCTAAAAATTCCCGCGCCAGCTCCATATAAGCCTCGCAGCCCTTGCCGTTCGGCTCATAGAAGTTGATCGGCATACCGAAGCTGGGTGCCTCGCTCAGCCGCACGGTGCGGGGAATGACAGCCCGGTACACCTTGTCGCCAAAGTACTTTTTCACCTGCGCCACGACCTGCATCGTCAGGTTCAGCCGCCCGGAATACATGGTGAACAGCACACCCTCTATGTCGAGGTGGCGGTTGTACTTCTGGCGCACGGTTTTAAGGGTGCCCATCAGCTCGCTCAGGCCCTCCAGCGCGAAAAATTCGCACTGCATCGGGATCACAACGGTGTCCGCTGCACAGAGCGCATTGACGGTCAGCAGGTCGAGCGACGGTGCGCAGTCGATGAAGATGTAGTCATACAGCGGCACGACCGGTGCCAGCACCGTGCGCAGGCGCATCTCACGCCGGGGCACCGAGACCAGCTCAATAGGTGCGCCCGCCAGCTGCGTGTTGGAGGGCAGCACATCTGCGTTGTACTCGCTCTTGATGATGGCCTCGCGGACATCATCATCGTCGATCAGGCAGGTGTAGGTGTCGGCTTCGACCTTATTTTTTGCGATGCCGTAGGCGGATGTCGTGTTTCCCTGCGGGTCCAAATCCACGATCAGGACCTTTTTGCCCAGTGCCGCCACACAGGCGCTCAGGTTGACGGCGGTCGTGGTCTTGCCAACGCCGCCTTTCTGGTTTGCTATTGCGATGACTTTTGCCACGCCGTACCTCCCCTGTTTTCTTGCAATTTTCAGCGGCAGAGGCCGCTTATATCTATTATAGCACAAAGATCGGGGTTAAAAAAGGGGTTAAACAGAAAAAAGCCCCGGTAAATGTTCCACGTGGAACATTTACCGGGGTAAAGGCTTCTCCCTGGGAGAAGCTGTCTGCGAAGCAGACTGATGAGGGGTGGCCTTGGCTCTACTGCCCTCTTTACCGGGCGACACCCTTACGCGCCCCTCATCCGGCCTTTGGCCACCTTCCCCCTAAGGGGGAAGGCTTTTCTTCCTCACAGCTTCACCGCAAACTCGCTGTCCTCCTTCTTGGGGTCGTCCTCCTGTTTTCCCGCCGTGCCGTCACTGCTCACGGGGATGCGCACGATGTACTCAAGGCAGCCGTCATGCTTGTCACAGTGCGTGGTGGCCGCTATCCCCTTCTGGGTCATCAGATCAACCGCGTGCTGCAGCGTGTTCACAAAAAACCGTACATCCCGCACCATCGGGATCGTGCGGCGGCAGGGGCTGGGGCTGCCCGGGGCCGCCAGCATCTGGTCCACCAGCCTGTCGGCCTGCCGCACGCTCATCTTGTCGCGGGCCATCTTCTCCAGCGCCGGGGTGCGGCGGCTCTCCGGCAGGCGCAGCGCGGCGCGGGCATGGCGCTCGCTCAGGTGGTTGGCCGTGCAAAGCTGCTGCTGCTCGGCTGTCAGGGTCAAAAGGCGCAGCTTGTTGGCCAGCGCGGGCTGGCTCAGTCCCAGACGGCGGGCCGCCTCGGCCTGCGTGCAGCCCCACAGTCGGATGACCTCCTTGATGCCGCGCGCCGTGTCAAACGGGTCCAACTGGCTGCGCTGCAGATTTTCGAGAAGTCCCAGCGCAGCGGATTCGCTGTCGTCATAGTCGGCAAGGATGGCGGGGACCTTTTCCAGCTTGGCCAGCCGGCAGGCACGCAGCCGGCGCTCCCCTGCCACAAGCTGATATTTGCGGATGCCGACCCGCCGCACGCTGATGGGCTGCAGCAGCCCGTTCTGCAAGATGCTGACCGCCAGCGCAGCGATCTCCGGCTCATCAAAGGCGGTGCGCGCCTGATAGGGTGACGGCTCGATGCAATCCACAGGCAGCATCAGGATGCGTCCCTGCTTCTGTATATCATTCTTCGGCAATTTCGTTTCCTCCCCTTGGGTTTACTGCGTGCCTGCCGCAAAGCTGTGGGCCGGACATGCCCGGCCCCTGCAAAGGCAGCCTGCAAAAATATGCTATGCTTTTTCTACAAAAAGCATAGCATATTTTATACGCCCGGGAAAGAAAAATCGTTCGCCCGGTTATTCTGTTTTTCGCGCTGTTACAACGGTTTTTTTGCGATTTTTCCACCGTTTCGGGGGTAAACGGTCGGAGTCTGCGATATTTTTTTGCAGAATACCAGCCCGCGTGCGCTGCCGTCCGGCAGGGTGAACTGGCGCGTTTCCTCGTACTGACCGCCCAGCTTTTTCAGGGCGTTGGCCGCAGCCTTCGCCTCGGCGTCTGCCTCGGGGCCTTTCATGGCGATGAAGCTGCCGCCGACCTTGACAAGCGGCAGGCAGTACTCGCTCAGGATCGGCAGCGCCGCCACCGCGCGGGCGGATGCGACATCAAACTGCTCGCGCCAGATTTTGCGGGCAGCCTCCTCGGCGCGCTCCTTGGCAAATTCAACGCCGGTCAGCCCCAGCTCGGCGCAGGCGTATTTCAAAAAATCCACCCGCTTGCCGGTCGGCTCCATCAGGGTCAGCTGCAAATCGGGCTTGTAGATTTTGGCCACGATGCCGGGAAAGCCCGCGCCGGTGCCTACATCCACCAGCTTGCCCTGCACCTCAGGCTGGGCTGCAAACAGCAGGCTGTCCGCAAAGTGGCGGTCCTCGATGCCCTCGGGGCTGGTGATGGCGGTAAGGTTGACCTTTTCGTTATAGCTGACGAGCAGCTCGGCGTATTTGTCCAGCAAATCAAGCTGCGCACCGGTCAATTCAATGTTCCATGTGGAACATTTGGTTGCTAATCTGTTTTTATCAATCATTTCTTTCATCTCCTTGCATGTCGTTAAATAGTGCCTCCACATCATTATCAAACCTTGGACTAACAGTTGCCATACCATTATAATAAGGTTCACTTCCATCAAGAGAGAAAAACATCTGATAGTTGCTTCTCCCCTGCAGGAAATACAAATCTACGCCATCATATTTATCGCCGCTATGGTATTTTACGACAAATCGCATATGTAATGGATCCGAAATAACGATACCATCCGATGCGTCTGTCACTTGGTGTCTATATACAATATAGAGATATGTTGTCCTATCCGAAGGCAGTTCAATACACTGTCCGTAAATTCCTGCTCCCAGTGTTTCGCATTCATCTATCCATTCATTAATTGCCGAATATTTACTTAGTTGTGTGGCAGGAATTGAATAAAAATCTCTGTGCCGATAGTTTTCTCTTAGAATAATCCAGCTCGCAAGTATAGCAATTAATGTCAGTAGCGCAAGTCCGATAAAGCATATTCCACCAAAGAAGAACTTCTTTGGCGACTCGATTGGCATTCCTTTTATTTCGCGTACTACAATAACAAGTAATATTAGGACAATTGATATTATCGGCAAAAAAAGTAATGCTGCAATTCCAATAAAGAAAAAACACAGAAATGCAATACCAACGTATATTGCCCAAAGTTCAATCATCAATTTTTTTGTTATTTTCTTTTTAGAAATACTGTTTTTCTTGTCTTCACTCTCAACATCATCTATGGACGATTTCTTCTCTATATCCTGTAGTCCAAGAATATCCATCAGTTTATATGCATTTGCAACACTTGGTGTTGAAATTTCCTGTTCCCATTTTGCAATCGTCTGTCTCGATACTCCAAGTTCTGACGCCAATGCTTCTTGTGTCAATCCTTTTCGTTTTCTTGCTTCCGAGATTTGTTTACCCGACAACATACACTGCACATCTCCTTTCCTGAAAGTGTTTTTCTCTAATGTTAATTAAATCAAATTTTTCGCATACTTTCAAGCAACTTTGTGACTACTTTGTGTCAACGCCTTGCTTTATAGACAATCTTTTTAGAAAACATATCCTCTCCCGCATGAAGGTCGAGGAGGCCAACGATAAGATCCGTGCCGAAATGAAAAACTGATATTCACTATTCTCCTTCTCAAAAAGGGCTTCCGCATCTGCTGGCGGAAGCCCTTTTTCTGTATAGTGCTTTACCCTCTAAAATCGGCCAAAGCACTGGCTATTAAATCTATTGGCGGCGAAGATATGGACGGTTCCTCTTTCTGCAAATCCGGGGTACGCCTCATGCTCTGCTTTTCTAAGTATTCCTGCACGCTTGCCTTTGCGCTGCGCGTGGCGATAGAATCGGTTGCAACTGCGCAACTGACTTGCGCAAACTAACTGTGCAGAATGCCCAAAAAAGATAAAAAATGTGCAAAACCGCCGGAATAAAGAAAAAATGTACAGCGTTTAACACGAAAAATGTAGTAGCAAATTTACTAAATTCAACCTCGTGAGCTCTCACACAATGACGAAAAATGAAATGCAAAGCACATAAATCTTGAAATTTACAGTAAAAAGTGTTATAACATTACCAGAAATTTATGTATGCACAACTGATAAAAGTGAGCAAGGCAAGAAGTTGCACCGTGACCGAAAAGCCGCATTGCCTTGACAGTTTTCGACACGTTGATTGCCTATAATGAAATTTGACAGTTTCCGGCAAAAAACAGGGAGGTAGTAACCGATGAAAAAGAAAACGCTAGCCGCTGCATCGCTGCTTTTGGCGCTGCTGATGCCGCTTGGCGTCACCCCGCTGGCGGTGTATGCCGACGAGGCACAGACGGAGATTTCCGCCGTGAGTGAGAACTCCGAGGAGAAAGACAAAGACAACACGGATGAGAGCTCCGAGGGGAAGGACAAAGAAAAAACGAACGAGGACACCGAGGAGAAGGACAACAGCAACACGAATGAGGGCAGCGAAGCGGATGCGCTGAAAGCGAAAGAAGAAACAGTTGCGCCGGTGCTGTTGGATGCCGCTGATACAGGCCTTGATGACACCAAAACATTTTCACCCGGCGATGGTGATATTTTAAACAGGCGGACCGGCGAAG
>OLOV01002538.1_pt1 | contig 12251 bp, 8 predicted proteins | sample 1672931 | NCBI WGS metagenome assembly OLOV01 (sample SAMEA3136738, study PRJEB25190) | human gut metagenome | biome: human gut; feature: human-associated habitat; material: faeces | place: Austria | collected 2013
GTACTGCCGCTCCCCCCGGCCAGAGCGGCCATGAGCAGGGGCTGGCAGTCGGTGGGAAAGGCGGGATAGGGCCCGGTGCGCACAGGGCTGACCCCCTCCAGCAGTCCGTCGGACCGCAGGCAGATGCGCTCCCGGTCGGCGTAGACGATGCACCCGGCCTCCTCCAATATGGACAGCAGGACGGACAGGTGCTCCCCCTGCACGCCGGTGACCTCGATCTCGCCCCCGGCGGCAGCCGCCGCGCATAAGTAGGTGGCCCCGGCAATGCCGTCCCCCATCACGGGATACCGGGCGGGGAACAGAGCCTTCCCGCCCCGGATAACGATGGTGCTCTCCCCCGCTCCGGCGATGTCCGCCCCCATGGCGGCCAGGAACCGGGCCAGATCTACGATCTCCGGCTCACGGGCGGCCCCCACGATGGTGGTCACCCCAGGACAGCCGCAGGCGGCCAGCATGGCGTTCTCCGTGGCTCCCACACTGGGCAGCGCCAGGCACACCTCCCGCCCCCGGGGCCAGCGGCCCCAGGCGAAGTGCAGGCTGCCCCGCTCCTCCCGGATGTCCGCCCCCAGCATCCGCAGGGCGGACAGATGCAGGTCGATCGGCCGGGGGCCCAGATCACAGCCCCCGGGATAGGCCAGTTCCCCCGCTCCCATGCGGGACAGGATAGCCCCCATGAAGATCACCGAGGAGCGCAGCTCCCGGCTCAGCCTCTCGGGGATGGCCGCCGGAACGGGGCTTGCGGCGTTGATGGTCACCGTGTCCCCCTCCCGGGTCACGCTGCACCCCAAAAGGCGCAGAATATCTATGGCGGCGTTTACGTCGGTCAGGTCGGGGCAGTTGTGGATCACGCTGACCCCAGGGGCCAGAAGGGCCGCCGCCAGAATGGGCAGCACGCCGCAAAGCGCCAGAATTATCATCAGCAGCCGCAGCGCGGAAAACGCCGCCGTATTCTGCACCGCCGCGTCATAGGCGCGCTTTGCGATACGCACCGCGGCGGGAACGAGGCGCAGGTCGTCGGCCATGATAAGTATGTCTGCCGACTCAAACGCAGCATCGGAATCGAGCGCCGCAATGGAAATGCCGACGTCCGCGCGCTCCAGCGCCTGCGCGTCTCCAGCCCTGTCGCACACGACGGCAAGCGTGGACCTCTCCGGCTTCGTCGCAATGAGGTATTCCACCGCGGATATCTTGCTTTCCGGCGTCTGCTCCGACTTCACCATTTCAAAATTGAGCGCCGACGCGACCGGCCTTGCAACTGAGCGTATATCATCCGTAAGAAGCACGGTATTCCTCACACCCAGCACGCGCAGCTCCTCGATGGCGTCAAACGCGCCCTCGCGCACTCTGTCGCTGACGACGATATAGCCGCAGTAAGCGCCGTTGACGGCGACATGCATCGCCGCGCCCCCGCGTCTGGGTATCTCACAGTGTATGCTGTGCTCCTCGAGCAGGGCGGCGTTGCCGACGAAGATATGCTTGCCCTGAACGACGGTGCTGACGCCGCGCCCCGGTATCTCCTCCATCTTGACGGCGCTGCGCGCCTCGCGCTCAAAACCGCCGCAGGATGCGCATATCGCCCTGGCTATCGGGTGGCGGGAGTACTGCTCCGCCATGGCGGCGGCGTAAAGCAGTTCATTCTCCGATACGCCGTGCGGCACGACGTCAAGCACCGCATAGCGCCCCTCCGTCAGTGTGCCGGTCTTGTTGAATATCATCGTTTTCGCCTTGGCAAGCGCCTCGACAAAGCGCGTGCCCTTGACGATTATGCCGTTTTTGGCGGACACGGCGACAGCGCCCACATATGAAAGCGCAGCCGTCACGCTGAGCGCCGATGTACCGGACAGCACCAGAAGCACCGTGCCCCGGCTTATCCAGTCCTTCCACGCCCCGGTGAATATCGGCGGTATCACTGCGGATACGAGGCCAAGCCCGACGAGCACCGGCGTATATATGCCCGCAAAGCGCTCAATACGCTTTTCAAGGTCCGCGCGGAATTTGTGCGCCCCCTCAAGCGCATCGCACACCTTTGAAGCGGTGGAGTCGGCAAATATCTTCTCCGCCCGCACGCGTATCGGTGCGGACACGTTTATGCACCCGGACATGACGCGGCTTCCGACGGCGACAGTGAAATTATCCGCGCTTCCCGTGAGAGCGGACGCGTCCAGCGCGCTCATCCCCTCTACGACCACGCCGTCAAGTGCGAGCATTTCGCCCGGCTGCACGATGAACTCATCATCGACCGCCGCCTGCTGCGGCTGCTTCTCCTCAATGCCGCGCTCCCCGCAGATGTTTATGCTCTGCGGCAGGCGCATTTTCATCCCGGCATACATTTTCTTGTCCAGTGCGGCCGCCGCCGCGTCCAGCAGCTTCCCCGCGCGGTAAAGCACCATGACCCCCGCCCCGGCGGCAAACTGCCCCGTGGCATATGCCGCGGCGGAAGCGACTATGACGAAGATGCTTTCATCCAGATAGTTCCCGCCAAAAGCCTCCTCGACCGCGCGCATTGCCACCGCGATCCCGGCCAGCACCAGCGGCACGGCGTACACCGCCGCACCAAGCCAGCCCGTGAACCCGGCAATAAGCGCGCCAGCAAAGAGAAGCGCCGCCCCCGCCGTGACGGCAATGTTCTTTTTCGTCAGGTCGAACGCGGGATGCTCACGCACTACGGCGCGGGTCTCCCGTGCTGTGCGGCGCGGCCTTTTCACCTCCGGCGCTTTCAGGTGCCGGCTTTCCTTTTGCGGCAGGTGCTTACTCATCTGCACTTCTCCTTTTTCTATGTATGCATATAAGACTTACTGCAAGCATCAGCATTATTCCGGCCGTGAAGCCCACGGAATCGACCAGAACGTCGCTGAATTTGGCCGCGCGCCCCGGCACGAAGTATTGGTGGAACTCATCCGTTCCGGCATATACGAAGCAGAACACATATGCCGACAATGCCGCCGCCGAGGGCTGCTGCGGAGCGTGCAGAAACACCTCCGCGAAGAGCATGAAGCAGCATATGCCCAGCACAAAATACTCAAACATATGAGCATACTTGCGCACGTCGTTCTCCGGCCCCTCATCCGTAAGCGGCGGCAGAAGCGCAATCAGCTTCTTCACCGAGGCGAGAAACCCGTCGCTGAGCGACTGCGAGCTGTGCCCGTCCTGCGCGGAGAGAAAAAATATCGCGCACATCACAAGCACCGTCATAAGCGTGTATACGACCGGCTGCCACCTTGAGCGCAGTGTGAACGCCGCGAAAAACAGCAGCACCGCGCATATGCCCAGCGCGAATATGCATATCATCGCGCCGAAAAGGCGCGCGTTGCGCGCGTCCAGCCCACCGGCGTACATAAGCTTCCTCACGATGTTCAGCACGCCCTCGCTCATGGCGACGGAGCTGTCATGCTGCTGTGATGAAAGCATGTATATTGCGCCCATGGCAAGCGCGGTCATGATTATATACAGAACTATCCTTGCGGAGTGACCCTTTTTCATTACGCAATACCTGATCACAGTCAAATCTCTTGCCTGATATTATACACACGCGCGTGCCTGAATTCAAGTCCTTCCCGCCCATGGTGCGGCATTTGCAAAGCGCGGCCATAGGAATGCCCCCGCCGCATAAAACTGCGGCAGGGGCTATTACTTGTTCTTAAGCCTGAATATTCTGTTCCCGTGGACAAGACGGGATATATGTCACTGTTCGCCGCGGCGCTTTCTGTACGTATACGCCAGCACGGCAAAGGCCGCAAGACTCGTCAGCGCGGCGGCAAGATACAGCGCCATCTGCGCGTCGTCGCCCGTGCCGGGAATGCCAGACGGCAGAGTCGAGGCCGTATAGGTGTTTGTGACCGTGAAAACATCGCCCTCGCGCTTTATGCTGGCGGTGTATCCGGGCGGCACGGAGCTTTCCCGCACGGACCACGTCTTTTCCGCGTCAAGCTCTCTCCATGTATACGTCCAGCCGGTGGCGGCGCTCAGCACCTGCGTGTCATACACCGTGCCGTTCTGCAAAAGCTGAATGACGACGCCTGTCGGACGCACGGACGTTCTGTCGTTTGCCCAGACCTTCTTCACGGTGACAGACTTGACAACAGGGTCATAGGGCGTCTCCGCCCCCTTCACCTGACACACCAGCGACTGCCCCTCCGTAAGCGTGACGACGAACGGATTCGGCGTATACTCGACGTTGTTCCGGCGGACGCTGTCGCCCATGATAAGGTACATTCCAGCGGCAAGCCCCGTAAAGGTGATGCTTCCGTTTGCATCCGTTTTGCCCGAAGCAACGGGCGCGGCGGTGCTTCCGGTATTGGCGGCAAGCACCTGCGCAAGCTCACGCCAGCCCTCTGCCGTGGACGGGTTGAACGACGCGCTGCACCCCGCGTAAGCCGGAACCGGCTCATACCCCGAGGAACCGGGAGTCGCAACGAGGTAGACCCTGAACCCAACATCCGACAGATAATTCAGCGTCAATGACGCGCTGCCGTCCGCCGATGCCGCCGGTGGGATAGCCGCCGACAGCAGAAGCAGGGCGCACATTATTAAAATTGAGGTTTTCACGATTTTATTTTTCATCGTACTGCTGCTTCTCCTTTGATCTTGCGGAATCTTTGCTTATATTCTGCGGCGCGCAGTGCTTGCCGACATAGCCGGATGAAGCTCTTCTCTTCGTTTCGGCCATTCGGCGGCTCTTCTTTTCTGCATTGGGCACACGCGTGCCGCTGTTGTTTTCTTCTTTCTTTGGTGCGGCTACGGCCTCCGGAGCTTCCGGTGCATCCGCGGCTTCGGGAGCGGCGGCTGCATCCGGCACTTTGGGAGAATCGGGCGCATCCGCGGCCTTCTCTTCTGCCGCCGCGGGCGCGGCCTTCCTGCGCCGCTTTATTATAAAATACACCACACCTGCAATTATGGCAAGCAGAATTATTCCGCCGCCGATGAGCAGCCAGTTCGTGCCGCCCGCTTCCGCCACAGTCTCCTGTCCGGCCTCAACGCGTGCGCCGCGCACAAGCAGCCTGTGCGTATTCACACCGTACGGCGTGCACGTATACAGCGTGACATAGTCCTCCCCCTCAACGATGTAAAGGGGTTCATAGTCCGTCGGCACGACCACAAGTATCTGATCGACCTCATACTCCAGCGTGCGGTCAAGTATGGTGAGCGTGAACCTGTCGCCCAGCTCAAGCTGGTCAAGGTCCGTAAACAGCTTGGCCTTGGAAAGGCCGGTGTGCGCGGTGATGATGCAGTGGGTGCTCTCCCCGCCCGTCGGCAGGCTTGAACCTATCCACCAGCCCGCGCCGGATTGAAGCTCCTTCTCATCTGTTCCCTGATATATGGGAAGCGCAACGTCTATCTTCGGAATGTTGACGTAGCCCATCATCCCGTTTCCGAGGGGATTCAGCAGCCCCTCAACGCGCTCAAGCTCATCGCTTGAAACGCTGAACTGCTCTGATTTATCCAGCAGGTCGCGGTTATATTTCTCCGCGTCTGCCCAGAGCTTCTCATTGCGCGCGGCGGTCTCCTGCGCGCGCGTGGCGTTATACGCCTCTATTTCCTTGTTATACTGCCAGGTCGCGTACATGTCGCTGACCGTTGGATAAAGTATAAGCCCAAGTCCGGCAAGCACAAGTATCACGACCAGCGCCGTGCTTATCCCCTTTTTCTTCTTCATGTCAGCGTCTCTCCGCCTTCCCCGTCAGTATGCGCTGTGCAATTTTCAAGTGATTTAGGGTTATCTTTTTTACGCCATTAAGGGCAAAGAAAACTTTGCCCTTAATGTTAGGTGGTTATGCTCTTAAAGCCGGTCTGTGCTTCAGTTCTCCTTGCCCTTTTTGCGAGAAACTGCAAGCACGATGAATGCCGCGGCGAGTATCACCAGGCCGCCGACAGTGAACATTGCGGTGCCGCTGCCGCCGGTGTGAGGCGGCTCAACAGGAACAGTGACATCGCCGGTGACAACGGACTCAGCGCTGCCGTTGACGGATGCGGTGTTCTTGAGGATCGCGCCATCCTCGGCGTCGGCATTGACCTTTGCGGTGTAGGTGACGAGGACAACAGCCGTACCGATGTCGTCAACCGTGAACACACCGTCATTGAGAGCCGCGACGCAGTCAATGCTGAGGACGAAGCCCGTATCGGTCTTGGAAGTATAGGTGACGTAATTGCTGCCGTCCTTGCCGTTGATAGAGACAGCTATATCGCCATCAATGACCATGGGGTCATCCATAGCGTCGGTCACGATGAGCTTGTACTCTGCGCCTTCCCAAAGGCCGGTTTCCTTGTTCTGGGTGAGTCTCTGGACCTTCTCGCCGGTCTCGGCATCCTCTGCCCACATCATATCCTCGCCGACGTTGGTCTTGAGGACGAAGTCAACAGTGTCGCCGCGCTTGAGGCTGCCTATAGCACCCTCGCCGGTCTTGCCGTTTGCGGTCTTGAGCATGCCGGGAACGCTGACCTTGTCGCCCGGCTCATCAGGAGTGGGATCCGTGGACGGGGTCGGACTGGGATTCGGATCGGGACTCGCGGATGGAGACGGCTCGGGGTCAGGATTGGGGCTCGTAGATGGAGACGGCTCGGGATCCGGATTGGGGCTCGTCGACGGAGACGGCTCGGGATCCGCATTCTTTTCCCAAACAGCTTTCAGTTCAAGCGTGACGTTGTTGCCATTTACCTGCGCGTTGGCAGTGCTCGCGGAAAGGGTGAACGGAGCACTAGCATTGTAAGCGGTGTTGCTCGCATCGACCCAGCCCTTGAAAGTGTAGCCGTCCTTGGTGGGAACATCAGAGATAACTTTAAAGTCGGCGCTGCTGCTGGTTATTGGGGCAGTGTCGCTAACGGTCTTGCTATCAGTCTTGAACAGGCTGCCGTCAGACGTGTAGTTGACAGTGAAGGTCTTAGCCACAACGGGAGTCGGCGTCGGGGCCGGGGTGGTCTTCTTGGCAACTATGTAGATTGTGTAGGTCGTCTGGGTTGCTGTAGTGCCGCTGTAGGCTTCAAAGACCCGCGGATTAGCACTCGCTTCCTTAGACCAGCCGACTATCTCCCAACTGGAGTCTACCATGCCCGCTGCCTTGTTCACCTGCTCCTTAATGACAGAGCAGTTTATGGTGTGATTGTAGCCGCTGTGGCCTGTAGTGTACATACACGTGTAATCGACATTCCACTCATCGCCGTAGTTGTAGCCGAGATTGAAGCTGCTGTCCACGTAGAGGATCTTAAACCGGCAGGTCTGTGTCTCACCAGAAACCAGTGCCAGCGGTTCTGCAATGTATTCTTCAGCGAAAGCGCCCACCGGGATAAGCGTAACGACGAGGAGCGCAACGATGAAGAGCGAAAAAATGCGCCGGGAAATTTTCTCCATACTATTTACCTCCGATAAAATGTTTTTCGCACTGACGCAGGAGGACGCCGCGCCTGACAGCCGCACGCGCTGTGCGAATACGCGCACCGCCGCCGTTTTCCATCCGGGCAAGTTTTTGATGGAAAAAGTGCACACTTTTCCGCGTCACTCTTACAGGCATAACATTACTACATTCGCATGTAGAAGTCAATACTTTTAAGTCGAATTTGTTGATTTATACCGATGGTTTACGTTGGTTTACGTAACTTATGCGTCGTTTTTTTTTTTTTGAAAATCATGGCAAGCGGCAGTTTTGACATTTTTTACGTGGTTTTTAATATATTTTGTTACCAAAAATATTGCCAATCATATTTTGTTTGTTCCCTTCCCCCCGCCGAGTAAATAACACAGTCTGATACGGGAAGCCCCGTATCAGACTGTGTTTTTTTATATATTTGTTATGAATTTTGTTAACGCAGTCAGTTCGCTGCCCCCGCCTCGACGGTTTCGGCAATGCGCGCCGCGCCATTCTTTGCAAGACCGGCGGCCTGCGCGTGCAGCATTCTCTCCGCCGCCGCAGCGTCAAATATAAGCCTGTCCGCAAAACGCGCGGCCTCGTCAACATTCTGCGCAAAGAACGACATGCCGTGCGCGGCAAAGAACTCCGCATTCAAGGTCTCCACGCCTGGGATAGCCATCGTGTGCACCAGCGGCACACCAAGCACGGCCGCCTCGGAGCTGGATATTCCGCCCGCCTTTGAAAGCAGCACGTCGGCGGCGCGCATATATTCGGCGACCTTATCCGTAAACGGTATTGCCGTCACCCCGGCGCCGTGGTATTTTTCATCGAGCATTTCCCTCAGCTCCTCATTTCGGCCGGGGAGCACGCACAGCAGCGCGTTCTCGTCCGGCACGCGCCGAATCGCGTCGCAAAGGGAGACCGCGTCGCCGCAGCCGATACCGCCCGTCATGATGAGGTATATTCTTTTGTCCATCGGCAGACCGAGGATATCGCGCGCCGTGGCCTTATCAAGCTTCGTTTTGAACCTCTCCGCGACGGGCATACCGCTGACAATAAGCTTATCCCTTGGCATACCGGCCTGCACGCACAGGTCAAAGACTTCCTCATGCGGCAGGAAATACCCGTCAAGCTCGGTCTCCGCGAGGAACGGGATGCATGTATAGTCCGACAGCACGCCGTAGCATTTCACCGTGCACTTTTCATGCCGGCGCAGAAATGTGAGCGTTTCCATCGGGAACAGGTGCGAGCATACGACCGCATCATAGCCGCGCTGAATTATAAACTCGTTGAGCTGGCGCGCATGACGTATGTTGGCAAGATATACAGGCGAAGTGACCCCCGTTGCGCTGTACATCGCGCCAGCGTGGTACATCATGCCGAAAAGCTCCGGCGTTTTGGACGATATTCTGTTGAGGATCTTATCAAAGCTCAGCGGCCCCGGCTCACCGAACATGTGCAGCATGTCAAGGAACTCCGTTTCGTGTCCTCTCGCCTCCAGCGCTTCCTTTACAGCAAGTGCGCAATGATTGTGCCCTTCTCCGGTGCTGCAGCTCAAAAGCAAAACTTTCATGTGTGGCCCTCTCCTGTCGCATCATAATAGTATAATAGTATTTTATTAGAATATCTTTTTCGTGTCAACGCAAAAAAGATGCTGTAGTTAGATATTAACTTTTTACTCTCCATGAAAAATTTACACCTTCAATTTCGGAATATCTCCATTTGATATGCAAAAGATAAGCTCGGGCAAACGACCCGAATAGAGAAAAAGGAGATGTAAACTATGTCTACCAATTCCAGTAATCATCTTGTCAACCCCGCGGCACGCGACGCTATGGAGAAGTTCAAGATGGAGGCCGCTTCTGAAGTCGGCGTTAACCTGAAGAACGGTTACAACGGCGACCTCACAAGCCGCCAGGCTGGTTCCGTCGGCGGCCAGATGGTCAAGAAAATGATCGAGGCCTACGAGAACGGCATGAAGTAATTTTCGCAAGACCCATAAAAATTCAGGAGAGCATATGCCCTCCTGAATTTTTTATTATTTATTTATTTGCATTTGGTTCAAATCGAATATCAATTATCCCCAAGTTTGACGCAGACTTATTCGATCGTCACGGATGTGCCGGAGGAGAGCTTCTTCTGCTCCGCCTTCGGGAGAGTGATGGTCAAGATGCCGGATTCATACTTCGCCTTGACGTCCTCGGGCTTTACATCGCCCACGTAGAAGCTGCGCGAGCACGTACCGGCGTAGCGCTCCTGACGGATGACGCGGCCGCTCTTGTCGCTTTCGTCCTCATCAAGACCCTTCGCAGCGCTGATGCTGAGATAGCCGTCCTTGACGTCGATGCTGACTTCATCCTTCTTGAAGCCCGGCAGGTCCACGATAAGCTCATAGGCGTCGTCCTTCTCGCGGATATCGGTCTTCATCATATTGCGGGCGTGCTTGCCATACAGCGGGTCGCGGCCGCCGAAGAAGCTTTTATCAAAGGAACCGTCAAAGAAATCATCAAACATATTTTCACCGAAGATGCTGGGTAACATAGTGCAGACCTCCAATTTATATAAGACTTGAGTTTATATATTTTCGTCCGAGGTGATGATCCCGCCTCCGGCTGTGCCATATGCGTCACGCACAAGCTGCTGCCGGAACCGGCGCCGGAGCTTTATCTCAAAGCTCCTTTTCTCTATCCCCTTGAACAATTATGATTATAGCCATATGTGCTTGAAATTTCACTAATCCGGGAGTATAATCTTTCAAAATACAGTTGTGCTGCCAGCACAATGTTTAATGATAAGGAGCCGCCATGGACATATCCACTCTGCTTGAGAACTTTCTTTCATATGATGACGCCGCCACCATAACCGAGGACGTCAGCGCGATACTGTCATGCCCGGTGCTGGTCGTGAACAGCGCCTTCAAGGTTGCGGCCTGCGCGTACCCGCCCGGCTTTGACGACGCCCTGTTTCTGGGCACGGTGCACCGGCGCGAAATGAGCTATGAATTCGTTTCTCTCATGCACAGTATGCCCGGCGCGGAAACGGGCTGCGTTTATATGAATGTGCCCGGTTCGCCGTACCTCCGCCGGTTTTCTGAGCTTCGGCACAGGGGCGTGCTTCTCGGGTACCTGATATGCGTAGACACCGCGGGAGATCTGCGCGAGAGGCCGGACGGCGACTACAGGCTGATAGAGGCCGTGCTCTCAAAGCAGCTTATATTTGAATACCACTGCAGCCAGATATGCACAAACGACGCGGAAAGCGTGCTTGCAAACCTGCTTGCCGGGGCGTATGAGAACGAAGCGGCCTTTCAGATTCAGGCCTCGGCGACGTTTCTTTCCGGGCTTGACGGCGGGCGGATAGCGCTTGTAACGATGGACGGCGGGCGCGACTTATCGGCGCAGAGCGCGCCGGTGGAGGATGTGCTGGCCCGCAGGTTCTATGCGTCGCACCCGCTGGTGCACGACGAGTGCATCATACTCTTCCTGAACGATTCGCACGATCTGCGGCTGTTCGACGCGCTGGCAGAGAGCTATGAGCTGCATGTGGTGATATCAGACCCATACGAAAGGCTTTTCCTTCTGCCGCGCACATATGAAAACGCGCGGCGCGTGCTCGACCGGACAAAGCACGGCAGCCGCCGCGTGGTGCGGGCTGCAGCGTACCACGGCGCGCTGATAATGGAGCGGCTGGAGGACTGCGGCGCGCTTATGCAGAGCGGCGTTGCGGCTGCGGCGGAGCATGACCGGCGGCACGGCACGGAGTACTGCCTGACGCTGTTCACCTACATTCTGTGCCACCATTCGCTTCAGGACACCTGCGAAAGCCTCTCGCTGCACAGAAACACCGTGCTGTACCGCATAAACAGGCTGAAAACCGATTTCGGCCTCGACCCGGACAGCGCAGCGGAGCGCTTCAACATCTTCATATCCGCCGCGATGGCCGTTTACGCGCAGGACGCCGGGCGGTTTGTGGAGACTCCGTCACCGGACAGCATATAAGAAACAGGCGCTGAGCGCAGTCTATGACCGCACCCAGCGCCTATGTTATTTGTTTGCCTTATTTATCCCTGCTCAGAATTCCATCATAACCTTCAGCACAGGTTCAGGCCGTTTGTCCGCCATGTCTATGGCTTCTTTGAACTTCTCTATCGGATAACGCTGCGTGACAAAATGGCTCAGATCCATGCGGCCATCCGCAATCGCGTCGCAGATAAGCTCAAAATCCTCATGCTGATACATATTGTACGCCTTGAAATCCAGTTCGTGCTGCTGATGCAGCATATAGGGGAAGCCTATGCCGTCATCCATAAGGGCGTGCTGGATAAGCTGTCCGCCGCGGCGGGTTATCTCCGCCGCCTGGCGGATAGTCGGTTCATCACCGAATGCGAGGAAGGTCATATCCACGCCCTCGCCGCCGGTCAGCTCCATGATCTTTGCACGCAGATCCTCCTTGCGGCTGTTGACCGTGTGCGTGCAGCCCATTTTCCGCGCCTTTTCAAGGTTGAAGTCCGAAATATCGGCCATAACGATGAGCCGGGGATTATAGAGCTTCGCGCACAGGAGGTCCCCCATACCTATCGGCCCTGCGCCGATGATGGCAATGGTCGAGCGCGGAGTGATGCCGGAATTGCGCACAGCATACATCCCGTTTGCCACAGGCTCTATCAGCGCGCCCTCCTCATAGGAAAGGCTATCGGCAAGGCGGACGACTGTTTTTTCCGGAGTGACTATGTATTCGCCCAGACCGCCGCTCCAGCCGCCGGAACCCAGCACCTTCTTATCGGGGCAGATGTTATAAAGGCCATGCCTGCAATACCAGCACTCGCCGCAGCCGTAGTGCGGCTCGACCACGACCCTGTCGCCGGGTGCGAAGTCTGTCACGCCCGTGCCGACCTCCACCACGTCACCGGCG
>OLOV01002540.1_pt1 | contig 12248 bp, 13 predicted proteins | sample 1672931 | NCBI WGS metagenome assembly OLOV01 (sample SAMEA3136738, study PRJEB25190) | human gut metagenome | biome: human gut; feature: human-associated habitat; material: faeces | place: Austria | collected 2013
GAACGCAGCGAAGCTTTCTCGAAAAAGTGGCAAGGCCACTTTTTCGACAGTCTCGCTTCCGGGCGCGGCATCTGCCGCGCCCGGAATTTTTCACGCAGTATTTATAATTCGTTTATCGCCGCCGTGACCGGCATATTGCGGATGCGCCTTGCCGGGGCGATGGACGCCGCGGCCGCCGCAAGCGAAACAAAAAGTACTATCATCACAAGCGGCCTCAGCGGGAAGCACCACACGGCATAGGGGAAGCGCCCGTCAATGAGCACGTTGTATATCAGCCTGCTCAGCGGCAGACCGATGGCGCAGCCAGCGGCGCACCCAAGCGCGGCGTATGTCGCGGCCTCCGCGGCTATCATTTTCGTCACCTGCCGCCCATCCATGCCCACGGCCCGCATCGCGCCGTATTGCTTCATCTTTGCCCATATGCTCATGGAAATGCTGTTGACGATGTTCAGCACCGTTACCAGCGCGATTATCGTCAGAAACGCATAGACGCAGAACACAAAGGCCATGTAGGTTCCGGATGTGCGCGCCTCGCGCATATCCCGGAAGCTGAAACTCTCGCCCGCGGCGGCCTGAATGGCCCGGACATCCGCGTTTGTTGCGCCGCCCGTCGTCTGCACCATCACAAGGGCGTAATCCTCTTCCCCCGTCAGGCGGACAAAGGTCTCGCCGGAAGATATCAGCGTAAGCTTCCCGTGCGTCAGGCCGTCCTCGCTGAACGGGTCGTTTTTCAGAAGGCCCGCTATCGTAAGCGTTTCGCCATTGATATGGACCGTGTCGCCTATCCTCCATGCGCTGTCCGCGTCGGACGCTGCCAGCACGAAGCCGCTGTTACCATAGACCTTTTTCAGGTCGCTGCCCCTTTTCAGCACGCCGTCCTTTTTCAGACATTGCAGGTCAAAATCGTCATAGGATATCAGATCGGCGGTTCCGGAAAGGCTTGCGTCTGTGTTGAGAGAAGCCGGAATATCAAAGACGCTCCGCCGCCCGCCAGAAGCGGAATGAGCACCGGCCACGGCGTAAGCCTCCGGCAGTACAGCCATGCCCAGCCCGCCGTGAGCAGCATCGCAAGCGCCCATATCAGCGCCAGCGCGGTGAAAAGCCGCCGTATTTCCCTGTTTGCAAGTATCCTCATGCGCACCTCAGCTCATCACGTTCCATTTATAGCCCATCCCGCGCACGGTCAGCAGCATCTGCGGCCCGCCCGGCTCGTCCTCTATCTTCATGCGCAGCCGCCGAATGTATACCGTCAGCGTGCTGCTGTCGATGTAATTGCCCTCGCAGTCCCACAGCTTGTCCAGTATCTGCCCCTTTGTCAGCACCGTGTTCGCATTTCGCATGAAAAGGCACAGAAGCTTATACTCCGCGGACGTCAGCTCCAGCGGCTCTCCGTTTTTGTAAGCCTGCCCCTGCAATAAAAGCACCCTTATGCCGTTTGATGCAAGCTCGGTCTCCGCGGCGCTGAAAGCGCCCGCCCGGCGCAGCAGGGCGTTCACGCGCGACATCAGCACGCCCAGCTTGAACGGCTTTGTGATGTAATCGTCGCCGCCGATGTCCAGCCCCATAATGATGCTCGTCTCCTCGTCAGACGCCGTCAGGAATATTACCGGCACCCTTGACGTGCATCGCACTCTCTTGCAGAAGTCAAAGCCGGAGCCGTCCGGCAGCGATACGTCCAGCACCAGCAGGTCGTATTTTCCACCTGCCCAAAGCGCATCCGCCTCCGCTATCGTCCTTGCGGCGTCAAGCGTGAACCCCTCCCTGCGAAAGGCGAAGCTCAACCCGTTCGCAAGGCTCAGATCATCCTCAAGAAGCAGTATTTTGCTCATGTCCTCGCTCCTTTTTTCGTTTCTGTCCTGCATTATAAATCAAAAACATATGTTACGCAATGAAAATCGTTGCCCGGCCCTGAATGCCGCGCGGCCGCGGTGCGCGTATTTTCTTCAAGTTAGTGTGAAATGACTGTTTCCACGGCGCAGGAAATATGTTAAAATAGCAGAAAAAAGATGGGGATGATGCCAATGAAAGTACAGCGCCAGTATCCGCGCGTGACCGTCACTGCGAAAGGCACCCGCTGGGTCGAGCAGGGCCACCCGTGGATATATGAGGCGGAGGTCGTTTCCGGCGCGGAGGACGCGGAAAACGGCGCGCTCGTCGATGCCGTCAGCGAGAAGGGGAAGTACCTCGGCACGGGCTTTCTCAGCCGACACAGCAAGATACGCGTCCGCCTCGTTTCGCGCAACGCGAACGACGCGTTCGACGCGGCCTTCTGGGCGCGGCGCATAAAATACGCCTGGGATTACAGAAAGACCGTCATGGGGCCGGACGTGTCCTGCTGCCGCCTTATCTTCGGCGAGGCCGACGGCTTCCCCGGCCTGACGGTGGACAGGTTTTCCAACATCCTCGTCGCGCAGACGCTGTCCGTCGGCATGGAGAGGATAAAGGACGTTGTTTTCCCCCTGCTCGTTGAGACGCTGCGCGCCGACGGGCAGGTGATAGACGGCGTGTTTGAACGCAATGACGCCGCCATCCGCGCGCTGGAGGGTCTGCCCCAGTTCAAGGGCTGGTACGGCGATGCGCACCCCGCCTCGCCAGTTACGGAGATATGCGAAAACGGCGTTTATTACAGCGTGGACGTGGAAAACGGCCAGAAGACCGGCTTCTTCCTCGACCAGAAGTATAACCGCCTCGCCGTCGCCCGCATTGCGAAGGGGCGGCGCGTGCTCGACTGCTTTACGCACACAGGCTCCTTCGCGCTCAATGCCGTGCTTGGCGGGGCGGAGCATGTCACGGCGGTGGACGTGTCCGAAAGCGCCATTGAAATGGCGCGCGCCAACGCCGTGCGCAACGGGCTGGACGGGCGCATGGACTTTATCGCCGCGGACGTGTTTGAGCTTTTGCCCAAGCTCGCCGCCGCGCCCGGCAAGCCCTATGACCTCGTCATTCTCGATCCGCCCGCGTTCACGAAGTCGCGCAAAACTGTCGGCAGTGCGGAGCGCGGCTATAAGGAGATAAACCTGCGCGCGCTCCAGCTCCTGCCGCGCGGCGGATATTTCGCCACGGCCTCATGCAGCCACTTCATGCCGGATGAGCTTTTCCGCAAGATGCTCGCCTCCGCCGCGCGCGACGCCGGGGTGGAGCTCAAGCAGATAGAGGCGCGCCAGCAGGCGCCCGACCACCCCATACTCTGGAACGTGCCGGAGACGGATTATCTCAAGTTTTACATATTCCAAATAGTCTAAAATCAAATAGTCTGAAAGAAAAGAGAAAAGAATCGAAGGAGTGAACAGCATGGCATTCAATGTCAACAGCCCCGTGCTATTCGTCGTCGCCGGCGTGATAATCGCCGCAGTGCTTGCCCAGTCCGTGTACTTCCTTGTGAAGGCGTGGCGGCGCGGCCTCGCCATCGGCATGGCGGCGGATAAGCTCAAAAGGATCGCGCGCACCGCGGCGGTGTTCACCATCGCCCCGGCCGTCGCCATCGTCATCAGCGTCATCACGCTTGCAAAGGACCTCGGCGTGCCCCTGCCGTGGCTGCGTCTGAGCGTTGTCGGCAGTCTCTCTTATGAGACCATCGCCGCCTCCAATGCGGAAAGCGCCATGGGTCTTGTGTTCGGGCAGGTCTCGGCGCTCACGGCGCAGCAGTACGTCACCATTGCCTGGGTCATGACCATCAGCATCATGGTCGGCATATGGCTCGTGCCGCTGGTGGGCAAGAAGCTGCAGACCGGCATGATAAACATGGAAAACCGCGATAAAAAGTGGGGCGATATCTTTTCCGCCTCAATGTTCATCGGTATGATCTCCGCCTTCCTAGGCTATGTTTTCTGTGATTTTGCCACCGTGTTCTCCGGTAAACTCTCCGGCCTCATCCCGCCGCTCGTGATGCTCGTGTCCGCGCTGGTGATGTGCCTTGCCGGGCTTATCGTCAAAAAATACAAGTGGCGCTGGGTCGGCGATTACGCCCTGCCCATAAGCCTTATCGCGGGCATGGCCAGCGCCATTCCCATAACCGCGTGGCTTTCGTGAGGGGAGGGGGAGCTTAAATGAAAAAAGAAATGACTTATCTCGATTCCGTCCACAGAGACGGGCGCATCTGGAATATCTCCGTCATGATCGCGCTTTTCATGTACCCCATACTTGTCGGCGTCCTCTTCGGCGTGCTTCCGGACTGGCACGGGCTTCTCATGGGCCTTGTCGCCACCGCACCAATGTACTGGGCCGTCGCCGTGGTGGAGACCTTCACCTATGTTCCCATGCTCGGCGCCGGCGGCTCATACCTCAGCTTTGTCACGGGCAATATCTCCAACCTCAAGCTTCCCGTCGCGCTCAATGCGCTTGAGCAGGCCGGCGCGAACATCCGCACCGAGGAAGGGGAGATCGTCTCCACCATCGCCATCGCCGTTTCCAGCATCGTCACCACTGTCATCATCATCCTCGGCGTCATCCTCATCACGCCGCTCACGCCCATCCTTGACGCGCCCGTGCTCGCCCCGGCCTTCGCGCAGATACTGCCCGCGCTCTTCGGCGGCCTCGGCGTTGTGTTCGTGTCGAAGAACTGGAAGATAGCCGTCGCGCCGGTCATTCTCATGCTGGCGCTGTTCATCTTCGTTCCCGCGCTCAACGCGTCCACGGTCGGCATCATGGTGCCCGTCGGCGTGCTGTTCACCATCGGCGTTTCCCGCATTCTCTATAAAAAGCATGTTCTGGATTAAGGAGGAATAAATATGTTCGGTTGGATCATTCTTGCCATTGTCGTTGTTTTCCTCGCGGTCATTCTCATCCGCGCGGCGCTCTTCACGCCGAAGGACGCCGGACAGACGGAGTTTGAGCCTGTCGATTTCGACCGAGACGCCGCTGTCGCCTCGCTTGCCGAGCTTATCAAGTGCCGCACCGTCTCTTATAACGATTCCTCGCTTGAGGACGACGCGGAGTTTGAAAAGCTCATTTCCAAGCTTCCCGTGCTCTTCCCCAACGTTGTAAAGACCTGCCCCATGCAGCGCATGGACGGCAGGGCGCTGCTGTTCCGCTGGAAGGGCAAGGGCGATGGCGCCCCCGCGGTGCTCATGGCGCATTATGACGTCGTTCCCGTTGAGGAGGAGAACTGGACGCATCCCGCCTTTGACGCGGAGATAACCGACGGCATCATGTGGGGCCGCGGCACACTCGACACAAAGGTCACGTTCAACGGCATCCTCTCCGCGGCAGAGAACCTTATAAAGCAGGGCTTTGTTCCCGAAAACGACATATACTTTGCCTTCTCCGGCGGGGAAGAGGTCAACGGCCCCGGCGCGAAGAATATCGTCAAATATTTCAAAGAGCACGGCGTCACGCCCGAAATGGTCGTTGACGAGGGCGGCGCTGTCGTCGATAATGTGTTCCCCGGCGTGACGCAGCCCTGCGGCCTCATCGGCATCGCGGAAAAGGGTATGCTCAATCTTGAATACTCCCTCGCCTCAAGCGGCGGGCACGCCTCCGCTCCCGCGCCGCACACGCCCGTCGGCCGCCTTTCCGCGGCCTGCACCAAGGTCGAGGCGCACCCCTTCAAAATGCACTTCACCAAGCCCGCGCTTGAAATGTTCGACACCCTCGGCCGCCATTCCAGCTTCGTTTACCGCGTCATATTTGCAAATCTCTGGTGCTTCGGCGGCATTCTGGACGCGATGTGCAAAAAGAGCGGCGGCGAGCTCAACGCTCTTCTGCGCACGACCGTCGCCTTCACCCAGATGAGCGGCAGCAAGGCGCCGAACGTCATCCCGCCCTCCGTGTCCATGGTCTCCAATATCCGCCTCAATCCCGAGGACTCCGTCAGCTCTGCGGTCGAGTATATCCGCACCGTCATAAACGACCCCGACGTGAAGCTCACCGTCGGCGATCATATGGAGCCTAGTCCTATCTCCCGCACGGACTGCGCCGGGTGGACGCACGTTGTCAACGCCGTTGCCGGCACGTGGAAGGGCTGCATCGTCGCGCCGTATCTCATGGTGCAGTGCTCCGACAGCCGCCACTACGGCGAGATAAGCGACAGGGTCTACCGCTTCTCTGCGATGGACCTCACGGCGGAGGAGCGCCGCACCATCCACGGCAATGACGAGCATATCCGCCTTGACACCGTCAAGCACGCGGTCGAGTTCTTCATCAGGATAATCAAACAGTGCTGATATGACGTGATGTCGATTTCCGGGGCCGCGGATGCGGCTCCGGTTTTACAATAAATCCTTGTGCTTTGCCCCAGAACGTGGTATTCTGTATCTGTTTTTCATTGAAAGGAAGTATGTTCTATGAAAATAGTTGTTCTCGGCGGCGGCATCAGCTCAGAAAGGCACGTCGCCCTTGTGACGGGCACCTCGGTGTGCCGCGCGCTCAGAAGCCTCGGCCATAAGGCCATATTCGTGGATATGTTCATGGGGCTTGAGGATTACGACGGTGCGCTGGAGGACGCGTTCGATGTGCCGGATGGGTTCTGCGGCGATGTCGCCGTTGAAAAGACAGCGCCGGATATCGCGGCCGTCAAGGCGTCGCGCCGCATGAAGAGTCCGAGCCGCCTTGGAAAGAACGTGCTTGAGATATGCCAGCTTGCCGACTGCGTATTCCTCGGCCTGCACGGCGCGGACGGGGAGGACGGCAAGATACAGGCCGCGCTCGACCTCCTCGGCGTGCCCTATACGGGGTCGAGTACACTCGGCAGCGCGATGGCGATGGATAAGGCCGTGGCGAAGCGCATCATGGAAAGCGCCGGTGTGCTCACGCCGAAATGGCGGGAGATCACCTATACCGCGGCGGATATCCCCGCTTTGTGTGAGGAGCTTCCTCTGCCCTGCGTTATAAAGGCCGTCAACGGCGGCTCGTCCATCGGCGTCGTCATGCCCGAAACGCGCGCCGAGCTTGAAGCCGGTCTGCGCGAGGTGCTCAAATACAGCAGCCGCGCCGTTGTGGAGGAGAAGATACGCGGCCGCGAAATGACCGTTCCCATTCTTGATGACGCTTATCTCAGCGCTATTGAGATCGTGCCCCCTGCCGGCGGCGACTTTGACTATGTCGCAAAATATCAGAGCGGCAGCGAGGGTGCGCAGGAGATCTGCCCCGCGCGCATCACACCGGATGAGCAGAAGCTCATGGGCGAGGCCGCGCTGCGCTTCCACCGCGCGCTGGGCCTCTCCGTGTATTCGCGCACGGACTTCATCCTTGACGCCGAGGGGCGCGCGTGGTGCCTTGAGGTCAATACTCTGCCCGGAATGACGCCGAACAGCCTCATTCCCCGCGCGGCAAAAGTCGCCGGGATAGAGTACGCGCAGCTCTGTGAAAAGATAGTTGAGCTTTCGCTCAAAGCGCGTGCGGAGGGGCGCTGAACTGCGCCATAATTAACAATTTTGTGATGTTTTGAAGAAGCATTGTGATAGACTAACGTATTAGAAATTATTAATTAAGGTGAGTTAATGAGAGAACGTTTTGCAAGGTTTATGGCCGGCAGAAACGGCAATGACCAGCTTAATATATTCCTGCTTATCGTGGATCTGATACTGATGCTTCTTTCCAGCATCTTTTCCAAAAGCATTGGCGGGGTGCTGTATCCGATAGTCATTGCGCTTCTGGTTTATGTCTATTTCCGCATGTTCTCGCGCAACGTTTATAAGCGCCGCGAGGAGAACGGGAAATACATGCGCCTCAAGTACAAGGCCGCGGCGGAGCTTCGGCTGTTCAAGGAACGCTGGATACAGCGCAAGTACTATAAGTTCTTCACCTGTCCTTCCTGCCGGGCGAGTCTGCGCGTGCCGCGCCACCGCGGAAAGATAAAGATAGTCTGCCGCAAGTGCGGCACGTCCTTCTTCGGCAAAACCTGATATGTTCGGCTATCTTGCGGCGTATACCGGCGCGCTGACGGAGGAGCAGGCCGCGCGCTATAAAGCGTGCTACTGCGGGCTGTGCAGGGCGCTCAAGCAGCGGCACGGGCAGCTGTCGCGCCTGACGCTGAACTATGACCTGACGTTTATCGTGCTGCTCCTTGGCTCGCTGTATGAGCCGGAGGAAGCGGCGGGGGAGTTCAAATGCATCGCGCATCCGTCAAAGGCGCACGCGTGGTGGGCCAGTGAAATGACGGACTATGCCGCGGATATGAACGTCATGCTTGCCTATCTCAAGTGCATGGATAACTGGCAGGATGACGCGAGTTTTCCCTCGCTTGCCGCGGCCGGGGCGCTCGGCAGGGCGTACAGGGCGCTTTCGCAGGCTTATCCGCGCCAGCATTCGGCAATGACGCTGTCGCTCTCCCGCCTGCATGAGCTGGAGGCCGCGCATGATGAAAGCGCGGATGCTGCCGCCGCGACGTTCGGTGACCTTATGGCGGAAACGCTCGTTTTCCGCGAGGACAGGTGGGCGGACACACTGCGCGCCATGGGGCGCGCTCTCGGACGCTTCATTTATATCATGGACGCCGCGATGGATCTCGACTCGGACGCGTTTCACAACAGCTATAACCCCTTCCGCCGGTACTACGGGCTGGATAATGAGGCGCGCTTCCGGGATATCCTCAAAATGCTTATTTCAGAGTGTATATATTATTTTGACAAGCTGCCGCTGGTGAAGGATGCGGATATCCTCAAGAATATCCTGTGCTTCGGCCTATGGCAGCAGTTTGACGCTAAATTTTCTAAAAAGGCAGGAACTTCCGATGTATCAGGACCCGTATAAAGTCCTCGGCGTGTCGCCAGACGCGTCGGATGAAGAGATAAAAAAGGCCTACAGGGAGCTGACGAAGAAGTACCATCCTGACCTCAACCCGAACGACCCCGAGGCCGCGCGCAAGATGAACGAGATAAACGCCGCCTATGACCAAATAAAAAACGGCACGGCGCAGCAGGCGGCGGGGCAGGGCTATGGCGGCGGCTACGGCGGACAGAGCTACGGCGGCTATGCGGACTCCGGCTGGGGGCCGTGGGGCGGCTGGGCCGGGTGGAACGATTTCGGCGGCAGCGCCGGTGCCCGCCAGACGGAGCGCAGCGAATACACCGCCGCAAAGAACTACATCCGCAACGGCATGTATAAGGAGGCACTCAACGCCCTCTCCGGTGTTCCCATGCCGGAGCGCGACGGAAAGTGGTACTACCTCTACGCCGGGGCGAATATGTACATGGGCAATAAGATCGCCGCGCTTGAGGCCGCAAAAAAGGCTGTAGAGATCGAGCCGGGCAACGAGGAGTACAGGAAGCTCCTCAGTATGCTGCAAAGCGGCGGCGACTTCTATGACAGCTATACCACCAATTATTCCGGCGGGCTCAGCACGGATAAGCTGTGCCTGACGATGTGCGCGCTGAACATGTGCCTCGGCCCGACCTGCGGCTACAGGTTCTTCTGCTGCTGAAAAGAATATGGATAAACCCCAAGGGGCTTGCGGCGATTTTGCTTTGCCGCAAGCCCCTTTGACCTGATGCATCATAGGAAATTCATCCAACCGAATAGCAGCGCCTCGCAGAGAGCATCACGCTCTCTGCATTTTCATGCCGAGGGGGCAGGCAGCTTGATAGGCTTTACCCTTGCGGCCATCTGTGATATGATAAAACAAATATCAAAACCGGCGTTCACGTGCTATGCATGCGCGTTATACTTATACTCTCGGTTGACAAGGAGCGGATCACATTGGCGGATATAAAGATACACATATTTCACACGGGCGAGGTCTGCGTCGCGCCGGAGCTGCCGTTCGGCGGCGAGCATTGCAGCACAATAAAAGCCTCCGGCATTTTTGCGAGGAAGTCCGAGAGACTGTGGCTGCCGGTCTCGGCGTATCTCATAGAGTGCCCGCATGGGAAGGTACTCTTCGACTGCGGCTGGCACCGCGACATGAGCCCGAACGGCGTCTTTGACCGCCGGGCGCAGATACGCTCTCCCGGCTCACTGCCGCTGTACATGACGAATCAGGGGCGCATAGAAAAAGGCGCGGCCATCAACGAGCAGCTTGCGGCGATGGGCATTGCGCCATCGGCGCTGGACATGGTCCTGCTGTCGCATCTCGACTGCGACCAAGCAAACGGGCTGAAGCTCGTCTCTGGTGCGAAGCGTATACTCGTGTCGCATGATGAGCTGGCCTTTGCAACGAACAAGACCCCGGTCAACCTCATCCGCTATGACCCGCTCTGGTGGAGCGGCACGGACATGGAGTGCTTCGACTGGAACGGAACGGACGGCCCCGCCGGGAAGTCCTATGACGTGTTCGGCGACGGCAGTCTTGTGATGGTCAACATCCCCGGCCACTCCAAGGGCTTGTGCGCGTTGAAGATAACCGGCGCGGATGGGCGTTTCGTTCTGCTCTGTGCCGACGGCGGTTATGCGCGCCGGTCGTGGGAGCAGCTTATAACCTCCGGCATTGCCGACGATAAGGCATCACAGAAAAAATCCCTTCAATGGATACGCGCGCAGAGCATGGATGCGCGCTGCATCGAAACCATTGCCAACCACGATCCCGACGTAAGACCGCATATAATTGAGCTGTAAGGACAATATTGAATAGGGCTGCGGCGATTTTTCCTTTCGCCGCAGCCCTTTGATTTATGCTGTGTTTTTTACTTTTTGCCGCTGAGAGAGTTGAGCTTTATCTTCACCTGACGTTTCAGCTCATAGGGGATGACTTTCTTGACCATGTCCTCAACCGGGTTCATGCGTGAGCATTCGGGGTGCTCACGGTGCAGGTGTATGGCGTCGAAAACACATTTCGTCGTGCACTGACCGCAGCCGAGGCACTTGTTCGGGTCAACGACGGACGCCCCGCAGCCGAGGCAGCGTCCAGTCTCCTTCTTTACCTGTTCCTCTGTGAAGCCGATATGTTCGTCGCGGAAGGTCTTGCGCAGCGCCTCATCGTATCCGGGGAGCTGACGCGGCGTGTTGTCAAAACCAACGGGAATGGCGGTAGTCGTCTTGTCAAGCTCTATGAACTTTCTCAGATTGCGCCCTATGGTCAGGCTGGAGTGCGGCGGTACGAAGCGGTGAAGCGACACGGAACCTTCCTTGCCGGATGCGATTGCGTCTATCGTCCGCTTCGGCCCGGTGAGGGCGTCGCCCCCGGCAAAGATGTCCGGCTCGGCGGTCTGGAGAGTCACGGGGTCTGCAACAACTGTGCCGTTCGGGTTTAGCTGCACGGCGGTTCCTTTCAGCAGGTTGCCCCATATAATGCGCTGGCCGATAGCGAGAACGACGTTGTCACACTCGATAGTGACCGTATCATCCTCGTCATAGCGCGGCGCGAAGCTTCCGTTCCCGTCAGTTGTTGACAGGCACTTTTTGAAGCGGACAGCCTGCACTTTACCGTCATTCAGGCATATCTCGGCAGGTCCCCATGCGTTGTTGATACTGATGCCCTCTTTTTCGGACTCATCTATCTCCTCGACGGATGCGGGCATGTTCTCCCGGCTCTCAAGACAGAAAAGGCTTACGCTTTCGCTGCCTGCACGCATCGCCGCGCGGGCGACGTCCGTGGCGACGTTGCCGCCGCCGATGACGACAGTTCTGCCGGGCAGCTTCTCGTTTTCGTCTATGCTCAGATTGTACATAAGGTCAACGGCGGAGATGACGCCATCGCCGTCCTCGCCGGGAATGCCCGCCATACGCGCACCCTGCGCCCCAATGGCGAGGAAGAACGCCTTGTCCCCCTGCTCACGAAGCTGCTGGATGGTCACATCCTTGCCGACATCAACACCGCAGCGGAACTCAACGCCAAGCCGGCGTATGATGTCGATCTCCGCGCTGACAACGTCTTTTTCGAGGCGGAAGGACGGAATTCCGTTCATCATCATGCCGCCTACGCGCTTGCCCTTTTCAAATACGGTCGGGCGATGTCCTTCTTCGCAAGATGCTTTGCCATTGCGCGGGTCGTGCCGCGCAGCGCCAATGAGGTGACGGATTCGACGAAGCTTCCGCCGTCTGCTTGAAACGCGCGGTCAGTGGAGATGTTCACGATGCGCCCCTTTACGCCGCTCTTTATCATCCATTCGGCGGCGCATTGTGTGAACAGCATTGCCGGGATAAGACTTGCGCCGAATGCCGCCCGGATATCCTCGGCCTGCGTCTCGGCGAATGATTTTACCGGGTTATTTATCTGCGCGTTTATCAGCACGTCGATGCAGGCGCAGATAAAAGAGATCGCGGAATCAATGGACTACGCCCCAAAGGGGCGCAGGCGCAGCGCGATGAAATACCGCGTAGCGGTTTATCTTCCTCTCAACGACCTGAAGATGCTGCTGCCGACGTTTTGGGATGGT
>OLOV01002542.1_pt1 | contig 12239 bp, 18 predicted proteins | sample 1672931 | NCBI WGS metagenome assembly OLOV01 (sample SAMEA3136738, study PRJEB25190) | human gut metagenome | biome: human gut; feature: human-associated habitat; material: faeces | place: Austria | collected 2013
AAGCTTTTCGTCGGTTATCTCCACGCCGAAGCGCTCCTCCAGCGCCTTCGTTTTTAGGTAAACGAAAAGTCAGATTCAGAAAGGTAAATAGGTTCAAAACCACTTTTCGGTTTACCTGCAAATCTGACTTTTCGTTTACCTGCATTATCCGTTCTTATGCCTATCCAGATACTCGATGACTGCCTGAAGGGCGATGTCCTTGATAGGCGTACCCGTCTCCATCTTCATCTGCAATATCTGCATATAGTACTCCATCGGTACGTAGATGGTGATACCGTTCTGCGTCTTCTTGCCAGCCTTTCTCATAGGTGCAGAGTCGGGAGCAGAAATAGGAGCGGCTGATGCAGGAGGAACCGGAGACTGCGAAGGTGCTTCAGCCTGGGGTGCAGGTTCCGGCTCTGCGGTACCCTGCCCGTTCTGCTGTTTCTCCAATGCCTCGGCAGCGCGCTTCTGGCGAGCTTCCTCATTTGCCTCATAAATCTTTTCTATACCTTTGATGGCTGGAGAATCTTCCAAACCTTCAAACTTATGTATACTACTTGTTGCTTTCCTTGCCATAATCGTAAATATCTAAACGTTAAACATGAATCATTATTCCGGCATGCTGGCCAAAATTTCCTTCGTAAAATTCTCATAGTCCTGCCCTACTCTGCTGTAAGGCGAATAAGAGAAAATATCCTGGTTGATAGCTTGCGCCTCCACCATCTTCGTATCTCGACGGGTATACGAATCGAACATGTAATCATCAAACTTATTGCCCAGATACTCCTTAAACTGCTTGGTGGCTCTAGTCTGATCGTTACTCATCACCATAAACAAGCCACGAATATCAATATCAGGATTCAAGTCTTCACGCGTTTCCTGTACCGCATTCAGAATTTCGGCAATACCTTTCGTTGCCAGCATTTCGAGCTGGATAGGTATTACCACACCTGTTGCCACCGACAGGGCGTTATGCGTAAGCAGAGATAGCGCTGGTGGGCAGTCTATTAGAACATAATCGAAAGCCTCCAGGATAGATGAAACTCCTTCTGTAGCCAATTCGTCGCCTCGTACTTCCGTCAGTGGCTTGCCGAATAACTTATATAAAGCCTTGCGTGGTACCGGCATCTGATTAAGGAAAGGTTCGATATTGATAAGCCGGTAAGATGCTGGAGCAAGATAGATGCCCTCTCTTACCTGATAGACGGGCAATGGAGACTGCTGTATCATCGCATCGTATACAGTAGGCTTTCCGATATTCTCTGCCTCACTCCATCCGAAGAGGAAGGAGAGACTTGACTGAGGGTCCAAATCAATAAGCAAGATACGAGGTTTGCGCTCCTTGCCATCTTCACCCTTACCAAAGTAACCTTTGCCATAACGGCGAAGACCAGTTGCCAAACTCTGTACGGTTGTTGTCTTACCAACTCCTCCCTTGTGATTGACGAAGGCGAGGATTTCTTTTAATCTTGTTTCTGCCATAATCTTAAAAGTATTAATTCGTTTATATATATATATTTATTAATGTATTCATTTCTTTGTTCAAAGAAAGAAAGCTATGTTTCTTTCTTTCAATAAGACCACTAACGCATCCATACATAAATGCACGTTTGTGCTTTTATGCTTTTGTGGAAAAGTGCTTTTGTGTTTTAATGCTGCAAAGTTAAGGTTTTAATTTTAAACCACCAAATGTTTTTAATATTTTTAATGCTTTTATGTATGGATTGATGTATTGAAACAAAGATACTAATAAATCAATTAAGAAATAAACCAATAAATGAACAAAGAAAACAATGAAGAAAGAAATAAATCAATAAATACACAAATACATAAACGCACAAACGTGTATTTATGCGTGCTTTTATGCTTTTGTGTATTTGTGTTTTTATGTATTTATGCTTTCGTTGACTTGTCGTAATCAAAGATGTAGAGGTCGGTCATCGCCTTACCGTTGGCAGCAAGTTCGGCACGCGTGATAGGGTAGGCGAGTTGTCAGGCAGGCAGACTGGCTCACGCTCACGTCATCACCTTCTGGCGAAGTAAACCGCAGTTTCACCGTAGCCTTGTCAGCCACCTGCCGGCTGCCTCCGTTCTCCGCTGTCTCGTCCACATACTCGGTGCATGAAGAGTTCATCATCATGCACGCTACCATCATCGCAAAGGTGGTGGCAAACAAAAACTTCTTAGTTCTCATAAGCCAAAAATTTAAAAGTTGTTATAGATATATTTTAAAGCTCTATTTTTGTTTGCATCGGCGAAACTCAGTGATATTTCGCCGATGCAATAACGTAGGGAAACCTATTCCATCAGGTTTGGGTCTTTATCGTATTTGCTGGCGGCTTCCTGCTGCCATTCATCACGCTCTTTCCAATATAGTTCCCTCTCATTATCTTTGCCCAAAACATCATTCCAATCCTTTTCAACTTCCTCCTTCACAAATTTCCTTATCGGTCCGAGAAACTTCTTTTCTTCCTTGCAGATGAAACGGTTTTGCCTTTTGCGGTAGTCAGCTTTCGAAGCAGTTGATTTCCGGAAGAATACTCCGAATTCAACCCTGAACCCTATCTGCTTGCTATATTCTATCAAGAAAGAAACCAGGTAGTCTCTCAACGTCCCTAGTATATTCTCTTTCTCATCCTTTAAACCGAGTTCTGTAAAGTACAGACACTTAGATAAAGACATAACTAATACGCCCTTATCGGTTTCTACAGTCAGTTTATAGGACGAGTATTTTTGTTTGTCCCCGTCACGGTCTAGAAATACCTTCAAGGAACCGGTCATGTTCGATTTATCTATATGAACGTCAAAACTCTTCAGGTCGGGAATAACCGATGGAATATATTGGGTATATCCAAAGACGTAACATAGATCTTCAAAAGGTATCGTTTCTCCACGATGGGCGACGATAGAAGTTCCAGTATATTCATCCACACCTTCAGGAATCTGCCAGGAACCCTCTCTGTCAATGTAATAAGACTCTTTAGAACCTTCTAAACTGTCCTTGTCTTTCTTCCATGCAAGACCAATGCGCTCATACAATATGCCATAATGATCAAGAAAGATGGCATGATCGTTGCAGGGGATAGTAACTACTACTTCATTATCTTTCATATTTTTAGTTTTAAAATTGTTCTTTATATATATCTGAATAACGCAAAGGCCTCCGGAATTATTATATGCCTTCACGTATTTTTTATTTTATTTATCTCGGTAATGCGCCATACAACAAGGCTACTCAAGCAGCACGCCCTGAAAGGGCAGAAGCTCCTAGCCCAGGGAGGGCACTGAAAAAGTCCCTTCATGGGTTATGTTAGTTTAACATTCGATCTTTGAAATAGTGTACCCAAAAGTTGCATATGTGCAATATTTTTTGTATCTTTGTAGAAAAATACAAGGATTATGCTAGAGCAACAACAGACCATATCATTCAGTGATTATTCAAGTTTGTATGACTTGATTATCCCAAAAGACAACCTGCTCCGCCAGATTACTGACCTGGTGGACTTTCGTTTCGTATACCAGGAATTGCAGGACAAGTATTGTCATGACAATGGTCGTACAGCAGAGAGTCCTATCCGTATGTTTAAGTATCTTCTTTTAAAGGTAATCTATGACATATCGGATGTTGATGTTGTTGAACGTACTCGCTATGATATGTCGTTTAAGTACTTCTTGGGATTAACTCCTGAGGAGACTAATCTGATTAATCCTAGTTCCTTGACCAAATTCCGTCGACTTCGTCTGAAGAATATGGACCTGTTGGATCTTCTTATCAAGAAGACTGTTTCTATTGCTATAGAAGCAGGTGTCCTCAAGTCTAGAACCATCATTATTGATGCAACCCATACGCATTCTCGTTCCAACCCTATCAGTGCAGCAAAGAGTTTGGAGTATTATTGCAAGGCCGTAATCAAGGTCGTTAATTCTGTGGATGACAGCATGGAATTGCCTGAGCTTCCAAAAGAAAAGAAGTATTCTTCTATCATGACTGCAGCCAAAACGATAGTTGCTACGGTGGAAGCTGATGCTGCAACTGCCAATATGCCTGCAGTCAAGGAGCGTCTCAATATGCTGAAAGAAACCATTTCAGACGCAGAGACCCGAGGCGTAATATCAAAGGATGAGGATGCCCGTACAGGACATAAAACAGCGCATTCTTCATTCTTTGGCTATAAGACGCATATAGCTATGAGCGATGAGAGAATTATCACCGCAGCTACCGTCACCTCCGGCGAGAAGGGTGATGGACAGCAATTGCCAGAATTGATAAAAAAGACAGAGGAAGCAGGAATGGAAGTTGATTCCATAGTAGCAGATAAGGCATATTCCAGCAAGGAGAATCTCAAAATGGCAAAGGAAAACAATATGCGCCTCTCTGCTCGTTTAAGCTCTGTAATTGACGGTAATCGAACAAACAAACTCCCTTTTGAATACAACAAGGATGCAGATCTGTACGTCTGCCCAGCAGGGCATCTGGCGAAATGGAAAGAGATGAATTATCGCAAAAATGACAAGCGTCACAGAAACTCCAGCATTACCTATTATTTTGATGTGGACAAATGCAAGGTCTGTCCATTACGTGAAGGTTGCTACAAGGAAGGAGCCAAGACAAAAACATATGCGATTACCATCAAATCGGATGAACAGTTGGAGCAAATCGAATATCAAAAAACAGAAGAGTTTATAAATCTTCAGAGGAAACGATACAAGATAGAAGCCAAAAACTCCGAACTTAAGAATGTCTTAGGATATGACAGAGCCCTGTCATACGGTTTGTCGTGCATGGAAATGCAGGGAGCTTTGACTATTTTCGCTGCAAATGTGAAGAGAATCATCAAATTGATGCAAAATGCATAAGGGGGGAAGTAGATTTCTCTATATATTGCCGAATTAAACGCCAGAAACGCTATAGAAAGCTGTTTGAGACTATATTCCTGTCCAAAAAAGTATTTCACTTTTAAAAGATGAAATGCGTCTTGGACAAGAATTAAAGTTCAAAAACAAGCTATGCAACTTAAAATTGGGTACCTTTTTCAGTGCCCTCCCAGGGCAGCGCCCTGGGTAATCATAGGAGCACCCCTGTCGCCCTGTAAGGGCAAAAGCTTTTTCTCGTTCCCTGGTGGTGGCATAGGCTGCGCAGCCATGCCTACCAGATAGTGGGTTTTCCTTGCGCCTACGTCCTTATCACGTCCAAATGGTACAATGATAGGCGACGATACAAGATAGCCGCATATAGGCTTAAAATCTCTGGTGTACGATGGTGATGCAAGCAACTCGGCAATATTCATCTTTATGATAGCCGCAGGAACGGAAACGGAAAGGTGTTTTGTTTCTTTCTCGTCTTCCTCCTTATCCTGCGCCAAATCTGCATGCTCCTTAGCCTTCAGCGCCTCCTTGAACATCTTATCCAGCTTCACACCCTTGTAGGCGAAGAAAGCGCAGCCACGATAGCTGTTAGCCTTATTCCGTCTATCATCAGGCATAAACTCCTTACAGAAGCCGGAAAGAGTGTAAACCTTGCCCTGGTATACCACCTTGTTATTGTCTATCGTGATAACCCTCTGCCCACCATGGATAAAAGTAATGATGTCGCCAGGCTCGATGCCGATCTTATCAAAAGTAAACTTGCGGCTATCATCCACAGACTTCTTTTTCTTTTCAGAAAATGATGCAACTTTCTTCTCTGAAGATGATACGGTCTTCTTTCCAGAAAATGACGCAGCCTTTTCAGAAGATGATACCACAGGAACAACTTTCTTTTCAGATACCACAGGAGTAGTGATTTCGCAGCTCTGCTGTAAAAGGTCGATAAGATTACCTGCCTTACCAGCATCGTAAACGCCATCGGCCACCAGTTCGCCCACATAGGCATCGCCCATCGTGTAAGGACAGATTAAATAGATATATCCGTTTCCGCATACTGCAGGCTTTGGTGTATTAGCCTCCATGTCCAGATAGAGTACATCTAACTGTGAGATGGAAAGCAGTTTTTCGCCCATAAAACAGAGATTAAAGCTATGAGCCAACACCTCATCCGTAGCAAAGGTAGCCCAATTTTCGCCCATCTTTACCGTGATAACTTTCTCGCCCTGCTTACCGGAAAGATAAACCAATTCTTCGTTTACAGAGCGGATCATCTGCTGGATAGCCTCCCAACTGCTGCCCAGATGCACAGAATGCTCTGCCGATAACTTGCTAAAGCAGTATGCCCAGTTCACAAAACGACAAGTAGAAGGCTCGTAGGAAGTCACGCCTTCAAACTCAATCACAGTAGCCTCTTCGCGGTTATCCAGTTTGGTAGCCATCAGTTCGTAGGTTTCTCCCTTCTTCATCTTTGCGCACATCTTTTTCCAGGTCTTCGCGTTGATAAGCATTTCGCGGGTATCTCCCGATTTCTGAGTGATGGTAACAGGAATAGCCAACAACTTATAGCTATCAGTAGCCACCAGGCGGTTTTTCTCTGTATCTATAAATATACTGGTTTTTGCCCCCATATTATGCTTTTTACTGACGAAATCGCAAAGCTCTGCCATCTCCCTGGTAGCCTGGAAACATACGCGGCCACGTTCCTTACCGTCCTCCTCATAATAAGTAAACATGTGCGCATTCTTGCCGATACCGGCAAGACTCTCGAACTTGGTAACAAGACGGAAGATATGCGCAGCAGCAAACTCGCAGCGGAAACTGCCTACCTCTATCTGGATAAGCTCATCCTTATCTGCATCATCCCAATAGAAAATCTTACCCAGGTTCTTTGCTATCTCGCTGGCACGAAAACAACCGTGGTCGTTTCTTACCATCTTCTGCCAAATCATTTCAGCTATTTCATACAGTTTGCTGAGGATAGCCATGTTCAGTTCCTTATTAGTCATAATCTTATAATCTTTAAAAAAACGAAAGTATTAAAATTGATATATTTTATTTGAATGCTCCAGCAAGAAGGGGCAGGAAAAACACCGCCACACCGATGGTGGAGAAGAGCAGCACCGCTACACCTACGAAGGCGAGGGCTGCAAGAGAATACGTAATTGCTTTCTTCATATTGCTATAATCTTTAAATGTATTAATATTGATGTTTCTTATTCCATGTCACTGAGTACCCAGTTCTGCATCATACCTGCAATATCATTTGCAGCCAGGAGCCAAATCAGATTGATGAGCACACCCACATAAGGCTTTTGTTTCTCCAACGGTTTGTTTTCGAGTTTATGCGAGTTAAACCAATCTACGACCGGCTGCATCGCAATGATGCAAGGCTGCAGGGTACCGCACTCATTGGTAATATCCGTGATGGTTTCCTGGCGAATCTGCATTTCGTTCCAATTCAGATCATTTCCGAGCTTCTTGCAAACAAGCTCTTTGATTTCTTCTTTATTCATAGTCTTTGAAAATTTTAAAATTGATGTTTATAATTTTGTCGCAGCATCGGTGATGTTCCACCGATGTTATAACGAAGGCTTCTTCTGCGCCTGTAAGGTCGCAGCCTTGATAGCGCGGAAGGTCTCTGTAACATATCTGCTGCCTCCGTGCTTCCTGATCCAGTCGTGCACGTCATCAGGCACCACATATTTATGCACGCTGCCCTCTGCTGCTGGTCTGCCTTTCTTATTTGATGTTTTATTGATCTCCATATCTTTTCCGCTTATCCGTGATGCGTAGGGCTGAATGATTATTAGTATTAATTGATGTGTTCATCGATGCACTGGTCATAGATGGCCTTTGATAAACTCCAGTCAACTTTAGGATATTCTCCCCAACCAGCACCTTCGTTATTGTTGATGTACCACAGCTCGTCATCCTCCTTAACGGTAGCCACGTGATACATACTAACTCCAGTAAAGAAAGAATCCTGATTGTGATCGTAGCATACATCGAAGGAGTTATCATCGTTTTCACGATAACGATAACCTGTCTTAATCAACTCTTCTTCTAACATTGTCTTCATACGTTCGTCGCTTAACCGTGATGCGCTAGGGCTGAAATGATTATTATTGTTTTTATTATCTTCTTGTTTTATCTGATGCAAAGGTACGAATAATTTCTGAAACTACCAAATAAAATGCACTTTAATTGCGTATTTAAGTGCATTTTTAACGTATTGTTACACTTTTAGCACCTCATACCTTATTTATCAGTCATTTGTTCGCCGTGAAGTGTCGATCCTCACATCTTGATAGATGTTGCCAGCCGTGGCAGCGATGGTAAAAAATTGCTGCTGCTATCCATCACGGACCGCAGACAGCGAGTAAAACTAAAACAAATGCGAACGCCTTCGCACATAAACATTTAATTTTTAAAGTTATTTAAAAGAATATGCACCCCGCCGTGGTGTTGCTCCACGCTGCCGGTCTGCCGGACGGGGTAGGGGATTTCTATGCTACATCAGCAGGAAAATAGTGTTTGTTGTAATACTCTTTATATTCCTCCTCGGTCATACTATTCGAGGCCAGAAAACTCTTCCAGTTACCTTCCCGAACGTATTCCTCTTTCGTCTCCTCAAAGGTATGAGGAACGATGTAACCGGCAGGATAAAAAGCCTCATGCCGAAATTCGATTGCATCGCCAAGCAAACACCCTGATAGGTTCAGGTCCTCTTCGTCCGGAGTGTTCTCGCTCTCCTCCAAAAGCTTGTCATAGTTCTCAATACTATGCTTAATAATCGTGCGAATGTCCTTTGCCCAAGAGCAGGTATCGTCCGGCTTGATATTGCATTCCTGCAGTACCATATTCACCAGCTCGTCGATGCTCGCGCGGCTCTTGATATAAGCGTTGTGATAAAAGTCGAAAGGGATAACGTGATCCAGCTTCCAGCCCTTCTCCTCGTTAACAGATGGTCGGCCGTATGCCTTGCGGCTCTCTTCTGTCACCTGCATTTCATTCTCCTTATTCTCAATAACGTTCATACCGTTGTTTTTATTATTCTTTGCGTTCATAATTTCTAAATTTTTAATGTTGTTATAAAATGATTACTTCTTCTTGTAAGGCTTGATAATGAAGCCTTGATATTTCTCGCTATAGGTGATATAATTACCATATCCCCAAGGTTTTTTATTTGTCGTATTAGCCATGATTTTTAATTTTTCGCTGTTACTATAATATGTGATTGTGATATTATTTATCGAAAGTATCACTTTTAATATATATGGTCTCAGAACCACGCTTGCACTCCCTTACAGCAGAAGCATGAAAACAGGCTCTACCGATACCAGACAGCCAGCGATCTCTACCTAACTTTTTAAGAGCTTCCTCCTCGCTGATTCTCTGATCATCTTCAGTATAATACTTATAATTAGCTTTTTCTATCTGGTTGAAATCCTCTTCGAGATAGCCGATTTTCTTTAAAAACTCCTTATCTTTCTTTGTTAACTTTCTCATGACTTCTATTTTTTTACACGTTCTATAATATTCGTATAATACCAAACCACAGCCTGAGCCATCGCATCTTTCAATGCCTCCAGATACTTGTCGATAGCTGCCGGCGTATCGGTATTGATATGCTTATCTGGATATTTGCCGCCCTGGTCGCCACTGCCAAGATGGATGATGCAGAAGGAGCGGTCCTTGTCGTGGGTAGCTACCATACCACGGCGCTTGCAAAGCGCCACCACCTTGTCGAAATATTGTGGCTCGAAAGTGATAACCTGGAGCACACTCCAGGGATATTCCTGGGCAGTCAGCAGGATTTTGCCCTGCTGCTGCGAAATAGCGAAATTATATATAACTGATGATTTCTTCATTTTCTATCTGTTCTATAATGAGTGATTTCTAATTTTTCCGATGGGCAATAATAGGGCAGCGCTCAGGCTGCCTTATTATTGCCAGGGTACGTGATAAACTCGGTGATGCTCATCTGCTCGGAGATATTGTAATAAGCCATCATCTCCAGGCGGTCGTCGCCGTTCTTAGCCCCGATTTCTGCCTTCACTATATAATACAGCATGTAGGCAAGATAGGTTTCCTGGCGGTCGCTCGTATGGTTGAATAAGGCTGCACGGTTCCAGTCTTTAATATCATTACTCAGAAAGGACCAGAAGCCATCGCTGGAAGTGTGATTTTCCTTGATCCAGCCGGCTATCTCTTCATGGTGATATTTCACCTTGGCTATAATCGCCTTCTTTGCCTCGCTAGATAGCCCGATTTTAACCTGGATAGCATCGGTGCTGAAGTTATAAGCCAGTGGGTGCTGAACACCTACAAAGGATAATTTAATATCTTTGCAAACATACTGCTGGAGCCAGCGTTCCCACTGCTTGGTGTATGCCTCGCAAACTGCCTTCTGGTAACTGTCTTTATTAAAGGTGAAATCCTCATCCTCTACAACTTCGTTCCGGTACTCGTAATCTGATACCTCAAAAGAAGAATCCCAGATAGTCTGATAAAAGCCTTCGAAGCTTACCAGGTCGATGTTTGATACATCTAATTTCTTTTTCTTTTCCATAACCTTAAAATTTTAAATGTTCTATAATATGTTTCTTTTTATTCCCAGGGAATCCTTATTTTTGAGGATTCCCTGATTTTACACGTACGCTATAATAAGACGTACTGAAAGGGTATCTTACTTCGTTTACGAAGTACTCGACAGATGGTGTACTCATTGCCAGGGTATCCTGGCAAATTACACGTCCATTCATACCATGCACCATCATGTTGAGTGCACACATTTTACATACCAGCGGATCTGAGTCTTGAGCAATATACTGGAATGGTCGCCCGGCTGAATGGTCCAGTTTGCTAGCCTCGATAAAATGAGCCAAAAGGAGTCTGCCACTACCAGCTGCACAATCATTCACCGTGGTGCCTTCTATTTTCGTGCTAGTGGCTTCGTTTTTGCCAGAGCCTATAATGGAGCTCATCAGGGTAGAAACACTCTGAGGAGTGAAAAATTGCCCCGTTTTCGATGCCTTGCCAGCGGTTAAATACATATCCTCATACAGCATACCGAAAACGTCGAGCCACTGGCCGCGGTCCATTGCCTGGCTAACATCATTCAACCAAGCCATAGCCAAAACGCCAAACTTTGGTTTAGCCTGAAGGCGCTGTTGCTGCCAGTTTTTAAAACCGTCCAGGGTACCGTCAAAAGCCTTCACGCTGAACAGGTCAAGCAGATAGTCACAAAAATCACTGAGCGCCGTTTCGTATGGTCGCCCGTCTGCCTTCGTCTGCTGGCTCAGATAATCAATATAAAATTTCTTGTTTATCATAAATCCTCAATATTTAAAACGTTCTATAATAAGTAATATTTAACACGTTCTATAAACAGGTGCCCTGGATAGCCTCCAGGGCTAACTGCTAACATATCCAGATATGGCTAAAAAGTGGGTACTTCTTCAAATCGTGTTCACGTGCCCAGATTCTGATCGTGCCGTCGGTTTTTACCAGCTCATGAACTGAATCCTCAATTTTGCGCGGTACCGGAAGGACGACGGGGGGAATGTCCTGAAGGACAGCCGGGGCAACCCGGTGAGCAATGACTTCATCTACGTGGAGGAGCCTACCCAAGGATACTACGACATCCCGTATGCCGGGTTCCAGAGGCAGCGGCTCCCGCTGATGATTTACTTCTGCAAGTTTGAGCCAATGGCCAACGATGCCTACAAGGGTGACACGCCGTTCAGCCATGAGAGCCCCACGACGGCCAGGCTTGAGCTGAGGGACCAGATCGAGGAGCAGTTCGTACGGCCATTCCTGTATCATCTATAGGCATGGCCTTCCCGTCAATGTTCGAGAGCGTCAGGATAGTCTACCCGTCACCAAGGTTCGATGCCAATGAGGTGAGTGTGGGGATAGAGCTGACAGTCTGGACACAGTGGTGCCTTGAGGCCTACAGGCCAAAATGGTCGTTCGTCATCGACCACAGGGGCCCAAGGGTGCTGGACCACAAGGGGCATCGGGTAGTAATAAAACCCTCAAAATCATAGGGGTTAAGAAAATTTTGTTACATTTGCGGATATGGAAGCATTAGACACTACACTTTACGAGGAAGGCACCCAGGTGCCTCTCAACCCGCATACCACCTCATCACAGGTGAGCCACAAGGACACCACAGTCGAGAAGGCGCTGGAAGAGACAGTCAACTTTACCCCCCAGGACCTTACCCCCGAGCAACAGACCCAGGCAAGGGAAAACATCAACGCCCTGGAAGATGAGGCTGGGGTGATAGATGAGGAGCATATAGCTACCGGGGCCGTTACCACCCCTAAATTGGCCAATGCTTCAGTCACCATCGAAAAGATACACGATGGTGCTGTAAGTTTTGA
>OLOV01002543.1_pt1 | contig 12237 bp, 24 predicted proteins | sample 1672931 | NCBI WGS metagenome assembly OLOV01 (sample SAMEA3136738, study PRJEB25190) | human gut metagenome | biome: human gut; feature: human-associated habitat; material: faeces | place: Austria | collected 2013
GATGGAACGCCTCGGTGCGCGCCGTGAGCGGCTGTGCGCCGCCGTCGGCCCGGCCATCGGCCCGTGCTGCTTTGAGACGGATGCCGATGTGCCGGATGCCATGCGCGCCGCCCTCGGCAGCGAGGCCGGGCAGGCCATCCGGCCCGCCGGAGCAAAATTCTATGTCGACCTGAAGCGGCTCAATGCTATTTGGCTGCGCCGCGCCGGGGTGACGTGCATCGACGTCAGCGCCGACTGCACGGCCTGCCAGCCGCAGCGATTCTGGTCGCACCGCCGCGTGGGCAATGCCCGCGGCTCGCTGGCGGCCATCATCCGGCTGCGGGAGGAGGGCTGATATGAAGCGACTGCTTGCCCTCTGCCTGCTGCTGCTTGATGCAGTCATATAATCGCTTCTGCGCAGAGTTCAGCCGAAACGGAACAATCTTGCTTTCCTTTGTCTTGATGCAGAGAAAGGCTTCAATGTATTTCTTCGCATCTCGTAAAACGTCATACTTCGGCATCTGCTCCACCGCTTTCCGCTTCCTCTAAGATTTCCTCTATCGTCTTTCCGCTCACGCCGCCGCCGCTCGCCGCCTGCTCCGCCAGCTTCGTCCGCTTCGTGTCGTTCGCAACGCGCTTCTTCTCCAGCTCCAGCCTGTCGGGGTTCTCCTTCCATTTGTCCTTCGCCTTGTTCAGAAGGTAAAATTTGATTGCCCCTACGTCCGCAGGAACGTGCTGCTGCTCCGTCACTTCCTCCAGCACCTCCTCCGTGATGACCTTCCCGTTCGCGTCCGTCAAAACCTTGCCGTCTGCCGCCTGCATCGGCTTCTTCACCTTCATGTGCTTCTTAATGTCCGCGTTGTAGCCCAGGCATCGGTTTAAAAGCGAAACCTCCACCTTCTCAATTTCCTTTTTCTGCTCCGCTTTTAAAAAATCGGCACTTTTTTTCAAGAGTGCCGAAAGTGCCGGAATTTCCCCTCTCAGTTTCCTAAAAGTAGAATATGCCATCCCCAGCATTTCCGCCATTTCTTTTTGTGAAAGTCCCGCAAACGCCCATTCTTCAAGGCTTTCCATGTTTTCGTATATCTTTTCTTCGTTCTTGCTCGCCACCTTTTCACCCCCCCTTTTTTTCGGCACTTTGCCATTTTCGGTGCCGATTTTTTTTTGCATAAATTTCCGCGCGCATAATGCCGCATAAATGCAAAAGAGCCAAGAAAGCCCGAAATCTCAATACTTTTCGCCGCTTTCCTCGCTCTTTTTTTATTTAACATAACATAAGATTGTGTTAAATATTTCTTTTTCTCCGCCTTATTAGGTAGAAACTCCTTTTTCGCCGCCTCTGCTTAACACTTCCCCAAAGAGTTAAATAACCCCCCTGAAATGCCGCTTTGGCGCATTTTATGCAGCCCCTCCCCCTCTTTATGCAGGGAAGGCAGCCGCCGAAATCGGCAGCCGCCTTCCGCTACTAAGGAGGATAAAAGAATAAAATGAAACAGGAGAACCCTCGCGAGCTCTCCCTACTATCATTCTATCATATCCATCGTACCAAATCGTTCCAAATCGTACAAAATCGTTCCAAATCGTCCCAAATCGTCCCAAATCGTACATTTTTTCGCAGAAAATAAAAAAACGCTGCATTTCCGCAGCGCTTTTCTCTCATTCCTCCACCGTTTTCGGCGGTCATCCTCCTTAGTCCCAATCAATTTTGTCATGCGAAACCGTCTCCGGGTCTGCCATTGCCTCCTCAATACTCGCCCGTTCTGTCGGTGTCAGCTTCGTAAAATCCGGATCCCACGCAAGCACCAGCTTCTTGATAAATTCCAGAGCAAAGTCCTGGTCATTTGCCGGCAGCATTTCTAAAAGTTCGATTGCCTGTTTTGTCGCTGTACTCATTTGAAAGCTCCTTTCTCAGTTATTTATAAATGTCTCCTCTTGAATCCACATCAATAATATATAATATTTTTATCTCCCCGTTCTTCAAATTTTTATATATGATTCTGTATTTCCCAACTCTTAACCGCTTTTCTCCGTCTGTGAATCCCTGCATCAGCTTGATGTCCCCTCTGGGCGGTTCTTCTGTCAAGCCTTCAATCGCCTTCTTGATCCGCTGCTTCGTCGGTCTGTCTAATGCAGAAATATATTTCGCCGCCCTCTTACTGTATTCTATCTGCACATCCTCACTTCCTTTCAATCCTTCACATATTCCAGTAAATCCCCCGGCTGGCAGTCCAGAAACCCACATAAGGCACCCAGACTCTTTGTGTCAATGTTTCCGCCCTCCTGAATCTTCTTCCAAGTTGCCTGCCCGATGATTTTTTCTTTCCTCATCGTGTAGCTTGTGATACCCCTTTCTTGGAATAGCTTCAGCATTTTGTCATAGCTGATACCCATTTTATGCACCTCCTCCTTTCGTATTCTTATCATAACAAAAGCATATCACTATTTCAAGTGACAATATGCACAAACTGCTATCACTAATTTTAGTGATAATGTCAATAGACTGTCTCAACAAAAAAGCAAGGACACCTCAGTCCTTGCTTTTTTCTTTTTCCTTCCTCTCATCCCAAGCCCTGCAAAGCTTCTCCATCCCCTCCGCCTCCTTCCGAAAGCAGGCAGTTCTGGAAAGTCTCGCCTTCCGCGCCACCCGCTCCCATGCCAGATGCTCCGCATGCTTCCCCCAGATGATTGTCCGCTCCTCCGTTGTCAGCGCCTCCGCCATCACAAGGCTGAGGTCAGAGTGCAGCCGCAGCCTGTCTCGAATCGCTCTTTCGTTGGTGCGGATCCGCTCCTCCGTCTCCGCTCGCTTCAAAACCTTTTCGGCTGTGCTGTCTCCGTGACCGCTCCTGCCCCCCGCTGCGTCATATTGCACCGCAGAAAGCGAAATGTCCCGCAGGCTCCTGCGCATTGCCTCGTTTCTCTCCCGCAGCCATTGCGTTGCCTCCGGTGTGTCCGCCATCTGCTCTATCAGCCGCGCCATCTCTTTCTTCGTCGTCACCTGCACCCCTCCCTCAGCTTTTCATATCTTCGCTTTATCCCTCTCTCCATCTGCTGCAGCTCCCCCCAATGCCTGCGGATTGCCTGCTCCGCGCCGCCCTTCTCCCCTCTTTCTTTCAGCTCCGCATATTGCAGCACCCGGCTGTAAAAGTCCGCCTTCTCCCCTCTTTCAATCAGCGTAAGCGTCCGCAGGAAAAGCGCCTGCTTGTCCGCCTCCGTCTCCGCGCGTGCCGCATCTAGGGCATCCGCCTCCACCAAAAGCCGCTCTGTACTGTTTTCCGCCACAAAGGCGCGAAGCCCTCGCAGCCAGAGAATTTCTGCCGCCGGGCTTTCCTGCTTCTCGTTTTTCATGTTATCACCTCGTCCGCCTTGAAATCAAAACCCCTGAAATCAAAGGTGTTCCTGCACCCAATTTTCCGGCGGCTTCTCCTTCGTTTCGTGAAATCCTGTCGCACTGCGGAAGGTGGTGCTTCTCGGCATCCATGTCAGCGCGATCGTTCCTGTCGGGCCGTTTCGCTGCTTCGCAATGTTCAGCTCCGCCGTGTTCTTCTTCTCCGTGTCCGGGTAGTAATACTCGTCACGGTAGAGAAAAAGAATCACATCCGCGTCCTGCTCAATGTCGCCGCTGTCTCGCAGGTCAGAAAGCACCGGTCTGTGGTCGACGCGCGTCTCAGGTCCTCGGCTCAGCTGGGAAAGTGCCAAAACCGGACAGTCCCAGTCTCGCGCCATCTGCTTTAGCCCTCTGCTGATTGCGCCAACTTCGCGAACCCTGTCCTGCCCCTTGCTCACGATGAGCTGCAAATAGTCCACCACAATCAGCCGGGGGCGTATCCCCTGCCCCTGTAAGCCGTGCAGAAATGCGCTCATTTTTTCCACCGTCTGCCCCGTCTCGTCTCGGATGATCATCCGCCCTGCGCCGCTTTCGTAGTCCGCGCGGTTTTCCTCCACGCCGCGCAGCGTCTCCTGCCATGCCGCATCGTTCGCCCCCACCGCAAAGCGGTCGTTGTCAATCAGAAATTCAGAGGTGTAGCCCCGGTTGCCAAGGCTCTTGTCCGGCATCTCCAGTGAGAAAAAAACCACCCTGTCCGCCTGCTCCGTCAGGCTTTTCTGCGCGTGCTTCGCAATGTCCAAGGCAAGCGCGCTCTTGCCCATGCTCGGTCTTGCCGCCAGAATGCAAAAATCCCCGTTCCGCAGCCCCCCAAGCATCAGGTCAAGGTCAGTGAAGCCTGTCGGCAGCCCCACGATTTTCCTGCCGCTTTCCCGCAGTGCCGCAATCTCGCGAATGTGCTTTTCCGTGGCATCCGCCAGCGTCACAATCTCCGCGCTGCCCCAGCCGTCCCCGCGCATGGCTGCCATGCTCCGGTCAATCCCGCCGATGTCCTGTCGGTATGCCGCCTGCGCCATCTCCTGCGCCGTCCGCACCACTCGCCTCAGGTAGGCAAGCCGCTTTAGGTCGTCTATGTAGCTGTGCAGGTAAACGCTCGTGGATATCCCTAATGCAATCCCCGCAATCCGGTCAATCCCGATTCTCTCAGCCTCGCCCCTGCGCGCCAGCTCGTTCATCACCGTCACCGCGTCGATCTCCTCTACCCCCTGCATCGCTTCGAAAATCATTCGATACATTGGCGTGTAAAAGTCCTCCGCCAGAAGCATCGTTTTCCCCAACGCCGCCGCGCCCCTGTCCAGAAGCATGCACCCCAGTGCCGCGCGCTCCGTCTCCTCGCTGTGTAAATCCTTCAGTGCGTCCATCCTGCTTCACGCTCCTTCCCCTTAGCCGCCGACCAAATCCCGGCGATTCATCAGTGCCTTGTTCTTGGCAGCAGCTGCCGCTCCGGGTGCCGATGTACCTTGTCGCCGGTCATCCGTCTGACCCTGCCACTTTGCATCCTGCCGCTCCCATGTCCGTACAGCCGCCTTCCAGTCCTTCAGCTTGACTTTTCCGCGCATCCATCCCGTTGATGTGTAGTAATCTAAAAAATACTGTGGATCAATGCTGTTCCCCCGCTCCCTGCAGTATGCCTGTACTTCTTCCAGTGTCGGGGGTGTGAAAACGCGCTTGCCGCGTTTTTCTTTTTTATCTTTTTCTTTCTCTATCTCTATCTCTTTCTCTGTCGGACATTGTCCGGATATTTCTTGGACATTGTCCGGACAATGTCCAGAAAATGTCTTTTGTTCCTGTCTTTTAAGCCGCTTTCTCTGCGCATCCGCAGTTTCAGAACCAACCATGTCCTTCACCGCAGTTAAGTATAATTCCTTGTTTTCCAAAACTTCAATCAATCCGACCTGCTCAAATAATTTCAGAGCCACAGCAGCAGTGTCAATGTCAGTCCGCCCTATTTCGGCAAGCTTCTCCACGTCATACGGAATCAGCATATCTCCGATATTGCGAATCAAAACCCCGCCGGTGTTTGCGCTTTTCAGGCATAATCGTAAGTAGAAAACGATGTAGTCATTTCCGTTTTTTTGGTCTGAAATCCAATCAATCGCAGGGTCGTCAAAGAAGTTAATTGGCACTTTTATCCAGTAGTACGCCTTCTCTCTCGCCATTCGCCGTCTCTCCTTTCAGCCGCATCGCCCATCTTTCCAGCTTCTGCTCCTTTATTTTCTCCATCTGCTCCCGTGCCTTACCATTAAATAAAATGGTATCCAAAGCCATTATCATGGAGATATGACAAAGAAGCATTTCCCTTGCCGCCTCCTCGGTAATTAGTGTGGGGTTATACCCGCTTCTGGCGCGGCGCAGCTTGAGTGCCGCCTTCGCCAGATCATGGCATACCTCATATAAGGATTCTTTGATTTGAATCAGCCCTAACCCTTTCACTACAATCAGTATAGATCCCACCATGCTGTGCAGAATCCGCTTATCATACGCGGCATACATCTTGTCAAGCAGCACTTCCGCCACCAGCTCCACGTCCGCAGCCTCCTCAATCGCCCCGGTTGGCATTATACCGGTTGGCATTCTGCGTTCCGTATTGTTAAATATCAGAAACTCCTTGGATAATTCCACACACTCCTCCGCTAATTGCAAAATTGCATCATCCGTAGGCAGCAGCTGCAGCACCGTCTCCTTGCTCTCATTATAATTCATGATAAGTTCCCCTCCTGTCTCACCTTGCTTTTGTCAAACATATCTCCGAAATCAATCTCAATACCTGTCACACCTCTGTTTTTAATTTCCGCTTCCAGAGCCTCCCTACCGCCTTCTTGCACAATTTTTAACGCTAATGCGAGCCCGTCATTCCTTCCTCTCTGGTAGTCCTTCAAGTTCATTCTTTTTCCTCCTGTATTTTTCTCGCTTCTCAGTCAAAAGCCTGTCCCTGTGCCGCCAGTAATATCTCGCCTGCCGCGTCATCGGTCGCTCGTTGATGCAGTCCGGATGCACGCAGTGCAGGCAGTCCATGTTGCAGATTTCTTCTTTCCCCATTGCTCCGCCCTCTCTCCTGCTCCTTTGTATGTATCCTCTGCCCTTGCGAAGCAATGATAGGGCAAGTTTTCCTCGCTTCGCTTCGGAAACCGCTATATTTCGCCGTCCATTCGTCACCTCACACAGCATTCGCTATACGTTCGTTCCTCATAACCGAACGGCTCAACCGCTACTAAAGCTATGCCCTTGCCGAACACTGCCATGCTATGCCCTTGCATATCATTTCACAGCATTGCTGTGCCCTTGCCACTTCTCGCTTTGCTTTGCAAGGGTAAGTTTTCCTCGCTTCGCTTCGGAAACCGCTAACAATCTCCTCTTATTCCTCGCCTCACACAGCATTCGCTATACGTTCGCTCGTCATAACCAAGAGGAGATTCCGCTACTAAAGCTATGCCTTCGCTTTTCCTCTGCATCTCTTTTCATTCCCATGCGCCTCATTGCCGTTGCCATGCTATGCCCTGCGATGCCTTCGCCCTGCTATGCCGTGCCCTTCCTTGCCTTGCCCTTGCCACGCTAAGCTTATCTATGCCTTTGCGTTGCTGTCCGTCGCCCTGCCATGCTATGCCCTTGCCACTTCTCGCTTTGCTGAACCTTACAATGCTATGCCCTTGCCACTTCTCGCTTTGCTCGACTGAGCTATGCCTTTGCACTTCCTTGCCAAACACTGCCACGCTATGCTCTGCTATGCCTTTGCTCTGCTCTGCAATGCACTTCTTTTCTCTGCCGTTGCCGCACATAGCTTATCCTTGCCATGCCCTTGCGCTTATTCTAAAATGTCCGAAAATTCCGCCGCTCTTTCCTCCAAAATCTCACAAAGGAATCTGCCCTTGCCGCTGTTGCGCCATTGCCCAAGCCCCCGCAGCTTCCCGTAGCTTAGCCACTCCTTCACCGCCGGCACCAAATCGTCAGACATCACCAGTATGGAAAACTCTAACTTGGCCCCTGCCGCAATCTCCTCGCTGCTCGCAAGGCTGTTTCTCTCGCCCTGCGCCGTCTGCGCCCATTTGTCTGCGCTGTTCATATTCCGCCCGGTCGATTTCACGCCACCCTTCTTCTGCTTCTGCAAAATATCGGTTGACCTCTTTTCTCTCTCCGGCACTGTCAAGAATATACAAAATCCCGATTGTGTCAAAATCGCCATTTTTTCTGTCTGTCAGAAATTCCTCGCAAACCACAGTATAGGTACGAGGAATGTACGGCATTGTGATGGGGAAATACTCACCCGCAATTCTCGCTATGTAGTTGTTACTCCAGCAAGCAGAGCTGTTCAATGTCACGCAGCGGAAACGGTTGACATCGAGATATTCAATGTGCCCATCCGCATACACATCCTTGAATAAGGAGCTCATCCTCCTGCACTGATATGTAGTGCAGCTCGCTCTGCCTCTAACACATTTCTTCCAAACATCGTCTGTATCCGCAATCGGTGTCAGTGCTTGCCCCTTCACCAGCCTGTTGAGAATGTTAAGTGTAATGCCAATGCTCATCCCGCTATGTCCATCCTCCGCCAGGGATCTGAACGCCTTTAGCGCACTTTCATAGCAGGCCACACCATAATCCCACTCGTCCTCCGAAGTGCCGCCGCGCTCTCTCTCGCAAGCAATTCTGATTTCCTCCTCTGCCCAAAGCTCCATATTTGATTTTTCTCTTTTTTCCTCCATGGTGTATTCCTCCCTCTATTCTCCCTCCAACGGTCTGTTCCAGCACCTGCGGCAACCATCTCTTGCCGTCGATTCGCAATATCCGTTTTTGTCTTTTTCCGATTCTGTTTCATACCCTAATTGAAACGGGCACACCGCCGGAAATGCACCATCTTCTATGGGGGCTTTCGGATACTTCTCCAAGAAATCCTGCAAAAGCGTTTTTCTTGGGTGCTCTTTCGCCCATGTCTCCACGATATCAACCGCCCTCTCCGGATATTTTTCACAAAACTGCGGGCACCGCAGTGCCCCCTTCATCATGTTAATCAAGCATCCGGTACAGGAGTCGCCCCCAAAAGAAACACACATCCTCCGCTTCTCCTTGAAAAATTCAACTGCATCCATCTTTCAGCCCTCCTTCTTCCTCCTTCAGCCCGATCAGCCAGTCAACCGAGCAACCCGTTCCGGCGGCAATCCGAAATAGCATGTCCGCCCCCGGCACCATTTCCTTCCTCTCGTAGTTGTATAGCGTGATATAGGCGATCCCGGTAAAAGCGGCAAAATCCTTTTTTGTCATGCCGCTTTCCTTCCGCAGTAGTCGGATTCTCTCCCGGAATATCTCCCCGTCAAATTCTCCGCTCTGCCTGCTCCGGCGGCTCTCCTTCTTTTCCTGTGGCGCGTCCTCCTGTGGCGCGTCCTTCTCACGGGGCGCATCCTCCTTCCGGGGCATGTCCTCCTTTCGGGGTGCGTCCTCCTTTCGGGGTGCGTCCTCCTCCACCTCTACCACAATGTATCCGGGCCGCTTAATCTTCCCCGTCCTCCCTCTGGAAATTAGGGAGCGTATGGTTTCCTTCTTCACCCCTCGCAGCTCCGCCAGCTCCGCAACACTGTCCGCCACCGCCAGCGGCAGGGAAAGCGCATCCTTTGTCACTGCCATGTAAATCTTCCTTTTGGGCAACACTCCCCCTCCCTTCTGTCTCAGCTGCTGAGAAATTCTATGGAACTTCTCCATCTTCAGAACTTCCATAAACAAACCGCAGATTCCCCATCTGCAGCTTGTTTACAGGCATGGCTTCCGCCATGCTGTAATTTCCTTTTCCTCCTCAACCGTCAAAACGGCAAATCATCATCTTCGACCGATTCGTCAATGGGATAGAACCCGTCCGCCGCAGCCTGTCCGCCCTCCTTGGGTGCAGCCGCATTGCTGCTGTTTTTACTTTCCGCAAAGTGCGGCTCCTCAATGATAACCTCCGTGGTCCAGTGCTTTTTGCCTTCCTTGTCCTCCCAGCTGCGCACCTGTAAGCGCCCAATCACGCCCACCAGCTGCCCCTTCCGGAAATGTTTCTCCGCAAATTCGCCGCTCTTGCCAAGTGCCACGCAAGGGATGAAGTCCGCCTCCGGCTCGTCCTTTCGCTTGAATCTGCGGTTGACCGCCAGCGTGTACCTCGCCACTGCCACAGGCTCACTTCCTTGGCTGTATCGCACCTCAGGGTCTCTCGTCAGCCGCCCCATTAAAATCACTTTGTTCATTTTTCTAACCCCTCCGCTTTTCAAACAAGCAGAACCACTTCGCCGCTGTCAATATTTCCTTCCAGCTGCTCCGCCAGATAGTTGTAAATGTTCTTCTTTGCCTCCAGCTTCCATGCGCCGCCGTCTGCCTCAAAGATGGCACATCTGCCGCCCTCTCTCATGCGGAAAATAAATCTGCTTTCCGGCTGATCCACCTCAATGAACGTGCGGAACGGGCGCAGGGAAACAGGGTTCGGCACCTTCACATCTGCCACCGTTGCAACCCCTGTCCGTACTGCCGTCACTTGGCTCACACCGTCGTCCGTCATCGTCCGCACTGCGTCCTCCTTCAGATTGCCGACCACCTGCAAAATGGTTGCCTTGTCCTCCGTGTCAAGAAATTTGCTCTGCAAAGCAATGTTGAAGCTCTCCGCATCGTGAAATTCGCCATATTGAAACTTCGGCACCTCCGCCGTGGCAAGCACCATGCAGTCCCTCTTGCCGTCCCCCACGTTCGCAATGTCCTTCAGTGCTACGCAGGTCGCGCTTTCAATGTGTATGATGATAGGCTCTGCGGCTTCGTAGTTCTCACTCTGCCGCTCGTCCCCAATCTTCTGCACATAGCGCACAATGCTTTCCAGTGTGTTCAATTTCAACGTGGGAAAATCCGCCTTTTTCATCTGGTACAAAGGCTTGTCCGCATAAACGCCGCCGCCATGTCTCACAGTTTCTGGCTTTTTCAGCCCCACAACGTATTCCAATGCTGCTTTAATCATTCCTTATTCCACCTTTCTCTTCTGCGCCTGCAAATCAATCACGCCGCCTCTTGTCTCCTGTGTCTCCGCTTCCTCCCGGTCAATCTCCAGCTGTCCCTTCATGGCTTCCCTGCGCCATTCGTTCCCCTGTACGTTGTCTCTGCCGTCGCTTTCCACAATCATTCTGCTGCTGATTGCCTTCTCCGGCTGTAAGCTCGTCTTAACGATGGCTGTTACGTCCACGTCCGTCCTGTCGTTCTTGTCCGGCTTAAAGGTCAGCTCAATCGTTAGCTTTCTTGCTTTTTCTGCGTCCATGTTCGGGTTCGCAATGTTTTCGTAAACCCTCTGAATGGCGCTGCCGATTCTCTCCGCAACCGCCCCTCCTGCAAAGTCCTCTAATAAAAATTTTTCCATGCTCTTTCCTCCTTTTTCTTATCTCCGCCGCAGCCTGTATAGCCGCGCCGCCTCCTGCGTGCAGTAGTCGTCATGCAAACGCGCCCTCCGGCGCTGCTCCGCCTCCCGCTCTCGCTGCTCCGCCTGCTTCATCTTCCTCTCCCATACCCAGCATACCGCCGCCATCTCAAGCAAAACCGCTGCGGCGCTTAAAAGTAAAAATGCCTGATCGCTGTACATCTTATCTCACCCTCTTAACCTCTATCCAGCTTCCTTCTCTCCTTTGCAGCATGCTGTAGGCAAAGCATTCCTTCCACTGTGCCCCTGCCCATGTAATGCGGAAAATGTGTGCGTAAAGGTCTGTTACGGTTCCCTTCCGCCTTTTCCGTATTTTCCGCAATTTTTCTTCCCCCGTCCCGGTCACTGTGTAGTGAAAGATAACCTCGCACCCCGGAGTAAGTCCCAATTCCTCCGCGGCCGCCTTCGTTATCTGGGGTATAATCGGTTTCCGGCGGCATCTTGTCCCTGCCGCATAAGCCGTCATTTCCTTTCCTGTCATTGAAATCAACTCTTTCTCTTTGTTGCCGTCAGCTGCTCATGGGCTTCACCTTTTGTTGCTCTGCCCATTCCTTGTAATCCTCCTTATTGATTCTCCATTCCTTCCCCAGCTTGTATGCCGGCAGCATCCCCTTCGCACAGTAAAGCTTTAATGTGTTCTGGTTGTAGCCCGTCAGCTGAGAAAGCTCCTGGATTCCCATAATCAGCGGCACCTCGTCCCAATTCATATATCTGTCACTTTTCCGCCTTTCAACACCCTTTGGATATATAATTTTCATCCTGATCCACTCCCCTCTCCATCCTCTTTCTCCTTCCTCTTGTATATATAAAGAAACAGGGCGAAATCATTGAAAATGTATGTATTAAGGGGGAAATAGTCGTTTTTTTCCTCGCCCTGCTTCTCTATATCCGTTGCCCACCCCGTCCCACAGGCTCTTGCTCCTGCCCTTTGGGGTAAATTAAAGAAAACCCTGCCGCTGGAAAAAATTTTGAATCTGCTTTCCTCCGGCATCAATGCCGCCCAGCTCCTCCAGAATTTTCTCGGCTAATAATTCGCCGATGCTTGTCGGCTCTGCATCTGTCCCTTTGATTTCGGAAAAAAGATGATATGCCAATCCGTCAAAACTAGTTACGAAGCTGCCCATGCTCCGCGGCTCTGCCCAGTAGATTACCCTTTCCCCGTTATGTGCATCGCCTTCCTTGTGCGGCTTTTCTCTGTAGCCGCACAAATCGTTTCTGTATTTGCCAAAATATTCGTCTCTCGCCAGCCAGCGCAGCCCTTCTGCATACATTCCTGCAAGTAGAAGGATTTCCTGTTGCCTTTGTGTCATTTCCTTTTCCTCCTTTCCCAGAGCGACCAAATGTAGTCACCAAGCAGCACGCCCAGTATTGATGCTGTTAACCATAATGCAAAATCTCCGGTCGCCGCCATCCGCACCACCTCCTCCCCTTCCCTCCTTGCCTTCGCCCCCAAAATTTCCTA
>OLOV01002549.1_pt1 | contig 12216 bp, 13 predicted proteins | sample 1672931 | NCBI WGS metagenome assembly OLOV01 (sample SAMEA3136738, study PRJEB25190) | human gut metagenome | biome: human gut; feature: human-associated habitat; material: faeces | place: Austria | collected 2013
CCCAGATACAGCTCACGGCCTGAGAAAGGACGGTGGCCAGCGCCGCACCACGGGCTCCCATGCCCAAGGCAAAGATAAAGATGGGATCTAGGATGATGTTGCAGACCGCACCGATCAGCGTGGTGATCATACTGGTCTTGGCGAAGCCCTGGGCGGAGATGAAGGCGTTCATGCCCAAGGTAAGCTGGACGAAAAGGGTGCCCAGGGCGTAGACGTTGATGTACTGGGTGGCGTAGGGCAGGGTGTTCTCGCTGGCGCCAAATAACCGCAGCAGCGGTTCACTCCAGAGGAGGCAGGCTGCCGTCAGCACCAGGGACAGCACCACCTGAAGGGCAAAGCAGCTGCCCATGATGCGCTTTGCGCCGTCTTGGTTCTGCTTTCCCAATTCAATGGAGGCCAGCGGCGCACCGCCCATGGAAACTAGGGCGGCGAAGGCGGAGATGATCAGGATAATGGGGGAGCAAACCCCAACGCCGGTCAGCGCCAGACCGCCTACGCCTGGAATGTGTCCCAGATAGACCCGATCCACGATGTTGTACAGCACGTTGATGAGCTGAGCGGCGATGGCTGGCAGCGCCAGTCGGAACAGCAGCTTGCCTACCGGCTCTGTGCCCAGAAAAGCTTGGCTTTGTGTTTTTTCTTCCATAACGATTCCTCTGTCAAAAGCGGAGCGCCTTTGCGCTCCGCTTGCTGTGGTTTGGGGTTATGCCATGGTCTTGATGACGTCGGCGAAGGCGGTGTACTTAACCAGCTTTTCGTCACATTCCGCCTGACTTGCGCCGTGAGTCAGCACATACACCTTGATCTTGGGTTCGGTGCCGGAGGGGCGGATGATGAAGGTGGTGCCGTCGGCCAGGTCGTAGGCCAGGACGTTGGAGCCGACCAGCGCCATGGGAGAGACAGCGCCGGAGGCGGTGTCTCGCTCGGTGCCGTCCTGATAGTCCTTGCGGGTCACCACGTCCACGCCGGCGATGGCGGCGGGAGGCGCGGCACGAAGGGACTTCATGAGAGCGGCCATCTTCTCCAGGCCGTCCAGGCCGGGCATGACCAGGTTGTGGGTCTTTTCGCCGTACCAGCCGTACTTCCTATACAGGGCCTGGAGCGCGTCGTAGAGCGTCATGCCCTGTGCGGCGTACCAGGCGGCCATTTCGGTGATGAGCAGGGAGGCGGTGACGGCATCCTTGTCGCGGACGTAGTCGCCCAGCATATAGCCGTAGCTCTCCTCGTAGGACATGATGACGTGGCCCTCGCCGGCGGCCTCCAGGGCGTTCTTCTTCTCCGCCATGAACTTGAAGCCGGTAAAGGTGTCATAGCAGGTGACGCCGTTGGACTCTGCCACTCTGCGGGCCATCTCGGTGGTGACGATGGTCTTGAGGCACACGGGCTTTTCGGGCATTTTCCCGGCGCGGCGCATCGCACCGATGAGGTAATCCAGCAGCAGCACGCCGGTCTGATTGCCGGTGACGGGGATGAACTTGCCGTCCGCGCCGCGAACCATGATGCCCACGCGGTCGCTGTCCGGGTCGGTGCCCAGAATGAAGTCAGCGCCCACCTGGTCGGCCAGGTCGATGGCCAGGTAGAAGCCCTCCGGGTTCTCCGGGTTGGGAGAGGCCACCGTGGGGAACGTGCCGTCCAGCACCATCTGCTGCTCCACGCAGTAGAGGTTCTTGACGCCCAGGCCGCGGAGGGCCTCGGGAACTAATTTCCAGCCACAGCCGTGGAACGGGGTGTAGACCACCTTAAAGCGGTCGGCCACCTGGGCGATGGAGGTATGGTCATTGATCATGGCCATGACGTTGGCCATGAACATCTTGTCCGTCTCCGCGCCCAGCAGCTCGATGCGGCCGTCGGCCAGCGCGGTATCGAAGTCCACGCGCTTCACGCCGGAGAAGATGTCGATCTGCTCCAGGCGGGCGGCGATGGCGGCGGCGTGCTGGGGCGGCAGCTGGGCGCCGTCGGCCCAGTAGACCTTGTAGCCGTTGTATTCCTTGGGGTTGTGGCTGGCGGTAACGTTGATGCCCGCCTGGCAGCCGTAGTAGCGAACGGCAAAGCTCAGCTCCGGGGTGGGACGCAGGGACTCGAAGATGCGGACGTGGATGCCGTTGGCGGCGCAGACCTCCGCCGCGGCGCGGGCAAAGGCCATGCTGTTGACGCGGCAGTCCATGCAGATGGCCACGCCCTTCTTTTTGGCCTCCTCACCCTCGGCGGCGATGACGTCGGCGAAGCCCTGGGTGGCCCAGCGGATGACGTGGAGGTTCATCTGGTGCAGACCCACCTTCATCGTGCCGCGCAGGCCGGCCGTGCCGAACTCCAGCGGGCCGTAGAACCGGGATTCGATCTCCTTCTCGTCGCCGGAGATCGCTTGCAGCTCCGCCTTTTCCCCGGCGGACAGGGCGTCGCTGGTCAGCCAGCGCCGGTATTCCTTCTTGTAATCCAACATAGTCATAAACTCCTTTCAGGCGTGTTCTTCCGTTTCTTCTTCCACGGGCCGGGAGGCCAGCAGATCCCGGGCCTCGTCCAGCTGGGAGGCGGGGACGTACAGGCTGACGCCGTAGCCGGAGAAGCCGTTGATGACCTTGCCCGCGCCGCCCTCCTTATCATAATACTTAAAGCAGGGGATGCCGTAGGCCGACAGCAGGGAGATGACGGTGTCGGCATCCGCCGGGGCGTCGAAGGTCTGGGTCAGCAGGACGGCCTGCTCCTCCCTGCCCGTCTCGTCCTTGGGCCAGGCGGGGACGTCCGGCCGGCCGGTAAAGCTCCAGTTTGACATGGGTGTACCTCCTATTTGTGGTATTTTGTGCCGCCGGCGATCTGATAGGCGCGGTAGATCTGCTCCAGCAGCATGATGCGGGCCATGTGGTGGGGGAAGGTCATGGGGGACATACTGAGCCGCCAGTCAGCCTGGCGCTTCAGGTCCTCGTCCAGGCCCACGCTGCCGCCGATGAGAAATGTGAGCTGGGTCTTGCCCTGGACGCCGAATTCGGCCATGCGGCGGCTCAGCTCCTCGCTGGAGCAGGGCCTGCCCTCGATGCACAGGGCGATGACCGCGCCGCCCTTGGGCAGCTTTTCACGGATGGCGTCACCCTCGGTGCGGAGGGCCTTTTGTATCTCCGCCGGGGAGGGGTCGTCGGGCAATCGCTGCTCCGGCAGCTCGATAAGCTCCAGCCTGCAGTGGCGCTGGAGACGCTTGACGTACTCGGCGGCGGCGTCGATGTAGAATTTCTCCTTCAGCTTGCCCACGCAGAGGACGGTCACACGCTGCATAGCGTCACCTCCGCTTCGTAGCAGGTGCTCAGCTCGCCCCGAGGGGCGACCTCCACGACGGCGTGCAGGCCGGTGAGGGCTGTTTCCATCACCTGCAGCGCCCGGGCCGGGGTGTTGTTCTCCCGGCTCAGATGGGCCAGCACGAAGCGGCACGTACCCTGCTCCGCCAGACGGTGGGCAAAGGCGGCGGCATCGTCGTTGGACAGATGGCCCAGACGGCCGGCGATGCGCTGCTTGAGGTAGTAGGGATACGGGCCGGACATGAGCCAGTCCGCGTCGTGGTTGCTCTCCAGCACCAGCAGTCTCACGCCCCGCAGGGCTGCCTCCGCTTCGGAGGTGACGCAGCCGGTGTCGGTAAGGACGCCCACGGACGCGCCGAGACAGTCGAAGCGGTAATCCACGCCGCCGGCGGCGTCGTGGCTGGTGGGGAACACGGTGATGTCCACATCCCCCAGGGAGAATACGTACTGGCGGGGGATGGGGTGCAGCACGTCCCGCAGAGCGGGACAGCGGAGGGCCAGCGCGGCGGCGGTGCCGTCGCTGGCGTAGAGGGGCAGGCGGTACTGCTTGGTCAGGGTGGCCAGCCCGGCGGTATGATCGGTGTGCTCATGGGTAAGCAGCACGGCAGTCACGTCCTGGGGCGACAGGCCCAGCTCCCGCAGAGACGCGGTGATGCGTCGGGCGGAGATGCCGGCGTCCACCAGCAGGTGGACGCCGCCGCCGGACAGCAGCAGGCAGTTGCCCTCAGAGCCGCTGGCAAGTGTATGTACAGTCAACAACGGTATATGTCCTCTCTTTACGAAAAGCATCCGCTGCAAGAGGCTGCGGCCTCTCGCAGCGGACGCTGGATGGCGGTATGTGTCAGACGGCGTGAGTCTCCACGTCGCTCTCGTCGGGCGCTTCCACCAGGGAGATGTCCGCGCCTACGGCCCGGAGCTTGCCCACCAGGTCCTCATAGCCCCGCTCGATATACTGAATGTGGCTCAGCTCCGTCTTGCCCTGGGCAGCCAGTCCGGCGATGACCAGCGCCGCGCCGGCCCGCAGGTCGCAGGCCTGGATGGGCGCGCCCACCAGTTGGTGTACGCCCTCCACCACGGCCACCTTGCCGTCCACCTGGATATGGGCGCCCAGACGCTTCAGCTCGTCCACATACTTGAAGCGGTTCGCGCCGTAGACGCCCTCCGTCACAAGGCTTGTGCCCTCGGCCAGAGCCAGGACGGCGGTGATCTGAGGCTGCATATCCGTGGGGAAGCCGGGATAGGGCAGAGTCTTGACGTTGGCCTTCAGCAGAGGGCCGGTGCGGCGGACCAGGAGGGTGTCGTCCTCCTCCTCCACCGTGACGCCCATTTCCATCAGCTTGGCGCTGATGCAGTCCATGTGCTTGGGAATGACGTTCTTCAGCAGCAGCTCGCCGCCGGTGGCCGCCACAGCGGCCATATACGTGCCGGCCTCGATCTGGTCGGGGATGATGCAGTAGCTGCCGCCGGTGAGGCGCTCCACGCCCCGGATCTTGATGGAGTCCGTGCCCGCGCCCTTGATGTCCGCGCCCATGGAGTTGAGGAAGTTAGCCAGGTCCACGATGTGGGGCTCTTTGGCAGCGTTTTCGATGGTGGTGACGCCGTCGGCCAGGGCGGCTGCCATCATGATATTCATGGTCGCGCCCACGGACACCACGTCCAGATAGACCGGCGCACCGGTGAGGCGGCCGTTTTTGGCGGCGGTGTGGATGAAGCCGCCCTCCACGGACACCTCAGCGCCCATGGTGGTAAAGCCCTTGATGTGCTGGTCGATGGGACGGACGCCGAAGTTGCAGCCGCCGGGCATGGCCACGGTGGCCTGACCGAAGCGGCCCAGCAGCGCACCCAGCAGGTAATAGCTGGCGCGGATGCGGCGGGCCAGATCGTAGGACGGGCGGGTGCTGTGGATGGCGTGGCAGTCGATCTCGATGGCGTGGCGGTTCAGCACGCGCACCTTGGCGCCCAGCTCCTCCAAAATGGAGAAGAACAGCGTAACGTCGCTGATCTGGGGGATGTTTTCGATGCGGCAGACACCGTCTACCAGCAGTGCGGCGGGGATGATGGCTACGGCGGCGTTCTTTGCGCCGCTGATGGTCACCTCGCCGAAAAGGCGGCGTCCGCCGCGGATCATGTATTTAGTCAAGGCAGTTCCCTCTTTTCAAGTCATCGGTGCTGGTGCGCTCTGCTTATAGCTTGCCCGATAGGGCTGCGGTTCATACGGCGCAATCCGAGCAGTACCAGTATACCATAATTTTTGTTAAAAGCAAGAAATTGCCGTAAAGTTTTTATAGTATAGGCGGTTTGTCTGAAAAAATTCGAGATGCAGCGCAAAAACACTGCATCTCGTCATCCCCGTCAGCCCAGCCAGCGGTAATGGCCGGTGACGGGCCGCTTATAGATGTCGGGCCGCTCCACCGCTTCGTCTATCGGGTTGCCGTGGTGGAGGATGAAGGGGATGCCCTTTCTGTCCCGCTTGTCGGAGCAGACGGCGATATGCTCACAGTCACCGAACACCACGATGTCCCCGGCCTGCCACTGGGACGGGTCGTCAAAGCTGTTGGTCAACACCTGGGCATGACGGCGGAAGAAGGCGTCCAGGTTCACCACGCGGCGGAAGTCGATGTTGGGGTCTGGGTCGGCGTAGGGATACGCCTCGGAGCAAGCGGCGATGTCCGCGTCCACCAGTTCCTTCAGCTGATAGCCAGCAGCGCGGAAGCCCTGCCAAACCACGTCGGTACAGACACCCAGTCCGTCGTCGGGATAGCCGCCGGCGTAGTATTTGCTGGCGTAGTGGGGCTTGGTGTCAAAATAGGCGCGGATGCCGGCCACCATGTCGGCGTAATCCTCCACCCCGTCGCCGTCACCGTCGTTGGGACTGGTGACAACAGGGATGCCCAGCTGCTGGGCGGTGTAATAGGGACGCGGGCCGAAGCGCCACCACAGCAATCCGGCGACCGCAGCCGCCAGCAGCAACACCAGCAGGCCTTTCCGGCGGGACGATTTGGCCCTGCGGCGGCGGGATCGGGCACGGCGGTACGGGCGGTCCGAACGCCCGCTATCCGACGAGGCAGGCAGATCATAGGTATAGTACTGTGTGTCCATCGCTCTTTCTCCGTTTACATAATGTATGTGTATTGTGTCGAAAAAATATGAACGCGCTATGAACACGCACTTAAGGTTTTTTGAAGCAGAATTTTTCGGAGGGATTGCACGTTTGTGTGCAACGGGCGGCACATGGGAACACAGGGATGTGGGAAACACATAAAATGGAGTGCCGGACCTGGCACGGAGAGGAGTACGAGAGATGAAAACGGAAAATACGATGGCAATGGTGCTGGCGGCGGCAGTAGGGGCGCTGTGCAGCTACTGCGCGCAGCTGGTCGTGCCGCTGGCGGTGCTGGTGGCGGTGATGCTGGCGGACTATATCACCGGCATGGCCAAGGCGTGGAGCGCGGGAGAGCTTTGTTCCCGCACCGGGGTGAAGGGCATCGTAAAAAAGGTGGGCTATCTGATGGTGGTGGGCGCGGCAGGCGCGGCGGACTGGCTCATCCGCTACGGTCTGGCCCAGGCGGGGATCGAGGTGCAGTTCAGCTTTCTCATCGCCGCCATGGTCATTATCTGGCTCATCGTCAACGAGCTGATCTCCATTCTGGAGAACGTGGCGGCCATGGGCGGGCCTGTGCCGGCGTTTCTGTCTAAGCTGCTGGCGCGGCTGAAAAATGTGGTGGAGAAGAAAGCGGAGGATGAGCAGCATGGAGATACTTGAGCAGACGTATGACTGGGCTATGCCGCTGGCGCGGCGCAGCGCCACGCGGCGCATTATCCTGCACCACGCGGCGGCGGTGACGTGTACGGCCCAGCAGATACACCAGTGGCATTTGGCCAACGGCTGGGCGGGCATCGGATACCACTTTTTCGTTCGGAAGGATGGGCGCGTCTATCGGGGCAGACCGGAGGACACCGTGGGCGCACACGCGGGGAACAACAACTACGACAGCATCGGCATCTGCTTTGAGGGCAGCTTCGACAGGGAGCAGATGAATGAGGTACAAATGAAGGCAGGCGCGGAGCTGGTGGCCTACCTGAAGCAGAAGTACGGCATCACCGCCGTGCAGCGGCACAAGGATGTAAACGCCACCGGCTGCCCCGGCGGGAGCTTCCCCTTTGAGGCCATCGCCTACGGCGCGGCGGCATCTGCCCCGGCGCAGACGGCGCGGACGGCCAACGATACGGCGGTGACGCTGCCGCTGCTGGAAAAGAACAGCGGCGGCAATACGGTGCGGGCGGTGCAGGCGCTGCTCAACGGGCTGGGCTACAACGCCGGGACAGCAGACGGCCTGTTCGGTGACAACACCGCCGGGGCGGTGAAGCGCTTTCAGACGGCCAGCGGCATCGCGGCGGACGGCATCGTGGGGCGGGACACCTGGCACAAGCTGCTGGGTATTTGACGGTGAAAAGTGACAACGTTCCGTATAATTCGGCAAGAAGATTGCAGATCGTATTCAAAAAGGAGGGTCACCGGGAAACCGGAGGCCCTCCTTTTTGCTCACACCACCGCGTCCACGGGGATGCGCTGGCGGTCTACCTGCACCCAGTGGACGCGGACGCTGCCGCCGGGCTGCTGGGTGGCGCAGAACGATACGCCGGCCATCTGACCCTCCACCGGTACGCCGGCGCTGAACAGCGCCGCGAAGCGGCGGATGTAGCCCAGCAGATCGCGGATGGTGGGGGTGGGCAGGTCGGGAGAGAGATAATCGAAAAATTTATACATAGTATGGCCTCCTATTATTTAATAATGTGTGTTTCTGTCGTTCACTGTAATCAGTGTACCAAGAGTTGTGTCCCGAAAAACGGACAATTCTCCGTCGGGGTTGTGCTTTTTGCGGGCTTGTGATACAATAGCCTCAAGAATCAGACTGACACAGGAGGTGGGCGCATGACAGAGCAGACCACGCCCCAATTAGCACCCCGGGAGCGCTGCACCGGCTGCGCCGCGTGCTGCAACGGCTGCCCCAAGGGGGCGATCCGCATGGAGGCCGACCGGGAGGGTTTCCTGTACCCCCAGGTGACGGACGGCTGTGTACAGTGCGGACACTGCACACACATCTGTCCCGTTCTGAAGCAGCGCGAGCCGCGGACCGAGCCGGCGTGCTTTGCCGTATGGAGCGGGGACGGCCAGCTGCGATGCCAGTCCACCGGCGGCGGCGCGTTCGGCGAGTTGGCCAGGTACGTGCTGGAGGGCGGCGGCGTGGTGTTCGGCGCGGCGCTGGACGAGTCGCTGCGGGTGACGCACATCGCCGTGAAGAACCTGCACGACCTGCCCCGCTTGCAGGGGGCGAAGCCGATACAGAGCGACATGGGCGAGTCGTACCAGCAGGTGCGGCTGTACCTGGATCAGGGGCGGCAGGTGCTGTTCTCCGGCACGCCCTGTCAAGTGGACGGCCTTTACCGCTATTTAGGAGAGCACCCGGAGCGGCTGCTGACCTGCGACGTGGTGTGCGGCGGCGTGTGCAGCCCCGGCGTGTGGGCGAGGCTGGTGCGGTCCATGGCCTATGTGAAGCAGTCCAGACCGCTGCGCGTCACGTTCAGCGGCAAGCTGCCCGGCGACAGCCAGCGGCGTTTCCGGGTGGAATTCGAGGGCGGCGGCCGCTACGACGCGCCGCTGACCAAGTCGGAGATGGGCCGGGGCATCGCAAGGGGGCTGTTCCTGCGGCCCGCCTGCCACACCTGTCCCTATACGTCCACAGACCGGCCCGGAGACCTGACGCTGGGCGTGCTGAAGGGCGAAAGCCTTTCCCAGGAGGAGCGGCGTCTGGGCGTGTCGCTGCTGCTGATCAACACCGCCAAGGGCGCGCAGGTGTTCGACACGCTGCCGCTGCAGCGGAAACGGTGCGAGCTGAAGGAGGCCGTGGCCGCCGACCCGGCGCTGCGGACGCCCGCGGCGGTATCGCCGGATCGGGCGCGGTTTTTCGAGGCGCTGGAGCATGAGCCGTTCCGGCAGGTATGCGGGCGGTTTTTGTCCATGCTGCAGCCCCGGGAGAAGCCCGCAGTCAGGCCGCTGAAGGAGCTGCTGCGTCTGCCCTGGGGCAAAAAGGAGAAGAAATGACGAAAACACTGCTGCACACCTGCTGTGCGCCCTGCTCCGTGGCCTGCATCCATACGCTGCGGGAGGAGGGCATTGAGCCGGTGTCCTACTGGTACAACCCCAACATCCACCCCTATCAGGAGTACAAGGCACGGCGGGACACGCTGATGGCCTACGCGCCGTCGGTGGGCGTGGAGCTGATCGTGCAGGAGGATTACGGCCTGCGGCAGTTCTGCCGCGCTGTGGCGGAGGACATAGACCACCGCTGCGGCAAGTGCTACGGGATGCGGCTGGAGCAGACGGCCCGCTACGCGGCGGAGCACGGCTTCGACAGCTTTTCCAGCACGCTGTTCGTCAGCCCCTACCAGAACCACGAGCTGCTGCGGCAGGTGGCGGAGGAGATGGCGGCGCGGTACGGCGTTGCCTTCCTGCACCGGGATTTCCGCCCCGGCTTCCGCCAAGGACAGCAGGAGGCCCGGGAGCTGGGCCTGTATATGCAGAAATACTGCGGGTGCGTGTTCAGCGAGGAGGAGCGCTACGCCAAGCAGCTGGCCCGGGATATGACCCAGCCGGAAAAGCACCTGTGAGGCAGAAAATACACAAACGACAGGAGGTCATGTGATGAGATCATTGTTCAAGGGCGGCTCAGTGGTAACGGGCCGGGGTGCGCGCCGCGCCGACATACTGGTGGAGGGCGAGAAGATCATCGCGGTGGGCCGGGATCTCTCTCCCATCGGCGCAAAGATATTAGATGTGTCCGGGATGCTGCTGTTCCCGGGGTTCATCGACGCCCACACGCATTTTGATCTGGATGTGTGCAATACCACCACGGCGGACGATTTCGCCAGTGGGTCGCGGGCGGCGCTGCGGGGCGGCACCACCACCATCATCGACTTCGCCTGCCCCAACAAGGGGGAGACGCTCCACGATGGGCTGCGGCTGTGGCACGAGAAGGCAGACGGCAAGTGCGCCTGCGACTACGGCTTCCACATGACCATCGACGACTGGAACGACACCATTGAGAGCGAGATCGACGATATGTACGCCGAGGGTATCTCGTCCTTCAAGATGTATATGACGTACCCGGCCATGATGCTCGGCGACGAGCTGATGTATAAGGCGCTGAAGAAGCTGAAGGAAAAGGGCGGCATCTGCGGCGTACACTGCGAGAACGCCGGGGTCATCGACGCCCTCATTGCCGAGAAAAAGGAGAAGGGCGAGAACGGCGTATACTGCCACCCGGAGACACGGCCCGACTTTTTGGAGGCCGAGGCCGTCAGCCGCCTGCTGCGCATCGCCGAGGCGGTGGACATCCCGGTGGTCATCGTACACACCACCAACATCCAGGCGCTGGACGAGGTGGCCAACGCCCGCTGGCGGGGACAGAAGGTGTTTGTAGAGACCTGCCCCCAGTATCTGGTGCTGGACGACAGCGTGTATTACAACGAGGACTGGCTGCAGGCGGCCAAATATGTCTGCTCGCCTCCCATCCGCACGGCGGAGGACAGGGACGCACTGTGGCGGGCCATCCGCCGGGGCGAGGTGCAGACCGTGTCCACTGACCACTGCAGCTTTACCACGGCGCAGAAGCTGGCGGGGCGGGACAATTTCACCGCCATCCCCGGCGGCATCCCCGGTGTGGAGACGCGGGGCGAGCTGGTCTACACCTTCGGCGTGGCCCAGCGCAGGATCAGCCTGGGGGATATGTGCCGGGTGCTGGCGGAGAACCCCGCCAAGCTGTACGGTCTCTATCCCCGCAAGGGCGTGCTTGCCCCTGGGTCTGACGCGGACATCGTGGTATACGATCCCAACGCCGACCACGTCATCCGGGCGGAGGACATGGTGGGCGCGGCGGACTACAACCCCTATGAGGGCGTGGTGACCAAGGGCTCGATCCGGCAGGTATGGCTGCGGGGCAAGCCCGCCGTCTCCCTCGGCGAGGTGCTGGCCGGGCCGGAGGGCAAATACCTGGTGCGCGGCAAGTGCCAGCTGTAAGGCGGGAGGACACGGACCATGCTGGACAAGACATTGGGCTATATCCTCTGCTGCCAGTCCCCGGGACTGTTCGTGCTGGCGCTGCTGCTGCTGGTGGAATTCTTAGGCAGCCGCAGGCACAAGGTACGGGCCTTCTTCCGGCTGCTGGGGTGCATCCTGTGCGCCGCCGGCGGCGTGGCGCTGTACTTCCTGGGAATCTATAAGGAATACTTCACCATCCGGGACTTCTTTCACATCCGGCCCGCCGGCTGGGTGGGACTGGTCATCGCAGCGGTGATCGTGGTGCTGACGGCGGTGCGGGCGTTCTTCGCCGCCGCCGACGCGCGGCGGGAGCAGAAGGCCGCCACCCGGGCGGAGAACCAGCGCATCGCCCAGGAGAAGGAGGAGGCCGCCAGGGCCGCGGCGGAGGCCGAGGCCGAGGCGGAAGTCCCCGCGCCGGTGCAGGATACCGCCGCGCCGGAGACGGCGCGGCCTGTGGACGCGCCTGAGGAGACAAAGGCGGAGGAGACTCCCGTATAACGTGTGAAAGCGCGGCGTACAGCGCCGCGCTTTTTCTGCTCTGTTTCCCTCAAATACCGCTTTTCCGCTTGCTTTTTTGCCGCAACGCGATACAATATGCGTACCGAAGTCCTTTTTCGGCAAGCACCACAGAAACGGAGGAACGTATCATGACGTATCAGGAGATTTTGGCCAACGCCCGCACCTGCATGGGCCCGTACTGCAAGTCCTGTCCCGTGTGCAACGGCGTGGCCTGCAAGAACACCGTGCCCGGCCCGGGCGCGAAGGGGCTGGGCACAGGCTTTATCCGCAACTATCAGAAATGGCAGGAGCTGTGCGTCAACATGGACACCATCT
>OLOV01002556.1_pt1 | contig 12194 bp, 13 predicted proteins | sample 1672931 | NCBI WGS metagenome assembly OLOV01 (sample SAMEA3136738, study PRJEB25190) | human gut metagenome | biome: human gut; feature: human-associated habitat; material: faeces | place: Austria | collected 2013
GGCAGTCTTAACCTTAAAGGTCTTTTTGTCCTCGCCCTTAGCCATCTGCTGGGGTGCATTGTAGAGATAGCTCATGATCTGACGGCGCGCATGCAGCTTGGAAGGAGAATCATTGGTGAATGTGGTCTCCACAATCTGCTTTTTCTCGTTAAGAACCTTTTTGGTTACCTCAACGGTATTATCGCACTCGTTGATTGCAGTGGTGATTATTTTTTCCGCTATTTTGCGAACTTCCTTGGCACGGGCCTCGGTGGTCTCAATGCGACCGTTCGCAATCAGAGCCGTAACCAGACCGCGCAGAACCGCATTTCTTTGGTCCGTGGGACGGTTGAGCTTTCTGTTGCTCGCCATTTTGTTTACCTCCTAATTAATCCTCGCTTTTGTTGAGTGACAGGCCTAACGACGCAAGACGCTGACGCACCTCGTCCAAAGATTTCCTGCCGAGGTTGCGCACCTTCATCATATCTACTTCATCACGCTGAATGAGCTCGTCCACGGTATTGATACCGGCACGCTTCAGGCAGTTATAGGAACGAACCGAAAGATCCAGCTCGTCAATGGTCATTTCCAGAACCTTGACCTTCTGCTCGGCCTCCTTCTCCACCATCATCTCAAGCCCGCCGACATTTTCGGCAAGATTGATAAAGAGCGCAAGATAATCGTTCATAATCTTTGCAGACAGGCTTACCGCTTCCTTGGGATTGATGCTTCCGTTGGTCCATACCTCAAGGGTAAGCTTATCATAATCGGAAACGCGTCCCACACGGGTGCTGTCCACGGTATAGTTAACTTTGGTGATAGGCGTATATATGGAATCAACCGCAATGGTATCAATGGGCATATCGTCATATTTGTTATCCTTGGAACAAACATAACCTATTCCCTTTGCAAACACCATTTCGATATTGAGCGATGCGCCCTCAGCCAGCGTTGCAATAACATGATCGACATTGACGATCTCAAGATCGCTGTGACCGAGTATATCGCCGGCAGTAACAACGCAGATTAGAGTGTTTACTAGAATTATAGTTAGTAAAAAACAGATGTAATTCTATTGGTAGAAATGCATCTGTTTTTAGATTTAAGATATTTTCATTTAACAAACGTGCAATGACCACTCTCTATATTGCATACATAGAAATGACGAACTTTTTTTATAGTTGTACTAGCGACAATGTATTTATCTATGATTCGGATGATTTGTGATCCATTTGTCTTCCAGAACATATTGTCTGTATTATATTCATTTCCAAGAAGTTCTTCTGATGGAAAAATTTCTTTCACTAGATTTCCACTCCAATCATAGATAGAATATTTCATATTTTTTTCATTGGTTGAAGAAGTATAAATATAGTTATCATCAAAATAGTTAACTACAGCATTATCAATATTGAATAATGACTTGTGTGTATCCATATCAATAATTGATGCATGGATGATTGTATCTTCTGGAGAGTCTTTCATTTCACATGTGTATACTGAAATCTTGTTCAGGTTTTCAAATATAAATGTTTGAAAATCAATATCGACGATATGATTTGTTAAATCTTTGCAGTCAATAAATTTCAGAACAGGGGAATTGTTAGACTGTGTTGTGTAAAAAATCTTGTCACCATCTGCCAGTAAATGATCTACATAGGCTTCTTCTTCCAAAGTGCATTTTTCTTTTCCAGACAAGTCGTGAATATGAATTATATAATTTTCATCTTCTTGTTTTTCTGTACATATAATATATCCGTTATGAATCAGAAACTGATTTGCAGCATAATCCAAATCAAATATACTTTCAATTTCTTTCCCATCCAGAGTCTGTCTTGTAACAGAAGAATATGAGACACCTTCAGCATTTGTATAATTCGTTAAATAATAAAGATATTTATCATATTGATAGATAGTGGAACCCATATAAGAATATGTATATGTACTTGTTTTTTCATCAAGCAAACCTAATGAAAGATTTTTGGAATTTGTGAAATCAAAATAATTCAGAGTCAATTGATCGTCTACATAGTAAAAACCATTCTCATTTGGAACAACTTCAAAATAATTGATTAAGGATTTTTGTTCCATTGGTGTAACCTGATCGATTGCCATTTCATTGGATTTACAGGCAGTTAGCAACATGCTGCAAATCATTACTTTTAATAATTTTTTTAAATTCACATTAATTAATCATCTTTCTAGTTTGAACAGAATTTGAACCTTTTAAATCCCCTCTAGCCCATCCACAGTGCCACTTTATTGGATAGTTACCATAACTTTTATAAGAACTGCTTACATAAGGGCTTCCATAATTTGCAGATGCATATGAAGTTGATCCATCGGCATTGTATACGTATCCCCATACAGATACAGTAGTTTGACTTGCGTATGTTCCACTTACGGAGCCTGACAATGTAGTATCACTAATACTTCCATACAAAGTAAACCCACCGCCTGAAACGGAAGCACTATCACTTGCTTCTATTGACGTTAAATGTAGTACACATAACAATGATAAACAAAATACTATTATTTTTTTCATGATATTCTCCTTTCAAAGTCATTTTTATTGATTATAAAGAAGAATACAAATTCCGTTTTTATACCTTGAAGGATTATACGTAATCATAATCAATCCCAACTTTCTTTACTAAAGAATAGACAATAGACGCTTGAAATTACAGTCTATTTATTCTTAGATGGATTTGCTATGATTATAAATGTAGAACTTGAAAAAAAAGAAAAATTTGCTATATTGTAGTTGGCAAGAAAAGCGAAAAAAGCCAACAAACTCAAAAAAGGGAACTGCTGGAACAGTTCCCTTTTTTACTGCTTAGGCTGATCAGCTATTTTTTGTTTCCGACTCCGTCCAGCCATTTGCAGATATAGTAAGAAACAATACCTGCTGCGACGGAACTCAGAAAAGCGAAAAAATTCTCCAACATACTCACCTCCTTTCCAGAGGTCAGGTAGCTGACCAGATAATGATATCAGAAAGAAGACCACTGGCCCTATGAATAGAGAATGTAATCAAAAAAATCGGTGTTATATTTTTAATGAAAAAGGTAAAAAAAATCATTGATAATATAACGTGACCAAGGGAGGGTGTTTTTCTATTTTGCTATAGCATTGCAAAGTGAATAATTTACTATTGCAAACCATATTAAAATCACAACTGGACACTGGTAAAAATCAGTGTTATATTTTTAATGAAAAAAGGTGGAATAACTGTATTGATAATATAACGTGACCAAGAGGCCTCTTGGCCTTTGATTCTTTTTTGTTCTTTTATGTTTGTTTTAGAGAGGTGTTTAGAACTATGTTAAGTGATGTTATTAAGATGTATGGTGGAACGAAAGTGGATCCACTGGATGTATATAAAGATATTTTCAGAATTGGAGAAGGATTTATCCAGAAGGAGCATGAACCTAAAGGAAGTTTCAAAGCAAATCCAGTTGCCTATTATAAGAACAAGAATGAAGATCATGGCCATTTCAGAATTATGTTTGAAGATAAGTTTGAAGAAATCTATCGAAATGAGCTTGTGAATGCAGATTTTTGTGTAATGAATGGTTTAACTTATTTTGGGGCCAAATATACATCTGACAGAGCTTCTAAAATGTGTGCAATGATATTTGATATTGACGGTGTAACAGATGATAGTTTGAATAATTTCTTTTATGCTGCATTTAATAAGGATTTTGATTATTATCCGTTGCCGAATTACGTGGCTTTAAGCGGACATGGAATACATCTATATTATGTTTTTGATGAACCAGTACCACTGTTTCCTAATTTAAAGCTTCAATTGAAGGACTTTAAATACTCTTTAACTGAGAAAATGTGGAACAGAAACACTTCTGTTGATGAGAAAGTACAAAAGCAAGGAATCAATCAGCCTTTTAGAATATTGGGCGGCAGATGTAAAAAGAGTGCTCCACTGGATAGAGTTGAAGTGTATAGAGTAAATCAGCACCCAGTCAATATAGAGTATTTGAATCGTTTTGTTCCCACTAAAATCGAGATAGATGAAAAAAAATTATTCAAAGAAAGCAAATTAACACTGGATCAGGCAAAGGAAAAGTATCCAGAATGGTATGAGAATAAGGTTTTAAATGGCAAGAGAAGCTATTGGACAGTAAAACGTGATCTATACGACTGGTGGATCCAGCAGATAAAAAAAGAAGAAAATGGAGCCAGTTATGGCCACAGATATTTTTGTATTATGACATTAGTAATTTATGGCATAAAATGCGGTTTATCTAAAGATGAGATAAAACATGATGCAATAGATTTGATACCATTTCTAAACGGTTTAAATAAAGATGAACCGTTTACTGAGGAAGATATTAAATCGGCTTTGGAGTGTTATGATGAACGGTACAATACGTTTCCGTTAAAAGATATTGAGAAATTAACAAATATCCGAATCGAAAGAAACAAACGAAACGGACGAAAACAAGATGTACATTTAGAACGTGCAAGAGCAGTTCAAATGATTGATTATCCAAATAGAGAATGGATCAACAAAGAAGGAGCTCCAACGAAGCAATCAACAGTTCAAAAATGGAGATTAGAACATCTGGATGGAAAAAAAGCAGACTGTATTCGAGATACAGGACTGGATAAAAAGACAGTCTATAAGTGGTGGTGCAAAAACACATAATTTTTATGTGTTTTTTATATATTTTGTATGTGCTTTTAATATATAATTGAGTAAGAAATTACAATTTTGACACGTGGTAAAATTGTATGGAAAGGGAAAATATGAAAACAAAAGTTGTATCAATAATCAATCAAAAAGGTGGCGTAGGAAAGACTACTACTACATACAATTTAGCGAGTTTATATGCAAGAGATAATAAGAAAGTATTAGTAATTGATAGTGATCCGCAGGCATCTTTAACATTAATGATGGGCGTTAATCCATTGTCAACTGATGATAATCTGTCAGCAGTCTATGGCGGTAAATTCATAAAAGAATGTATCTATGATTCGCCAGTTGAGAATTTGTCATATATTCCTTCATGCATCTCATTAGCAAAAGCCGAGCGTGATCTGCAATCTGTTTTAATGGGAAGAGAACTGAAAATAAAAAAGGCTATTGATGAACTGAATGGGATTTTTGATTACATATTTATTGATTGTTCGCCTGCTCTTGGATTGTTGACTATCAATGCACTTGTAGCGAGTGATTATGTCATCATCCCATGTGAAACTACTGATCTGGCACTGTTTGGGTTAGATGATATGATGGATACGATTAAAACAGTGCAGGAATCAAATAATAAATTGAATTTATTAGGCATTATTGCAACTAAATATGTATCAAATAGTACATCTCATAACAGGGTCCTGAATGAGATGAAAGAAAACTATAAGTTATTAGGAGTAATAAAGAACTCCGTATCATCACAAAAGGGAATTGAAGAAGGATTGCCTTGTGTGCTTTATGATCCAAGTTCTATCGTTGCAAAAGACTATAATACAGTGTATGAAACATTGAGAAAGGTAATGTGATATGGTAAGGCCAGCAGTTAAAGAATTAAAGAAAAGTGAAGCGATGAATAAAAGCGTTGTTGATGAACTAGTTCATGGTGCAGGAACTAAAAACAAGAAAAAATATATTGTTAATATTATGTTTGATCCAGAATGGGAAACAGATATTAGAAAAAAAGCAAAAGAAAAAGGGTTAACAGTTTCTGGCTATATTAAATCACTTGTCAGTTCTGATCTAAAACAATAAACACATAATAAGCACATAAAAAACACATAAAAAATATATAAAAAGTATGATCGAGATTTTATATCGAATAATTGGAAAAAGGGAGATCTCAAACATGGTAATCAAAACAGCAAAGACAGTAGCAGAATACAAGCAGATCAGAGACGAACGGATCCAGTCATGGATTGATGCAAGATTCGAAAAGGGATGCGTCACATGGGAGCTGATCAGTCCAGATGAAGTGAAGATCACAGATCAGACTGGTGACAGCATGACAGTTTCATTCAGTGAAATTGACTGACATAAAAAAATGATACTTGTCTGAACAAGTGTCATTTTTTTATGTCAATTAACTTTTTTATTGAGTTGTTTTAAATTCAACATCTGCTGGAGGTTTCATCTCTGTCCAACCATCATCTGTCAAAGAAATGTTAGCACCGCTTGTATGAGCTTTTGTTACTTGTCTGTAGTATAGGTTTCCATCTTTCTCATAAAATGCAGTTAATATTCCAGTTGATGGATCTTTAATGATTCTAAATTCATAATTATTATTTTGTTTTTGTGCTGTTACTTCATTTGATGGTTCAGGAGTTGAAGATGCACAACCAATCAGAAAAAAACTCAAAGCAATCAAAAACAATTTTTTCATTACTGCCACCATTCTACTGCATCATCATATCCATAATCATAATTAAAAGAAGAAATATTTGTGATACTGCAATCAGCTTCTTTACGCTTTTTTGAAGCATTTCCATAAACTCTTTTTGTTCCATAATGCATATATACTGTTGAGTGTGCAGGAACATTAACAGTGTATGTTGAAGTATCAGTAATTGAATCAGAATATGTTATTTCAGCAGACAATCCGACAGTCGATGTAAGCAAGTTAATGTCAGTATCTGCTGTTACTCCAAATGAACTGTAAATAGTTCTAGAAACAGACTTGGAATATCCTTGTGTGACATTAGAATTGTTTGTAGCAGATACCGTAGCTCCCCATACTGTTTTGTAATTTTTAGAATTTACAGAAATATATGTATATGGGTTGCACGCTATACCTCTTTCATCATTGCTTTCTGCAAGAACTGGTGTAATCAATGAAGAAGATAAAAATGAAACAAGCGTAAATATTTTTAGTTTTCTTAGCATAAAAATTAGCTCCTTTTCTAAATTTTGGAAATGCTGTTAAGAAGAATACAAATACCGTTTTTATACCTTTGCGGATTATAAGCAATCATAATCAATTCCAACTTTCTTTAGAAAATAATATATCTATATCTCAAAATTTATAGTCTATTTATTACAAAATATATTTGCTATGATTATTCTTGGAGAGATTGAAAAAAGCTTTAAATTTGCTATATTGCAGATGGCTAGAAAAGCGATAAGCCAACGAACTCAAAAAAAGGAGACTGCGGAACAGTCCAATGCAAGTAAGTTAAGAGATTTGACAAATTGACTGAAATTTGAAGTTCTACAATAAACTGTAGGACTTCTTTTTTTTCTTCTTTTTTTGCTGAAAAGGGCTTGACAGTTTCAGAAAATCCGGGCCGCTCCGCGGCCGTTGTTTAAGTATGAGACATCGGAGGTACTCATACTTATGAAATATGTTTTCTTTTCAATCGATTCTGAATATAGAAATCTGAATCTGTCTTCTCAATGTTTATTTGTTTTGTGTCTTTATTTTCAGATATTAATTTCTTTTACTTTCCTTCCTGTACGGCCGCATTTTCTGAGAGGAATTTCTTATGCTGGATAATATTGAACTTATCATGGATAATTATGCCAAGGAAGGAATTCTGTTTTACCATGACCTGATCTCCTGCTTTAATGGCAGCTCCTTCTCCAGGATCCGCAAATTATCAACTCTGGATATTCTTTTCCAGATGATCAACAGACATGGCAGAACTCAATGGGCAGAGGTTCAGGAACTCTGCGAGCACAAAGATATGACTATTACTGATAAAGGTTTTTTCATGGCTAGAAGTAAATTCAATCCCGAAGCTGTTCATGTCATGGCGGATGAATTCATTGCCAATATGTATGACAATTACAACGACAGTATGCAGAAATGGAAAGATCTGCTTGTTCTTTCTGTTGACGGTTCCAAGATTACCGTTCCAGATACTGCTGAAAATAAAGAAGTTTTTGGTACGCAAACTTCCTCTGTTACTGAGAACCAGCCTGCCATGGCTCTGACATCCACTCTCCATGATTCCATCAACCATTTGAAACTTGACCTGCAGGTGGACCGCATCACACAGAGTGAAAGGACCCTGGCTTTAAAGCACATTGATCATTACTGTGAAAACTATTCAGACAGGGCTGTGTTTGTCTTTGACAGAGGATATGTATCCATGTATCTCATTGACTCTCTGGTTGAAAAAGAACAGTATTTTCTGTTCCGGACAAGATCAGGTGACTATACAAAATATTTCAGTCAGGTTGAGACCGGAATGTCAAAGACATTTGATGTGTCGATGGACAGAAGTGAGACAAACCACTACCGGCAGGATCGTCATTTTCGAAATCATCTTCTGAATACGACATACAGACTTCGATTTGCTAAAGTGGTAATCGGAAAGAATGAAGATGGAAGCGACAGTGTTGAATTTCTAATTACTAATCTTCCAGAGGAAGTGGCAACAGAAAAAGAGCTGAAAGATCTATACTGGCTGCGATGGAACGTCGAGACATCCTACAATCAGCTGAAAAATCGAATGAAGATGGAAGAATTCAGTGGCTACAAGCCTGAATTTATCCTTCAGGATCTGTATGCAGACATGTGGATGTATAATATCGTTTCCCTGAAAATCATGGAAGCAAACGAAAAGAAGCATCTCACACAGAATGAAGATGGTGAATATGTGATCAAACGCAATTTCAATAAAACACTGGGAACAATGAGAAGATACTTTCTGAAAGTGCTGATGTGTGAAGATGAAGTGGAACGGCAGAAACTGCAGGAAAAGATATGGATGAATATCAACGGGGCAATATGCTGGGTAAAAAAAGGAGAACGTCAGTTCTCACGAAAGCAGTCGGTTAACAAATCATCCATATCCTACAGGAAGAGTTATTAAATCTGTAAATATTAAAATATGAAAAATTATGTTTTTAATGCGCCTGTTTTTCTGGAAACAGTCAAGCAAAAATCGAGAAAGACCACAATTTGTACGTTGTATGTCTATTCTCGATTTTTTTATTTTGTCAAACTGCTTAACTTACCAGCATTGAATTACACTTACACGATTTTTTTTATTCTTCAAAACTATTATTAAAAATTCCCAAAAGCTGCTGAAGTTCCTGCTGAGTCCTTTTCAAATCATTAATGTCTTTTTGTGGTTCAACAACTTCTGGTGGTAAAGAATCATCTAGAAGCTGTTTATATTTTTCCAACTGTTGGCCATATTCTTTCTCACTATTATTAAGCGAGATCAATTGTTTTTCTAATTCATTGCTAGTATTCATATGCTTTTTTTAATCACGAGCAGACTGTTATTTATCTATTCTGCTCGAAACTTCCCTCCAATATGATGGAAAAAAAGGTTGATTGGACCTGTCATTTATGTATAACAGCATCTTAAAGATTTCCAAAGTATCAGGATCACCAGTAACATAATCAGGAAAATAGTGATGAAGAGCAGTATCTAGTTCAGCACCCAGTTGAATCAAAAAATGAGTGCGTTCATCACGTGCTTTCTGTGCTTCTGTTCTGTTTTGTTTGCGTTCAAATTTTCTCATTTGAGCTTTTACTTCTTTTTCCTGTTCTTTTATTAAACGCAGTTTTTCGCTGAATTTTTCCCCATCAGATAAAGATTTATACCATTGTCTGTATTCAGCTTTTTTTTGCCTTTCTGCATCTTTTTCCTTTGCAGCATACTCTTTTTCCTTTTCTTTCAGTTCATCAAGCAGGCGTTTTACATCAGGTTCATTTTTGTATTTTTCAATAAAATCATTATTCATAAAAATCACACCTTCATATAATAAATCTGACTATAATTTACAAACTATTCTTGAAAAAGTCAACAGCATTTAGTATATTATCCATATAGAAAATCTATAGTGCTTATAGCACTATAGCGCACATAAGGAAGGGCAAAGCCCTATCCTTAATTACTGACGTGATTGTGCGTGACTGCTCGTCAAGAGTAATGGGCCATGCCCCTTAACCCCATATCATGCGGAACATTCGTTCCTTTTCAACTCGCTCCGCTCGATAATATTCGCCTGTCGGCAAGTCGCTTTCTCATTCATTTCTGCTAAGGCAGAAACTCATATCGAAAGGTGGTGTATCAGTCTCATGGCAATCTATCATTTCCATATAGGAAAATTATCTCGTGCAAAAGGTCGTTCTTCTGTACAGAAGATGGCATACATATGCTGCACGATGGCAAAGGACGAAAGAACAAACAGGACCTTTCGGTATCTGACAAAGCAGATCGAACTGGTCCACACAGAAACAGCTTTACCGAAGAATGCACCGGAACGATGGAAGAATCCGACTGTCCTGTGGAATGATGTAGAACGGTCAGAAATAAAGTGCAATGCACAAGTGGCCTATGATATGGATGGTGCATTGCCAAATGAGCTGACACATGAGCAGATGATTGAAGTATGCCGCAAGTATGCAGAGTACATGACGAATAAAGGCTTCTGTGTAACATGGGCAATCCATGACAAGAATGATGGAAATCCACATGTACATATTTTAGCGACAACAAGACTGATTGATAAAAATGGAAACTTTACAATAAAGGAAAAGAAAGTTCCTGTTGTTGATGATGAAGGGAACAGAGTTCCTCTGATCGATCCAAAAACCGGAGAACAGAAGATCAGAAAGAGAAAAAGAATCGCAGACAACGGAAAAGAATATTATTCAGAGGAAAAGCTGTGGCAGTCTAAAAAAGTAGCATACAATCCACTTGACGGAAGAGAACTGTATAAGGAAATCAGGAAAAGCTGGGCGGATGTCTGCAATGAATATCTCACGGAAGAAGAAAAGATAAGTCCACTCTCCAATAAAGAAAGAGGAATTGATCAGACACCATCTGTACATATAGGAGCAGTCGGAAGAAAGATTTATCAGCGGAATGAATATTCATGGAAAATGGATAACTATATACAAAGGGAACTTGTAAGATTCAGAGAATCCATTTTAAAACTGATTGAAGAAAAGCTAGAGAAGGCGAAACAGCTGCAACGTAAAATCCAAGACGAGATGGAGATCCTGAAGCAATACGTCAATAACTATATCCAGAATAAGATTGAAGATGCAAAAAAACTGGAACAGAACGAATATTCACCAATGTATAAGGTCCTGATCGACAGAGAACTGAACAGAAAAGAGTTTGCAGAGAAACATTACAAGGACTGCAGCAAATGCGAGGAATACTATATCAATCTGAATGATGAGATAAAGAGAAACACTGACGAAGCAAGAACGCTTATCGCAGAAAATACAGACTTGGAATCATCTCTGAGAAATCTGCAGAGAAAGAAAGCTGATCAGGAGGCAGTGAGAGGACCACTGTCAGACTACAACAGGCATTTTGAAATCTACAGTCAGAAAACGGAAGAACTCAGTGAAGAGGAAAAGAAGCTGTTCAAAAACAGAAAGAATATTGATAAACTCCGTGCAGAAGCAGAGGAAGAAAGAAACTCCATCAATAAGGCTGCGGATGCCATTCGTCATCAAATCTGCAGATATGATGTGCTGATGCCACCAGAGAAATGTGCAGAAGCAGCAGAAAAACTGTTAATGGAAGCTGATCCATCAAATCAGATAGCATCAATAAAAGATTCTATAGACAAGAATGAGAAGCAAATTGATGTGCTGAACGACAGCAGAATCAATCTTCAAAAAGAATTAGAGAAAGTTACAAATGCACTTGAATGCTTCGATACATATATGAATGTGTCAGATGAAATAGAAGATGAAGAATATGAATCTCTGTCAGCTGAACTGTATGACTATATGGAAGGGGACCGCGAAACTGGATATACGGTCCATTTCAAAGATGAAGGATCAACGGACAATCAAGATGCTTATCTGGAACTGGCCAGAACTCAGGTAAGACATAATATGTCTCTGAAAGAACTGAAACAAAAGCTTTCTGAATACTGTATCAATCAATATGAAGAAAGAGAAAATCTGTATGAGCAGTGCAGTGATGCGAGAAATCTGTTCACGATGTATAACGGATATGGATATTCTGTATTTGACAGAGAAAAAGAAGCTGAAATCATTGATCCGAGAGAAAAAGAAGTTAAATTTTTTGTGACACAAGAGGAAGCTGAAGAATATATGCAAGATCTTGCAGAGAAGATTAACAAGTACAAAGAAGAAAATGGAATCGAAATCGAAGAAGAAAGTTACGACTATGATTTCGGAATGCATATGTAGCATATGAAAAAAGGCAGAGATTGAACTCAATGTCATTAAGTTAAGACATTGAATTAGTTACACTTCTAAAAAGTGCTACAC
>OLOV01002557.1_pt1 | contig 12193 bp, 13 predicted proteins | sample 1672931 | NCBI WGS metagenome assembly OLOV01 (sample SAMEA3136738, study PRJEB25190) | human gut metagenome | biome: human gut; feature: human-associated habitat; material: faeces | place: Austria | collected 2013
CAGCCTCAAGGCTCCACTGTGTAAGGGGAGCTGTCACGGCGAAGCCGTGACTGAGAGGGTACCCGGCAAGAGAATTGGGAGATGGTCTTTATGCAAATACCAAAAGACAACTCAAAATTAGAAAGGGCAAAGGCGCTGCGACGGGATATGACGCCGCACGAGCGCAAACTCTGGTATTTGTTCCTGCAGCATTATCCTGTCAAAATCTATAAACAGCGCATCATTGGCCCCTTCATTGCGGACTTCTACTGTGCCTCCGCAAAACTTGTGATTGAAATAGACGGCAGTCAGCATTATGATGATGACGGAGTTGCTTACGACCTGGAACGCACCGCTTATTTAGAATCTTATGGACTAAGAGTGATTCGCTACTCCAACCGGGAAATTGACCGTGAGTTCCCGGTGGTATGCCAACAAATAGATTCCATTATCAGGGAGAGACGATCATGACCAACTTTGATTTTCTTCTATCTGAACCCGACTTTGCATCCTTTGCCTCCGTGGCTGTGGCTGCTGAAAATCTGCTGCACATCGATCGGGATTCCAGTGTGCTCTGCTGCCGGCGGGCCATGGAGTTTGCGGTCAAGTGGATGTACTCCGTGGACAAGGAGCTGACGCTTCCCTGGGATGATAAGCTGGTCACGCTGATGAATGCCAAGGAATTTCGGGATATCGTGAAGAATGATTTGTGGCTGCGCATGGATTTTATCCGCAAAATGGGCAACAACGCTGCCCACGAAAGCAAGAAAATATCCGAAGAGCAGGCGGAGCTGTGCCTGGAAAATCTCTTCTATTTTCTGGATTTTGTTGCCTATTGCTATGCGGAAAAGTACACCGAACGGAAGTTTGACAGGGAACTGCTGGAGCTGACGCCCCAGGAGGCCATCTCCTTCGTCCCCAACGCCGACATCGATATTCAGCAGCTGATGGACGAGAACAAAGCGCTGAAAGAGAATCTTACCACCCTTCGGGCGGAGCGTCAGCAGACCTATGTGCCAAAGCCGCTGGACATCTCCGAATACAAGACCCGGAAAATCTACATCGATACCATGCTGGAGGATGCAGGCTGGGTCGAGGGCAAGGACTGGCGTAATGAAGTTGAGCTGCCCGGTATGCCGAACAAGAGCGAGGCCGGTTACGCCGACTATGTGCTCTATGGGGATGATGGCCGGGTCCTTGCTGTCATCGAGGCAAAGCGCACCTGTGTGGATGTGGCCAAGGGCCGCCAGCAGGCAAAGCTCTACGCCGACCTTATCGAACGGCAGCAGGGCCGCCGCCCGGTGATCTTCCTGACCAATGGGTTCGAGACCCACATTGACGATGGGCGCTACCCGGAGCGGAAGGTCGCCGCCATTTACGCCAAGCGGGACCTGGAAAAGCTGTTCACCCTGCAAAGCACCCGCACCAGTCTGAAAAACATCCTGGTGGACCGCAAAATCGCCGGGCGCTATTATCAGGAAGCCGCCATCAGGGCGTCCTGTGACGCCCTGGCGAAGAACCGCAGAAAGGTCCTGCTGGTCATGGCCACCGGCTCCGGGAAGACCCGGACGGTGATCGCCCTGTGCAAGGTGCTGCTGGAGCAGGGGTGGGTGAAGAATATTCTGTTCCTGGCCGACCGAAACAGCCTGGTCACCCAGGCAAAGCGCAGCTTTGTGAATCTGCTGCCGGACCTTTCCGTGACCAATCTGTGCGAGGAAAAGGACAACTATGCCGCCCGGTGCGTGTTCTCCACTTATCAGACCATGATGGGCTGCATCGATTCCGTCCGGGACGATCAGGGGAAGCTTTTCACCTGCGGGCATTTTGACCTGGTGATCTGCGACGAGGCCCACCGCTCCATTTATAACAGGTACCGGGATATCTTTAATTATTTCGACGCTCCGCTGGTGGGCCTGACCGCGACGCCCAAGGATGAGATCGAAAAGAACACCTATGAGGTGTTTGATCTGGAAAACGGCGTCCCCACCTATGCCTATGAGCTGGCCCAGGCCGTCAAGGATGGATTTCTGGTGGACTTTATGTCCGTGGAAACCAACCTGAAATTCTTGCAGGACGGCATCACCTATGCCGACCTGACGGCGGAGGAGCAGCGGGAATACGAGGATACCTTTGAGGACGAAAACGGCGAGCTGCCGGAGAAGATCGCCTCCGGCGCACTGAATGAATGGGTATTCAATGAGGATACCATCCGCCAGGTGCTGAATATCCTGATGACCAGCGGCCTCAAGGTGGACTACGGCAATAAGCTGGGCAAGTCCATCATCTTCGCGAAGAGTCATGCCCACGCGGAAAAGATCCTGGAGGTTTTCAATAAGGAATATCCCCATTTGCCCGGTTTCGCAAAGGTCATTGACAACCAAATGACCTTTGCGCAAAGTGCCATTGACGACTTTTCCGACGCCGGGAAGCTGCCGCAGATCGCGATTTCCGTGGACATGCTGGATACCGGCATTGATGTCCCGGAGGTTCTGAACCTGGTGTTCTTCAAGAAGGTCATGAGCAAGGCGAAATTCTGGCAGATGATCGGCCGGGGCACCCGCCTGTGCCCGGGCCTGCTGGACGGGGAGGACAAGCAGAAATTCTATATCTTCGATTTCTGTGGAAATTTCGAATTTTTCCGCATGAATGACGGCAAGCCCACCGCGAATCTGACGGCCTTGCAGGGGGCCATTTTCCACCTGAAATCGGAAATAGCCTTCAAGCTGCAAGACCTTGCTTACCAGACCCCGGAGCTGATCCAGTTCCGTGCGACCCTTGTGGAGGATATGGCGCGCAAGGTGCGGGAGCTGAACAGGGAGAATTTCGCGGTCCGGCAGCATCTGAAATATGTGGAGCTTTACTCCGATCCGGGCAGCTATCAGGCGCTGACCTATGAGGATACACTGGTGATGGGCCGGGAGCTGTCGCCGCTGATCCAGCCGGAGGAGGACGACCCGAAGGCATTGCGGTTTGACGCGCTGATGTATGGCATTGAGCTGGCGTATTTAGCCGGAAAGAGTTACAGCCGGCGGCGCAGTGATTTGCTGAAAAAGGTAAGCGCGGTAGCCAGTGTTGCCAATATCCCGGAGATCATGGCGCAGGCGGACCTGATCGACAAGATCCTGCATACCCCTTATCTGGAAAGCGCCGGGATCAATGAATTTGAGCACATCCGGCAGCGCCTCCGCGACCTGATGAAGTACATTCCCATTGACCATGCACGCTACGATACCAATTTTGACGACGAAATCCTGTCTCAGACCTGGAATGAATCCGAATTGGAAAACGACGACCTGAAAAACTATCGGGCCGCCGCAGAGTTCTATATCCGCCAGCACCAGGATAACGCTGCCATTGCCAAGCTGAAAAGCAATGTGCCGCTCACCGCCGCCGACGTAAAGGAGCTGGAAAGAATTTTGTGGAGCGAGGTGGGGACCGAGGCTGACTATCACAAGGAATTCGGAGATAAGCCTCTTGGTGTCTTCGTCCGGGAAATCGTTGGGCTGGATATGTCCGCCGCCAAGGCCGCCTTCGCGGAGTACATTGACGAGGCCAGGCTGGACAGCCGCCAAATCTATTTTGTAAACCAGATCATTGAATACATTGTGCAGAACGGGATGCTGCTGGACCTGTCCATCCTCATGGACCCGCCCTTCTCTGACCGGGGAAACATTACGGAGGTTTTCGCGGACCTGTCCCTCTGGGCCGCGATCCGGAAGGCCATTGACCACGTGAACGCAAACGCTGTGGCTGCGTAAATAAGAACGGGGCGCTTTTCAAAATGAAGTATGCTGTCAGAAGCGCTCTGCGCATTGCCTCCAATATTCTTCCGCGATCTCCTGCGGAGCCGTTGCGTCGATGTATTTCATTTTCCACAGGGGTAGGGGCATTTTCCAGTAGTCGCGGCGGAAAACCTCCTCGACGATTCCACAGGTCAGCTTGTTTTCTCCGCCGAAGGGGATAATGACCACGTCGCCCGGGTGGTACGGCTGCGTACCGAGGTAGTAGAAGTGGCCGTTCATGGCGGGAATGCGGACGGAATAATAGGTGATCTCCGTCCGGCTTGCCGCCCATTCCGGGGATGGGACGATGGACCGGGCATACTGCGCGGTGCGCTGGGCATCGGCGATCTGCCTGCGCTGGGCAGGCGTGGCATAGGGCAGGAGCTTTTGCAGCTGCCCCACCCGGCTGAGAAGCTCCGCCGCCCGGGCCTGGGTTTTGCCGGGGTCTTGGTTGCTGCGGATCTCACCGGTCAGCTGAATGATGGCGGCGTAATGCGCACAGATGACCTGGGCGGACAGCGCGGAAAGGGCGTTATAGCCCAATTTTTCCTCGCCGCGATCCAGCGCCTGCATCCAGGCGTCCCGATGAAAAAGGCGGTTCGTCAGATACCGTGATCCCATATGTCACCTCTTTCGCGTTCTCTCTGCAAGTAAACGAATGTCCCCCCCGTCCGCTTGGACAGGAGGGGCATTTTCTGTCTGGCGGAGAGAATGGGATTCGAACCCATGGTGCGTCGCCGCATCACCAGTTTTCAAGACTGGCTCCTTAAACCACTCGGACATCTCTCCATACCCGTAAAATATACCATTATTGCGGTATAAAGTCAAGTGCCGGGAATGCTCATTGATATTCAAAAAGTACAGCGGAGAAACTTTCCGGGCGGAGCGGCATATACTGTCCAATCCGTTTTATTGGGGGAGGGAAGAAAGTGGAAAATCAGGACAGCCGGGAATGGGACATTGACGACTTCGTTTTTGGCGATGAGGAAAAATCTGCCAGCCAGCGGTGAAGGGCCCCGCGGAAAATCAACTTTTATTGACATTGTGCCCCGGATGAGATATACTTTCCTCAGAGAAAACCAAATGCGAGGCTATACGAATGGGCTGGAGATTATCGAACGTACAGTTGAAAAAGGGCAATGTGATGGCTCCTAGGGGGGTAGTGCGCCCTTTTTTGGCTGTAAGTGACGAAATGACGCCGTGATTTCCTGATTTTTGTGCCGAAAAAGCTCGCCGCGCTATCTCCTTATCGATGAACTTGATTCGATAAAGGAGATTTTTTATGTTCAAAATCAAAAAACAAATATCCACCCTTTATTCCACCGCTATTCTTTCCAACCTCTCCCTGACCGGCGCGTGGGTTGCGATCCTGACGGCCCGAGGTTTCAGCCTGGTGGAGATCGGCATTGCCGAGACGGTATTTCATATTACCAGCCTCCTGATGGAGCTGCCCTCCGGCATCCTGGCAGATGTATTCGGCAGGAAACGGATGCTGATTGTCAGCACCGTCATGAGGATGATCGGCAACCTGGTCATGATCTTTTCCAATGATCTGTCCCTCGTCTGCCTGTCCGTCTGCTTTACGGCGCTGAGTTACAACTTCTCTTCCGGCGCCGGGGACGCGCTGGCCTACGATTCCCTCAAGCTTGCCAGAATGGAGGATGGGTTTGAGCGCTTTGAGTCCAACCAGTTGATGATCTACCGCCTCTGCGGCGGACTGTCCACCCTTTGCGCGGGCTTTGCGCTGACCATAGGCCACAAGATTGCCTACGGGACGGACGTGCTTTCCGGCCTGATCCAGATATTGCTGCTGTGTTCCCTCCAGGAGATCCCGGCAGACCAGAACGGGGCGGACAGATCCATCCTTCGCAGGCTGCTTTCCTGCTTCAAAGAGAGCTTCTTCTTTCTGCGGGGCAGCGCCCGGGCACTGTTTATGATGTTCTGCAATTCTCTGGTGGGAGCGATGGATATCCTGCTGCTGTTCTTTTTGCAGGCCAAGCTTCCCACCAGGGGGATCCCCCAGTGGGAGCTGGGTGTTGCGCTGTTGATGATGGAACTGGGCGGCATCGTCGGCGCAAAGCTGATCCTGAAGCTCCCCCGGTGGAGCTATCGGGCGGTATTCGCCGCTTCCCTGGCTGCCGTCCTGGCGGGCATCCTGATGGAGCACGCCGCCTACCAGCTTATGACATTGGGCGGCTTCCTGGCGGCGGTAGGAGATGACGCCCTGCAGGTGCGGACCAACGCGCTGCTGCAAAGCATGTTCCCCTCCCAGCAGCGGGCAACCCTGACCTCAGTGGAGTCACTGACCTTCTCTGTCATCATGGTCGTTCTGACACCGCTGGCAAGCCTGTTTTTCACCCGCTGGTAATCGCATACGGCGTACCATCCGCACCCTTCAACAGCAAAATGGGCGGCATCCAAAGCAGAGCGTTTTCCCATCTGGGAGTACTCCAATTGTGATGCTTGCCCAACCGCTGTGCGGCGTTAGAGGGGAAACTGGTTTTGGGCAACACCGCACAATTTGGCAAGAAGCCCCAGCCTGGATTTTTGGCTCAATTCAAAGTTTGGAAAACGAAGGAATACTGTATGTATTTCTCGTTTTTCAAACTGAAGAAGTGGGGCAAAAAGACGGCTGCGGCTCGCAGACACAATTGCGCGGTGTTGCCTTTGCTTATGGCGGGCCTTTTTGGCGTCGTCGCGGTGGATATAGGCGTCGATGAAACGGGTGCGGCTGCCGCTTTGGCGGGGCCGGGGCGGCGGCGGAGGCAATCAGAGCCAGGGCGGCCGCTACTTTTTTCGGTCTATGTTGATTCAGGCGCGCGGGCAAGACTGATAATACTGCTGATTCGCCTCTCCTTTACTCGGTACGGATGCTGACCTGGGCAGAGGTCAGTTGGTCGATGCTGCCGTCGTCATAGCGCACGATCAGGCGGCAGTCCCGGTCGATATCCAGGACGTAGGCGTCCCGCTCCACATCGGCGGTGACCACTCGGACGCGCCTGCCCATTGCCAGGCTGCGTTCCCGGTAAATGCGGACGTAGTCGGAGGCGGGATCCCGGTAAATGCGGAAGAAATGATTCAAAAAAGCGGCGGCCAGCCGGTTTTTCCCTTCCTCCGTCTGCTCGAAGAAGATGGAATCCGCGATTTCCCGCAGTTCCTCCGGGAAGCCCCCGGCGGGGGGATAGACGTTGAAGCCGACTCCCAGCACCACGTCGTCCAGCTTCCCGGTTTCCAGGTCAAATGAACCTTCGGTCAGGATGCCGCACACCTTTTTCCCGCCCAGAAGAATGTCGTTGACCCACTTGATCTGCGGCGGCCGCGGGCAGAGCGCGTCAATGGCCAGACAGGCCGCGACGGCGGCCATGGTGGTGATGTGTATCGCCTGCGCCGGGGGGATGGCCCCAGGGCGAAGCAGCAGACTCATATACAGCCCCGTGTCTGGGGGAGAGTAGAATTCCCGCCCCATGCGCCCGCGTCCCTTGGTCTGCTGATTGGCCAGGATCACCAGCCCCTCCGCAGCTCCTCCGGCGGCCCGCTGGCGGACCAGGGCATTGGTGGAGGCGGTGCAGGGGACCAGCTCCAGCTGGCAGCCCTGGGCGCACGGCTCCAGGTAATTGCGGATGCCCTGAACGTCGAGCACATCGGTGGAGGCGTCCAGGCAATACCCCCGGTTCTGCGCGGCCTGAATTTCGTATCCGGCACTGCGCAGGGATTTAATGGCCTTCCAGACTGCCGTGCGGGAAATGTTCAGCTGCCCAGCCAGTTCCTCGCCGGAGAGGTATTCCCCCTTGTGCGCCTCCAAAAGTGCCAGCAGCCGTTCCTTCGTTGCCATGGCGTCACCTCCATGACCCCATTATGACGGTATAATCACCAAATGTCAACCTTACTTTTAAATAAGGGACACCAATTCGCAGATTGCCAACCTTCTGGCAAGGAATGAGGTTGACAAACAAGGCGCGATGGGGTACGCTATTCCTGAAAAAAAGAGGAAAAGAGGCATCCCTATGAAAAAAACCGCTCTGTTCAATATGACCAGCTGCGCGCTGATGGCAGCGCTGATGTGCGTGCTTTGCCCGGTGTCCGTCCCGGTGGGCCCGATCCCCATTTCGCTTTCCATTCTGGTGATCCTGCTGACGGTCTGCGTCCTTGGTCCCTGGCGGGCGCTGGTGAGCTATACGGTGTACCTGCTGCTGGGCGCAGTGGGAATGCCGGTATTCTCCGGCTTCCAGGGCGGCCTGGCCAAGCTGGCGGGGCCGACGGGAGGCTACCTGATCGGCTTCTTTGTGATGATCCTGGTGGGTGGGCTCATCATGGAGCTGAGCCATCGGAACCTGATCGCAACGATCGCCGGAATGGTGGTGGGCATTGCTCTGGATTATGCATTGGGCACCGCCTGGTTCGTGTTCCAGACGGGGAGCACCGTCGCGCACGCCATGGACGTCTGCGTGTATCCCTTCATCCCCTTTGACCTGGCGAAGGTGGTGATCGCGGTGGCTCTGGGCAGTGTGCTCCGCAAGGCCCTGCAAAAGGCGAAGCTGCTGTAACGACCCGTGTAGATTTCGTGGCGTTTTTAGCCGAAAAACATTTCATAGAATACTTTTGGGGCATCTCCTGCTTGAGATGCCCCAATTTTTACATTGCTCCGTTCCCATGTAAACCAAAGCTGACCGCAATGGCGTTGTCCACCATGGACATTTGCTGATCGTCCAGGCGGCCCATATGCTCCCGCAGACGGCGCTTGTCGATGGTTCGGATCTGCTCCAGCAAAATGACGGAATCCTTACTCAGCCCCACGCTGCCTCCCGCAATGTTGATGTGGGTGGGGAGCTTGGCTTTGCCGGTCTGGCTGGTGATCGCGGCGGCGATCACAGTGGGGGAGTGGCGATTGCCGGTGTCATTCTGCACGATCAGAACCGGCCGGGTGCCTCCCTGCTCACTGCCCACCACGGGGGACAGATCCGCATAGAAAATGTCGCCCCGCTTCACAGTGCTGTCCATTAGAAATCACACTCCGTGGCCGGGAATGCGCCGAAGCAGGCACCGCCGGTGCCGTCCGGAGCATTCCCTCAGAATTGGCCGCGCTTCCTCTTCCGCTGAAGCGCGGTGGTATCTTTATTCTCCCACACGCATCGGAGTTTTATACGGCGGCGCAACCATATAATTCTATGCGTATCCCGGCGCGGATTCTACTGGATCGTGAAATTTTTGACATCCAGCGACAGGATCTTCCTCTCGCGGTACAGCACCTCGGCCCGCACGGGCATGTCGCTCTCATCCAGCCAGATATCCAGGTGCAGCGCGTCGTCCTCATAGCTGTCGTCGATGCGCAGGCGCAGCAGCTCTTTTTCCTGTCCGGCGGAAGCAATGTAGCCGCCCCGCAGGGTCTTCATCAGCAGCCAGGGGGCGCTCACCGGCGTGACCTGGTCGTCCGCCAGCAGGGGAAAGTGGAGCGCCACATCGTCAAAGCGCAGCGTGCCCTTGGCCCCGTCCACGCTTCCCTGAATGCCGGAGATGCTCTCCGGGGCGGTGACGGTAAAGCGCACCGTCCCCCGGTTGTCTACCAGGCACTGCATGGAAAAGGTGTGCAGCTTGTCCCCATAGTCCGCGGCGATGTCCGCGTCGAAGCTGCAAAGGGGACTGCCCAGAATTTTTGTCCGCAGGGCAATGCCCCGCTCCAGCTCCTTGTTTTTCCCGGAGCACCCGGACAGCAGCACCAGCACGAGCAAAATGGCAACAGCTTTTTTCAAGAATATCCCGCCCTATTTCATAAGTCGCGGAAGGGCCTCCAGCATGTCCGTGGGCAGCATCCCATATTGCCCCAGCCGCCGGGCGCATGCGTCCCCCGCGGCCCCGTGCAGCCAGCAGCCGCAGGCGGCGGCCGCCAGCGGGTCCAGGTGCTGCCCCAGCAGGGATACGATCATGCCCGCCAGCACGTCGCCGCTGCCGCCCACCGCCATGCCGGGATTGCCGGTGGGGTTTATGTATTCCCGTTCCCCGTCGGTGATGCAGCTGCGGTGGCCCTTGAGCACCATGATGCAGCCCAGAAGCGTGGCAGCCATTTTGGCGTTCGCCATCGGGTCGTTGGTGCGGGGGATACCCAGCCGGGCAAACTCTCCCGCATGGGGCGTGAGAATGGTCGTCCCGGCCCTTCCGCGCAGTAAATCTATATGCCGGGCGGCCAGGGTTATGCCATCGGCATCCAGCACCAGCGGGCAGGGGACATTTTGTATTGCCCAGCAGACGATTTCCTCCGTGTCCTCACTCAGCCCCAGACCGCAGCCCAGCAGAACAGCATCCATCCGGGGCAGACGGGCTTCTATTTCCCGGATGGCTTCCCGGCAGAGCATGCCGCCCCGATCCGGCAGGGGCTGGACAATGGCCTCGTTCAGCTTGACGGCTTCAATCTGGTAGATGCTTTCCGGCACCCCCAGGTATACCAGCCCTGCGCCGGTGCGCAGCGCACCCATGGCTGCCAGGTATGCCGCCCCGGTATAGCCCCGGCTCCCGCACAGCAGAAGCACCCGGCCGAAATTTCCCTTGTGGGCATTTTCATCCCGGTCCGGCAGAATGGAAAGAACCGCTTGGTGATCCAGGATCATTGTGCGCCTCCTGTCTCGTCCCGGTGCTGGCAGTACAGCTCCCACAGGTCGTCGCTCATCTCATACAGCACCCGCCGGGGATGGTAACAATTCGGCGCGGTACGGATCAGCTCCAGGTCCAGCAGCAGCTCATCCCCCTCGGCGCATGCCCCGCGGGCTATGAATTCCTCTCGTTTCAGGGGCAGCCAACCCTCCGCCGTCACGGTTTCCCCGCACCAGGGACACTGGTATTGCCGCAGCGCCTCATCCGCCAGAGCCGCGTGGGCGGACTCGTAGACCGTCAGAATCGGCCGCTCGGCAAAGGCACGGCTGACATATTCGCCGCCATACTCCTCCAGCTCCAGATGATTGCAGACCAATGCGGTGTTGCGGGAATCGTTCAGGGCGTCGTGGGCAACGTCCCCCTTTTCGTTCAGCACCTTCAGCGCGTCGTCCAGGGCCATTTTCCGGGGAATGCGCATGATCTCGTTGCAGAAGATCCGCTGCAGGTCATAGGTGTCCGGCAAATTGGATACGTCAATGCCGTGCAGCAGCATATTATCGATCAGAATGGGCAGGTCGGAGCGGCTCCAGGTCATGAAGCTGTATTCCTCCCCGCAGAATTCCATAAATTTTTCATAGGCCTGGGGAAAGGTCAGTCCTTTCTCCGCCAGCTCCTTGTCCCGCAGGCCGGTGAGGCTGACAATGCGGTGGTGGAGTTTGGGATAAAACTGGGGCCGGATCAGCAGCCGCAGCTCGTCTGTTTTCCGAAAAGTGTCATCCAGTTTCACTGCCCCGATCTCGATGATCTCTCCGGGCAGGCACACCGGCTCCGTCAGAATTTCACTTTCGGAACCGCACTGGTTCCATTCCAGGTCAAAAATGATATAGTTCATTGCCGCCAACCTCTTTCTCTCGGCTTCTTGAAGATATTATATTCCGCATTGCGCCGGATGTAAAGCAGAAATGCCGTCTACTGCGCCCGCTTAGAGCATAGGCTGTATCCGGGAGGTGAAGGCATGGAAGATTACGCGGTCAGCCTGGGCGGAAAGCCGGTGGGCAGGGCGCAGGTGTCGCGGCAGGGGCTATACTACCGGGTGGTATGCCGCTGCAATCTGTCCGGCGAGGTGATGTACCGCCTGGAATGCGCCTGCCGGGAGCGAAAAACGAATCTTGGCATTCTGGTGCCCTGTGAAAGCGGCTTCGGCCTGGAGACCTGCTTCCCGGTCAGCCGGGTGGGGGAGGGGAAGCTCACCTTCACCCTCCAGCCCAAGCACGATCCCCTGACGGGAAGAAGCTTCGTCCCCATTGCCCCGGAGGAGCCGTTTGCCTACCTGGCCCGGCTCAAGGATGCATTTCTGGAGATCCAGGACGGCAAAAAGGGGGCCAACATTCCGGGCGCTGCGGAGACGCCGGACGGCAAAGAAAAAATCTAGCTTGACATTTCGATAAAATATGATAGAATACCGGCGGAGAGATTGGCAGTGATGACCATGCGGTCATTGAAAAGGGAAGCAGGTGAAAGGCCTGCGCGAACTCGTCACTGTATGCAGCATAAGCGTTGAACACAATGTCACTGGAAACGGGAAGACGTTCAAGGCTGCTGTGAGCCAGGAGACCTGCTGCCGATCTGGATGAGAAAACCACGAGTAATTGGTTTTGTCACACGATCCGCAGCGCCTGGCATAGGGATTTTATGCCCTTTTTGACGAATACAGGCGTGGATGATTTTGTGAAAAACCTCTCAGTCGTGTCTTTTGACTGAGAGGCTTCTTTTTTTGCGGCAAGAGGCGGATATCAAATAAGGCAACACCGCACAATTTGGCAAGAAGCCCCAGCCTGGATTTTTGGCTC
>OLOV01002563.1_pt1 | contig 12151 bp, 10 predicted proteins | sample 1672931 | NCBI WGS metagenome assembly OLOV01 (sample SAMEA3136738, study PRJEB25190) | human gut metagenome | biome: human gut; feature: human-associated habitat; material: faeces | place: Austria | collected 2013
TTCTATGAATTTGATCCGGGGCACGCGGATATGGATATCAAGTCAGGGTATTTAAAAGGTGCGAAGATCTTCGGGCACAAGACTGTGTCCTGGTTCGGCGCGAACAAGGAAAAGGGACTGCCGGATCTTGTTGGGGTGATCGTGGTCTTTGACGCGACCAACGGTCTGCCGATCGGGATCCTCGACGGCGGCTACATCACGGGCCTTAGAACCGGAGCGGCAGGGGCGATCGGCGCAAAGTATCTGGCACGGCCGGAATCTGAGACCTTATTCGTACTGGGCGCGGGGAATCAGGCGGCTTTCCAGATCGCAGCCATGCTGACACTTTTCCCGGGTCTCAAAAAAATACTGGTTGCCGATATGCTGGATCCGCAGAACGCGGAGCGTTTCATAGAAGCACTGCCGAAGCGTCTGGCGGAGGAATTCGGCATCGACGCGTCCGGCGTGACCCTGGAAGCCAACAGCAAGCTGGAAGAAGCAGTACCGCAGGCAGATGTGATCATCACGGTGACGCCGTCCAAAGCGCCGGTGATCCGCAAGGAATGGGTACGTCCGGGCACACACCTGTCCTGTATCGGCGCGGATGCCGAGGGTAAGGAAGAGATCGATCCGGAAATCTATCGCGGCGCAGTCATCTTCGTGGACGATATGGTGCACTGCGTGGAAGCCGGTGAAACGGAAATTCCACTCAAAAAAGGAATCATTAGCCGCGAAGACATCGCCGGCGAGATCGGTGATCTGATTCTGCAAAAGGTACAGGGCAGGACTTCGGACGCGCAGATTACGATCTATGACGCGACCGGTATGGCGCTTTTGGATATCGCGGCGGGCAAGGCTGCGCTGGATTTGGCACAGGAAAAAAATCTGGGCAGTGACGCGGTACTTTAAACGCGCATGTTGAAAAGGGAAAGGAGAACACCCATGAGTTTTAGTTATGAAGAAGTCAAACAGGCCTATGAACGAATCCGTCCATATATCCGCAAGACGCCGCTGGAGCAGTCGTTCTATCTGGGCGACGAGATACGAAACTATTTTTTCAAGCTGGAATCCTGCCAGCGCGCCAAGAGCTTTAAGATCCGCGGGGCGCTGAACAAGATGATGACGCTGACCGACGAGGAAAAGCAAAAAGGCGTGGCAACGATCTCTTCCGGCAACCACGGCAGCTCCGTCAGCTACGCGGCGTCGCTTTTGGGAATTGAAAACGCGAAGATCATCGTACCAGAGACCACGCCGAAGAGCAAGGTCGACAAGATCAAATATTTCGGCGCGGAAGTCATGCTGATGGGCAAAAACTATGATGAAGCACATGCGCGCGGCATGGCGTATATCGAGGAACACGGCATGACCTACATCGATGCCTATTATGACGATCCGAAGATCTACGGCGGGCAGGGCACGATAGCAATCGAGCTTTTAGAGCAGAATCCGGATCTGGACACAATCGTCGTGCCGATCGGCGGCGGTGGTCTGATCACCGGCATCGCGGTCGCGGCCAAGGCGATCAAGCCGTCGATACGGATCGTCGGCGTGCAGACAGAGGCTTGCCCGGCGATGATCAAGTCTTATGAGGACGGCGTTTTCTACGAGGAATATCCTTGCGAAGATTCGCTCTGCGATTCGCTGATCGGCGGCATCGGCGCGCTCAGCTACGCGGTGGCCAAGGACTATGTTGATGATTTTATCGCAGTTTCAGAAGAAACGATCGCCAAGGCGGTCAGCTTCATGGCACGTGAGGAAAAGTATATCGTCGAGGCGGGCAGCTGCACAACGGTCGCGGCTGTCATGGACTACCGGGAGCGGATCGGTGGTAGGAACATCGCGCTGGTACTCTCCGGCGGCAACATCGACGGCGAGGTGCTGTACCGGCTGATGGCGCATACGGACTATAAGGTGAAATTATGAAACAGGAACTGAAAGAAAAGATCAGCCAGGCAATTGAGGCAGTTTTGCCGGAGCTGTTGGAAATCGCAAAGGGACTGTATGAAAATCCGGAGATCGGCGGAGCAGAGAAGCAAACCTCCAAGCTGCTTGTGGCGTGGCTGGAAACGCATGGTTTCCGTGTGGACCGCGACTACTGGAAGATGCCATTCGCCTTTCGTGCTGTACGTGATTCCGGCAAGCCCGGTCCGGTCATCGGGTTTTTCGCGGAGTATGACGCACTGCCGGAGATCGGACACGGCTGTGGTCATAATTTGATTTGCACAGCTTCGATGGGCGCGGCCTACGGGTTGGCATCTGTACTTGATGAAATCGGAGGCAAGGCAATCGTCTATGGCACGCCGGGAGAAGAAAACATACAGTCTAAAACGCTGTTGGTGAGCAAAGGCGCTTTTGATGAAGCTGATGTGGCGATGATGGTACACCCGACGCCGGATCAGACCGCAATTGGCGGGCGTACACTGGCAATCGAGTCAGTGGAGATTGATTTTATCGGAAAGTCCTCGCATGCCGGACTGGCGCCGGAGGATGGCATTAACGCGTTGGACGCGGCGTGCGCGTTTTATCAGATGGTCAATATCCAGAAGCAGTATTATCCGGAGACGAATGTGCATGGTGTGATTCTGGAGACTGGAAAAAAGGCGAGCGTGATCCCGGACTTCACGAGTCTGCACTATCTGAACCGCGCATGGGATATGCAGAGCATCCACGCGTTGAAGAAGATGATGGTGGACTGTGCTGAAGCGGCGGCGCGAATGACCGGATGCAAAGTGGAGATCCGTCCGATCGAAACGAACAATGCGGCAATGCTTTCCAATCAGATTATGAGCAAGCTGTTTGCGCAACATCTGGAAGAGAGCGGCGAGACGGATCTTGCGTTCCGGGATATGAAAGGCTCGACGGACATGGGCGATATCAGCCAGGTGATTCCGAGCATTCATCCGTGGGTGCATCTGCCTTGCAGCGGCGGCGCGCTGCACAGCCGCGAGTTTGCGGACGCGACGCAGAAGCCTTGTGCGGCAGACTATCTGACACGTTGTGCAGAGGCTATGGCTTTGACCGCTGCCGACATTCTCTGCGATCCGCAGCTTCTGCCGGCTATTCAGGAAGAATTCCATAATTCCAATCCGACGCCGTTCGAGGCACCGGCGGAGGAAGATTAGAAAGCAAAATGATAAAAGTCTGCACTGCAGTGAAAGCAGCGCAGGCTTTTTTTGTCTAAATCATAATGAAAGCCCGCATCTTTGCGGGTTTTACTTTGATTTAACAAAAGGCTTCTTTTTCTTTTTACATGGGGGCGGTATGATAGTCTTGTACAAAAGAGATAAAAAAAATGTAATAGGAAAAAGGAGATTACAAAATGAAAAAGTTAGGAAGTATGGCATTGATTTTATTGCTTACCATGATGGTATTCACCGGCTGCGGCAGCAAGGATGGCGGCGCGGCTGACAGCGACGGCGCTGCGGGCGGCACCGTTTCCACTGACGGCTCCACTTCGATGGAAAAGGTGATCGGCAGCCTTGCGGAAGCGTTTGAAGCGGCGAATGAAGGCACAACCGTTACTTACAATCCGACCGGTTCCGGTTCCGGCATCACAGCAGTTTCCGAAGGACGCTGCGACATCGGCCTTTCCAGCAGAAGCCTGAAGGAGGAAGAAAAGTCTCAGGGTCTGCAGGAAACCATTCTGGCTTACGATGGTATCGCCATCATCGTGAATCCGGAGAATCCGGTAACGGATTTAAGCCTTGAGCAGATCGCGAAGATTTACACCGGCGAAATCACCAACTGGAAAGAAGTCGGCGGCAATGACGCGGAAATCGTTCTGATCGGTCGTGAGGCCGGAAGCGGCACAAGAGACGGATTTGAATCCATCACCGGAACCGAAGAGGCTTGCAAGTATCGTCAGGAGTTAACTTCCACAGGCGATGTCATCGCAACGGTTTCTCAGAATCCGGACGCGATCGGTTATGCTTCTCTGGCAGCACTCAAGGATACCGTAAAGGCTGTATCTGTTGACGGCGTAACAGCAAGTGAAGCGACCGTAAAGGACGGCACTTACAAAGTACAGCGTCCGTTCGTACTGGTAACCAAGGAAGGTACAGAGCTTTCCGATACCGCGCAGAAGTTCTTTGACTACGCGACATCCGCGGACGCCGCAGAGGTCATCTCCGCAGCAGGCGCAGTATCCGCAAACTAATTCGATGACAGGGCTGCGGCGCTCCGTAAGGAGTGACCGCGGTTTCCTGCTATGCGCAAGTCCGGCTGCGCGAAATCCGGCAGACCGCCCGGGAATCATATCTATGCGAAGCGGTCGTGCAAGCAAAGCGAGCAACGATTCGTGAACGTGTGTGAGAAAGGTAAGCATATGAAAGCAACAAGCAAATTACATAAAACAGAACAGCAGCAGCTGCGCGAAGCGCAGCGCAAGCGGCGCTTCGAGACGGTGATTCACGGCATCTTTTTGGTGCTGGGGTTGGTAACCGTCGGCTGCGTGCTGATGATCACGGTATATCTGATCATCGCGGGGATTCCCGCGATCCGCGAGATCGGTCTTGTGGACTTCCTCTTTGGCAAGGTGTGGGCATCGACCAATCAGGATGCGAAGTTCGGCATCCTGCCGTTCATTTTGACCAGTGTTTACGGTACGGCGGGCGCGATCCTGATCGGTGTGCCGGTCGGTTTCTTTACGGCGGTTTATCTGGCGAAGGAAGCGCCGCCGAAGCTGCGCGGCATCGTAGAGGAAGCGGTGAACCTTTTGGCAGGCATTCCGTCCGTCGTTTACGGCTTGGTCGGCATGTTGATCCTGGTGCCGGGCATCCGAAACATCTTCCATGTACCGGATGGCTCCAGCTTGCTGGCTGCCATCATTGTATTGGCGATCATGATTTTGCCGTCCATCATCAAGGTTTCTATCACCGGTTTGGAAGCGGTACCGAAGGAATATGAGGACGCGTCTTTGGCGCTTGGAGCGACGCCGACGGAAACCTGGTTCAAGGTTTCGGTTCCGGCGGCCAGAAGCGGTATCGCGGCAGCCGTCGTGCTGGGTGTCGGCCGCGCGATCGGCGAAGCGATGGCAGTGATGATGGTATCGGGCAACGTGGCGAACATGCCGCATCTGTTTGAGAGCGTGCGGTTCCTGACGACGGCGGTGGCGAGCGAGATGTCCTACGCGGGTGCGGGACTGCAGCGACAGGCGCTGTTTTCCATCGCGCTGGTGCTGTTCCTCTTCATCATGCTGATCAACGCGACACTGAACTTTTTCCTCAAGCGCAGCAAAGAGCGTTAGCGGGCAGCGGGAAAGCGTAAGGAGGAGATGAAATGCAGACGAAAACATTTTCTAAAGAGAGAAAACGATATATCGGGCTGATGAAAACGCTGATGGCGGTTTCGGCGGTGCTGACCTGCGCGCTGGTGGCGTTCCTGATTATTTATGTCATGTACAAGGGACTGCCGAACCTTTCGTGGGAGCTTCTGACGACGGAGCCGAGCTACCTGGCGGACAAAATCGGTATTTATCCCGATATTTTGAATACAATCTATATCGTGTTGGCAACCTTGGTTGTCGTGCTGCCGCTTGGCGTGGGCGCGGCGATTTATCTGACAGAATACGCACAGAACAAGAAGCTGGTGGCGGTCATTGAATACGCGGCGGAGACGCTTTCAGGGATACCTTCCATCATCTATGGTCTGGTGGGGATGATGTTCTTTTGTGAGTTTTGGGGCATGGGAACCTGTCTGAAAGCGGGCAGTCTGACCCTGGTCATCATGAATCTGCCGACCATCATGCGTACCACGCAGGAAAGTCTCAAGACCGTGCCGCAGTCCTATCGAGAGGGCGCGTTCGGTTTGGGTGCGGGCAAGTGGCGCGTGATCCGGACTGTGGTATTTCCGGGCTGTGTGGATGGCATCATCACCGGCTGTATTTTGGCGGTCGGACGGATTCTCGGAGAAACGGCGGCGCTTTTGTATACGGCGGGCTTCGCGCATGACGCTTACAATCTGATCGATGGTTTAGGCGAGTCCGGCGCGACGCTGACGGTAGCGCTCTATGTTTACGCCAAAGAACAGGGCGAGTTCGAGGTGGCTTTCGCGATTGCCTCGATTCTGATGATGCTGGCGCTGCTGATCAATCTGTCAGCAACGCTGGTCGGAAAATACTACAAAAAGAGGAGAGAGGTGTAAAAAATGAGCGATATCATCACCGTAAAAGATATGTGTCTGTGGTACGGCAGTGCGCAGGCACTCAAAAATATCAATATTGACATCCCCGCAAAGAGCATTACGGCACTGATCGGACCGTCCGGCTGCGGTAAGTCCACGTTTCTCAAAACGCTGAACCGCATGAACGATCTGATTCCGGGCGTGAAGATCACCGGGGACATTCGTTACAAGGGGCGTGAGATCTTCGATCCGTCTGTGGATGTCAACGAGCTGCGTAAGGAGATCGGCATGGTCTTCCAAAAACCGAATCCGTTTCCGATGAGCGTTTATGACAACATCGCTTACGGACCGCGTACACATGGAATTCGCGCCAAGGCGAAGCTGGACGATATCGTGGAGCGTTCGCTGCGTGACGCGGCAATTTGGGATGAGGTGAAGGATCGTCTCAAAAAATCGGCGTTGGGACTTTCCGGCGGACAGCAGCAGCGGCTCTGTATCGCGCGGGCGCTGGCGGTACAGCCGGAGGTGCTTCTGATGGACGAACCGACGAGTGCGCTGGACCCGATTTCGACTTCCAAGATAGAAGAACTTGCAATTCAGCTCAAAGATAGGTACACTATAGTTATCGTAACCCACAACATGCAGCAGGCTGTGCGTATCTCAGATCAGACTGCCTTTTTCCTGCTCGGTGAGCTGGTCGAATACGGTAACACAGAGAAAATGTTCTCGCAGCCGCGGGAAAAACGAACCGAAGACTACATCACAGGGAGGTTTGGTTGATATGAGACGCAGATTTGACGAGGAACTGCAGCTTTTGAACAAGAAGCTGATTGAAATGGGCGCGCAGTGCGAGGAAGTCATCCGTCTGGCGGCGGCAGCGCTGACAGAAGGGCGCGCGGAACAGGTGCAGAAGGTCAAGCCGATGGACGCGGAGATCGACCGTATGGAGCGTGATATCGAGAGTTTATGCTTAAAGCTGCTTTTGCAGCAGCAGCCGGTGGCCAGAGATCTTCGGCAGATCTCGGCGGCGCTGAAGATGATTACAGATATGGAGCGCATCGGCGATCAGGCAGAGGATATCTGCGAGATCATTCCGTTTCTGAAAGGGCGCTCCGGACAGGCCTGCGGTGACATCGACAAGATGGCGGCAGCAACGATCAAAATGGTGACAGACAGCGTGTCCGCCTTTGTCCGTAAGGATACGGAGCTGGCGGAGCGTGTAATCGCTTACGATGATGTGGTAGACGATTTCTTTGAAAAGGTTAAAAACGATTTAATCACGATGATCACCCAAAATCCACAGGACGGGGAATACGCGCTGGATCTTTTGATGATCGCCAAGTATTTTGAGCGCATCGGAGACCATGCGGTGAACATTGCCGAATGGGTAGTTTTCGCGGTGACGGGGATCCACAAGGAGGAAGAGCAATGAAAATCTGGTGCGTAGAGGATGACAGCAGCATTCGGGATATTGAGGTATACACGCTTCATTCTACGGGCTTTGAGGCGCGCGGCTTCGCGGATGGAGCGGCATTTCGCACGGCTTTGGAAACTGAGGAGCCGGACCTGGTGGTCCTGGACGTCATGCTTCCCGGAGAAAGCGGCGTGGAGCTGCTGCAGTTTCTGCGCGGAAATCCCGCGACAGCGGAGATTCCGATCATCATGGCGACCGCCAAGGGCATGGAATACGATAAAATTCAGAGCTTGGATCTGGGCGCGGATGACTATCTGGTCAAACCGTTCGGCATGATGGAGATGGTGTCTCGGATCAAGGCGATCCTGCGGCGCTATAAGCCGGCACAGGTGCAGCATGTACGCAAGGCGGGCGGTCTGGTCATCAATCTGGATGAATATACGGTCACTGCCGATGGCGAGCGTGTGACACTGACGCTCAAGGAATTTGAACTTTTGAAACTGTTTCTGTCCCATCCGGGCATCGCGTTCACGCGCGACCAGCTCTTTAACGAAATCTGGGGCATCGATTATATGGGAGAAACCCGCACTGTCGATGTGCATATCCGTACGCTGCGGCAAAAGCTGGGTGCTTATGGAAGCCTCATTGAAACGGTGCGCGGAGTCGGCTACCGTCTGGAGGTACAAGCATGAGGAAAAAAATATTTCAAGCGATGATGGTCGCGGCTGGTGCGGTTCTGCTTGCCAGTCTGATCATCATTTTGGGTTGTTTATATGACTATTTCGACGGTCTGCAGGAAAAGCAGATGCAGGATGAGTTGACGCTGGCTGCGGCAGCGATCGAGGAAAGCGGACAAGCTTATTTGGACGATCTGAATCTGGAATCAAAGACCTTCCGGCTGACTTGGATTGACGCGCAGGGGAATGTGTTGTATGACACGAAAGCAGACGGCAGCAGCATGGAAAATCACGCGGATCGTGAGGAATTCCAACAGGCGATCAAGAACGGATTCGGGGAGAGCTCCCGTTATTCTTCCACACTGATGGAAAAGACGCTGTACCGGGCACAGCGGCTTGCGGACGGCAGCGTGCTGCGTATTTCGGTCAGCCGGGCAACTTCCGGTGTACTGCTGCTTGGAATGCTGCAGCCAATCGTCCTGGTGTTGATCGTGGCACTGGCGCTGTCGGCGCTTTTATCCAAGCGGATCGCGAGGTGGGTGGTCGCGCCTTTGGAAAATCTGGATTTGGAGCACCCGCTGGAAAACGATACTTATGAGGAGCTGGCGCCGCTTCTTGGCAGAATCAATCAGCAGCGGCGCCAGATCGATTTGCAGCTTGCCAAGCTGCAACGCGGAAACGATGAGTTCACACAGGTCACCGGCAGCATGAAGGAGGGGCTGATCCTGCTCAATGAGCGGAGTCAGGTGCTCAGCATCAATCCGATGGCGCAGCGGCTGTTTGAAACGGACGAACGCTGTGTGGGAGAGGACTTTTTGGCTGTGGAACGCAGTCCGGAGGTCAACGCGGCAATCGCGGAGGCTTTCGCGAAGGGCAGCAGCAAGATTCAGCTTCCGCGCGGGGAGCGAACCTATCAGCTGGATATCAGCGCGATTAGTTCCGGCGGCGCGGTCATCGGCGCGGTCATTCTGGTCTTTGACGTGACGGAGAACGCGCGGGCCGAGCAGAGCCGCCGGGAGTTTACGGCGAATGTTTCACATGAGCTGAAGACGCCGCTGCAGTCGATCATGGGCAGCGCGGAGCTGATTGAAAATGGTCTGGTAACAGAAAAAGATCTGCCGCGTTTCGTTGGGCATATCCGCACCGAAGCGGCGCGGCTGGTAACGTTAATCGAGGACATCATTCGCCTGTCGCAGCTCGATGAAGGCAGTGAGCTGCCGTTTGAGGTCTGTGATTTGACGGAAATCGCGCGTGAGGTGACGGAGTCTTTGGCGGACGCGGCGGATCAGAGAAAGATCAGTTTGACCTTCAGCGGTGAGCCGTTTGGACTTTGCAGCGTCAAGCGCCTGCTCGCGGAGATCTGCTATAATCTCTGCGATAACGCGATCAAGTATAATCGGGAAGGCGGTCAGGTGATGGTGTCTGTCAGTCGCGTGGGGGAGGAAGCCGTACTGGCTGTCAAGGATACGGGCATCGGCATCCCGCCGGAGCATCAGGAACGCGTCTTTGAGCGTTTTTATCGCGTGGATAAGAGCCACTCGAAGGAGTCCGGCGGTACCGGACTGGGACTTTCGATCGTCAAGCATGCAGTGCAGGACCTGGGCGGCAGGATCGAGCTGGACAGCACGCCGGGCGAGGGAACGGCGATCAAGGTCTATCTGCCGCTGAAATCCGCGGTTTAGAAGCCTCCTGCGCTCTCCTGCCAAACTCTGCTAATACCTGACACTTTCACGCCGCTTTTTGGGGTAAGCGGGCGCTAAAGATGTAACCCCTACACCTTTTCGTTCAAGGTTGCATGCCCAGCGCCGCTTTTTGTGGTAAAAACGCTCTAAAGATGTAACGCGGTTGGCTTTGCCACAGAGGCTGTAGCTACAAAATCGCTGTTGCTTGTTGAAAGTGACAATTAAATGCTATGAAATTTGTTTTGCGACACAATTTCAGAGATGCGGTGTGGAAAACTTCCTATTTTTTATCTGGAAATTCATGGACATCCCTGAGAAAACAGGTGAAGCATTACATCTTTTTGCTCAAACTCCGCGGAAATGGGAACTTTCACTTGTTTAGCACTTTTCTTTCTCCATTTTCTTTGTCCCTTTTCTTTGCCGGTGTTCCTTGACAGATGACATCCGGCACGAAGGCGCTTGCCTTAAAAAATTGAAACGCTTTCGCGAGTCGCGAAGGTGCCTTGCTTTGCAGCGCCGGAGCTGACACAGCCCGATTGTTCCGACATACAGCCCGATTGTTCCGACATACAGCACGATTGTTCCGACATTTGAACAAAAGTGCTTCGCAAAAAAATGCACAGCCGCAAGCTGGCTGTGTGAAGCACCGTTGTCTTACCGATATCGAAAGGCAGCGGTGTCTTTTTTTGTAGGTAGTGGGACGGCGATCTTTTTGGGATCTGTTACAGGATCTTTCAGAATCTTGCGAAGCGACGCGCATCTGCTTACGTCATGTACGCGTAGAATCCCGGCATACATGATGCGTCTGCGGTATTTTCGGAATCACGATAAAAGCACTTTGCAAAGCGACACGCATGCATGAGCGCCATGTACGCATAAGAATCTCAGATTTCGTGATGCAAACTTTTGTCCCTCGAAAAGAAAAGGCGGCTTCTTGATGACAGAAATGCGGAATTATGGTAAGATAGTTTTACGCGCAAAATACTTCCTCTGAAATTAGGAATAAGCGCGGCGATAGAATCAAAAACAAAGGGGTGCATGGAGGATGCGAGGCAGAAAGGCGGATCAGCAGGGGGAAAAAACAGGAGGACCGGATGAAAGCGTGTGGCACGGCAGGAGGACAAGACGGAGCGGCAGCGGCAGGAGAACGAAGCGCGGCGGTAAGTTAGCCGCGACGATGGCGGCTGTCGTGCTTTGTACGGCAGCAGGCGCATGGGGTATCGACAGCAGCGCCGGCGGCGGACAGGGGCTTGTCGGGCAGGAATTCAAACAGTTTTTCGCCTCGACGCCGATTTACGAATGGCTGCAGCCAAGCGCGGGAAGCGGGTCGCCGGATTGGATTCAAATTCCGGCAAAGAACGGCGCGCAGGGAGAAGTCATCGAGATTCCGGTATACAACGGTGAGGCTGTTGTCAAACTAAATCATAATCGTCCGGATTTTGACGAGACTGATCTGACGACGGAAGCGTTTGAAGACTATAGCGACCTGGATGATCTGGGGCGCTGCGGTACGGCTTACGCAAATATCTGCAGGGAGCTGATGCCGACCGAAAAGCGCGGCAGCATCGGCATGATTCGTCCGAGCGGCTGGCAGACCGCGCGCTATGATGATCTGATCAGCACGAAATATCTTTATAACCGCTGTCACTTGATAGGGTATCAGTTGACCGCGGAAAACGCAAACGAGAAAAATCTGATAACGGGAACGCGATATCTGAATACAAAAGGTATGCTTCCGTTTGAGAATATGGTCGCCGATTATATAAAAAAGACTTCTAATCATGTCTTATATAGAGTCACTCCTGTTTTTGAAGGTGATAACCTACTGGCTACTGGTGTTCAAATGGAGGCTTATTCTGTTGAAGATTCTGGTAAGGGAATTATGTTTAATGTATTTGTTTACAATATTGAAGATGGTATTATTATAGATTATAAAACTGGAGAAAGTAGGCTTGCTAGTTAATTTAAGTGCACTCTAAGCCTAGGTCTTAGAGTGTTAGTTAAAGCCTTATACATAAGTCTTTAACTAATAAATTATTTTAATGTTTATATATTTGTGTAAAAAATGTGTAAAATTATTATTTTTACTAAAAATGTTTTTCATTATATGATACACCAAAGAAAAATGTATTTTGAGGCTTTGAAATATGTTTTTCTTTTTATTTTGCCCTTTAAAAAAGTTTTTTAATAATTTGCATTCTATATTTATTTATGTTAAGGTGATTTAACAAAGGGGTGCAGCTCCAGGAAGGCCTGACCGAAGCAGGCGGAGAAGGTGG
>OLOV01002564.1_pt1 | contig 12147 bp, 11 predicted proteins | sample 1672931 | NCBI WGS metagenome assembly OLOV01 (sample SAMEA3136738, study PRJEB25190) | human gut metagenome | biome: human gut; feature: human-associated habitat; material: faeces | place: Austria | collected 2013
GGCAAAGACCGTCAAACTTGATAGTTAATTATACAAAAATATGTTAAATTCACGTGGGTAAATAGATTGTTGAAAACCAACCTGTCGGGACTGATATTATTGATGTTTAATTAACAAAACACTATTCATTATGAGAAAAATCCATTTTGTTTTGGCGGCATTGTCGGCTGCCGTTCTGTGCCTTATGACTGCCTGTGGAGCGTCTAAGAAAGTTTCAATCGAGAATCCGGATGGAGTAGCCTTAGCAAATGATCCTTGCGTTGATCTTTGTATGCAGTCTCCTTATACTAGAGCTTATGGAAAAGGAACGCATTTCAAAGAGATGACAGCCAGGAACATCGCCGAGTTACAGGCTAACGCTATGTATGCCCGCAAGATAGAGAAGGCGGTGCTCTCCGCCACTGAAGATCTGGGAATATCCTTGGGGCAATATGCTGGCGATGACAATACTGGTCGTTCGGTATCGGATCACTCTGGTGAATCCAATGATCTGGCAGCGTTGATTTCTCAGCAAGTTATACGTGATATGCACGTTATCAAGACTTCCAGATATTATGGAAAGAACAATCAATATACAGTGTATGTCTGCGTTGAATACGGTGGTGATAAAGACGCTCTTGTGAAGCAGATCGAGCAGAAAGTCAAGGATCGTATCTCGGACGAGGACAGGGCTAAGATTGAATCCCGTCACGATGAGTTCAAGGACATCGTTTACGGTAAGCTGAAGGAGAACTGATATGCGCAGGATCTTGATTCTTTGCCTTGCGCTGCTTTGTTCGGTTTCGCTTGCTGACGCACAGGGCTGGCGCACGGCAAAACCACGCTGGGTCGGAAACGTTCCGCGTACTGAATATTCAACATTCTATTTCGTTGAGGTCAGCTCCGATATGGCGACCTCGCTTGACGGAGCCCGCACATCCGCGTTGAAACAGCTGTCTGCCAATGTGGAAAGGACTGACAATATCTCGGTTAAGGAGATCTACGTTGACAAGTCACAGCAAATATATTCTTCGTCTGCTGGAGTTCGCGGCGAGGGCACTGACAGTTATACCTTTGAGTTGCGTTCGGAGGGAATCTCAGAGCCGATCCATTCCAGACGTATTGATGAATATTGGGTCTCGTCGCAAAGGGAAGGCATCAACGTTCTGGACTACCGTGCCGTCTATGCCGTCGAACGGAAAGGTCAACAGGCTGATTTCTCGGCTATTGGAGTCACAAACCGTTATGGTGTCAGCGGACTGTGGCGTTCGGCTATTGTTCCTGGCTGGGGACAATTCCACAAAGGGGCGAACCTGAAAGGTGGACTGATTCTTGGCGGATGCGCCGCATTGGCCGGTGGGATCATATTCTTTGATAATCAGAGGAGTGATTATGTGAAGAAGATTTCCGGGACTCATGATGTTTCCTTGATTAAGAGCTACTCCACGAAGCGGGATCATTATGCGACAGCCAGAAATGTCTGCATAGGGGCTGCTGCGGCGCTGTACGCCTACAATCTTATCGACGCTGTAGCAGCTCCCGGAGCAAGACGTCTCGCGATTGGCAAAGGAAAATATACAGTGATGCCGGGAGTCTTGACAGACGGGACACCTATGGTCGCCGCATCAATCAATTTCTAAAACCTGTTAAAATGAAATCTTTGAATATATTCGCGATAGTCATTTTCCTTATCGGATGTCTGGCGTTTGTCGGGTGTTCGGAGGATGAGGTGTCAACTTTCGGCAATGTCTATGGAATTGTCTATGATTCGGAGACCGGCGATGCTCTGAGGAACGCCCAGGTTGTGCTCTCGCCCGGGAATCTGTCGACGGTGACCGGTGCCGACGGCCATTATGAGTTTAAGAATCTAGATGCGGGTCAAGTCAAGATCCAGGTCTCATCCAACGGCTATGTGACAGATAGCCGGCAGGTCACGGTTGTCCCTGGGATGGCGGTTCAGTGCGATGTCTCTCTCAAGAGAGAGGTCAAGGAAGCCAGGATCAAGTTGTCATCATCGTCTCTGGACTTCGGTTCGGAACAGTCATCCCTGTCATTCTCGATCCAGAATGTCGGCAATGCCGGTACTGTGAAGTGGCAGATAATGGATGCGCTTGACTGGATGACGGTTTCTCCGAACAAGGGTGAGACCGCCGTAGGAAAGACCAGCGCTGTTGTGGTGACACTTAACCGCAATCTGGTGAAGAAGGATGAGTCCGCCACAATCAGGGTTGTGGCGGATGGTGAATCCTTCCCTGTTGACATCACGGCAAAGCCGAGCACAAACTTCTCATTCTCAGTTACTCCAGATAATCTGTCTTTTGGCTCGGTTGAGACCATCCGTAAGATGACCCTATGTAATGAGACCTATAACGGGGCTCTTCAGTGGAAAATCCAGGACTATTCCTCGGTCAAGTGGGTAAGTTCAATCCATCCATCCAGCGGCTCTTTGAACAAGGGTGAGTCAGCGGAGGTGACGGTGACGATTGACCGTGACGGCATCACACAGAAGACCTCCGCTACGATATATGTTCAGGCTGGTCCGAAGGTGATCCCTGTGATCGTGACAAGCGACTACATCGAGAAGCCAAAGGCCTACGTGGAAGTCTCTCCGTCCTCCAGAATTGATTTCGGAAAAGAGAAAGAATCGACGGCAGTGACCTTGAAGGCTCATTATGGCTCGTTTGCCTATACCGCTGAACTTGAGGGAAGTCCAGCTTGGGTCTCATTGGACAAGACATTCGGGACTTTGGAGGATTACGAGACCTCCGGCAAGTCTACGACATTGACATTGATGGTGGATCGGACGAAAATGACCACTGACGAGGAGGAAAGTACCCTTCTTGTCAGAGCCGGGGAGAATGTACTGCGTGTGTCGCTGAGGATTGGCAGGGAACAGGTTGAGGATTACTCGTCGGCGACGGTGGTTTCCTGTGACAAAAGGATTACGGCTAAGATTGTCAGTTGCAAGAGGTCTGCAACATCGGTGGTTTTTGACTATTCCCTGACTAACACGGGTTTAGGAGATTTTACTTTTTACATTTACCCTGTTAGACAAGGCTCTACTGTGTACGATGATAAAGGGAATGAGTACACTTCTACGTGTCTGACATTCAGAGATGTCACTCACAATGATGCGATGGTGTATTCTCGATTTCCTGAAGGGCCTGAATGCAAAGGTTCAATAACGATTAAAAACGTACCTTCTAATGTGAAGACTATCACGTATTTAATTAAAGTGGGAAGTGGCGGTCCGAACCTGACTGAAGATAGGATTTCCTTTAAGAATGTACCTGTATTCAACTAACTGCTTATGACTATGAAGAGGCTTTTTATCCTTGTCCTTATTACACTCTTGTCAACTGAGCTTCCTGCCCAGTCCTTTGACGCATACCGCAAACGTATGATGAAGGATTTCAGTGACTACAAGGAACAGAAGCAGGATAAGTTTAAAGAGTATCGTGACAAGGTGAATGCTGACATTGCGTACTACATAGCGAAGCCGTGGGAAAGACATGCCGTGAATCCTGCGGTTCCGGCTCCCGGTTCGCCTGAGCCGCCCGTGCCAGAAGTGAAGGATCCGGATTCGGGTACGACCGACGACTTGATTCCATTTGAGGGGATAATTGATAATCTGGAAACGATGCTTCGCCCGGAACCGTTCGCTCCAGTGGACATTCTCGGATATGTGAGAACACCGTCTTTCACGTTTGATTTCTATGGCATGGAGTGTGGTGTGCCGTTGAGAAAAGATTTGGTTTTCAGATTGCGAGGGATGGACGAGAAGGGTATTTCCGATGCTTGGAGAACCCTGTCTTCGGGAAAGTATCTTCCGGTTGTCTATGAGTCTTTGTGCTGGCGGGAGGATCTGAACCTGTGCGATTGGGGATACATCCGTTTCCTTGATAAGATGACAAAGGCTTTTTTCCCTGAGGGGATGAGTAATGAGGCTACGCTGCTGAAGGTCTACATCCTGACTCAATCCGGATATATGGTGCGGTTGGCCCGGACGGAAGATTCTCTTGTCCTGCTTCTACCATTCAAGAATCTTATGTACGGGTTTGCCTATCTGAACATCCAAGGTTGTAAATATTACGTAATGGACAAGACTGTCTCCAGCGGACAACTGTTCATGACAAACTTTGTCACTCCGAAGGAGCGGATGTTCTCTTTGAGGATCCACGGAGAGCAGATTCTGGCAAAGAAGCCATCGATGCCACGGTTCTATGCCTCAAAGAAGTATCCTGAGATGTCATTCCGTCTCTCTGTCAATGAGAACCTTGTAGATTTCTATAATGACTATCCTCTCAGTAATGAATGGAATGTTTATTCGGAGGCTTCGTTGAGCCGGAATGTGAAGGATCAGTTGTATCCGGAACTACGTAAATGCATTGCGGGCAGGGACTCATACACTGCGGCGAACATGCTTTTGAACTTTGTTCAGACCGCGTTTGATTACAAGACAGATACGGAGCAGTTTGGGTATGAGAGGGCGTTTTTTCCGGACGAGACAATCTTTTACCCTTACTCGGATTGTGAGGACAGAGCCATTCTGTATTCCGTTTTGATCCGTGATCTTCTTGGTCTTGATGTGGTGCTTCTGCATTACCCCCTTCATCTTGCCACGGCCGTTAGATTTGAGATGAAGGTGCCGGGAGACCATATTGCCATAGATGGCGTTCGATACACGGTTTGTGATCCTACCTATATTGGGGGTATGGTTGGAAACGCAATGCCAAAATGCAAGAAGGTATCGGCAAAAGTTGTTAAAACTCAATAAAATTCATTAAATATGAAAAAAGATTTCTTCTATCTTCTGTGTGCGGTCTCGCTGGCGGGCTGCCTTGAGGCGACCACAACTGAGGGTGAGGCGGAAAAACTCGGAGAGATTTGGGGCTACGTGTGCGACATCGATTCGAGAGAAGGCATCTCCAACGCCCTTGTCGAATTGTCTCCTTCTAATATTTCTTGTAGGACAGACCCGAAGGGTTTTTACGGATTCAATGACTTGGCTTCCGGTAACTATAAGATCACGGTTCAATCCGATAGGTATGATGGGCTCTGTCGTCAGGTCATGATCGAGCCGGGAAGAGAGTTCGTGTGTGATTTATTTTTACGGGAAAAGATTAATTCCTATGCCGAGGTCACTCCGGCTGAAGGGCTTGACTTCGGTCGCGGGAAAGATGTGCTTGCCGTGACCTTGAAAGCCCACAACGCTGCGTTGGACTTCCATGCCGAACTGGAGGGCAACCCTGCCTGGGTGTCATTGGAAAAGAGTGACGGCACTATCCCGAACTTTGAGAGGACCAGTAAGGTTGAGTATGTTAAGCTTACCGTAGACAGAAATAAGATGAAAAAGGATGAGGAGACCTGCTATCTGGTTGTCAGAGCGGGGCAGAAGGACTTTCGTGTCATGGTTACGGCAAGGCAGAATGTAGAGAACGACTATTCCTCGGCGAAGGTGACATCCTGTGACAGCAGGGTGACTGCAGGAATTGTCAGTTGCGTAAGATCCGGTTCCTCGGTTGTTTTCAACTTTGCTTTGACAAATACTGGCTTAGGAGATTTTACTTTTTACATTTACCCTGTTAGACAAGGCTCTACTGTGTACGATGATAAAGGGAATGAGTACACTTCTACGTGTCTGACATTCAGAGATGTCACTCACAATGATGCGATGGTGTATTCTCGATTTCCTGAAGGGCCTGAATGCAAAGGTTCAATAACGATTAAAAACGTACCTTCTAATGTGAAGACTATCACGTATTTAATTAAAGTGGGAAGTGGCGGTCCGAACCTGACTGAAGATAGGATTTCCTTTAAGAATGTACCTGTCTATGAATAGTAACTATTGAGAATCCAACCTAAATGCGACTGAGGAGCATATTGAACCGGCTATGCGGTTGGGTCAAGCGGTTGAGTCTTCCGCTGAACGCATTGGTCATTACGGCCATTGCGTTCGGCTTGTCGCATTGGATAGCATACGACCTGACTTCGATCTCGGCGTTCGCCCCGATGGAAAAGACGATGGATTTCGACCTCACAGATGTTTACAGCACGGTCGCGGACCAACGTGCCAAACGTACGTTGAGCGATGACATTGTCATAGTCAGCATTGACGGCTGTTCCCGAGAAGGCATCACAGAGGCGATAGACTATGTGGGTTATCTGAATCCGCTGGCGATTGGCCTTGATGTGTTCTTCAATTATCCGGCGGCCACGGATGCGGAGTTAATCTCATCTTTGACGCAGTGCTCCAATCTTGTCTTTCCGGTCGGTCTTCAGATGATTGATGGCCACGTAAGCATATTCGGATCATATTTTTATGATGACATTTCCATTGAGCATAAAGGAGTTGTCAACCTTTCCGCCAATTCGGTGCGCAATGTCATCAGGGATTTTGAACCTGAATATATCGTAGGCAACGACACAATAAGAAGTTTCTCCGCAGAGTTGGCCAAAGTGGCGGCGCCGGAGAAATTCGAAGCCTTGATGGCAAGGGGCCGGAGCAAGGAGACGATCAATTATCCGTCCTGGGAGTTCGAGATCATTCCTGCGGAAGCATTGTCAAACGGAGATATTCCTTTGGAGGAGGTGCGACAAAGTATTGAGGGTAAGGTGGTTTTGATTGGCAATATATTCGATCAATCAGACTTCCACCTGACTCCGATAGATGAGGGTATGGCGGGTTTGCTGATCCACGCAAGGGCACTCCAGACTATTCTTGATTCGTGTTATATTGAGGAGACATCGGAGGCTATAAGCTGGGTGATGGCGATCGCGTTGTCATTCATATTCATTCTTTTGGTGCTGGTGATAAAGAAGCGTTGCGCATTCGAGGGATGCTTTGTGCGTTTCCTGCAACTTGCTTTAATGTACGCGTTCCTTGTTTTGGGATGCAATGTGTTCGCCCATCGTGGAGATTATCTGAATTTCGCCCCGACATTGCTTATGTTAGGTCTGGGAATGCTCGCTATGGACATCTGGCTGGGATTGCTCAAAGCCGTAAAAATCCATATTCATAAAAATAGAAAGAGATGAGAACTGCATCTATTATCATTGCGGTATTGTGTTTTATGATGGCCTTGCAGCCAGGCAAGGTTCAGAGCCGCTACTCTGTTTTCAAATATTCAGGTGATGTCTCTGTATGTAAGGAAAAATCTTCGACTTGGTCTGGTGTGTCCAAACGGATGAGCGTGGATCCGAGTGATGTGTGCCGTGTCTTGAAAGGAGGCTCATTGTCGATTCTGGACAAGGAGACCAGCCGCATATTCACATTCGATGAAGAGGGAATTATTGATGTGAAGGCTCTGATAGAGAAGTCTGAGGCTGCTTCAAGAAATGTCACTGCAAGGCTTAACAGTTCGTTGGCCAGTGAGTTGGCAAAAGAGCGTAGGCCGCTCCCGACATATTCAGTATTGGGCGCCACTACCCGTGACAATGGAGATGAGGGTTTCGCTCAGGTAAGGATTCCGACGATGACCGACACCGTCTATTCCGTTTTGAGGCAATATGCGGACAGCGTGTTCGCCGGCCGTGCCATTCACTCCTCGGACAGTATAACGGTAGAGAAGGAGATGGTTGATGAAGGCGAGTTCTGTTTCATGATCTCAAACAGAACCCACAGCCTTCTCTATTTCAACATATTGAGACTGAACCATAAGACAAAGGCTGTCTCCTTCAGCATCACTCCTTTGGAATCCGCCGCCGAGATTTTCATCCCTGGCATGATGTACCTTAGACTCTCTCAGTACCCATTCGCACACGACCAGGATAATGAATATTCCTACCTCTTCTTTGCCACCTCAAACATGATTGATTTCCATGCATTGCATCGAATGATGATGGACAACGCTCAGGTTTCGGATCTGCCGGCCAACTATTCCTCATCTCTGCAAGTGGTTTCTCTCGATTAGGAGAGGGAAACTCGCCGAATCCCGCCCGCGGAGTCACATTTGCGCCTCCGCGGGCGAGAAAGCCCGCCGTATCGTGACTGCGGAGTTGCCTTGCGGAGTTGTCATTGGAATTATCTGGCGGAAAAACATCGGCAACCGGCTATAGTTTGTCGGCAACAGTCTATTGTCAACAGTCTATTGTCAACAGTCTGTCGTCTGTCGTTTGTCGTCTGTCGTCTGTCGTCTGGCGGTGGCCGTCTATCTGCTGCCGGCTAACGGCTGAGGCGGCGGAGGTCGGCGCGGTAGCGGGCGTAGAAGAAGATGCCGGCCAGGGTCAGGCCGCTGCCCAGCAGGTGCGTATGACAAGGGCCGATGCTCTCCCTCAGGCCGGGATATTCGCTGGCTATGGCTACACCCACGGCCTGACCGTCAACGATGAGACATTCATCGACAAGGCCGGTTTCAGTGTCGGTGCCAAGGTCGGCATCCCGATCTTCCACTTCGGCGAGCATTTCTACAAGGTCAAGTCCTAGTACGAGCAGGCCGTCTCCGAGCGCGACAGCAACTACGAGCTGATGACCCTTGAGATGTCCAAGGCCGCCAACGAGTTGGATGAGTCTGAATATGAACGTGCTCTGGCCGCAGGCAACACCGCTTCCGCAGAGGAGAATGTCCGTGTCAGCCGCCTCCATTACGATGCCGACACCGAGACCCTCTCCGATCTCCTTGAGGCCCAGACCCTCTGGCAGGTGGCCAACCGTGACAGCGTCGAGGCCGACATCAACCACTTCCTCGCCTGGCTCTCATACCTCAAAACCACGGGCCAAATCTGTAATGAGTTTATTAAGTGATTATGAATGAATATATTCCGTGATTCTGCCAGGCATCGTGGAAGGGCAGGAATCGGTAAGTGATTGAGGAACAAAGAGTGAATCCCCATCAATTGAGCATCAGACCGTTAATGATTTCAGCTGGATTCTGCGGAATGTGATAAGGTAGGCGGTCATGACCATTATGCCGGTGATGGTCCAAGAGACAGGATAGACGAACATCAACGCATGGAAACCTTCCCAGACCGGACAGACGGTGTAAACCCAGGCGATGCGCAGGACACATGTTCCGAAGACCGTCAGCAGGGTCGGGAGCATCGACCGGCCCATGCCGCGCAGTGCTGACCCCGGGATCTCGTAGAGACATGCCAGTCCTTGGAACATCAGCACGGTCCGCATCCTGATCGTGCCGAAATCCTTCACCGTCTGGGAATCCGTGAACAGTCCGAGGAAAAAGTCGGACCATCCGGCGAACACCCAGTTGAGCAAGGCACAGGAAAGAGTGCCTAACCCCATGCAGATCAGGAATATTCTTTTGACTCTGTCCATATTCCCGGCTCCGTAGTTCTGCCCCACGAAGCTGATCGCCGCCCCGTTGAACGCCGCGATGACATAGTAGCAGTACTGCTCGAAGTTCAAAGCCGCCGCCGAGCCGGCGACCGCGTTGAAACCATAGCTGTTGATGCTGGCCTGGATGATCACGTTGGAGATGGAGAACACCACTCCTTGCAGTCCCGCCGGCACACCGATCTCCAGCATGTGCGAAAGTTCGTCCTTCTGGATGTGCATGTCGTCAAGGTGCAGCTTGTAAGGGTCTTGCTCCCGTAGCAGAATTTGGACCACCATCACCGCACTGAACAGGTTGGAGATGCCTGTAGCGATCGCCACACCTTCCACTCCCATGTGGAAGACGATGACAAACAACAGGTTGAGCACTGTGTTTATGATCCCGGCCCATATCAGGATGTAAAGAGGCCGCCGGGTGTCGCCGAGACTTCGCAGGATCGCAGACCCGAAATTGAAGATCATGATGAACGGCATGCCCAGAAAGTAGATCCGGAGGTATGACACCGCCATCCTCGTGACCTCGACCGGTGTCCCCATCATCCTGTGCACCGGCCCCGCTACCGCCGTTCCCAACACCATCAGGAAAACGCCGCTGAGCAGCGCCACGACCGCTGAGGTGCTCACCGCACTGCGTATCTTTTCCCTGTCATTCTGCCCGATATGGTTGGAGATGACTGCGTTGGCACCCATCGATATGCCCACAAACAGATTGATCAGCAGATTGATTACCGGAGCGTTGCTCCCCACCGCCGCCAGCGCTTCGCTGCTTGCGAACCGTCCCACCACCGCCACATCCACCGAGTTGAACAGCTGCTGCAGCACACTGCTCGCAGCCAACGGCAGCGCGAACAAAAGAATCTTCATGAGCAGCGGCCCATGAAGCATGTCGATCTCATTATGCCCAATTTGTTTGGATGCCATTATTATAGTCTCCTGCTAACTAACTCTTTATGGTTGTCAAGCAAGTGTCAACACTGTCTGACTTGATTCCAAAACCTTCTTTCTCGAAAACAGAAGCAAGTTATGCAAAAATCATGAAAGTGCAAAAAAGGCAAATACAGGAAGCAGGATATGATTTCCTATTCTTTTTTGATCCATTGTTTTGTAAGTATAATAATGATGATAACAGACATTAAAAAGAATAGTGCAGATAGCGTGATTGCTATGGTATTCCACGTGGTGCAATCTGATTGGTATAAACCCAAAATTGCAAATAATACTTGCCCTACGCCCATGAATCCCAGTAAGGAGTTCAACATTCTTTCCTGATTGCGATTTCTCTCTTCTTTAATATTGTCAATGTAGTTCGATACACTTTCTATTTTAGGCATAATGGAGAGTGCACCATTGATTATTCGCTTTAATTGAAGCAAGTGTGAATATCTTGAAATCGGTAATATTTGCGTTAGTTTTAATTCTCGGAATTGCTCGGACAATTCATGAAGATTATTCTTGTGTTTTCTATTTATCAATTGAAACGAAGCGAGATCTAAAAGAACACACTCACTATAAATTGGCAAGTAAGACTTCAAAAATGTAGTTGACGATTTCTGCATGAACTTTGTGCTCTGCTGATCATCTATAATTTGGAAGGCTCCACAAAAACCTTCTGGCGAAGCGTGAACGAATATGTTGTCGAACAAATTATGAACATCCTTTTTATCTTCTTCGGAAATCATGTAGCTTTCCCCCTTGCATAACCCTAAATGCGTAATGGAATCTTTTTGCGTTTTTTAGGAATATTCGTATATTTGTTTTTAGAGGTCTGAAAGAGGATGTTTCGTTGTTTGAGGTGGAGGGGTTCTCGCTGATGACTTTGGTGACGATAATGGAGTTTATACTATGAAGTTTGTGTGAGGTTGACATTGGGGGAGTAAATAACATTAACACTAAAAACGAATTCGACATGAAAAATCTAAATCCGACGATAGAACTGGAGCAGATTCTTGGGGGACAGATCTATGACGCGCTGCAGGGGGGAGTGGTTGAGGCGGTGCTCAAGAAGGCCAAGCTGAACAGCGGGGATGAGTACTGGAGGAGCAACATGGAGGGACACAGCATCAAGATCACGAAGCCGTTGCTGGGGGATCTTTATGCGCTGTGCCATGAGGTTAAGGAGAGACTGGGCTTCGAGGAGGCTGTTGACTTCTATGTGTCGGGTGACTCGACGGTCAACGCGTTTTCTGTGGCGGCCGCTGAGGAAGGGATGCCGCACATCGTGAACCTGAACTCCTCGCTGGTCAGCCTTATGACCGAGGATGAGCTTCGGTTTGTCATCGGACATGAGCTGGGACACCTCATCAACCGGGACAGCGCGCTCAAAAGACTGATAATGTTCGTGTTCCCGCCGGACAACACAACGCCGCCTATGACCCTTCATTACAAGATCAGGCTTCATGACCAGCTGGCCGAGCTTGTGGCTGACCGCTATGGCTACATGGCTGTCGGGAAGGTGGACGCATGCGTGACGGCTTTCTTCAAGATGGCGTCCGGGCTGGATCTGGCCAAGATGAATGTCAGCATGGATGCCTTGCTGGAGGACAACAGCAGACATCTGGACTATTTCCTTAAGGACAAGGGACTCAACCGAGCGTCACATCCTGTCAATCCGATCAGGGTGCAGGCTCTGAATCTGTTCGCCGGGGCGGAGTCCGAGGAGGAGCTTTCAGCAGGCATGGAGCCGCTGATCTCGATCCTGATGAAGGTCGGGAACTCACCGATCGACGAGTACATGGCCGATTTCATAGCCTCGGTCGGACTGATAGTGGCTGGAGTGGACAACGAGGTCACAAGCGAGGAGGTCAACCACATCATCAGCACATTGGCCCCGATGACGATCTTCCCGCGTGTCTATCTGGATGAGATCGCGAAGGCGAATG
>OLOV01002567.1_pt1 | contig 12145 bp, 8 predicted proteins | sample 1672931 | NCBI WGS metagenome assembly OLOV01 (sample SAMEA3136738, study PRJEB25190) | human gut metagenome | biome: human gut; feature: human-associated habitat; material: faeces | place: Austria | collected 2013
AGGAGCTTCTTGGCGTTGGACCAGTACTGTCCCGGGATATCGCTCAGGTCGACGGTGTCGGACTGGGTAGCCTCGGTCTGCTCGGCCGTGGTATCAGTCGTGGCGCCCCGCTTGTTGAGCATGCCCGACACAATGGCAAACACAACCGACAAGGCAAAGAAGATCGCCAGCACGATGAGGATCTTCTTGATCACGCTCGACGAACGCGAAGGCTTCTTCTCCTCGTCCTCGCTATACTGGGGGATGGACTTGGGATACTCACGATACGGCTCGCGCGCGTATCGGTCGCGCGACTCGTAGCGCGGCTGTGCCGTGCGCGGCATATATGTCGTCTGCTGAGGTTGCGGAATGGGATTTTGCAGCAGGTCATCATAAGGGTCTGCCGCCGCGTTGCCGTAGGGGCTCTGCGACGAGGCGCCATACGGGCCCTGCGCTGCGTTTCCGTAATTCACAACGCGCGTGGGATCGGCCGACGCCTGCGTCGTATCGGGGGCAGCGTAGCCGGGATTCGGCACGACGCGGGTCTCATCGGCGCCATTGCCCGTCCGCGGGGAGCCGTAGCCACCCATTACGGTCGTCTTATCCTGGTCCATGCAACGATTCCTTTCCGTCGCCTGTAAGCATCAAGTTATCCATGCATTCTACCCGCGCAAAAGCCTATGATGGGCAAAGCCCGCCGGTATCTACAAGACATGCGCGGCCGACGGTCACAAGCGAATCGAGGATACGTCATGGCAAAAAGCAAGCTCATCAAGGACACGACGCGTGCCGAGCGTGAGGAGATCATCAAGCTAGCGCTCGCTGGCTGCGGCAACGGCAGTTGCGACAACTGCGGAAGCTGCAGCTTGGGGGCCGGCGATCCGTACGGCACCTACCAGCCCTACATTGACGGCGAGATGGAAATCGCCGATATCAACATGATGGTCGCCGAGCGCAACGCCAAACTCTTCGGCCTCCAGCGCGGCTAACGATCCCTTGGGGACGGAGGAAAAAGTCCCCGGCGACACTGCGTTTTGCGTCACCGGGGACTGTTCAGATTACTCCCTGCCGCTTTGCTCTACTCGTTGGGTACGTACGTAGCCCTGGCTCGCTCGGGCGTCACGTCCTGACCACTGGAATAGCTCGAGTCGAATGCGTGCGCAACCAAGTCGTGCGTGTCCCATGCCATGCAGTCAAACTCGCCAGTATCGAGGACAACGATATAGCCCTTGCCGTCGTAGTAGAAATGGTCCTCGGTGTAGTTATCGTCATCGTCGATGTTGTCTTCGGACACGGAGTCCATATCCGGCTTTGCCGTCTTAATTGCCTGCTTGGCTTCACTCTTGAGGGTATCGAACGAGAGCCCATGCTGCGCAAGTGAGTCCTCGAGCGAAACCTGTTCACCCGTCTTGAGGTTGTAGTATGCCGACCTCGTCACCCGTTCCGATCGATACGGAGGTTGATAGCTGTCGGTAAACGTGCGCACGCAGGCAATATCGCCATCGATCGAGACGATCTCGGCGGTATACATCATGGTCACGCGGCTGTCCTCGTCATCCATCGAAGCCTGCTTGCTCGCGTCGAGCGTGTCCGCAACAAGCTGGACCATGTCCTTGTTGAACTTGGCGACGCCCGCGCCCTGGCCCTTCACCTGAGGATAGGTCCACGTAGCCGTAATCTGGCATGTGTCATCGGGAGACGGGTCCAGCGGGCCTTTGCCAACCGCAGCCGTAAAGTTGACATCCTGCGTGGCAGAGACGGCCTCGTAGCTCACCTGCGCACTGTCATCGTCCTTCGACTTCAACTGCTCCAGCGTCGTGGCCACCGTTGCGATGGTGCTGGCTACGCTCTCCTCGGTGCTGGTAAGCACGGCGCTCAGCTCGGACACTTCATTGGTGCCGGCAATCTTCGAATCGCCTATCGGCGCCGGACCGGCAACGGCGCTAAACGCCTTACCATCGTAGGCATCGAATTCGCACTCATAGCCATCACGAGATTCGTCCATCCCGACTGGAACCTCTTTGACGTTGATCTTCTCCCCGTCATGCAAATATCGCCTGAACCCATAGGTGCCATCGTAATCGTATACACGGAGCGAAACGCCAACGCACATAACGTCAACCCAGATATCGGGCTCATATACTTTCTCGATTTTGCCGTCGCGGTATGCCCAAACTTCGGCCTTAGCGGCGGTGGCGCCATTAGCGTTGAAGAGCGGCTCATCAGAATACTCAATCAGGAGTTCGTCCTGACCATCCCCGTCAAAATCGACGAGTTTAGCGAAAGCAACGCCCTGGGCTCCATACGTAGATTGAGCAATCTCGACAGCCTCGCCCTTGCCGTACTTTTTCTGGTACTCGAGGATCTTGTCGGTGAACAGCTCGTTTGCCGTCTTGACCGCCGCCTTGGCAGATGCCTTGGCCTCCTTCTTGGACTGCGTGAGCTCAACGCTCTTAGGGGCGTCCGAACCTTCCTTGGTATAGTCGACCTTCATGGTGGTCGTGCTTTTCTTTTTGCCCTTGCCCGAGGTAATGGTCATCTGGTACTTCTGATCGGGCAGCTCGCCAAAGTCCTCCATGGCAAAGCCGTCCTCGCCATCCACTTTGATGGTGTAGCTCTTGCCCTTGCCGGACACCGGCGCCAGCTCGACAGTATAGCTCTTGAGCTTTTTACCCTTGCTGTTCTTGGGCAGCACTTTAGTCTCGCACGCGCAGACAACGTAGCCCTTGCCGCCCGAAGTCACCTCGGACGACGAGTCGATACGCGGCACGACGACGATTGCCGCTACGATGGCGACAACGGCAACACCGCCGATAACGGCAGCGACGATACGGCCCTTGTGCTTGGGCTTTTTGGGCTGCGGCGTCGGAACAAACGGCTGAGCGGCCTCGGCAGGCTCGGTCATAGGCTCCTCATAACGAGGCTGCGCCGCCATATGAACCGGGGCACCCTGAGGAGTTTGCTGTCCCACAGGAGCGGACGCCGGCGCATCCTCCACCGGAAACGCCACAGGCTCCGCCTGGTCCTCAACTCCGCCCACGCGAGCGCCGCAGCTCGTGCAAAACGTGGAGCCGTCGGGTATCTGAGCTCCACACTTGGTGCAATACATCGCATCTCCCGTCTCTCGCCGCAGTCGCAATGCGCCCGCGCAGTTCTTCCAACTACACCGTACGAGAGAAATCCCCATTCTTGTTGCGCAACATTGCCGCCACGTCCAAAACTATGCCGGTTTACTACGATAAATCGCCCGAACCTGAGCATGCTACTTTTCAAGAAATCAAAACCGCAGGTAGACGAATCGGCCATTATCGGAAAATCCAGATATGGTCGAGGTATACCGATTCATCGTAGTAAACCGGCATAGTTTTGGACGAACGACCCCATACGGATAGCCTCATTGACCCAACAGCCACAAAATGATCCGTAATCCTTCCGTCCCCTTGGGATCAAAAAGCCCCGCCGGGCCTTGTGGGCACGGCGGGGCGGACAAGCAGCTATGGACAGCAGACTTAGAACAGGCCGGTGATGTTGCCGTCGTTGTCGACGTCGATGTTTTCGGCCGCGGGCACCTTGGGCAGACCCGGCATGGTCAGAACACTACCGGTCAGCGCGACCACAAAGTGGGCGCCGGCAGAAACCTTGAGCTCACGCACGGTGATGCGGAAGTTCTCGGGAGCGCCCAGGGCCTTGGCGTTGTCGCTAAAGCTGTACTGCGTCTTGGCGACGCACACCGGCAGGTTGCCAAAGCCATTCTCGCGCAGCTCGGCGAGCTGGCGCTTGGCGGCCGGCGTAAAGTCAACGCCGTCGGCGCGGTAGACCTTGGTGGCAACAGCCTCGAGGGCATCAGCGACATCAGCGCCGTCCTCATAGGCAAACTTGAGCTCGCTCGGCTGCTCAATCAGACGCATGACCTCATCGGCAAGCTCGAGCGCGCCCTCGCCGCCCTTGGCCCAGACCTCGGAAAGCTTAACGTTGACGCCGAGCTTCTGGCACTCGGACTCGATGAGCGCAAGCTCGGCCTCGGTGTCCGTCGGGAAGCGGTTGATGGCGACCACGCAGGGCAGACCATAAACGTTCTGGATGTTGTCGACGTGACGCAGCAGGTTGGGCATGCCAGCCTTGAGTGCCTCGAGGTTCTCCTCGTTGAGGTCGGCCTTGGCGACGCCACCGTTGTACTTAAGCGCACGAGCGGTGGCGACAATCACGACGGCGCTGGGGCGAACGCCCGTCATGCGGCACTTGATATCGAGGAACTTCTCGGCACCCAGGTCGGCGCCAAAGCCGGCCTCGGTAATGGCAACATCGCCAAAGCGCATAGCCATACGCGTGGCCATGATGGAGTTGCAGCCATGGGCAATATTGGCGAAGGGACCGCCGTGGACAAACGCAGGCGTGCCCTCGAGCGTCTGAACCAGGTTGGGTTTGAGCGCGTCCTTGAGCAGGGCCGCCATGGCGCCCTGAGCCTTAAGGTCGCGGGCGCGGACGGGCTCGCCGGCAAAACTGTAGCCGACAACAATCTCGCCCAGGCGCTCCTTGAGGTCATTGATACTCGTGGACAGGCACAGGATTGCCATGACCTCGGAGGCAACAGTGATGTCGAAGCCATCCTCGCGCGGCACTCCCTGGGCCTTGCCGCCAATGCCGTCGATGACATGACGCAGCTGACGGTCGTTCATGTCGACAACGCGCTTCCAGGTGATGCGCTTAACGTCGATGCCGAGCTGGTTGCCCTGCTGAATATGGTTGTCGAGCATGGCTGCCAGCAGGTTGTTGGCGGCACCGATGGCATGGAAGTCACCGGTAAAGTGCAGGTTGATATCCTCCATGGGGATGACCTGGGCCCAACCGCCACCGGCGGCACCGCCCTTCACGCCAAACACGGGGCCGAGCGAAGGCTCGCGCAGGGCCACGGCGCTCTTGACGCCGCGACGGCGCAGACCGTCGGCCAGGCCGATGGTCGTGGTGGTCTTGCCCTCGCCTGCGGGCGTGGGATTGATAGCGGTCACGAGGACAAGCTTGGCCTGGTGATCAGTTGGCTCGTTGAGCAGGGAATAGTCGACCTTTGCCTTGTCGAAGCCGTACGGAATCAGATGCTTAACGTCGACGCCGGCGTTCTTGGCCACCTCGGTAATAGGCAGCGGCGTAACAGAACGTGCGATTTCGATGTCAGTAGGCATGGGCGGTCCTTTCGTTACCGGATGAGAAAAAGACCAATCCAGCATAGCACGCGCGCGCAATAGTAAAACGCCCGTAACCGACGAACGGCGATATGTTTACCCGATGCCCAGCGATAGCCTACAGATGCGCTAAAACAAGCCCATTCCTACAGGGTCGGTTCAATACCCAAATGCTCAAAGGTACGCAAGGTTGCCTGGCGACCCTGCGGTGTACGAATCATCAAGCCACACTGCAGCAGATAGGGCTCATAGACATCCTCGAGCGTACCCGGGTCCTCGCCCACCGCGCTGGCAAGCGTCGTCAGACCCACGGCGCGGCCGGAGAACGTCTTGGCAAGTGTCTCCAAGATGCGAATGTCCATCCAGTCCAGGCCGAGCTCGTCGATCTCGAAGAACTCAAGCGCCTGACGGCAAATATCAAGCTCAATTGGACCGTTGCCGCGCACCTGCGCATAGTCGCGCACGCGTTTGAGCAGACGGTTGGCGAGGCGCGGCGTACCGCGCGAACGCGAGCCGATCTCGAGCGCGCTGGGATGGTCGATCGTCACGCCCAGAATGGTCGCCGAGCGCGTCACAATCTGGGCGAGTTCCTCAACGGTGTAGTAATCCAGGCGATACGAAATGCCAAAACGGTCGCGTAGCGGGCCGGTCAACATGCCCGAGCGAGTCGTTGCCGCCACCAGCGTGAACTTGGGGATATCCAGGCGAATCGAACGCGCAGCCGGACCCTTGCCGATCACGATATCGAGCGCAAAGTCCTCCATCGCGGGATACAGCACTTCCTCGACCGAGCGGTTGAGACGGTGTATCTCGTCGATAAACAGTACGTCACCCGGTTGCAGGTTGGTAAGGATGGCAGCCAGGTCGCCGGTGCGCGCGATGGCCGGACCGCTCGTCGTCTTAATCTGAGCGCCCAGCTCGTTGGCGATAACCGTAGCCAGCGTGGTCTTGCCCAGACCCGGAGGGCCCGAGAAGATCACGTGGTCGAGCGTTTCGCCGCGGCTCTGCGCCGCCTCGATGAGCACGCGCAGGCTCTGTTTGATGTGCTCCTGACCGCAGTAGTCGTCCAGGCGCTGGGGGCGCAAGGTGCGGTCGACATCGAGGTCCTCGGGCGTCAGCTCCGAGCCCACCATGCGCTCACCGTGCGCCATGGATGCCGCCGGCGAGTTGCCGGGCGTCGCCCACAGGTCCTGAGAGTCATCGGCTTCCCACATCACGCATCCATTCCGAGTCGCTTAAGCGCCGCGCCGAGCAGATCCTCGACACGCATATTCTGCCCATCATACCCGCTCAGGGCAACATCGGTCTCCTGCGGGCTAAAGCCCATGGAAAGGAGTGCCGCGCGGGCATCGTCGATCGCCGAGGGAGCGGCGGCGGGAACCGGCATCACAACCTGGCCGGGAATCACGTCGACCGGCACAAAGCCTTTGTCCTTGGCAAAGGTGCTCTTGAGTTCCAAGATGAGGCGCTGCGCGGTCTTTTTGCCCACACCGGGCACCTTGGCCATGCCCTTGTCATCCTCGGCCATTACCAGGGAATACAGCTGTCCCACGGTATAGGTAGAGAGCACGGCAAGCGCCAGGCGCGGACCGACGCCCGAGACGGACACGAGCCGATCGAACATCGTGCGCTCGTCCTTGGAGGCAAAACCGAAGAGCGTCATGGCGTCCTCACGCACCTGCATACGGGTATACAGGCGAACCTCGCCGCCGGGCGTCGGCAGCGTGGCGGCAGTGCTGCCCGAGATGCCGAGCTCAAAGCCCACGCCCGACACATCGACGACGGCCGAGCTCATCGTGGCCTCGACAAGCGTTCCATGGAGCTGGGAAATCATCAGTATCCGGTTCCTCTCTGTTGATAGAACTCGCCACCGGTGAGCGCCCGGGTGCGGCTGAGGTTTACGTGGCAGATGGCGCAAGCCAGGGCATCGGCGGCATGGTCGGGATGCGGGTCATGGTCGAGCTGCGTGAGCGTGCGCACCATGTAGGCGACCTGCCGCTTATCTGCGGCACCGGTGCCCACCACAGCCTGCTTAATCTGCATAGGCGTGTACTCGCCGATCTCGAGCGCGCATTCCGAAAGCGCCACGAGTGCAGCACCGCGGGCATGCGCCGTAGGAATTGCCGAGCGAACGTTAGCACCAAAGTAAATGCTCTCGATAGCAGCGGTATCGGGTCGATAACGCTCCACGACACCCTTGAGGTCGCGGGCGATATGCGACAGGCGCACCGCGAGCGGACTTCCGGCACTGGTCTCGATGCAGCCGTAGGCACGGCAGCGAACCTCGCCGCGACGCTCCTCGATAATCCCCCAACCCGTATGGGCCAAACCGGGGTCGATACCCAAAATGACCAAGCCGACCTCCCCTCGCCACAAGCACAGCGCAAGACAAGGCCCCGCGCATCATTCACGAACGTCTGTTCTAGAATAACACAACGGGGCCGAGATGCTTAGTTGAAGTATCGGGACTGGGAGCGAATCCTATCCCATAGTTAGTTCTGCGAGAAAAAGGGGAACTGCCTCGGATCCACCGGCGGATGCGGCATCGGACCACCTTGGGGCCCACCCTGCGGACCGCCCTGACCGCCCATCATCTTATCGATGGCGTCCTGAACCTCGCCCTCGAACTTTTTCATTCCCTCGTGTAAACGACGCTGACCGTCCTCAGAGCGCAGCTCCTCCATTTGCTCGGGCGAAATACCCAGTAGCTCGCCCAGCACGCCCATCATCTCGTTTCGCACGCGCTCGCTCGTATCCTCGTCAGCAAAACGGCGCACCTCGGCGCGCGCCAGCGAATCGACCGTCATACGCTCCTTGCCGTTAAGCCCCAGGTCGGACCACGCGAGCATATACGGCCAGGCACGCTCGGCAAACGAACGGGCCGAGACGATCGGCCCCATCGGCAACATGCGGCGGGCAGCCTCACCCTGTCGAACGAGCATCAGCAGCAGCGAGCAGGCCTCAGGCTTGCCAGCGGCCATCGGGATGTCGTCGAAAGATCGATTGCGGTCCACGTGCGCCTCGAGCGCGCCATCGACCTCACCCGGCTCAAGCCCGCCGAGCAGCTGTGCCGCACGGTCGAGCATATCGACCGGACCGTCGAGCGTCGAGAGCGCCTGCGCCAGCACGCGTTCCATACAATCTTCCACTGCGTTGAGCGTCACGAGCTCTTGGGGCACCACGGCAGACGTGCGGTTGCGCACACGCGCCACAAACTCAAGCGTCGACAGGTACACATCGCCAAAGGGCGCAAAGTCGCCCTGGTAGCCGCCGCAAAGCGCCGGCGCCGCCAGCGCGTACTCGGTTTTGGACAGCGGGCTCAGCGCCATCGCACCCAGCTCGAGCGCCGTATCCTCCAGCATCAGGCCCAGCGTGCGCGAGCGCAGACGCTCGGCATCGCCCGCCGACACGTCGCGATCGAGCACACGCGCCGCATCCGGTGCATCGCGCTCGACAGTGCGAATGTGCAGACGCTCGGCGATGGCGCGGACGGCGGCGCAGCGGGCAGCCCCGGCCTCTTCCTGCGCCGGCGTAAAGATAAGGTTGCGCCCCAGCACCAGGCCAATCACATTACGCGGGCCCAGAGCGTCGACGGCCAGCGCCGCCAGCAGGGACGACGGCAAGTCACCCTCGAGTGCCACCACAGCACGCGACGCACCGTGGGCTCGGGCGTTGTCGCGCACGGCGAGCACCAGCGCCTGCCACAACCACTCCTCGGAACGAAACTCGGGCAGCTCGTGGTCCTCCAAAGCATCGAGCATCACGCCGCGCTGAATCTCCTGAACCAGCAGGCTCTCCTCAAAACACGGCGCCTGGGCCACCACGCGACCGCAGTCGTCGAGCACAAACGAACCGCCGGTATACACCGACTCGTCATAGGCACCGACCGGCGCCATGCAGGCAAACCACACGCTGCGCTTGGATGCGATCTTGCGGTAGGCGCCGCTGCGAACGGCGGCAATGGCGGCAGTCTCGCGGTCAGTCATGTCAAACGCGTTGAATTGGAAATACGCAATGAGGTCAACACCGGTCGGCAGCATCTCGAGTTCGCGGTCCAAGTCAAAAATCACGGCGATGCGCACGCCGTCCACGTCGAACACCGGCGGCGCCCAACGTGTGTCGTTGTTCTCGCCACGCTGCAGGGCAATGCTCGAACGCGCCGGCACCACATGACCGTCCTTGAGCATCATGTAGTCGAGCAGCGGCTGGCCCTCAAACGAAACCGCCGCGGGCACGATGCAGATCATATCGAGCTCTTGGATACGCTCGGCGACGCCGGTCAAGCCGGCAAGTATGTCGTGCTCAAAGTCGGCAGCGCCCACCAGGCCGCCGGGCAGGGCTCCCATAAAGAGCGGAGCCGGCACGCACAACACGCGCGCACCGCGCTCATGGGCCAGGCGCGCCTGGTCCTCGATGCGACCGCAGATACCCTCAATATCACCCAGGCGCATATCGATCTGTGCAAGTGCGAGCTTCATGGCTCAGCCCTTTCCGTCGTAAACCATCGTTGTCGTAGTAAAAGCGCCGGCCGCATAATGCAGCCGGCGCTTGCATGTGCATATGCTAGCTATGATACCCCGAGCGGGGGCGCGCTCCTAGAATGTCGCGGACCACAGCCCGTGCAGGTTGCAGTAGGCATAGACGGTACCGGTCTTGGAGCCGCCCGCAAAAAACGTCGCGGGTTTCATGCCGGGCTCAAGGTAATGGACCTCTAAGCGGCCCTCGGCCTCAAGGGCGATCCACTCAATGTAGTGCTCGGGCTGGCTGGGGTGCTCGACCGAGCCAACGCGTGCGCGAATCACGTGACCGTCACGCTCGGTCTCGACAACAGGCACGTGCTTCTCGTGCGCCGCGTCCTCGGTGTTTGCAGTCAGTTCCGTGCAACCGGCAGGGGTCGCAACGTCGTCGCCAAGGGCGGCGATGAGCTTGCCGTCGGGGTCCTTAAAGAATTTCGCCATGATGTTCTCCTTTGCTGATGTGCCAATGTTCTTGATGGTTCTTATGCCCAAAGGCAGACAAACCATCCACGGCATTGCAAATGAACACATAACGGACCAGGCAAGCGGTCGGGCCAAAATGCGTCGACCGTCCTGCCCACTCCAGCAGTCCCACCCCGCGCGCGGCTAGCGACCGTCGCCGCCCAGCAGCGCCAGAACATCTTCGCGGGTAAACAGCGCCGACGAGATGCCGTCGCCGCCGAGCACGCTGTTGACCAGGTCGCGTTTGGACTCCTGCATCTGCATAATACGTTCCTCAATCGTGTCCTTGGCGATGAGCTTGTACACGGTCACGGTATGTTGCTGACCAATACGGTGTGCACGATCAGTTGCTTGGTCCTGCGCCGCCACGTTCCACCACGGGTCGTAGTGAATGACCACATCGGCCGCCGTCAGGTTGAGGCCCACGCCGCCCGCCTTGAGCGAGATCAGAAACACCGGCACCTCGCCCGCCTGGAACTGCGCGACCATCTTGGCGCGGCTCTCCTTAGACGAAGCGCCCGTGAGCTTAAGGAAGGCGATGTACTCCTTGGCCAGGCGCTTGCCGATGATATCGAGCATACCTGTAAACTGGCTGAACAACAGGATGCGATGCCCGCCGTCGAGTGCGCCGTGCACGAGCTCCATGCACGTATCGAGTTTGGCGCTCCCCGCCTTGTAATCCTCGTAGTGTAGACGCGGGTCGCAGCAGATCTGGCGCAGCTTGGTGAGCTCGGCGAGCACCTTGAGCTTGTCTTTCTTAAACTCGGATGCCTCGCGGTGCTGCACCTGCTGGGCGATGCGGTCCTGGTTGGCCAGGTAGAGCTTGCGCTGCTCGCCGGTGAGTTGTGCCATGACGGTGTCCTCGATCTTCTCGGGCAGATCGGCCACCACGTCTTCCTTGACGCGACGCAGCACAAACGGCGACACGAGCGCCTGCAGGCGAGCGGCGCTGTCGCCCTCGGCGTGCTCGACCGGGCTTTCGAAGCGCTTGGCAAACGACTCGCGCGTGCCAAGCAGGCCCGGCATCAAAAAGTCGAAGATGCTCCAGAGCTCGGACAGGCGGTTTTCGATGGGCGTGCCCGTCAGGGCAAAGCGCACACCGGCCGGCAGGCGCTTGGCGGCGCGCGCTACCTGCGTGAGCGGGTTTTTAATGTACTGGGCCTCGTCGAGCACAACGCGGGCAAAGTCCTGCTCGGCATACTCGTCGATATCGCGGCGCATGAGGTCATACGACGTCACGACCACGTTATGCTCGTCGGCGCCGGCTATCTGCACGCGGCGTTGAGCCTTGGCGCCCACGATGGCGCACACATCCAGTGAGGGCGCAAAGCGCTCCAGCTCGGCAGTCCAGTTGTACACGAGCGAGGCCGGGCATACCACGAGCGTGGGCTTGGTGTCCCCCGCCTCCACGCGCGCCAGGATATGCGCGATCATCTGGAGCGTTTTGCCCAGGCCCATATCGTCGGCCAAGATACCGCCGAGGCCCAGGTGCTCGAGCGAGCCGAGCCACTGGTAGCCGTCGACCTGATAGCCGCGCAGTGTGGCCTTGAGCGAGACTGGCACCGTAAAATCCATCTTGCCGAGCGTATCCAAGCGCTCGACGGTGCGACGGAATGCAGCGTCGCGATCGGCCTCGAGCGCCGGCGTGCGCGCGAGCATGCTATCGACAAACAGGGTACTCGACGCGGGAAGCGACACGCCGTCGAGCAGATCGACGGCATCGACGCCCAGGTCCTCGGCAAGACCAAACGCGGCACGGGCTCCCTCGTCCAAGCGAACGATGTCGCCCGACGTGAGGCGCGCAAACGTCTGATGGCGCTTGTACGAGTCCAGATAGATGACAAGATCTGCCGCCGAAAGACCGCTCGCGCCCAGTTCGACATCGAGCAGGTTGCTCTTGACGGTCACGCGCACCGAAAGCTTGGGCGCAGGGCGCACCGAGATCTGGCGTAGGCGGTCGCTGAGCATGACCTCACCCAGCTCGGACAGGGCAGACAGGCCCTCGGTCAG
>OLOV01002573.1_pt1 | contig 12136 bp, 10 predicted proteins | sample 1672931 | NCBI WGS metagenome assembly OLOV01 (sample SAMEA3136738, study PRJEB25190) | human gut metagenome | biome: human gut; feature: human-associated habitat; material: faeces | place: Austria | collected 2013
CCTCCATCATGCCCCAGAAGAAGAACCCCGATGTGGCCGAGCTGGTGCGGGGCAAGACCGGCCGGGTATACGGCGACCTGATGACCCTGCTGGCCATGATGAAGTCCCTCCCCCTGGCCTACAACAAGGACATGCAGGAGGACAAGGAGGCCCTGTTCGACGCCATCGACACGGTGGACATGTGCCTGCCCGTGTTCACGGCCATGGTGGACACCATGAAAGTGCTGCCCCAGAACATGTACAAGGCGGCCACCGGCGGCTTTATCAACGCCACCGACTGCGCCGACTATCTGGCCAAGAAGGGGATGCCCTTCCGCCAGGCCTACACCATCGTGGGCAAGCTGGTGAACCACTGTATCCAGACCGGTCAGACTCTGGACACCCTGCCCCTGGAGGAGTACCGGTCCATCTCCCCCCTGTTCGGCGAGGACGTATATGAGGCTCTGGCCCTGTCCGCCTGCGTCAACGGCCGGAAGGTCTTCGGCGGCCCCGCCAAGGAGAGCGTACTGAAGCAGATCGGGATCATTGAGAGCTTTCTGGACAGTCTGAACAAATAAAAATGCCCTCCCGTTCCTGAGAACGGGAGGGTATTTTTATCCTTCTGTGCGCAGGGATCTCACCGCCATGCCCCAGCACAGCAGGGCCAGCAGGGGGAACAGCGCCCCGACGTATCTCCCCCGGGTGCAGCACCAGATCCCGAACCACAGGCAGTAGACCATACAGGGCGCGTACAGCAGGGGCAGACAATTTTGCTTTCCTCTCCTCTCCAGCAGACGGGCCAGGGGCATGGCGGCCACGGTGAACATCACAGACAGCCTGACCACAATTGCCTCCGGCCCCGTGGATGAAGAAAAACAGAGCAGGTAAAACACCGCAACGGCCCACACCAGGCCGTCCAGAAGCAGCAGCCAGACATTCAGCTTACGCGGCATAGATCTTCACCTCACTGTTCTTTTTTCGCCCCCATTTTACCAAAGCGCACATTATTTTTCAATCAGTTTTCCGCATTTTTGTCGTTTTTGTCTGTTCCGACTGTGCATCCCCCTGTCACACCCGTTTTGTAACCCTCTGTTCCCTATTTGCAATCAAATCTTAAGGAGTTCTTTCTTGAAATGCACCGGAGTTTATCAGCATCCGCCCAAGCCCTGCGACAGTCAGCGCGTTTATATAGTTGCCGATCTGCCACACGGCGGGGAGAGAGAACGGGTCCGTCAGAAGCTCATAGTTGGTCTTGAACGAGGATATGACCAGCCACAGCAACGGGAAAAGCGTATACGCGGCAAAGAATATGATAAGGAACCAGCGGAAGAATATCAGCAGTCCGTGCTTCACGCTCTGCCACGGAGTCATATGGAGGGTGGCCTTGTTTTCCATCACTGTTTCCTCCTTGGCTTTGCCGGTATGGTCTCGCTGCGCCCTTCAAAGAGCTTGCGGATGCAGATGATGAACAGTATGCCGACGACGATGAGGATGACAGCCGTGGCACTGGAGAGGCCATAGTTCGCGTCCTGCATCTTTTTATATAGGTATAGGACCATCGTCGAGGTCGTGTTCGCGGGCTGACCGTTGGTGAGCATATACACCTGCTCAAACTGACGCAGCCCCATAATGCTCGCAAGCGTGACGCAGGTGAGCAGAGAGGTCTTCTTGATGAGCGGAATGGTGATGTATATCGCCTGCTGGAAGTCGGACGCACCGTCGATGGTCGCCGCCTCGTAATAGCTCTGGTCGATGGTGGTGATGTCCGCCATCATTATGACCATGTAGTACCCGACATAGAACACCCAGTAGATGAGCACGGCAGGGAACGCCGTTTTCAGTCCGCCCAGCCAGTCGCAGGCGAGATGTCCCAGTCCGATGGCCTTCAGCAGCCCGTTCAGCAGACCGTAGTCGGCATTATAAATGCCGCGCCACAGCATTGCCAGCGCGATGCCGGATATGACCTGCGGGAAAAAGTACACCGTGCGGAAGAACTTCCAGCCGCGCGGCTTGCGCGAGAGTATGATCGCCATGAGCATCGCCAGCGGCACCTGAATGCATGCCGCAGTGAACGCCCATATGACGTTGTTGACTATAGAGCGGATGAAAGCCTTGTCCTTGAACAGCAGGGCGAAGTTTTTCATCCCGTTGAAGCTCGGCGCGGAGATACCGTTCCATTTAAGGACGCTGACGGCAATAACGTACAGCACCGGTATCACGAAGAAAACGAGCATCATGACCAACGCCGGCGCCATAAACGCCGCCAGCGCGCGCCGGTCGGTTTTAGTTGGTTTCATCGCGTCACCTCCTTGACTTATCAAAGCAGTCAATGTGCCGGACTGCTTTGATAAATCAAGACCGCCGGGCAAGCCGGAAATGCCTGCCCGGCGGCGGGTGATTTTTACTTAAGTATCAATAAGTATCAGATGATGTTACGCTGCGTTGTCGATAGCGGTCTGTAGCATATCGACGAAGCCCTGCTCATCGACCTGACCGAGAACGAGGGAGGAGACAGCCGCCGGGAACTCCGTGGAGAACGCCGTCGGGAAAGCGCCGTTGACGTGCAGGATGGTGTAGCTGGCGTTGTTGGCTATCTCGGTGAACTTCTGGGAGATCTCGTTGGTCTCGGGAGACGGGGTGTACTTGACGAAGAACATCGCGCCGGAGGACAGCGCCCACTCGGACACGCGCTCAGGCTCGGAGATGTACTGCAGGAACTTCACAACTGCGGCTTCCTTTGCGGGGTCGTCCTGCTTTGCGCAGGCGAGGAAGCCCTGCACGGTGGTCACGAGACCGGCCGCAACGCCCTTGCCGCCGTCATACACGGGGTTAGTGGCAACGTCGCAGACCTCGTTAAGGCCGCCGTTCTCTTCCTTGTAGAAGTTGGCGATCCACCACGGGCCGTTGAGGTAAAGGGCAGTGTCGCGGTTGAGGAAGTGACCGTTGACGTCGGAGGCCGTCGCGGAGACAGCGCCGTCGAACGTGTAGTCATACATCTGCTTGAGCACGCCTGCCGCCTCGACGAACGCGGGGTCGCTCAGGCCGTTGGCATAGACGTCCTTGCCGCCGATGGCCTCAACGATGAGGGAGTACCACAGCATGGAGGTCCAGGCGTTGTCGCCCGCCATCTGACCGACGGCGTTGTAACCGGCAGCCTTGATGTCGGCAAACATCTGGAACATTTCGTCATAGGTGGTGGGGAAGGTCTCCCAGCCGGCAGCGGCGAGGATGTCCTTGTTGTAGACGATGGGGAAGATGGCGCTCTCAAAGGGGAGAATGTAGGTCTTGCCGTCAACGCTCCACGCGTCGAAGCAGCCGTCAGTGAAGTTTTCACCCCAGCCGTCGGCGAGGTAGGAGGTCAGATCCATGAACTTGCCGGATTCCTGATACGCCTGAATGTCGAAGGTGGTGTCGAGGATGCAGATGTCGGGCGCGGAGCCGGTGGTGATGGTGGTGCGGATCTTGTCGCGGTATGCCTGATAGTCGGTCTGCTCTTCGATGACGACCTTGATGGAACCGGCGTTCTCGGCGTTGAAGTCCTCAACCATCTGTGCAAGGTAGGCGGCCTTGGAGTCGGTGCCGACCCAGATGCAGGGGAAGTTGATGACTATCTCGCCCGCGGGGGAGGCTTCGGCGGGGGCCTCGGTCTGTGCGTCGCTCTGTGCGGGCTGCGTCGTGGCGGCGCTGCTGCCGCAGGCGGCGAGAGAGAAGCACATCGCAAGTGCGAGGATGAGGACTAACAGTCTCTGCGCTTTTTTCATTTCGTGTCTCCTTTTGTCATTTGATTTAATTTTAATTAACAGCGTTAATTAACTTGCCACAAAAAAATCCATGTACTGGCACTGGTATTATTATAATGGCCGCCGCGCGATTTGTAAAGCATCTATAACTGTCGCAAGTGTAGATTTTTGCGCGGCGTTTTTGTGCAGTTCGCCCATTTGACACTCACGCACAACCATATCATGGCAAAACATTAGGACAATTAACGGTATCTTTGCGTTTTTGTACAATATGCCGCGTCTGTCCGTGCGTGGGGCAGACGCGGCGTGAGGAGAGAGAAATATCAAACGCGGTTTGCGGAAATGCTCTCGAAAAGTTCGGAAAAGCGCTCGCTGAGGTAAAATACGGGCGGCTCTCCCAACGGCGCGGGAACGCACGCCTCTCCGCCGGAGAAGCGCTCTCCCGTCCACAGGTGCACCCACTCGCCCTCGGGCAGCCACACGCGCCGCTCATCCGCGCCCGGCACGACGACGGGCGCGACAAGCACCTCGTCGCCCAGCATGTAGCTGTACGCCTCGCGGTCGTAGGCGCGCTCTTCATGCGGCGCATCAAGAAACAGCGGGCGCATGACGGGCAGGCCGCACTCGGAATTCTGCTTCATGCAGTGCTTGATATACGGCAGCAGCGCCGTGTGGATGTGTGACAGGTGCGACGCGCGCGTAATTATTTCACGGCTTGAATAAAGTTGAACATTGTCGTCTGGGCGGTTGCCCTCGTGCGTGCGCATGACGGGTGTGAAGCAGGTGAATTCCAGCCAGCGCAGCAGAAGCTCCTCGTCGCGGTGCAGGCCGTACAGCGTCGTGTACCCGCCCGCGTCGCAGGTGTGCAGGCCGAAGCCGCTCATCCCCGCCGTCAGCGCGGAGGTTATCACAGACGGCAGACCGTCGTCCGCCGACCAGTCAACGCACTGGTCGCCCGCCCACAGGAGCGTTGAATACCCCTGACAGCCCGCGGCACCGGCGCGCATGAAGAACACGCACTCGCCCAGAAGCCCGCTTTCCTCCACGGCCTCGCGGTTGCACTTTGCCCACAGCAGCGGCCACTTGTTGTGCATCTCCATCCCGCTTCCGCCGTGGCAGACACAGTCGGCGGGGAGGTATTCGCCGAAATCCGCCATCCACCCGCGAAAGCCCAGCCCGATAAGGTTGGTTTTTATCACGTTTTTGTACCATTCAAACGCCGCGGGCAGCGTCAGATCCACCACGCCGCAGTCGTATTCGCCGAAGTCAAAGAGATAATCCCCGCCGTCCGGCCTCTTCACGAAATAGCCCTTGCTGCGCGCCTCATTGAACAGCACGCCGCCCTCGACAAGATACGGGTTGATGTAGCCCATCCAGCGCGTGCCGGGGTCGGCGGCAATGACCTTGTCAAGTCCGGGATAGGATCTTTCATCCCAGCGCCAGTCCCATTGCAGCCGCTTGCCGAAGGAGGTTATGCGCCGCCCCTCCCAGTCCTGTATCCACACGGCTGATACGTCCATTCCGCCCTCGCGGCAGCGGTCGAGAAGCTCCGTGGCGCGCTGTGTGCCGCCCTGCACGCCCAGCCATATTCCGCGCAGCGCCCAATCGGGCAGCACCGGCTGGCGGCCGAGGAGCGCGGATAGCGCGCACAGAAGCTCCCTGTAGCTGTCGGCGGCGCAGAGGACGAGCGAGAACGCGCCCGCCCACAGACCTATCTCGTGAAAGTCCGCCGCGCGGAAGTCCAGCTCGGAATACTCATAGTTTTCGAGATGTGCCCAGTACATGCGGGAGGAGACGAAGGTCGGCTGCGGGAAGAAAGTGGTGTGGTAATCTCCGCCCCCGCCGTCGTTCGCGTCGGCAAGGCGCGTCGTCTCGGTCAGCTTGTTTCTGCCGACGCCCTGCTCGCGCGTCCATATCGGGAAGAGCCGTCCACGCATATCCAGCGCGGAAAACTGCTCGCCGCCGCCGGTGACGTGTTCGCCCTCATCCGCGCACAGACGCAGCCAGATGCGGTTGATGCTCTTATCGCCGCACTCACCGCGCAGGCGCAGAAGCCCGCCCTCGCGCGTGATGTGCACGGTCAGCGCGCCGCCCATGTCCGGGTGCGTGAAGGTCAGCGCGCCGCCCTCCGCCGCCGTGAGGCGCAGTGCGAAGCGCTCCGACACGCGGTCGTTCACGTTGAAATTGCCGCGGTACATGCTGATGCTCTCCTTGCCGCGCCCGGCGAATACCGCGGGGCACTCCGGCGTGTGCAGCAGAAGGTCCTTCCCGCCGATCGCCAGCCGAAGCGCGGGCACGGCCGCTGTGCACTCAATGTTTTTCACTGTCATAGAGCCAGTCCTCCGTTTATGGTTTATATATTTTGTATGTAACACATATCACTCGTTGTACCATGCGTCGCCGCTCTCGCTGTCCTGCTCCGCCGTGTACTCGCGGAACACCGGCTCGATAACAAGGCTCATCAGCATGCACACCGCGCCCGGCAGAAGCGGCAGAAGCAACGGCGTGAGGTAGACTATAACACCCGCCGCGATAAGCACGGCTGCCAGCGCCGCAGACCGCCCGATGTGCCGCAGCGTCAGCCACCCAACGAATTTGAAGCTGCCCCCAACGCTGTTTGAAAACCGCGAGATATACGCGAACATCCACGGCAGACTCAGCAGCGCGGGAAGGAAGAATACCCACCGCAGAATGCCCAGAACGCCGCCGCCGAGTCCGGCCGCGCCGATGGCGTAAGCGTCCAGCGCGACTAATACGGTGTAGGCGATGTAGATGAGCCATGTAAGCGTGCTCTGGCGAAGCTCACGCCGGAAGGCGGAGAAGAAAACGCCTGTCAGCCGCCCGCGCTCATGCCGCACGCACTTGACCACGGAGTAGTACAGCGCCGTGCTTGCCGCGCCCAGCGTTATTACGGGCAATGAACAAATTAGCCAGTACAGGCCCACAAGTATCATGTCTATAAGGCGCGATACGGCGCTTCCGATACGCGATTTCTCCATAATCAGCACGTCCTTTCTGAAAACAGTTTAATTCACGCTGTTAAAAAAGTCAATGATTCATTATTGACAACCCCAGCGCAAGACCGTAATATATAACCAGATACTTACTCGGCCAACTAATAAATGGAGGGAACAGTCATGCTTGAAACTTGCATGAACGGCGGCTGGGCGCTGTGCCTCGACGGGCGTGAGCTCGTGCGGCATACGCAGGATGCGCCATTTGCCGTCGCCGTGCGTCAGGAGAAGGACTATAAGTCCTCGCGCGGCACGGTCAAGGTGACGGTGCGCGAGGCGGAGCGTATTCCGCTCACGGATATTGAGCAAAGCGGCGGCAGCGTCACATTCAGCGCCGCGGGGCATACGCTGCGCGTGGAATATTCGCCGCTTCCCGGCGGCGCGGAGCTTCGCCTTTCCGGCGAGGCGGGGTGGGGCTATGAGTTCAGCCTGCCCGCAGTCAGGGGTGAGGCCGTTTTCGGCGGCGGTGAGCAGTGCCGCAAGGTGAACCTGCGCGGTGAAACTGTGGTCAATTTTGTGTCGGAGCATATCAAGGCCTCGACCATCGTTGAAAAGGCGCTTCTGCCCGCGCCGCTTTACCGCGAGAAGTCACACGCGGAGATAGGCAGCTATGCGCCGATGCCGGTGTTCGTGACGGACGGCGGGCGCTTCATCGCGTTCGACGCTGACAGCGACGGGCGCGCCGTTTTCGGCGAAAGGGCGTATGTTTTCGCGTTCGACGCCTGTCCGCGGGCATTGAAGATACAGACCGGCAGCAGCTATGAGGAGCTTGCGGGCCATGCCGCGGCGAATGTGCCGAACAGGCAGTATATCCCCGGATGGTGCATGGACGGAATGATCCTCGGCGTGCAGGGCGGCACGCAGACAGTGCTGGACAAGACCTTTGCCATGCTCGACGCGGGCGCGAAGATATGCGGCGTGTGGAGTCAGGACTGGTCCGGCGAGAACCGCACCGTCATGGGCAAGCAGGTCTGGTGGAACTGGGAGGCGGACGAAACTCTTTATCCCGGACTGCGCGGCGCGATAGAAAAGCTTCGTGCGCGCGGCGTGCGCTTTCTGGCGTACATAAACCCCTATCTCGTCAAGGGCAGCCGCCTTTATGAACAGTGCGCCGCTGCGGGCTATCTCATCCGCCGCCGTGACGGCAGTATATATCATATCAAATCCACCACCTTTGACGCGGGTATGCTTGACCTTACAAATCCGGAAGCCGTGCGCTTCACAAAGGATGTGCTCATAAAGCAGAACATGCTTGCGCTCGGCGTCTCTGGCTGGATGGCGGACTTCGGCGAGTATCTGCCGGTGGACTGCGTCCTGCACGACGGCGACCCCGCGCAGCTCCACAACAGGTGGCCCGTCATGTGGGCCAAGCTCAACCGCGAGGCGATAGAGGAGTACGGCGATGAGGACGTCATGTTCTTCACGCGCTCCGGTTATCTCGGCATACAGCAGTACGCCCCTATACTCTGGAACGGGGATCAGCACACGGACTATACGCGCGATTACGGTATGCCATGCATCATGCCGGCCTGCTTCTCCCTCGGCTTTTCCGGCGTGACGATGGTGCACTGGGATATCGGCGGCTTCTTCTCGTTCGGCAAGCTCCGCCGCGACGATGAGCTTTTCACCAGATGGCTCGAGGCCGGGGCGTTCTCCCTCATGATGCGCAGTCATGAGTCCATTCGCCCGTGGGCGAACAGCCAGTTTGACGCGCCCGGTGTGCTGCCGCATACGGTGGCCCTCACGCGCGTGCACGCGGCGCTGAAGCCGTATATCGAAAAATGCGCTGGTGACGCGTCGCGCGGCATCCCCGCGATACGCCCGGATTTCTGGGCGGCGGGAAGCTACGCGGCAAGCCGCGATGAATATGCGTATTTCTTCGGCGGCGACATGTTCGTCGCGCCGGTAATAGAAAAGGGCGCGCGCTCACGGCGCGTATATCTGCCGGCGGGGGAGTGGGTGCACTTCTGGACAGGCGCGGAGTATGCCGGAGGGGATGAATATACCGTTGCCGCGCCGCTGGGCCGCCCGCCTGTGTTCTGGCGCAGGAACAGCGAATTTGCAGATGTGTTCAATGCCGCGAGAGAAGCGGCCGCCGGTACAATAAAATTATAAAGGAGAGACGATATGGAGACAAGCTATATTTCCCGCACGAGCGGGATCGACACGCGCGATAAGATCGGCTACGCCATGGGCGACCTTGCGTCGCTGCTGGTGTTCGGGCTAGTGCAGAGCGTGCTGCAAAAATACTACACGGACGTTCTCGGCATCGGCGTTGTGAGCATCATGGTCATGTTCATCATTGCGCGCGTGTGGGACGCGATAAACGACCCCCTCTGGGGGCGGATAATCGATCGCATCCCGCCTGCGCCGGACGGGCGCTACCGCCGCTGGCTCAAGACTCTGGCGGTGCCTGTCGCGCTGTCGGCGGTGCTGATGTTCGTGAAGATCCCCGGCCTCAGCGAGGGCGGCTACCTCGCATATGCTTATGTGACGTATATCCTCTTCGGTATGCTCTATACCGGCATAAACATCCCATACGGTTCGCTTGCGCAGGTCATCACCTCCGACGACCGTGAGCGCTCATCCCTGTCGGTGTTCCGCTCGATAGGCTCCACATTCGGCGCAATGCCCGCAATGCTGCTCATCAGCTTCTGCTACGTCAAGAATGCGAACGGCACCTCCGTGATGTCCTACGGCAAGATACTCACGGGCGCGGCCGTCATTGCGGCGCTGTCCGTGGCGGCGTACCTGCTGTGCTACCGCTGGACGACTGAGCGCGTGCCCACGAAGCCCGCGCCCAAGGAGAAGGGGCAGACGTGGAAGGTAATAAAGATCCTGCTGCACAGCCGCCCGTATATGGCGGTGTGCCTTGTGGGTATGCTGTTCCTCGCCGCGCAGATGTTCAGCCAGAGCTACAACACCTATCTCTTCAATTACTACTTCAACGCCCCCGGCCTGTCCATGATGCCGACGGTGTGCCAGTATCTGCCCGTCGCGGTCATCATGCTGTTCGCCGGCAAGCTCGGCGCGCGCTTCGGACGGCGCGAGGTCTGCGCCTATGGGATGCTCATGGCGGGCGTGTGCAATCTCGCGCTGTACCTCGTGGGCGGAACGAACGTGTGGATGTTCCTTGCGGTGTGTCTGCTGTCGGGCGTCGGCAACGCGTTCATCTTCCTGCTCGTCTGGGCCATTGCGACAGACGCCATTGATTATAACGAGGTCAGCTACGGCCTGCATGACGAGGCGACGAGCTATGCCTTCTTCACCTTTATGCGCAAGCTCGGTCAGACCATCGCGGCCATACTTGTGAACATGGCGCTTCTGCGCATCGGCTACACGGACAACGTCCTCAACACCGCGAATATCACCGGCGGCACGCTGGACATGATGTTCACCGATTCCGTGCTCATCCCTGCGGTGCTGTACTTCCTCATTTTTGTTATCCTGCGCTTCATGTACCCCCTCGGCAGGGAAAAGATAGCCCAGCTTCAGAAGGAGAAGGAAAAGCTTCTCAGCAAGCTCACGGAAGAATAATTGAATTTGAGCAGTTCAGTATAACAAGCGGAAAACAGAGAATGATCCTGCAGATCTAAAAAATAGGCACTATAGTTCCTTGAGAGAGCAGCATAGTGCTTCTAATCTGAAAGCATCTTAGACAGAAAGCGAGAGAAAAAGATGTTTTCAGACAATTTATCCACGTCGATCCTCCAACTATGTGACGCATATAAGCTCAGCTATGAAGCAGCCTCAGAGCGCTGCGGACTCAGCTCAAGATACTTCGGCAGTATCGCCAGAGGACAAGCTACTGCGTCAATATATACCCAAGAGAAGCTGTGTATTGGGTTCGACTGTACGCCAAACGAATTGCTGAGGGTCTCACCCCCTGACCTGAAGCTCGTGACGCCAATGCCGGTCACCGGTATCAGATGCCTAATGCTATTACAATAAATTTGGACAGGAAAGGCACATACCATTCATGCCGAAGCAAGTGGGCACGTCGTCGTCATGCCAAAGTCCGAAACGACAAAGTTGCTTGTGGAACAAGCTGTATCCCAGCTTAGGGCAACTTCTGCGGCACTTACCGCTCTCAAGCAGGAGATGCAATCATTGGCTTCCATGCTGCCGGAATATCCTGTTGTCATGGATATGTTCGGCGTAGGTCCGACTCTGGGGCCGCAGCTCATAGCTGAAATTGGGGATGTGCGCCGCTTTTATTCCAAGAAAGCACTCGTAGCCTACGCTGGGCTTGATGCTCCGCCAAACGATTCCGGTGATGTGACCGGCAGACACAAGCGTATGAGCAAAGTTGGCGCGTCGTCTCTGCGGAGGACGCTGTTCCTCGTCATGAGCGTCTACTTGCAGACCTCACCGCTGGATGAACCGATCTACCAGTTCATGGACAGGAAACGCGCCGAGGGTAAGCCCTACCGTGTCTACATGATGGCTTCGGCAAACAAGTTCCTGCGGATCTACTACGCCACCGTGAAAGCTCATCTGGAGTCGCTGGAACTCACCGCCTGATCTTGCCACACAACATTGGCTGGCCGTCGTTTCACTTTTGAGATGCGAAGCGGCTTGGTTTGGTGCGCCCTTTTTCGCTCACTTAAAACTTTTGATTTTTACTCTTGACAAAACTTAGCAGGTCTTTGATGAATATGTCATCAACGAGGACTATGACGCCAATATGCTGGCAGCAGCGGTGGCCCTGCACGAGGGATTCCGCTATCAGCCGGACGGAGACCTGTTCTGGAAACAGTCTGTAGGCAACGAGAACAGTTACCTCTTTGTGACTACCCGCCATCTGAACAGCCCCTATCTGGACTCTATCAAGGACACCATGGAGGAGGGCAAATATCTGATCATCGCTTGCCGCTCTTTTGACAGCGGACTGGACAAGGCTTACGATAATATTACAGTGAAGAAAATTCCGCAAATGCTGCTAGAACGCTGCGAGTTCGGCAAAGCGGATTACAACCTGAATATCGTACACCCGCCGGTGTATGATGATTTTGACGAGGAGGAAGAGGATGTCTAACGATTTTCCGCTCTATACCACGGACTATATCAGCGGTGTCATGTCCCTTCGAAAGCCGCAGACGCAATCGTTGAAGATCCTTGAAGAGATCACCAACGCCGTTCAGCTACGCAAGGGTATGAATCTGAAAGCGGCACTGGGCGCTGTCCACGCTATGTATCCGATTTGCTCCGATTTTGAGCGCGATTTTATGTCCCTGACTTTTGCTCTGGCGACCGGTGTCGGCAAGACCCGTTTAATGGGAGCCTTTATCGCCTACCTTTACACGCAGCACCATATCAGGAACTTTTTCGTGGTTGCTCCCAATACCACGATTTTTGAAAAACTCAAAAAGGATCTCAGTGATAACAACAGCGCCAAGTATG
>OLOV01002577.1_pt1 | contig 12108 bp, 10 predicted proteins | sample 1672931 | NCBI WGS metagenome assembly OLOV01 (sample SAMEA3136738, study PRJEB25190) | human gut metagenome | biome: human gut; feature: human-associated habitat; material: faeces | place: Austria | collected 2013
GAACCTGGGCGATTTCGGCACGGGCGAATATCCATACAGCACCATCCTGAAATCCGAAACCTGCGAAACGATTGCCTACGATCTGCGCAATATGGGCTATACCGCCCACGCCATCCACAACCATATCGCCACCTTCTATGAGCGCAATCAGGTGTACGCCATGCTGGGCTTTGATACCTTTACCAGCCTTGAATACATGACCAACTACACCACCAACAGCCTGGGCTGGTGCCGCGACAAGGTGCTGACGGGCTGCATTCTGGACGCGCTGCGCAGCGGAGAGGAGCGCGATCTGGTATTTGCCGTTTCGGTGCAAGGGCACGGCAAGTACAGCAGCAATCCGCCGCAAACGCCCTACCCGATCACCAGCACGGGGCTGGAGGATAACCCAAGCCTGAAAAACGAGTTTGAATACTACATCAATCAGCTGCACGAAACCGATGAATTTCTGGGCGAGCTGCTGGACGCACTGCGCGAGTATCCCGAGCCTGTGGTGCTGGTGATCTACGGCGATCATCTGCCTGCCCTGGCCTTTGACGCGGACGATCTGCGCGCAGGCACCATGCTGGCCACCGAGTATGTGATCTGGACGAACGACGACAGCCTGCCCAAGGTCGATCAGGATCTGCATTCCTATCAGCTGACCGCCTGCACGCTGGAGCGCTACGGCATCAGCGGCGGCGTGCTGCCCAGCTATCATCAGCGCTGCCGCAGCGAGGCGGATTATCTCTCCGGCCTGTCCGTGCTGGAATATGATATGCTCTACGGCGACAAGCTGCTCTACGAGGGGCAGGCGCCCTATCCGCGCGTCAATATGCGCATGGGCGTGAAGGATATTACTGTGGAGCGTGCCAACTTTGACGGCAAGCGCCTGGTGGTCAAGGGGGAAAACTTCACGCGCTATAGCGTGATCTACGCCAACGGCCATGCCCTTTCCACTACCTATGTGGACAGCGAAACGCTGGTAGCCACGCCCACGCTGCTGACCTCCATCCATGTGGGCGATCAAATCGAGGTATCTCAGCTATCCGTGGATGCGACGGTGCTAAGCACCTCCAACGCCATCATTTGCGAGGAGGAGCAATAGCAATCGCCGCACGAGCCCAGGCGGGCTGCATCGCTAAAAGCGCTTATGAAAACCCCCTTCCGGAGCCAGGCGGCTCTGAAAGGGGGTTTTTCAGCCCTCGTACAATCGCTTACAGGGTCTTATTGAACCAGTCGATGGTATCCTGCACCAGGGTCTTGAGCACGGTATCGTCGCCGGAGAACACGCAGAAGGTATGATCCGCGCCGTCCAGCAGCAGCACCCTGGAATCCGGATTGGTGGAAGCATCGACAATCTTTTGCGCGGTCTCGGGCAGCACCGTGGTGTCCTCCTTGCCGTTGATGGCCAGGATGGGCGCCTTGATGTTGGCAACCTCAGCAGCATAGTCGATGGCCATGGCGCACTCATAGTAGGCGGGAGACTGCTTCAGCGGCGCGCGCCAATCGTAGATTACCTCGTAGTAGCCATCCTTCTTGGCGATTTCATACTGCTTCTGCTCGCCGCCCTTCTGGTCATAAGCGCCAGCCCAGGTCAGCACGGTGGTGAACACATCGTTGCGGGCAGCGGTCAGCAGCGCAAGGCGGCCGCCCTGGCTCCAGCCCATGATGCCCACATGATCCATATCGATAACGCCCAGCGTGGCCAGGTATTCATAGCACTTCATCGCGTCCTCGACGCCCTTGTCATAGGTGAAGTCGATATAGTCGCTGGTGCTGTCGCCATTGCCGATGTAATCAAAGCGGATGGTGGCAATGCCGGCCTTGGCCATTTCGGGGGCGGCGTAGTCATAGGCATTGCCAGCCTCGTGGCGGGTGGAGCCGTTGCCGTGCAGCATGATGACGGCGGGGAATCTTTCGCCCTCGGCGCCCACGGGCAGGGTCAGGGTCGCGGGGATCTGATGGTCGCCGGCATCGATGGTGATATCCTGCTCGGTATAGGCCTTTTCGGCGGCTTCAGCCGCGGCGAAGGAGCAGCACGCGATGATCATAGCCAGCGCCAGGAGCAGAGACAGAAACTTGCGCATAGGAATACGCCTCCAGTCAGTTATTGCGCTTTCGCGCAGAAGGTATTATAGCACGTTTTCAAAGCACAAACAATATCTTTATCGAAAAGATTTTCGTTCGTATTTATATGTGGATTTGCTTATGAATTTGCCTTCTGCGCAGTCTGATATCGTTAAAAATCCGTATTTTCTGTTGTTGCTCCTGGTCAATCCTTTTATACGCCAAAACGCCCCGGACGGCCGAAGCCATTCGGGGCGCTGTTGTGCCTGATGGTTGATGAAATTACTTGCCAGCCTTGGCCAGGGCGTCGTTGACGGCGGCGATGAAGGCTTCGCTCGTCTTGGTCGCGCCGGTCACAGCGTCCACGTTGGTGGAGTTGTTGGCAATGATGGTATCCGCCAGCTTGAAGGCAGGATCAGAGATGCCGGGAGTCTCGTTGTGGCTCAGCACGTCGATCTTGGCAATCTTGTCGCCGTCCATGGTGACCTTCACCTTGATGGGGCCGCCGATCTCGCTGGTGGCTTCGCCGATGAACTCGTTCGCAGCCACGGGCTCTTCCTTCACTTCGGGCACGGGAGCAGCCTCGGCATAGCCGAAGTGCACGTTCAGGATTTCAACAGCCTTGGCAGCGGTCTCGCCGGTCACGGCGGCGCAGCGAGCCTTGCGGCCGTCATCCGCCATGGTGAAGCCGGTGGCTTCCATGTACTTGTTTACGGATTCGCGGCAATCCACGGAGTGCGCCACCGTGGTGGTGGGAGCCTTGAACTCGGGCTGGTATTCGGGGAAAGCCTTTTCCTTATACCAGGCGTACAGTTCATTGCGGAGCTTACCGGCGTCGCCGCCCTCGCAGAACAGGCCAAAGATCGCGCAGCAGCCGCCCAGGGAGCCGCACAGGGACTGCTGGCCATAGCCGCCAGCGCCATTGGCGAACATACGGGCGTTAAGCTGGTTGTAAGGATAGCCAAATTTGGCAGCCAGCGTCTCAATAATAGCGGCGAAGGCGCCAGCGCAGCAGCCTCCGTGGGTGTAGAAGGCCTTGTAGCCGGCTTCCAGCACTTCCTGGGGATCCAGCTTTTCCCACTTCCAGGGCCAGGCAGGCGCGCCGATGGATTCATCAGCAGCGGCGGTGTTCAGGCCAACAGGCAGCATAGAAACGGCGGCAACGCCCAGCAGACCCTTGCCGGTAGTGCGCAGAAAATCGCGGCGACTCTTGTTCATGTCCATAGAATGTCACCCTCCATTTTGTTCTGTGATTGCTTGCTGTATTCTGCCTTATACCAATGGCAGCTAGTTTATGATAACACATATGGAGGGGCTTGTCAACCGAATCAGTAAAATCAGGGAATTTTCACTCCCGCCAGTTCCATTCTAATCCGGACGACATTATCGTTTTCCAGCTCATAGGTCAGGGTGGTAAGGCCGCCGTCCTCGCGCTTATACACATATTCCAAATGCGCGCTGGTGTCGCTATCCTTATAATAGCGGGCATAACCGGTGGCGTCGTCATAGTAAATGCTGCGGTTGCCGCGGGCATTGGCCACCTGTCCCATATCGCGGAACTGCTCGGTCACTTCATTTACCTTCATGCCCACGCGCGTGTTGCGCGGGCCGACCATGGAGGCATAATTAGTGCTGACAGAAATCAGCGTTTCGCCAACAGCGCTGAAGCGCATCTCGCCCCAATCATAGGTAACGCGCAGCGCCTTGCCATTTGTGGCATTCGCATCGTCCACGGTCTCGGCCTTGCCCTCGCCGTAAAGCTTCTTGATCGCGTCATAGGTCGTCGTGCCCACCTTGAAGGCCTTGAACTGATCGTTGGTATCGCGGAAGAAGTTTTTGAAGGGCAGCTCGATGCGGAAATCCGCCACCAGCTCGTTGGATACCTTGCCGTACTGGTTTACCGCCACAGCGCGCACCTTGACGCGGCCGGGCGGCAGCAGGAAGCCCTCGTCAGTATAGATGGGCGATTCACTGTTGGGCGCGGTGCCGTCGATGGTGTAGTAAATCGTCACTTCCTGGCCCGGCGTATCGTTGGTAGTATCCATATACAGCTTCATGCGCACGCGGCGGCTATACGTACCGCTGAGGATGCGCGATTTGGGCGCGCTGGGCGATGGGAAGAAGATCGTATACTTAAGGGAAACCTCGTCGCTGACCAAAGCAGAGGATACGCAGACCGCGCGGATAATGTGCGTGCCCTCCGTCAGCTTGATCGGGCTTTCAAACAGAATGCCGTCTTCCGGCAGCTGCCCCACCTCATCATCCATCAGATAATAGATATCGTAGCCCTGCGAGGATACCAGCTCGGTGGTGCGCTCCAGCATCAAGCGACCCGTTTCCAGCGTAGCCGTGGGGGGCAACGGCACCAGCTGCTCACGCTGCGCCTTGAAGCTCAATTCGCCCGTCTTTTCATAGGCCGCAGCCATCAGATCCGTGGCTTCAAACAGTCGCCCCTGATCGGTCATGATGGCGATAGCGTTGCGGTAGGCCAGCGGCTGGGTCGGATCGACCTCAGTATACAGTTGATAATACACCTCTTCCGCGCTGCCTAACTGGCCGGAAGCCTCATAAGCATCGGCCAATTCCATCAGGCGATTATATAGGTTATCAATTTTAGGATTCAGCGTATACGCCTGCTCAAAGGTTTCAATAGCGCGGGCAATATAGCCCTGATCCAGCTGTTCGCCGCCGATCACCCACAATGCGCTGGCCGCGGCCTCATCGCCGATCATGGAGATCACCTTCGCCTCGCGATCCGGATTACCCGACACTGCGTGCATCAGGTATAGCTGACCCGTGCTGGTTTTGATTCCCAGCACGAATACTGTGGCGATCAGCACTACCAACACACTGCCCAGGATGGTAAACAGCAGCGCATAGTTAATCCCGCGCGGACGCACGCTGGGCGCGGACATGCCAGGGCGCTTTTTGCGCTCACGCTCACCGTGCTTGCCCTGCTGCACACCGCGGCGGTTATCCGGGCGGCCCGCATCCTCGGAATAGCGCTCCTCCCGCGCGGCAGGGCGCTCAGGCATCGCGCCATAGACGCGGGGCGGTTCATGGCTGCGTCCCTGGCGGATGGAGGCCACGCCGCTTTTGCCGGTATAGACATGCAGCGGCGCGCCGCAGCGCGGACATACGCGCGCGCCGTTATCAGATTGCGTGCCACAGCGTTCACAAATCATTGCAGATAGTCTCCGTTAATGGGCGCGTCCGGGATTTCGGGCGCGGTGGGAGAATCAGGATCTTCCTCCGCATCGCCGCCCTTTTTGCCAAAGTCCATTTGCAGCCGCGACATGGCCTCATATTCAGGGTCATCCTCGTCAAAGGTACGCTCAGGCGCGTCGCCGCCCAGCTCCTCGATGGCGGAGCGCAGCTCAATATAAGTCAGGTAGCTGATGTCCTCCTGCAAGGCCAAATCGATCAGCGTTTCCAGCGCACGCTCGTCCCCCAGTCGGCCCAGATATCCCGCCAGCACAGCTACATTGGCGTCCGGCAGACGGATCAGGCGCAAAAGCTCACCAAGCACCCGTCCGGTGGTATCCGGATAATGCGACAGCACGGCGCACAGCGCTTCACGGCCTGCATCATTGGCCTCGTCCAGTGCCGCCAGCATGGCAGGCACAGCATCCTCGCCCATCTGCGTCAGGCTTTCGGCGGCCGCATCGCACAGCTCGTCCTCCGCTTCGCGTTTGAGCTGCCACTGGATATACAGTTCCATCGGCAGCTGGCTTTGCAATTCGTTCAGCAGCGATACCGCGGTCATGCGGGCTTCCTGTGGAGCACGCTCCTTTTGCAGCAGCATAAACAGGCGGCTTGCGGCAGGATCGCCCAGCTCAGTGATGCGGTTCAGCAGCATATCGGGCGTGGGCACGCGCTGCTTGATATAATCCTCCATCCAGTCTACCAGCACCTTGGCGTCATCCCAGCTTTGAAAATACTCGCCGGGCTTCTGATTGGCCAGAAAATCGGCCGGCGTATCCAGAAAGCGCGCGTACACATCGGGCATCGCGGCTTCCATGGCGTCATAGTTTTTATACTCCTTGGCATGCTCGCGGAAATACTTCATCGCGTACATGGAAAAAGCCTTGTCAAAATCAATACACTTCATGAATGGAACTGCTCCTTCTGATCAATTGCTGATAGGCGCGGCGCACGCGCTTGGGATGGTAAGCCTGGCACAGCACCTTGTCCGCAGCCATGGGATCGCCCGCTTCCAGCATCAGATACGCCGAAAAGGCCGTAAGCCATACGCCGTCGCGGCACTGAGCGTAATGACGGCGCGCGCTTTCGGGCAACCGCCGCCAAAGCTGCGGAATCTGCCGCGCAACCACATCCAGCGCAGCGGAACCATGATTACGGTGAAGCAGCTCGCGCACCAGATCGTGCAAATCGGCATCATAGGGCGGGCGCCTGCGCGGCGGCACCAGGCACAGCCTGCCATCCGGACGCGCATAGCAGGGCAGCGGCTCGCCCATCTCTTTTAATTCATCCAGAATCAGCGCATACAGCACCGGCGGCAAACTGCCCTCTAACAGCGCCAGGCGCAGACCCACCGCATCGTGCGTCTGCATCATTAGATGCACGGCCATTTCGGTCATGCCCGGCATCGGCAGCCGCAGCATTGCAACCAGCTGGCGATGCAAGTGCTGGGGATCCTCCTCGTCGCCGCCAGCCATCTCGGCCATGTTTTCCATAAAGCGAATGGACTGCTTCATCATCTGCCGGGGATCCTGCGGGCCGTCATGCCAGGGCATTTCCAGCAAGGCGCGGGCCATATGGTCATCCTCATCCAGCATTTCGGCACGGCGCAGGACGCTTTTCTCGCGCTCCTGATCCTTGCCCTGCGCGTAAAGGGCCAACGCCAGCAGCAACAGGTATTCTACGCTGCAGGGCCACTCGCGCAAACGCTGCTCCATCATTTCCTCAGCCAGGTCAGGAAAATCCAACGTCATAGCCATGCGGCAGAAGGCAGGCGCCTGATCGTGCGTTTTGCACAGCGGCATGGCCTGCCTGAGCGCCGCGCGGCTGGCCTGCGGCATATTAGCCACGCGCAGTGCCTGTGCCAGCTGCAAGCGGCTATTCAAATCCTGCGGCTGCATATTGCAGGCAATGTAGGCGTATTGCAGCGCACGGCGGGGCTTATGCGCATGCAAATACAATTCGCACAGCAATTGCGCACACTCGGGCGTTTTACCGCGTTTCCAGGATAGTTTGGCCATTTCGAAAGCCCTTTGGGGCTCGTTTTGATGATCGGCAGCCTGGGCGCAGAGCACCTGCGCGCGATGCATGCGCGGCGGCTCCTTTTCCGCCTTGGGCAGCCGCCACAGGATATCCCGGGCATGGTCAGCCTGTTCGCCGCAGGGCGCGGCGCGCAGATAGGTATCCAGGATTTCGGCCATCGCGCGCTCATCCCCAGCCAGGGAGCGGCTGCGCGCCAGCCCATACACGCTATCTACATCAGCAGGATCGCGCGCCAGATTTTCCATATATAGCCGGTCAGCCGCCAGGAAGGAATGCATATCGGCATACGTCGCGGCCAGCTCCCGCCGGATGGCATTATCATCATGCTTTCGCAGCGCCGCGCGAAACAGGCGCACAGCCTCGGGATAATCGCCGGCTCGGCTGGCGTGCTTGGCCTTATCGCGCCAATAGGCAGCGGGCATATCAAGCGGTACAATATTGGGCATTGCGGTTCTCCTTATACGATTACTGCAGGCTGCTGTTGAGCAGTTTTTTCAGCTCCTCCTCAGTAAAGGTATGCTTCTTATGGCAGAAATGACACGTCAGCTCAGCCTGATGATCCTCATTGATCAGCTGCAGCAGCTGCTTTTTACCAAGGCTAATGAGCATGCGCTCACAACGCTCACGGCTGCAATCGCAGCGATAGCTCAACGGCTCCCGGCTGAGCTTGACCATATCCATGTCCTTAAACCAGCGATCGGCCAGATCGTCCAGAGAATCCTCAAACAGATCGCGGCTGATGCCAGAAAAGAGCATCGCGCGCATATCAAGCATATCCAGCGTTTTATCGCTGCAGCCAGGCATGGCCTGCACCAGAATGCCGCCGGCGGAGATCACCGTGCCCTGATGCACGATAGAACCCAGCGACACGATGGAGGGCGTTTGCTCGCTGTTCATATAATAAGCGGCAAAGTCCTCGCCCAGGCCACCGGAAATCAGGTTGATCTTGCCCACATAGGGCTCGCCCACCCCATAATCGCGCACCACGGTCAGCGTGCCGTCCTTGCCCACAAAGCCAGGCACGTCGGGCTGGCCGTCCACCCGGAGCGGCAGCTCGGCATGGGGATTGGTGACGGAAATCTTGACGTTGCCGCCATGGGCCACGCAGGTCATGCGCCCGCCCACACCGCCGCCATCCACGATGACGGTCACGTTCGCGTCCTTTTCCTTCATCATCACGCCCAGCATGGCCGTGCCGGTCATCAGGCGGCTCATGGCAGCGATGGCGGTATCCGAGGCGTTGTGCAGATCGCCCGCCTTTTGGGACAGGGCAGTGGTGCGCATCAGCAGCACGCGCGCCTCTCCCCCACATATGGTCATGCGCAGCAGCGCATCCTGTTCGGTATAAGGTTGATTCATCATTTTGCATTCTCCTTTGGACGGATGGCGCGGATATGCCATCTTTCGTCCCCCGGCCGGGGCGCGCGCAGGGCCAGCTTTCCATAGGCGCGGATATCGGCAAAGCCTGCCTCGGCCAGATATTTTGTTAATTCCTCCAGCGTATGAGCGCGCTGAGTTTGGGTTTCCTCCAGGCGCTGATTCCGTCAATCACCCGGCAGTCCGAATGCTGCTTGCGCCCGTCCGTATCGCCCACAAAAATGGATAAGCGCATATCCACCGTGCGGGTGCGCGGATGATATGCGTTTTGCCAGATATAGCTGATATCCTCTTCCTGGCAGACCAGCGTATGATCGCCCAGCGTCCCGGAGAGCTTTTCAGGGGTGGATACGTCGAAAATCAGCGCGCCGCCGGGCTTGAGCTGCGCACAGGCAGCCCGGAAAAAGCGATCGGGTGTGGTCAGGTAGTTCACCCCATCGCAGGTACACAGGATGGCATCCTGCCGCCGGTGCAGCTGCATATGGCACATATCCTGACAGACAAAGGGGATCTCCAGCCCCGCGTACCGGGCCTTCTGCGCAGCTTGGGAAAGCATATCGCGGCTCAGATCCACGCCGGTCATGCGATAGCCCAGGCGGCGCAGCGGCAGGGTAAGTGAACCTGTGCCGCAGGCGCACTCGCACACATTGCCGCCATGCACATGCGCGCCAGCCAGAAGCCGGGCATAATGCCGCGCCCAGGCTTCATAATCCACATCGCGCATCAGGCGGTCATACACCGCCGCAAAGGCTGTATACATTACGCGTCCTTTCCGTTGTGCTTTTTCATGCCGGACACCAGGCCACCGATGCGGCCGGTCTCCTGCGCGCTGAGCCCGCCCCAGCCCACCTGAAGCAGCTTATCAGTCAGCCCCAGACGCTCGGCGGCTCGGTATTTCAGGCGCATTTCATCGTTTACAAAGCGCACGCGCATATCACCTCCGGGTACAGTATGCGCGCAAAGGCCTCCGCTTATTGCTGCGCGGCGGGATGATCGTCCTCAGGCTCATCCTCGTCGGTATAGTCGTCGTCCTCTTCCTTGGCCAGGCCGCGGTTGATCTCCACGCCCTCGATGCGGCTGTTGATATACTTATCAAACACAGCGTTGGTGAAGGAAGCATCCACAAAGCGCGTCATGCTGTTGCCCAGGATCAGGTAATAGCCCGCCAGGCCCATCATGGCATAGAGGAAGCCGTTGGGCACCAGCAGCGCCACCACAAAGGCAATTCCCGTGGGAATCAGCGTGGCCAGGCGAACGCCAATCGTCATGGGCAGGCGCGCAATGGCCAGCATCAGGCCGTTTTTGATCACCTGACCAAACTTCATCTTATAGCTGACCATCAGCGGATACATAAACACCAGACCCAGCCACCACACAAAGCCCAGCACAAGCGTAAGCATCTGCGGCACCAGGAAGAACATGCTTTGCTGCTGCATCTGTCCATAGAACAGATAACAAATCAGCAGCACATACGGCAGCACGGACGTAATAGCCGATACGCCCAGCGCCTGCTTCCAGTTATCCTTCACCGCGTCGCGGAAATCCGCCCAGGGGAAGGCGTGCTCATCGCGCGCCCAATTGCGGGTCACATAGGCAAGACCTGCCTGGATGGGGCCGGTGATCAGGATGCAGGGAATCAGCGCCAGCGCGAACATCTGCAAAATGCCGCGAGCCTCCACCTGCGTGGCTTCGCCCGTGGGGTTGCCATCCTCATCCACCGGCGCGTCATACACCAGCATCATCACAGAGCTATTGGTGGTCTCATCCTTTACGCGCACCAGATCGCTGGCCGTAAGGACGGCGTTAAGCAGCATGGCAACCACCACCATCGTGGGGATCCAGGCGATACAGGTCATCAGGTTGATACGGCACAGTCCGGACAGGCGGATGCGCAGCATTTCCCAGAAAAGCTGCCACCGGTTCTTGGGCAGATCCTCCTTGCGGTAATCGCCCTTTCCGCTCTTGCCATAGTAAAAGCTGTTCATTAAACGTCCGAACATGCGTTCATCCTCCCAAGGATCATAATTTGAGTATTATTATAACATAAAACGCCGCAAAAGAAAACAGGCAACACACGTGCGATTTGATCTTTTCAAAGACGTGAAAATATGTTAAAATAGCGTGAAATGTCACAAAGCAGGGAGGTGCAACCTTGTCTGACGTCAACCCCTATCGCCGCCTATATGAACAGCACCGCGACGAAGCGCCGCGCATTTATGGCATTAACGCGGTAAATAACCACTGTTTTCCGCATTTTCATTCCAGCATTGAGCTGGTTTGCATGCATTCCGGGTGCCTGAGCGCCCTGTTGGACGGCGAAAGCTATGACGTTCACGCCGGGCAGGTTTTAATCGTATCGGGCTATATGGTGCACTCTTTCCGCACACAAAAAGAAAGCGCAGAGACCATTCTTGTCATCCCGCTGTTTTTGATTCCTTCCCTCAAAAAAACGCTGCGCGACAACGTTTTTTCCTCACCCGTCTGCGATACGGCCGGCAATGAAAGCCTGCGCGCCCTGCTGGAACTGATTCGCACCAGCTGGACAACGCTAAGCATTGAAACCCAGATCGGCCTGGGGCACGCGCTGCTGGGCATGCTGATCAGCCAGGTAGGACTGTCCCCCCGCTGCGCGGATTCCCGCAGCATGGGCGTTATCAAGGATGTGCTGATCTATCTGCAAGATCATTATCAGTCCTCCATCTCCATGGAGGATCTTGCCAAGCGTTTTGGCTACAGCAAAAGCCGGTTTTCCCATTTATTCAATGAAACGCTGGGCTGCCCGCCGGGCACCTTTGTCAACGCCCTGCGCTGCCAGCACGCGGCGCGCGCCATGCTGGAAAGCGATCAGACGCTGCTGGAAATTTCCCTGGGCGCGGGGTTTGAGTGTCCGCGCACGTTCTATCGCGCTTTCAAGCAGTATTACGGCATGACACCCTCGCAATACGCCCGGACGCACAGCGATAACCTGTCCCAAACCACATCAAAGGCCGTAAATACGCCGTAACTCTGGCGTATAGGCATTGTTTTCATCGTATATTACCAGCGGCGGCTCAATGATCAGCCCTGGCCGCGCGTCCAGCATACCCTCCATCAGGCACAGATGCGCCGCCTTCTCCACGCGCGAATGCACCATTCGAATACGCTTAGGCGCCATGCGGTATTTCCGCATGGCGTCGCTTAATTCTATCATCCGCGCGGCAGGGAACACGCAGCACAGCCGTCCGCCGTTTTGCAAAAGCCAGGCAGCCGCGCAGGCCACATCCTCAATGGCGCAGCTTTCCTCATGCCGCGCCAGGCGCTTGGAAGCATCCGGATTAAGCAGCGTACCGCCCGCCTTGCCATAGGGTGGATTGCATGTTACCAGATCATAGCGCGCATGCGGCAGCCAGCTGAAGCTGAATACCGATGCCCGCCTGTTCGTCACCGAATCCATCCGGG